>Ga0180007_10007464_pt1 | contig 10323 bp, 14 predicted proteins | sample MM_PC_MetaG_FD_121122 | JGI IMG/M metagenome (GOLD analysis project Ga0180007, IMG submission 121122) | Groundwater microbial communities from the Aspo Hard Rock Laboratory (HRL) deep subsurface site, Sweden - MM_PC_MetaG | ecosystem: Environmental > Aquatic > Deep subsurface > Groundwater...
TCTTGATCAGTAGAACTCAAAATATAATGAAAGCCAAGTTCCTTAAGCATAGCCCCAGCGGTTTGGAGCAGTTCCTTGCCAACCCCTTTGCCTCTAAAGGTCTTTATAACTCCGATAACTTGTATGTAGGGTAATTTATGCTCCCATAGGTATCCATAGCGTAGATAGCCGAATTATATCAGAAGGTTCTAACTATGTTGCGGGAACTACTTATGCAGCTTCGCTTAAACCGCTAATCCACCCCTTCATTTTATTTAGTAGTTCACTACTTTTCCGTACCCGGATTCTTAAAATACCGAAGTAAGCTTCACGATTAGGATAATCTCTAAGCCACACTGAACGATGATAGAATGGCTTTTCAAATTGGCTTAAAGAAATACCTGTTAATTTTGACCAAAAAGATTTAATTTCCTCTTCCCGATCTTTGTGCGCTTCATTAAACTCGGTGCGTAAAATGAAATCCTCTTTCTTAATTTTTAACGTCTTCTTAAACCATTTAATCATAAATTTCACCATCCTTGGATCGGAATTGCAAAAACCTAAGCGGCCTTCTTTAACACTTTTGAAACCTTCTGCCCAATAAAGCGATAATCCTGTTAAAAAAAGCTCTTTAGCAGTCAATGGCTTAATCTCTGCGTGCGCATCCTCAAATAACCTTTTTACTCTTGATATCTTTTCTAAATGACTCTGTTTAGCTAATTTTCTTAAATGTCTAATTCTTACTTTTCTTCTTTTTAGTTTTTCTCTCTGCTCCTCTGTTAACTCCACTTCCCTACTCCACACGCTTACAATACTCACACTCACGCCTAATAATTTTGCTATTTTCTTTATACTTTTACCAGATCTTCGTAAGATTAAAGCTTTTTCATATTGAATTTGTTTGCGTTTCATCGATATTGTTGAGTTATGGGATGTAATTCTATTATCCAGTGTTTATACTTCATTGTCAAGCTCCTTTTGATTGACATAAACCTACAGACAGACTACAATACACCTGTTCTTTTATATATCGCGGGGAAGTGTAACGGCTGCACATCAGGCTCAATTTGGGCCCTCCAGCAGGTAACTACTGGAGAGTACTTGGCTATATCGGTGAAATCCTATACCGTATGATACGGGACAATACCGAGGGAAGTCCGCCTTTGGCGGACCCCGTAGAGACTACACGCCGAGGTACATTCAGTTTACATGAACGTACATGATATAGTCCTACCCTTGCAGTAATGTAAGAAGGTGCATAATCTGAAGGCAGGGAGTTCAACTCTCCCCCCCGCAACACTTCGACTCGCTTCGCTCGCTCAGTGCAGGCACTGAATGATTGAAGCGAGTTTTTTATTGATAAAATTCAATGTTAAATTCAAGTCGAAGTGCACTGAGCTTGCCGAAGTGCTACAAATAGATTATGTGGTTTGTTTATATCCTACTTTGCGAAGACGATAGTTTATATACCGGTTATTCTAACAATATCAAGCAACGCTTTTCAGATCACAAAAACGGCAAAGGTGGACATTACACAAAATCTCATAAACCAGTTAAGTTAATTTACTCTGAGCAATTATCTACACAATCTGAAGCTCTCAAAAGAGAAGGGCAAATTAAAGGCTGGAGCAGGGAAAAGAAGATTAAAATTCTAAAACTTAATTTGTAAAAAGAGTTATCTGAAAAATACTTTCAACCAACCTAACCAGTTTGGCAGTCTGATTTGAGCCGAAGGGCTGGCTCCCATTACCGAGTGCAGTTTTTCTTCCGGAATAACCACCAAGGTTTCCCCTTTTTTGGTCAACCCTAGTTTATTTCTGATTTCTTCTTCCATAAACTGAGGTGACGAAATTTGAGAAAGCCGCTTTTTCAAAGCCTTATTTTCTACTTCTAATTTATAGACCTCGTCTGCGGCCTGTGTTAATCTTTCCCCTGATTTAACCGCTCCTATTATTTGAGTAATTAAATTATAGGCAATTATTGCAGTTATTATGATCGTAAGTCCCAAAGTTATTTTTTTAATCATTACTTATAAATTTTACTACTTGACATTTGTATCCTATAACACTAAAATAGTTATCATATGATGACTTTGAATGATGCACACCAACAATTTGTCGGCCACTTAAAGGATAAGTCTCGTGCCTCTGCTACTATTCTAGCCTACGGCAAAGACATAGAGCAACTGGTGACTTACTTAAAAGATCAAAGTAAAACAGATCCTAAAGAAGTTGAAACTACCGATCTTGCGGCATTTATGCAGAAGCTGACCACGGAAAATTACACTCCTAAATCAATATCCAGAAAAACCAATTCCACCAAAACCTTTTTTAAATTCTTAAAGATTTCCAATTTAATACCTTCCGACCCTGCAACAGGTCTTGGACATCCCAAATTTGAAAATAAGCCACCCAGAATTTTAGCCAAGCTGGAATATAGATCCTTAAGGGATGCGGCAAGGGCAGATATTAGAATACTGGCAGTAATTGAACTTCTGCTTCAAACAGGCATGCGGATTGGCGAACTTGCCAAAGTCCGCGTTGAAGATGTAGATTTGGAAAATCTGACTGTACATATTCCCCCATTTGAAGATACCAGAGAAAGAATCATTCCCTTGAATAAGGGAGTTGCCGAAGCCGTTAAAAATTATCTCCCAAAAAGAGCCAAGACTCCTAACCATGCCCTTTTTGTCACCAAAACCGGAAGACCTCTGCTTATTAGAAATATCAGAACTGCCATTGACAGATATTTCAGAATTGCCGGTATTAAAGGAGCCAAAGTTAATGATTTAAGACACACCTGGGTAGCATTCCAATTGCAATCAGGCGTGCCTATGACCATGGTTTCAAAACTAGCAGGTCACAAAAGGCTTACAACCACCGAAAAATACCTCCAATTTATCCAAGGCCACAACGGCGAAGGAAAAGTTAAACTGGAAGAGCTATAAGATGTGGGTGGACCAGGATTCGGTAGGCCCGGAAGGAATCGAACCCTCATCAAGTGTGTATAAGACACCCGCTCTACCACTGAGCTACGGGCCTGTGGGAGAAATTATACTAGAGTCTTGCCCTTGAGGCAATTTCACCCTCAACCTGGGTAACATCACGGCCGTATTTCAATCTGGACAATTCCTTAATAGCCTGGCCGATTTGAGGATTACACATGGCCTTCCATTTTTTCATGTCTTTAGTGGTATCCAAAGAGAATGGCACCACCGGCTCACCGTTAACTATAGTTTTAATGTAAACATGGGGAGACTCAATATTAACCAGATCTGCCTCCGTGAATGTCGGTGAAAATTCATGCTGCAAATAATTTGCATCAGTTACTCCCACCCTAAAAGCAATAACCGTACCAACATTACCAAAAACGGCATTTTTCAAATCTTCGCCAATCTGACCGATAAACTGATTTGCCACAACCAAGTTTAATCTGTATTTTCTGGCTTCGGATAAAATATCGGCAAAGGTATCTGTGGCAAAATTTTGAAATTCATCAACATACAGGTAAAAATCCCGCCTTCCCTCCATCGCGACATTGGAGCGGGACATGGCAGCAGCCAGAAGTTTGGGGACCAAAATCAGTCCCAAAAAGTTGGAGTTTTCCTCCCCTATTCTACCTTTTGATAAATTCATAATTAAAATTTTTCCCTCGTCCATAACTTTTCTAAGATCAAATGCGGATTTTGATTGGCCAATAATATTTCTCATCATTTTGTTGGTAACAAATCTACCGAATTTGGAAACCGTGTAATCCAGAACTTCCGATTTATGGAAATCCGTAGTTTGGGCAATCTGATCTGTCCAATAGCGCCTGACCACCGGGTCAGTCACATTTGGCAAAAGCTCTCTGACATAATTGGCATCAGTCATGATCCTTACAACTTCCACAAAAGTGGCACCCGGATTACTCATGGCGGTTAACATGGCATTTCTGACACCATGTTCAAAACGGGGACCGATAATGCCGGTTTTGTTGGGATCAAATAATTTATACATTAGCCCAATAATGGAAGATACTACAAAATGTTTTTGCTCCTCGGTGTATGCCTCAAGCATGTTTAAACCAAAAGGTCTTTGCATATCAGAAGGATCAAAATAGATTACATCTTCAGCTCGCTCGGGCGGAATCAACTCCAGCATCTCTTCTGCCGCATCACCGTGGGGATCAATGAAGCATAAACCCTTTCCTGCCATTACATCCTGCAGCATTAAAGTTTTAAGCAGTTCTGACTTACCTGTACCGGTCCGACCGATAATGTACATATGCTTACGTCTGTCGTCTTCGGAAAGGTAGGTAGGCCTGTCAATACCTCTAAATACCGATCTGCCAAGATAAAGTCCTGAAACGGGAATTTTTTCCGGCGCCGGAGCCCGCTTGGAAGAAAGCCAACTGATGTAAGGTGTTTCTATGGATTTGTTGGGGAAATGGAATATAGAAGCAAGTTCATCTACTGTAAGTACGGACAATTTGGAAAATTTAGGTAAATACCGATAAATAAAATCCATTAAAAATCCTTTTTCCGAGTAAATTTTAACTCCGGAAAACCTATTGTAAGTCCCGGCAAATTGTTCAAAACCTGCCTTGATATTTGTTAAATGAGCCTTGGCAGACTCCTCAGAAGAGGAAGATACCACTATTTTTAAACTCGTATCAAAACCGCCTTTGGCAACCTTTCCTTCAACTGCCTCAAGCTCCTTGGCATCAGGAGGGGGTTTAGGATTTTTCTCATCACCGGGTTCTTTCTGTTTTCTTAACCACTTATGGCCCAAATCTTTCCATTTATTATTACTTGGAGAAATAATCATTTGTATGACCGCCCCCTCGCTGGCTTGCATTTTGGCCAAAGCAGAAGTTAAGGCTGACAGCGGGTCTGTCGGCAAATCTCTGAAAGTCTTTATGGGGAAGAAATCGGCATTTTTAAATTTGAGCTGTGCATAGGCGGTTTTGCCTGTTTCGGAAAAAAGATTATACTCCGGAACTTCTTTAATCTCGGCATCAGGATATGCCCCGTGAACTTGTTTTTCTATTAAATCCTGATGGGAACGGTGGCAGGAAATGAAAAATCTGATTGATTCATGCAAAGCCACTATTTCAAAAGACATCTGGGGCTGGGGTGTAAACGCCTGAAACAACCCGCCGGATTTACGAAGTGAAGCCAAAGTGGCAAAGAATTGTTCGGCCGCATCAATTTTAATCTCATTGCCACGGGGTACTCTAATTTGCAAAAGCACAAACTGCAGGGAATGTTTTTCCCGGCTTCTATATTTAATCCAGCCTACCAAATATTTTTTAAAAAAGAAGAAAAGCCCCACCAAAATTAGGGCCGCACCCAAAGCTGCCGTCACAATAAGAACAATCCCTACAAAATCTATTCCTGTACTTTGCGTCACTTCCATAATTTATGCTGCTTTTCTAAACAATTTACTCAACAACATCCTTCGGGCAGATTTTGATGGTGTGGTACGAACACGAGTTGTTGACTCCTCACCACCTGTACCCTCTGTTAAAACACCTCCCACTATATGAACTGAATCACCCAATTTCTGCTGGATATCTTCTAATGGGGATTGATCGTGAGGATTTACTGCCTTGGGAGGAGTCAGATAGCCAGCCTTGTGCAAATCTTGACTTACTCGTGCATGAAGGCTTCTTGTATGTTGATCCGGAAATTGAATGATTTCCTGTTCTTTAAAGGCAGATCCTTCCATAAAAGTATTATCTCACATTTTACTTATTTATAAATACCACTTTGCCTATAATATCAGCCCTGTCTATTGGACCGAAATTTTTGCTATTAGTGCTTCCACTAACATTATCTCCAACAATCCAACAACAAAATGCAAAGAGTAGCGCTACTCTAAATTCTTCCCTACCCTAGCTCCTCCTCGATCCTTGCCAACCGCTCCTCAATTCTTCTCAAAACCTCCGTTATCTCAAAATGATGAGGCGGTGGAGGTTTGTGACCATGATGAGGCGGAGGTGGCGGAGGCTCATCATAAGACTCATGCGGGGGCCTAACAGGTATATCCGGCATTATTCTCACCTCCCTTCCTATTTTTTCTATTTTACCGAGTAAATCTTCCTCTGTATCTTCGTCTGTATTGGCTACTATTTTTTGTCCGTTTGAAAATCCATATACGGTAAGTTCTTTAGCCTGGTTTTCATCAAACTTAATCCTAAGTAAACTACTAATCCATGGATATCTGTATCTGATTCTTTCTGCAAGTTTCTTTAAACTTGTCATTATTATTTGATCTTTAGAAAAATACATTGTTCCTTCTACTTGAAAAGTGGACACTTTGCCTTCTTCAACCATTCTATATATACTTTGTCGATAAAAATACTTCTTTCCCAGAAGTTCTTCTAGTTGCTGCGCGGTAAAAAGAGTAGTTATGTTTTTCATTATGTTACAATTCTTGCCTAAATTGTAACACAAATTTAGATATTGTCAAGTTTTCAAATCTTCCAAATATTCTTCTACATCAAATGCCGCTTTAAGCACTTTGACTAAGTTTTTCCATAATCCACATTCGGGCAAGAGTAGTTGGGCCAACTCCAATCCTATCTGCTTTTTCTCTTAAGGATTGTAGTTTTTTGGGCTCAAAACGGATAGTTATGGTATGTGTTTTATTTACACGATGGAAACCAACCTTGATATCTTTCCCAAAAACTTCAACTGCATCATGGCTATCCCAAAAATTAGCTTCTTCTTCTAAGCTTTTAAATGGCTTAACTGGTTTTATAGTACCCTTTTTAACAAATTTTACTTTCATTTTTTACCTCCTTTAAGATTCTCCTGATATAACATTTCTTCTTTCCTTTTAACATGTCTCGCTGTTACCAATCCATACTTATTCTTTCCGCCTCTTTTACCCACAACTACAGTTATTATCCTGCCTCTTTTCGTTCTCCCAACTAACAAACTTTTATCAGATTTTCCTTCAAGAACTAAATAATCCCCTGCTATAACCTCCAATACCTCTTTCATCAAAATCTTATGCTTTTTAATATGTTCCGGCCTATCTTCCTCAATAATCAGTTCATCAATAACAATATCCATATTGTAACACAATGTCTTACATTGTCAATAATTCATCTCAAGTTTTCCAAATACTCTTCTACATCAAATACCGCTTTACAGCCTGCGCCTGCAGCTGTCACTGCCTGACGGTATCTGCGGTCTGAAACATCCCCTGCCACGAATACCCCCGGCACTTTGGTATGAGTCTCGTCCGCCGGCTGGCGGACCACATAACCTTTTTCATCTAATTCTAGCTGTCCTTTTAAGAAGTCCGTATTTGGCTTATGGCCTATTGCCACAAAAACACCGTCTATAGTCATTTCCGAAAGACTTCCATCCCGGGTACTTTTTAACCTCACACCAGCCAGTTTATCTTGTCCTAGAAACTCTACTATAGTGGTATTAAAAAGGAATTTTACATTAGGTTTACCCTTAACTTGCTCTATCAAAGCCGGTTGGGCCCGAAATACATCGCGTCTATGTACAACAGTCACATTCTTACAGATTTTAGAAAGGTATTGCACCTCCCTCATGGCCGCATCCCCTCCTCCAACTACTATTACCGATTTATCTTTAAAGAAAAAGCCGTCGCAAACAGCACAAGCAGACACCCCTTTACCTCTAAATCTTTCCTCGGAAGGAAGACCAAGCCACATAGCAGAGGCGCCGGTGGCTATAATTAGCGACTTAGTTCTTAGTTCGTGGTTCTCAGTTTTAATCAGGAATGGTCTTGTTTTTAAATCAATAGAGACCACATCCTCATTGATAAATCTGGTATTAAAGCGTTCGGCTTGTTTTCTCATCCTGGCCATTAATTCAGGTCCTTGGATACCCTGATCAAACCCCGGGTAATCATCAACGTCGGAAGTAAGTATCAGCTGTCCCCCCGCTTCCCTGCCGGCTATTACCAAAGGAATTAAATTGCCGCGCGCTCCATAAATTGCGGCTGTCAGTCCTGCCGGACCTGAACCTATGATTATTAATTTCTCAATTTTAGCTTTCTCCATCACAATCACTTTTCAGCCGCGCCTGGGGTAGCAGTTTTTTGCTGTACAGAATCTGTGGCTTCTTCTTCTACCGTTATTGCAGACGGACTGGCTACTTCAGTCGGTTGAACTGTTGGTATAACCTGCTCTTCTGCTTGAGGAGAGATAGCCGGCGAAACTTTACTACGAAGCCATACCAAATAACCTGCAATAACTACCAATACCAAGATAACCACCACTATGGAAACATTTCTGTTCATATACTCACCCCCTTGCTAGGGCAGCTTGCTTATCTTAAACCTTTACCGGCCGTAAAATCAATACAGAAGCAAAAAAACCTGCGGATACTCCCAAAAGGGAACCGCCCAACACATCAGACAACCAATGTTCTCCTAAATATACTCTGGTCAAACCCATCAGGAACGCCATCATCAGAAGCGAACCCAAAATAATAAATCTGGAGAAAATATTGATCTTTTTGGAAAAAATGACCATAAGAGCAAAAACCGTCACAATAAAAACTGTCCTGGTCATGTGTCCGGAAGGATAAGAAAAATCCGTATGCACATAAAAACTGGGTAAAGTTGTAGCCAGTTGGCTCCTGTGCAAAAATATTGGAGGACCGGGATGGAAAAGGACCAATTTCCCAAAAACCTCTCCTACCGATGCCGGGATTACCATCAGCCAACCTACTATTGCCAAGCCGTGCCGTCGAATAAGCGCCCAAAAAGCCAACACCAGACAAAAACCCAATGTCACCTCTGCTGATCCTAATAAACTAAAATAGGAAAAAATCCCATCAAAACGCTGCGAGATATGATCTTGCACCTTAACAGTCGTATCAAAGTCTATTGTTTGCCATCTTTCTTTTGCCACCGCATATGAAAAGTAAGTAAAAAGCAATGCAAATACCACAGCGAGGAGAAATAATTTAGTTCTCACAATAATTTATTGTACAGTACTGTTTAATATTTTGCTGGTGGAATAATTGCCGATTTTTTTGGTGACAAATTTTAGTTTTGCTCCTGTAAGCTTAGAAAGTCTTTGATGATGAATATTGTTACCACCAACCGTTGCCGCAATCACATCCGGCATGATTTTGCCTACTAAACGGTCATACTCTGCATCATTTCTCATATACGGCAGAGGCACAACATAGTCTACCGCTTCCAAAGCTGATAAAATTTCTGTCCTCCCCTTTTGAGTATGAATTGGGCGGTTTTCGCCTTTTAACTCCCCTGCCTTCCGGTCACTTTCCAGCATCACCATTAAAACATCCCCCTTTTTTTTGGCTTTTTGCAGGAATATGACATGGCCGAGATGTAAAACATCAAAACATCCCCCTGCCAAAACAATTTTCAAATTCTTCTTCTTTAAACTTCTGATAAACCCAGGCAATTGTCCGACAGGCACTACTTTTCTCATTTTAGTTAAGATATGTTACACCTATTCTAATCTATTTTGCTTGATGGATAACTCTTTGCGGAAAAGGTATTTCTATTCCTTCTTTATCAAACGCAATCTTTAATCTTTTTCTAAGTTCCCCTGTTACATCCCACTGTTTAATCGGTTTTGTTTCGCCTAAAATCTTAATAATTATTGCCGAATCTCCAAAATCATCTACTCTTAAAAATTGCGGCGGCTTTGTAATCATATCTTTCCAGTTAGAGTCTTTTGCTAACTCTTTTCCTACTTTATTTACTACTTTGATTACTTTTTCCAAATCTGAATTATAGGAAATTCCTATATTAAGATTAACCCTGGCAAAATATTTGGATAAATTCGAAGCTGTTTTAATTTCTCCATTTGGTACATGGTGCACAACCCCATCCAAATCCCGCAAAATAGTGGTTCTAAGATTAATTTTTTCTACTAGCCCGCAGGTATCTCCAAAACAAACCACATCACCTATCCTATACTGATTTTCCAAAATAATGAAAAATCCTGAAATTAAATCTTTTATCAGGTACTGCCCTCCAAAACCAAAGGCTAAACCTATTATTCCTGCCCCGGCTACCAGAGGTGTCGTATTAACTCCAATTTCCGATAGAATCATCATGATTGCCATAAGCCAAATCAGCATCACAAAGGCTTGATGGAAAATTGCAATTAAAGTATCTTCCCTTTTCCTTTCAGCTCCGGGCACAACAAATCTGTCTGTCTTAACTGCTTTGCGAATACCTCTTTCAATTAAGATATGGGCGAATTTATGAATAAAAAATACTGCTGCTAATATAAAAGCGACTTTAATCCCGTGATTACTAATCCAAGAAAGAACAGCTGGTAAATAGGTCTCTAATTTCATTGAAGTAATAGAGTATCACACAAAATCAA
>Ga0180007_10007465_pt1 | contig 10323 bp, 13 predicted proteins | sample MM_PC_MetaG_FD_121122 | JGI IMG/M metagenome (GOLD analysis project Ga0180007, IMG submission 121122) | Groundwater microbial communities from the Aspo Hard Rock Laboratory (HRL) deep subsurface site, Sweden - MM_PC_MetaG | ecosystem: Environmental > Aquatic > Deep subsurface > Groundwater...
CTTTTGCTTAAATCGAAGTCTAGACCCTTGTCTTTAAAAACAGATTTTAGGCAGTCTAGAGTAATTTGACAGGTATTAAAGGATACAATAATGATGGAAAGTAAGGCGTTATTTTTCATGTTTTGAGAAAATTCTTTTGTAAATGTAATAGATACTGATGATACTTCCTTCAATAATAACAAAGGCTAGTAGGCGTTGGAAAATGCTGGTAGGAATGGTGCGGATGGTGATCTTTGATCGATATTCTTTGTTTTCGTAAATAAGTTTATTTTTGACTCTTTTTTCAGGTGCGGTAAAGACATCGTTTTCCCATTCATAGCCATTTATGTAGAGTGATTCTTTGAAGGGTAGATAAAATTCTTCGAGATAATAGCTTTGCATGGTGTCCTTGAAAATAGTCTTTGAAAGCTCTGGGGGATGGTTTAGGCGGACAAAGAGGGGGGCAAAATAAATTGATCGATAAAAATTCATTACTTCAGTGCGGGATAGGTTTGTGTAATAACCAGCAACATTTTTTAGTTGGACAGTGTCTCCTGGTTCGGTTGATTTAACACTGTTGGGGAGATCTTTTAGACTGGGAGTAGGGATAAATAAATAGGCTAGGGCAACAATATTAAAAAAAATAAAGATAGTAAAAAAAATTTTTTTGAACATTATTGAAAAAGCATGGGGCGCCCAAGTTGGTATTGGGGATTTTTTAATTTTCTGTCGGAAATCTTTTTTGCGGGAACACCACCCCAAATTTCGAAGTCGGGTATATCTTTGGTGACAACTGCTCCGGCGGCGACAATGGCTCCCCTACCAACAGTGACTTTGGGCAAAATAATGGCTCTTGGGCCAATAAAAACATAGTCTTTGATGGTAACCTTACCAAAAGAATTGCCAAAATTTTCTGAGTTTATGTCGTGTTCATCGGTATAAATTAAAACTTCGCTGGCGATATCGACATGATTTCCGATTTCAAGTTTGCCACGGCCGTCTAAAAAGCAGCGATAGCCAATAATGGAATTGTGTCCGATTGTAATACCACTTGGTTTGAAAAAGTTTGCCTCGAGATGAATCGTACTATCAAGGGGCATGTTGATACCTGAAATTAAGTAAAAGATTTTTCGAAAAAAATGAAGAGGAATGTAGCCGACAATTCTAAGAAGGTAGAGCCAAAATTCGTTGGCGATAGTAAGGAGACGATTTAAAATTTTAGGAAAAAAGTTTTGGAGACTAATCTTTTGACCGACAAATTGATTCATTGATGAATTATACATTTTTGTGCTTAATAATTTGGTGGAAAAGTGAGTTTAGATTTTTAGCCGATGTTTGCCAGGTAAATTTTTGACTTTGAACAATGCCTTTTTTGACCAAAAGATTTCTTGTATTTTTGTTTAATATTTTCTTGAAGGCTAAGGTGGCTGTCTTGATATTTTGAGGATCAATATACATGGCAGAGTCGGCAAGTACCTCTTTTAGAGAGGGAATATTGCTGGCAATAACTGGGGTCAACATCTTTTGACTTTCAATGGCTGGAATACCAAAACCTTCGTAAGTACTGGGAATAATTAGTGATATGGCATTTTGGTAAAGTGACCATTTTTCCTTTTCACTAATGTAGTCTGTAAAAATCACTTTTGATTCGAGGTTGTGTTTTTTGACAACGATTGCGATTTCGTCAAAGAGCCAGCCTTTTTTACCGGCAATGACTAGTTGAAACTTTTGATCTTCTGCGGAGTTTTGTTTTAAAAAATTAGCAAAGGCTTCGATTAAAAAGGGATAATTTTTATTTGGTTTTAGAGTACCAACTGATAAAAAATAGGGAAATTTTATGTGAAATTTGTTTAATATTTTTTTTGAAGTGAATGATGAAAGCCTTTGAGGAGTAATTACCCCGTTGTAGATGACTGATATTTTTTGGGGAGGAATTTGATAGGTATTGATAAGTTCTTTTTTGGTAAATTCCGAGACGGCGACGATATGGGTGGCGTGCCTAATCGAGGTTTCGGTCCAATGGGTGAGCTGGTATAAATCTTTTTTTGTAAACTGACTGTTACTTTTTAGGTAACCAATATCATGAATGGTGGGGATAGTTGGGATGAGGGAAAAGAGTGGAGAATAGTGGCTTGGAGAGTAAAAAATATCTATTTTTCGGGTTAAAAATAATAGTTTTATGGGGAGGGCAAATTTGGTCCAGAGAGGTTTGGGGCCAAAGACAATGTAGTGCCAGTGATCGTTTTCGGGAGGAAGGTCGCTTGATGGTTGATTTTTTAGGAAAATGTAATAGTGATCCTGATTGCTTTGCTGACTTAGAGAATTGAGAAGGTTGTAGGCATATTGACCAACACCGACTCTGACCTTTGTATTAGCTTCGTTGCCGTCGATGCCAATGTTCATGAATTAAGTTTACTATATATGTTTAATGTATTTTGAGCAGTTTGTTCCCAGGAAAACTTGGTGGCATAACGAATGGCTTTTTTTGATAATTTTTTTCGATATGAAGAGGATGAAAGTAGTTTTTTAATGCCTAAGTATATTTCTTCAATTGAAGTCGGTTTGACAAGAATTCCGGAATCTCCGACAATTTCGGGCATTGAGGAGGTACTACTAGTTAAGACCGGAACGCCAACTTTCATTGACTTGATAAGAGGGAGGCCGAAACCTTCGTAAAGAGACGGGTAGGCCAAAAATAGGGCGGAGGCGTGGAGGGCAACCATATCTTTTTCTGGGATGTATCCAAGGATTTTTATGTAGGGACTTTTGAATTTAAGAATATCTTTGCCCCAACCGTATTTTCCAGTGATGGCAAGTTCTATCTTTGACCTGGGGTTACTTTGACGATAGAGATTAAAGGCGGCGATAAGTCGGGGAAGATTTTTTCTTGGCTCGCGTGTTCCTTGAGATAAAATGAATCTTTTTAGGCCATACTGTTTTTCAATGGTGGCTTTCTTTTTGTTTTGGGTGGCAAGAGGTAGTTTAATAAATTGACCATATTTATTTTCGGCGGCCTCGTAGACAACGCTGCATTTTTGAGGATCAATATTGGGGAAAATCTTTAGAAGATCGTTTTTTGAATTTTGAGAAACACAAATAAAATGTTGGCATTTCTTTGAAGCCCAATACATTTTTTGATGGTGGGTGGAAACAATTTTGTTATGCAGCCACTGGGGGTAGAGAAAGGGAGTTAGGTCGTGAATTGTAGTGATACCTTTGGCGTTAAGTAGTGGTGGCTGGGTCCAGTCTGAAGTATGAAAAATATCGCATTTTCCAATAAAAAATTCGACGGGAATAATGTGAAGTCTATTCCATAGATAGGCTAAAAAGGTTAATGGTAAACGAAAGTGATAAATTTTTACGTTCTTATATTTATTTAATTTTTGGATTTCTGTTGGTAATGGCAGTCGAAGTGAGGAATAAAATAATTTATAGGTATTATTGTGGTCGCACTTAAGAAGGTGGCGAACAAGGTTGAGGGTATAGTTGCTGACGCCGGTGCCGTAGGCGGTAGAAGAAACGTCAATTCCAATGATCATCTGATGTTGATTTTACCAAATTTTTAAGGGCAAATTGGCATATTTGAAGATTTGTTTGAAGATATTCAATTATAAATCTTGGTTTGGGGGTAGATTGGTAGAAGTATTTTAGGTTTTTTAGTCTTTGAATAGTGATTGATGGAAGGTTAAAAATAATATCGGATATTGAGTAATTTTTTATAATTAAATAGTGCCAATTTCGATAGGTCATTTTTGCCCGAAGGTTGCCCATTTTTGAAGAGGTGGCCCCACCGAGATGGTATGAAACTGCTTGGGGAACATATAGGGTCTTGATGTTGTTTTTGGCCAATCTGTAGGCAAGGTCAACGTCTTCGATATAGGCAAAAAATCGATGATCAAAGAGGCCGACTTTTTTTAATGCTGATTTTCTGTAAATTATAGCTGAGGCGGGGGCTCCCCAGATTTGGGTGGTTTTTCGGGAAGACTTTTTGAAAGATTTGGTGTTACTAATGTTTTGGCAGAGGCCAGACATAGAATACTCGAAACCTTCAGATTCAATTCGTTGACCATCCTTGTTGAGAACAAGGCCGTAAAAGACTGAAAATTTTGGATGGCTTTCAATGTTTTTGGAAATAATTTTAAACCAGTCTTTTTGAAGTTTAATATCGTTGTTGAGAATAAAAAGGTGGGGGTACTTTGATTTTTTGATACCGATATTTACAGCGCCAGCAAACCCGAGATTTTTTGGTTGTTGAATAAATTTTCCTGAAAGAATAGGGTATTTTTTGCATATATTTTCAAAAATTTGTTGACTAGAGTCGGTAGAATTGTTGTCTATGAGAAGGCACTCTAGGCAAATCTGGGGGTAATATCTGGCGGCGGTGGCAATAGAACTAAAACAATCAGTAAGAAGGGCGTGGCCGTTGAAATTTGGAATAATAATACTAATTTTCATCAAATCGATTGGCTAATTTTATGTAATCCCCTATTTGAAGATTAATTTGTTGAGAGGTGTTGGCATTAAGTTCGATGACATATTTGGTGGGGACGGAGCTTTGATATATTTTTAACTGAGAGTCGGGAGTATTTGGTTGGGGCTGGGCGGTAAAAATGTCGGTGACTAAACCTGTTTCGTCGATAAAAATTATATCAAGAGGAATGAGAGTATTTTTCATCCAAAATGACTGAATATTTTGCTGGTCGAAAATAAAAAGCATGCCGCAGGTAGGGCAAAGATTTTTTCTATTTGAAAGGCCTTTTGAAAGCAGGAAAAGATTGTCAGCAATTTCAAGGGAAAAATCTTGATTAAGAATTTTTTGGTTAACAGTTTTAGTCGTTTTTCTGGGAAATTTCCAGTATATGACGAAGGTAATAACTATAATAATTATTAAATAGCCAATTTTTTGCATATGTGTTCCCCTATTTTATCCCAAGTATATGATTTGCTAACAATGTTGTAGCCTTTGAGTCCAAGATCTTTTGCAAGTTTTGGTGATTTGGTTAGTTTTAAAATTGTGTTTGTGAGAGAGCTGAGATTGTCTGGAGTAAATGTTTGACCACCATGAAGAGTGTTTAAAACCTCGGAGCTTTGTTTGGTGTTGGCAGCAACTATAGGCTTGCCTCTGGCAAGACTTTCGACAAAGACAAGCCCGAAACTTTCGTGAACGGATGGGAGAACAAGACAAGTTGAATTATCGATGGCTTTTTTGATTTGTTCTTGAGTGGGTTTGAAGATTATTTTAATTTTCTTTTTTGTGTCAGAAGGTAAATTACGGAGGATGGATTGAATCTTTGGAAAATAAAGGGTTTTTTGACCCATGAGGGTAAGACTGGTTTGGGGATGGTTTTTTAGTATTTCGCAGAAAGATTGAATTAACAGCTCGGTTCTCTTATGGGCGGAAAAATTAGCAATAAAGAGAATATTGGGATTTTTGGGAAAGGATATTTTTGATTTGTTGATAATAAATGAGGTGTCGACTCCAAGTCCATGAACAATGTATTGAGGTGACTGTATTTTTAAATATTTTTGAAAATATTTTTTTTCATAGTTGGTGAGACACCAAAGATAATCTGATTTTTTGAGAAGAGAAAGCAAGAGAGGGGTTTGAAAATCTGGATCTTGGGGGTGAAAACATGGATTGATTATTAATTTACTTTTTGTAAATAGTTGAATAAATTTGGCATAGATAATTATGGTGGTAGGTAAGGGGCCGGCGATAATGTAGTCAGGATGGAAATTTATGATTTGACGTAAGGGTAATGACTTGAATACTGGTCCTTTGGATAGGGTTTTAAAAGAAGGAAAGAATTTTCCTAGAAGCCTAAAGGGTCGATGCAACAGGGTGATAACTGGTAGGGAAATGATGTTTGGAGGGTGTGTGATTTCTTTATGTATTGGTTTGGAAAAATCGTCGGTTGAGGTGCAATTGCTTGTGACAGCCAAAATTGAGTGTCCTTGTTTGTTTAAATACTCCCCCATTTTGGCAATTACTTTTGATCCACCATCAACTGCTGGTGGGTAAATGTGAGTTAAAAGTAAAAAGTTGGCCATTAATATAGTATATTTCATATTATGCTTAAAAAGTTAAAAATTGTTTTTGGGTCGAAGTTGGCCCAGTTGTTGATTTCGGGATTATTGGTATACGTGGCATTTAGAAAGGTTGATGTGGTCAAGCTACTGGGTGAAGTGCATCAAGCTCCGTGGTGGGCGGTGGTGGCAATCTTGGTTTATATGGGTTTTTCAATGCTGATTGGTGGGATTAGGTGGAGTATTTTGGTCTTGGGTAAGGCAAAATTGCGAGATGTGCTGGCTTTTACCAGGGCGACATATGCTGGTTGTTTTTATTCATTATTTTTTCCAACTTCAGTGGCTGGTGATTTCTTGAAGTGGACCTCATTGTTAAAACAGTACCCAGAAATTTCTAAATTGAAATTGGCGGGAACAGCCATAGTTGATAGGGTGATAGGGTTTAGTGCTTTTTCTATGGCGGCTTTGATGGCATTAATTGCCGGAAAAATTTTGAACTACAGCTTTCCTGGTATTTTGTTGTGGTTATTTTTGGGGATCAACGCTGGCTTGGTAGTGTTTTATGCGTTGGTGTTTTATATTGATTTTGAAAAGATTCTAAGCAAATATTCATTTTTGAAGGGAATTTTGGAGGTGGTAGATTTACTAAAAAATAGTAATAAAAAAAGGATCTTGATTTGTTATTTGATCTCACTTTTATCGGAGCCAATATGGATGATGATGACTTGGTTTTCCTCTTTGATTTTTGGGGCAGGGATAAGTTTAATGCAGGTATTAATTTTTATGCCGATAATTTCGCTTATCTTGGTGTTGCCTATTTCTTGGGCCGGATTTGGGGCCAGAGAGAACTTATTTTTGGTATTTTTTGGTCAGTTGGGATTTTCAACAGAAAAACTTCTTCTGGTTTCAACTTTTACCGGAATCATGGGAATTCTTAACTCGCTTTTGGGCGGGTTGATGTTGTTGTTTTGAGTATATTGCCTTATTTTTTTGCCGTAGGTTTGGCCAAGATTCTATTGTTACGAATTTCAACAGCCTTTTTTAATTCTTCTACATTTTCTTTTCTTATCTTTTCGAGCCTTGGAGATTGTATCGGTTCCTCGATTTCTGGATTTATTGTTCTTGTACCATCAGGGTTGGAAAAGGTTGGGAGGATGGTAGGTATGGCACCATCTTCGTTTTCTTCTATAAATTTTTTCCCTTGAGGAGTTGTTTTTATGTGTTTTAATACCTGACGGTAAGCCACATTAACTTCTGGAGGGGCTTGTCTGTCGAATGTTATGTAATTTATCCCTCTTTTAAGCACGTCTTTAGTAAGTGCAATTCGATCTAGTAGAATTAGAAGGTATCCGTGTTGAAGGTGTTCAGGAATTTGATATTCCTCTATCATTTCGTCAATTGGCTTGTTATAAGAATAATGTGTTCGAGAAAGATTTTCTTTGATCATGGTTTTTATTTGTTATATATGTAACAGAACTGAGATATTCTATCATAAATAGATATTAGATTAATAATTGTTATACTAAAGAATATGATTTTAATTGTCGGAGGAGCTGGATATATAGGCTCTGAAATAAACAAAGAGTTAAACGAAAATGGATACCAAACGGTGGTGTTGGATAATTTAGTTTCAGGGCATAAAGAGGCGGTAAAGTGGGGAGAATTTGTTCAGGGAGATTTGAGTAATATTGAGGATATTAGAAAGGTCTTTGAAAGGTATAAGATTGAAGCGGTGTTTAATTTTGCGGCATTTATAGAGGTGGGAGAGTCGGTAAAGGATCCTCAAAAATATTATTACAACAATTTGGTAAATACTCTAAATTTGTTGAAGGTAATGAAAGAATTTGAGGTTAACAAGATTATTTTTTCATCAACTGCGGCGACTTTTGGAGAACCGAAATATACACCGATTGATGAGGCCCATCCTCAGTGGCCAATTAATCCCTATGGTTGGACAAAATTAATGATTGAAAGGGTTTTTTCTGACTATGATTTGGCCTATGGTTTAAGATACGTGGCTTTGAGATATTTTAACGCTTGTGGAGCAAATCCTGAAGCGGACGTGGGAGAAAATCATAATCCTGAATCTCATTTAATTCCTTTGGTATTGGATGCGGCGATAGGAAAAAGGGAAAATATTAAAATTTTTGGAACTGATTATCCAACTCCTGACGGAACCTGTGTTAGAGATTATATTCATGTAGTTGACTTGGCCTCGGCACATCTGTTGGCACTGAAACACCTTTTAGATGGTGGAGAATCAAAGCAATATAATTTGGGTAATGGGAAGGGTTTTTCAGTTAGAGAAGTGATTGATGCTGTCAAGAAGGTGACGGGAAAGGATTTTGAGGTGGTAGAGTCGGAACGAAGGGCGGGAGATCCACCAATACTGATTGCGGCATCGGATAAGATTAGAGGGGAATTGGGTTGGGAGCCAAAATATACGGATATTGAGACGATAGTAGCAACGGCTTGGAAATGGCACCAAAAAAAATCTGTTGACTGATGCTATAATATTTTAACAAATATTTATATGTCACTAAAATCCAGATTCATACGTACATTTGTTAATTTACCGTTACCTGTTAGAAATGAAGTATCCGTTGTTATTGATGGACAGCCAATTAGTTGGAATGTTTTGAAAATTGAAGTGGAGTCAAATACAAAAACTGGTGATGAAGGTCTAAAAATATTAGATAAATTAGGATTTTTGCAAAAAGATGAAAAATAAAGTTGATTCTGATTTAAAAAATATCATTTTGGCAAAAATTATGTCTTATGATGATGATTATGAATTGTTTATTGGTGGTGGCAAGCCACTAAATAAAGACGATTTGGTAAAAAATATTGAAAACGAGACTGAGGTTGGTAAGCAGATAATTAAAATACAGTCGGATTTTATGCGCGATTTGGTTAGTGGTAATATTTATAAAATGATGTCGGATGTTCTATGATTCTAGTGACGCGGCCAAATCATGACGGAGGGACTAATTATTTATATTATTGGTCAGGTAAAGTGATTGAAGAAACAAAAAAGAAGTCTGTTGATGTGATTGATTTAGCAAAAAGTAAGGCTAATAGAAAAAATTTTATAAGTTATTTAATAAAGCAAAAACCTAGTATTGTTTGGGTTAATGGTCATGGAAACGATGATTGTGTGACTGGTTTTAATAACGATATTTTAATTAGCACCAGTGATAAAAACCTTAATTTACAGGTGAAAGTGTTTGTGGCAAGAAGCTGTCGTTGTGGTAAATTGTTAGGAAAATTTTTAGTTAACAATGGGGTCGGGGCTTTTATTGGTTACCTCGATGATTATATTATTAAAACTTCTAGAAAATATACAACCAGACCTTGGCTTGATCCTGTGGCTGGATTATTTTTGGAGCCGTCAAACTACATTATTACTTTGTTGACAAAAGGTCATAGTGTTGATGAAACAAATGATAAATCAAAGAAGATGATACTAATGAATTTAAAAAAAACATTAGTAAAAGATGCTGACGATAAAAATGATTTAGGGCGTTGGTTGTGGCATGATTATAAAAACCAGGTTGCGTTAGGCAGATTAGAGATAAAAGTTTAATAGTAATCTATGTTAAATTAATCTATGAAGAAAATTGCTGTAATTGGAACTGGATACGTTGGTTTGGTTACCGGTACCTGTTTGGCGGAAATTGGCCATGAAGTTTATTGTGTTGATATTGATAGCCAAAAAATTGAAAATTTAAAAAAAGGTATTATTCCAATTTATGAGCCTGGTTTGGAAGAATTGGTCAAGAAAAATTTTGAGAGTAAAAGTTTAAGTTTTACAACAGAAATACGTGAAGCGGTGGAAAAAAGTGAAGTAGTGTTTATCGCGGTGGGAACACCGCCAATGGCTGATGGTTCGGTAAACTTGGAGTATGTAAAAACTGCGGCAGAGTCGATTGGAAAGGCGATGAATGGTTATAAGGTGATTGTTAATAAGTCGACGGTTCCGATTGGAACTGGAGATGCGGTACAAAGAATAGTCTCGACCCATTATCAAGGTGAGTTTGATGTTGTTTCAAACCCGGAATTTTTGCGAGAAGGAAGTGCGGTAAAGGATTTTATGGAGCCAGACAGAATTGTTATTGGTAATGGTGGAGAAAAGGGTCGAGGGGTAATGACTGAGCTGTATGCTCCCCTACCGGGTGAGAGAGTAATGACAAATATCAAAACAGCCGAGATGATTAAATATGCTTCAAATGCATATTTGGCGACCTCGATTTCTTTTATTAACTCAATTGCAAATATTTGTGAAAAGGTAGGGGCTGATGTGACCGAAGTAGCCAA
>Ga0180007_10007466_pt1 | contig 10322 bp, 6 predicted proteins | sample MM_PC_MetaG_FD_121122 | JGI IMG/M metagenome (GOLD analysis project Ga0180007, IMG submission 121122) | Groundwater microbial communities from the Aspo Hard Rock Laboratory (HRL) deep subsurface site, Sweden - MM_PC_MetaG | ecosystem: Environmental > Aquatic > Deep subsurface > Groundwater...
CTATATGGGAAAAGCCATGTGCTAATATGGTCGATCATCCGACGATTCTGCTCTTCTGGCACTCTCCTATCAAAAGCCCTGTTACCAGCCTCCATATGTAGGATTGGGATATTTAGGCGTGCTGCCATAATGCTCGATAGAGCACTGTTGGTATCGCCCAGCACTAAGAACACATCTGGTTGCTCTTTCTTTAATATAGCCTCCGAACGTTCAATAATCTTCGCTATCTGACCACCTAAAGTGTCTGATTTAACATCTAAATAGTAGTTTGGCTGCCTAAGGCCTAGTTCTTCGAAAAAGACGTCCTTCATGTTAGGAGCGTAGTTTTGACCAGTGTGCACCAAGATATGCTCTACATCTGGCAGAGCATCTAATTTCTTGATTATTAGACTAAGTTTTATAATCTCTGGCCTGGTACCGATAACAGTTAGAACCTTTAGTTTTTTCATGCCCCTAGATTACCATTAATGGATACTGGTGTCTAGGGTAAAACGGCTCCCAGAGCAGAGATATTATTTGCTCAAAACATCCTTAAAATCGGTCATGGATCTCTAACAATATAGACTCTACAGGCAACCCTTCGACTATTGCATCTGTTATTACATTGCTCAGCCATAGACCAATGCTTTGCTCTGATTGGCCCCTAAGATCTACATAAGCATCAACTTGAAGAGGCAGGATTGATGATATTTTTACTGGTTCGTTAAATAAAATTTCCTGTTTAATATATCCATCCTGATATATCCACGTTTCTCCTTGTCCAGATAATTCAGAATTACCAACAACAGAAATGGTGATGGGATAGAGAGATGGATATCTTACTATTTGAGACCCAAGAGTCCCATTAAGATAAAAAGCTAATCCGTTGATTGTAATCGGATCAACGCTTTTTGTGCTCAACTTAAAACGAGCAATCCATTGGTTCTCTTGTTGCAGTATTAGCGATGGCTGAATGTCTGATAACTCTGCTTGAATAATAGGCCCTATCCGCTCCCCTGCTACGTTTTTCGCTTTCATGGTGTTATAGTCTAAAGAATTCAATCCCCAACTTATCCCAACCGTTAAAATAACCGCTAGTATTTGTAGATGATCTAATCGCCAAGCAGTTAATTTGTTCATTCTTTTTTAATTAAAAATTATCTTCATATCCATTATACATCGCGGGCTAGAGCGATCGACCAATACTCTGAAGAAATTGTTTAGTTTGCTCCAACTTACTGGGATCCATTTTTGCTACTAATCGTGCCTGCTCTGCTGCTTCATCTAGTTTGCCTAATGCCTGATATATAACAGATAGATTAATTCTTTCATCAACCGCGTTAGGATCTAGCCCAACTAATTTTCCCTGATAAAATTCGGCTGTAACATACGATTCTTGTTGCACCAAATAGGCCACTACCATTCTTAAGATTTCTTCATTGCCCTTGGGAAAAGATGCTTTTTTATCAGCAGAATCCGTAAAGTTTTTAATAATATCAACCTTGGACATCTGCTTGGATTCCATCCCCCAGATTGCTAACCAAAAACCTGTCTCTCTGGGCGGAGATGCTAGCTCTGCCGCTTTGTCCATCATCGATTTAGCTTCAGTAAATTTACCTACTCCAGTGAGAATCCGACCCCAATCTAGATAAAGATATTCGCGATTAGGATTTTTCTTAATAATACTGTCGAAATATTGCTGAGCAACTGCTAAGCGCTCCGTGTCAAATTTAGCCAAAATTACATTTAACAAAGGTCCATCCATTGCTAAGGTAGGATTTCCAGGATTAATTTTTGTTACCCGCTCCAAAATCACTAATCCATCAATGGCTGTTTCTCTAGCAGCAGCAAATTTTTCTTGATCAATTAGATCAAAAGCATACTGGCGAGTAAATGAAGGAAAACGCCACAAAATTTGATTAAGGTAAGGATTGGGATATTCTTGCGCTCGATTAAAATATTTTCTGGCTTCAGGATAATATCCTGCGTCAGCGGTACGAATGCCAAACATGGCGTTATATCCAGACTTGAAGGCCGGCACTAAATAATGTAAATCTAAAGTTAGCCAAATAGCAAAAAAAGTAATGGGCAGCAGTATAAGCCACTTTAATTCTATGCTTTGATTTTTTATGGTTGGAGCAGTGGCGCCGATTATAAACCCGAGGATGATTGTGCCATAAAGCAAAGTTTCTATCACATCAAAAGCTGTTAAGAGCGATACGAAATATGCCCCTCCAATAGCTAATAGTGTGGTAAATAATAGTGCCCGTTGAAGATCGCCTTGTCGTTTAGCAAGTTTAATTTGCTGAATTACGATTCTAATAATAGACCAAAGAAATATCCCCGCTACCAATGTACCGATCCAACCAGTAGTTAATAAATGGTCCAATAATAAATTATGGGCGCGATCATAAACTGTCTCAGCCACACCCATGCTGGCAAGCCCCGGTCGATAAAAACTGTTGAAAGCAGCCTGTACATTTTCTAGCCCCCAACCCCACCACGGATGAGCCGTTACGGCTTCTCGCAAAGCCGACCACGCTAATAAACGAGATTTGATTGAATCACTCTGTAAGTCGAATTGGATTAAGCGCGACCAAACGGCTTTTTCTGACCAACCTATAATAGCTATCGTTATAACTGGTAGTATTCCCCACCATAACTTGTTCCATTGCCAATTAATTGATTTCTTATAAATCGACCAACTACCAATTATTAAAATTATTCCTCCCACCATTAAACCTAATAGTGGACCTCTAGAAGCTGTGAGCAATAAAGCAATTAGTTGTAAAATAGCCGCTATAAAATAAGTGATTCTCTGAACTTTTCCTTTAGCATAAAGCCAAAAATACACCGTTAGAAATCCTGTAATAAGCAATAATGTGCCCAAGAAAATGGGGTTACCCATTAGACCACCGACGCGAGCACCACTAGCTATTCGATAAATCCAACTAAACCCTAGCCATTGACTAATAGAAAAAACAGCCGATAAAGTACCAACCCAACTCATAACTGCCAACAACTTTAACCAACGCACTCTTTCTCGTAATAAAAGTAGCAATAATAATAAAAATATCCATAAACCAATGAAAAAGAAAAGGCCGTCTCCACGACTAATGCTGCCCCAAAAACTGCGGCTTTGTTGCACGCTCGTTAATAATGAAATTGTGGCCGTTCCTAGCCAAGCTAAAAATAACCAAAGAATCGGAGTCTTCCACCAAGCATAAACAAAATGCCAACGACTCGTTAGCATTGTCCCAATCATCAGCAGCGTTAACCAAAACATAAAAAATAATAACCGGCCGAAACTAAATGGATAGGTAATATTTGCATATGCTGTTACTGGCAACAATAAGATTAACCACAAGGCAATATCTGTTAGAAAATTACCATCAGTTAACTTAAACCATTCTATTAGTTTCATAACGATGCCTTTAGTTCTAGGAGGGAAGATTTTACTCCCGCATTATTTGGATCTAATTCAAGCGCTTGTTCGTACCAAATAATAGCTTGTTCCTTGTCACCAATCTGTTGATAAAAACCAGCTAATATAACCACAAAACCATCGTGAGTTGGTTGATCAGTAATTCTCTGTTTTAATAAATTAATAAAATGTTGCTGTTTTTTCTGTAAATATTTGAGGTATAAATCGGATAACTGATAATATACACTCATGGGAGCTGCTGGATTATTAGATGCTCGTAAATAATGTTTTTCGGCAACAGTATATTGACCCATCTCTGATAAAATATTGCCTAGTTCGTAATTAGAAGAATAATCTATTTTGGAAGCTCTAGCCGAAACAACCCTATATAACCGCAAAGCAGTTTTATCATCTCCCGCTAAGCGCGCCTGAGAAGCCTGGCTGGACAACTGATTTAAGGGCACAAAATCGTAGGCCAAGTTAAAACCGACAATAGTTAACAAACCCAGCAAAGCCAAAATTGCTCCCGTTCTCGCCCAATTATTCTCTCGCCAATTATCTTTAGTGGGCAATTCAGTCCAACGCTTAATACAACGGCGAATAGTGTTTTGTATGTTCATTCGATAGTGCTAGATTTTAATGGTAATTTTGCCAATCTGGCTTCTAATTCGCTAACCTTAGCAGCATCGCCTATTAATTGATAATAACTAAGCGCAGTACCTAGAATATTGCCAGACCTAGGCCCTGCTCTTAATCCTTTTTTAATTACTTCACCAAAGATCTGCAATTTCGCAGGTTGTTCTTCTTTTGGCCACATTTGGTAAATACTTAGCAAATTACGATAGGCAAACTCATAACGAGGATAGATGTTAATCGCTTGCAAATACATCTCTTCTGCTCCCGAATAGTCATTTTGATCACGCAAAATATTACCCAACCCATTAACTGCAACGTAGTCATTAGGATGGTTTTGAATAATTTCCTGATACTTGGTTTTAGCTTCAGACAAATCACCAGCCGTATACAGAGCCTGTGCTTCTTTTACTGCCAAAGAAGTGGGGTAGCTCAGCACTTCTGGGCTACGATAGATAATCCAAGCATTAATTCCCCAAATTAGAGTAGAGATTAAACCAACAGCGATAATTATTTTCCACCAATGTTTGGTAATAATTGTCCAGCAAGAAATTTTCATAATTATATTATACTTAAATATTTAAATTTTGTTCTGTCGTCCTAGATCAAGTTCAATATGACAGATAAAAATATGATCTCATGGCTTAAGGGGGCATTTCTGCCCCCTTAAGTTTTGCCATTACAGATTAAGGCTGAATTTCAAGCAGAGAGAACTAGGCGATAATGCTCCGAGCACCTAATGGGAAGTTCTTAATTAACCAACCATTGGTGAAGTCTCCAGAGGAGTTAGGAGTAGTATCGACAGTTCCAGCATTGTCTGCCATTGCTGCACTGTGACTGATAGCTGAGAGATCTGACCAGATAAACTCAACATCAGCAGTGTCAGTAACGCCAGTACCAGTCAACGCTAACACAACAGAATATTCATCGTCGGTAACATCGTCGTCACCTAATTTGAATGTTCCGTCAGTCTGCGCAGTGGTGTCACCTAATAACTCTACTGCAATAGAATCATCATCTGCAGCAGCGAAGTTAGCACCAGTTGTACCGCTGAACGTCCAGTTGGTTGTAGCACCAGCTGAAATATTCTGTTCACCGGCTTCTGGTTGGGTAGCACCCTCGGTATCACCAAAGTTCAAGAAGACCCAAGTAGTGACGGTACCAACAGTACCGCTACCACTACCTGTACCAGCCACATCGTTTGTGCCCTTGGTCTCCATAGTAGTTCTGGCGTCCGCAGCAGAGTTACTTACGCTTCCAGTCATACCGCCAAGACCGGCGATTAAGACCTTCGACGCAGTAATGTCTACTGAATCTCTTGAAAGAGTAAACCCTCCGACGTTAACATTACAGTTAGACGTACCAGCGTCAGTTACGCTGATCTGGAAAGTTAATTTCTTCAAGGACGCAGGTCCACGGCTATCTGCTGTCACCTTGAATTTATACAAGACGTTAGAGATGCCAGGAGTTAATGCGGATGTTAATCCAGCATTGTCTGCGCTTACAGTTAGCAATGTCTTATACAAGACATGGGTAGCTGCTATGGTATCAGCTGTACCAGCTGATGTTTTAGCTACCCCTGAAGATAGACCAACTGCAGCAAACTCGGTGCCGCCGGCACCATAGTCGAAGCTAACTTCAATTTGATCACCAAAGTCAGCTGACTCAGAAGCGATCTCATAGAAGTCTGCCTTGGCAGTTATGATCGCACTAGAATTCTTCGCGATGTACATAGCCATGTTGTCATACACGGCTGTAGTAGTGCTAGGGGAAACTGACATTGTTGCTGTAGTACCATCCTGTTTTGGATATTCAATAGTCAGATTCTTAATGGAATCCCATTGATCCATCGAGGAGCCCCAGTCAGCTAGCAGCAAAGTGATCTTAGTAACGGACATTGGCTCGTTTACGGCAGTTAGTTTCCACTTGCCCACCACGTTATCGGTAGTTCCCGACAACATAATAGCAGCAGTTGGACTAGAGCCATCCAAAGCCAAACCAACACTACCACTAGCAGTTACTGTCAAAGTACCAGCCGACCCATTAGCAGTATCAGTAATTGCGTTGCCAGTATCAGCTCCAGTAACAGTAGCTCCATCAGCAACGACAGTAAGAGCATGTGTGCCACCAGCAGTTGCACCAGAAGCTAAGTCACCGACAAAGATCCAATCGATCTTGCCACCTTTAGGTACCCTAATGGTTTGCGTCAAAGTGAACGTTTTAGTGTCAGTTGCACCGCCGCCACCAGTTGGGTTCTCAGTGTTGGAAATCATAGTTTCGTAACTAGCATTACCATCTAAGTCGGCCCAAAGTTCGGCATTATCAATGTTGGCCATATCACCAGTGGTACCGTCTAAGGTATCGGTAATGATTACCGCGGTAATTAAGACGTCTTCGCCCGATGCCGTAGCATCGAAGGAGAAGGAACCCCAAGTATAGTCTTGTGCTCCGACAATTACAGCACTCGTAGGTGGGTTACCCAACATACGTACGACTAAAGCACCTGCTTTGAGGGTCATAGTATTGCCCGCCGAAGCAAAGCCAGTTGGAGTAATTGTGTTGTTAGATAGAACACCCTTACAGGTCATGTCAGCTGCTCGATAGAGCTGAATAGCAATAGTATCGTCAGCTTCCCAGTCGGTGCCTAGACGCACCTTGAAACCAACTTTAGTGGTACCTGCTGGGAGAACCTGAGTACTACTATAGGTAAACTTAGGATCAATCGCAGTTGTACCAACTACGGCCAAACCATCAGCGCCATCTACTGGGCCAAACAAAGTATTACCAGTAGTCATATCGACCAAATAAGCATTGGTCATATCAGCAAAGGTAAGAGTATTACTACCACCGTCATCTGCCAAGTCACCTCGAACAATAACGTCCGAGATCCTGGTTTGTTCGCCAAGGATTTGCCAATCCCACACCGCCAGCAAGATATTGTCTCCTGACGAAATGTTGCCGGTTGGAGGAGTTGAAGCACTCTTGGAAACAGTTACAGCGCCGGAATTAATGGTCTGGTTGTAGTCACCTTGACCAAGATTGTTAGATCCGCCTGATTGTACACCCCAGTTAGCAGCCGCAGCCGCTGTTGGAGTAATGTAGAAACCATATAATTTGCCCTTACCATCAACAAGATAGCTAGAGCCATCGGCGATATCTGCGTTAACAGTTAAGGCCACACCACTCACGATATCCAATTGGATTCGCAAACGGATAGCCACACCTTTATCCAGCGAAATATTCACTGGGAAGGAAGCCTTATTGCTGGCATCCCAAGTTGTAGCTATACCTAAACTCGTGTTATTGGTTACATCCCAAAGTTCGATATTGTTTGTGTCACCAACTGCGGATGTACCCGCTTTAATGACAGTAATTCTGTCAATATCGATACCTTCGGTTGAACCAGCAGTAATTTTGAAGGTGTTAACAACGACATCAGTATCTCCTACATCAGGAGTAGTATCAGCCACTGATCCATCTTCGGTTACAGCGATTGATCCAATAGTAACAGCTACAGCAGTCATAAGATTACCATAAACGGGAGCCCCGTTTACGCTAGTAGCGTTACCTACGATATCAGTGTTAACAGCAATTCCTAATGAAGCTGTTAAACCAGTAGTAGCGGCACTGGCAAAACCAGCCCGTATAAAGAAGTCCTGCGAACCGGTTACTGTTAACTGAGGAGAAAAGAAGACCTGGGCTCTAGAATTGGCATCAAAGCCACCAGCAGTATTGCCCACCTGAACACCATCAGCAGTCCGAATTTCTATATTCTCTACATCGGTATCGGCAGTCATGCCAGTCCGAGTTACATAAATAGAAGAAATGCTGGCTGTAGTTCCGGCAGCAGCAGTAAGAGTGAACCTGGTAAAGTTCGCATTACCAGATTTGGCCACGCTAGCAGCTGCTGGAGTAACACCCGACAAAGCCACAGACAACCCGCCACTCACTGGAGTGGAAGTTCCACCATCAACAATTAGATCGGTGAAAATATCCGAACCTGCTCTACCAAAGTAAACACCATTTTTGTATTGACGTAACCAGTTCATATATTCCAATACTGGCTGGTAACGCAATCTGTAAGTACCATCGGCAAGGCCGGTGGCCATTTTGACATCCCATGTCATGGTGATATTTTCACCATTTGGAACATCAGCCCCTTCGTAGTAGACAAACCGGTTATTGTTTAACACAAAACTGGATGAATCTAAGAATGAAGGAGTACCGTCCATGGTAGGAGTTTGGCTACCAATCGCAAACGATCCAACTGGAACTTGTTTTCCATCTGTTGGGGCAGGAAGCGATGATTTAGCCTTAATGGTCATACCAGAACGGTTGACTAGTGTAAGCGTCATGGATACTGTATCACCAGCACTGACGCCAGTAATCTGGGTTGCTGGGTTACCTTGAGAATCGGTACCAACGGTTCCATTTTGACTTACCCATTCGTAGTATCTGTATGTAGCGGCTGCGGCACCTGTGGGCATCATTACGAAGCCAAGCACTAAGCTTGCCGTGGCCAACCACGCTGTAATTTTTCTGAAATTATTCGACATTTTCTGTTTAAAACCTAATAAATAATTATGACGTTTATGTTAGTTTATCTCCGTGCTTAAACGACGAATTCCAACGTTTAAAAACGGTTTTTCGCATCGAGCTTAGCAAGGGAAATTTTATCTTGCGGTGCCCTCGGTCCAAAAGCGAAAATATTCCTGGTTGTAAAACGGAATAACTGATTAATTTCTAATTAAGAGGTGGTATCGGTGTATCGATTACCACTTTGCCATTAACTACAATCTGATATGCATTAATTTCATTACCGACAATATCGCCCATGATAATTACAAAATCTGTACCAATGTATTGGGATAAAATCGAAACAGAAGTTACGTTTTTAATTAAATAAATGTTACCGTTGCTGTAAATAGCTGGTTGGCCACTAGAAGTAATTAATCTACCGGTAATTGTTTGTCTGCCTTGCAAAAGTGGAGTAGCTGTTTCTGGTTTAGCAATATTCGTAGGTTTAGCCACGACACTGTTATCTAATGTGTCAGCATTGTCCTTAACTAATTTAGTAGCATCAGCATCTAAAGTTTCTCTAATGGCTACCACTGCTTTTTTAACGTTTTCACTCTCTGTTTTTTTATCTAGAGAGCTTAGAATTGCTTTTTGGTCGCTAAGCAGGGCGCTGAATTTATCTAGTAGCACACTGGCTGGTTCGTCGCTTCCTTCTGTGGGAGCAACTTTCTCTAGAGCTACTTTAGCATTAACCAAAGCAATTTGAGATTCTTTTAATACTTTAACTAAAGCCTCGCCACTATCCGCCGAAGACTCTAGGTGGCGCATTCTTTCGTCAGCGATGTTCAGCTTAACTTTAGCCCTACTAACTGGGTTGCTAATAAAAGCTATCTCGATACTTTCTAAAACTTTCTTAACTGGGAAAAGTATATCGGTAGGTCTGGCCCCTTGGGCCAATGCGCCGGTAATAACTGAGGATGCGAATACAACCATCATCATGGTTACAGTAGCTGGCATTGAAAAAGAAATCTTATCTGGAAGCAATGCCTTTTTAAGCGATTTTAACGATACTAAAACGCTAGCTTTCTGTTTGCCTGCAATAATTGCATCAGCTAGCTCGACTTGCCCAACCATTCTAAACACCTTGTCACGAATTGCTTGTTTTTTTGTAAACGACAAATCCGCTCTTTTTCCAAGAGTTCGTAAGCTTTCCTCTAAGTGTTCGGATGAATGATTAGTCATTGTTTTATATATAAATAAAAAGTGTTCTGCCCCCGGCAAAACCTTGGTTTTAACTTAGATGTTAACTAATTGTTCCTAATCCCCCACTGTAGGAAACTAAGATAGCTCCTTTTTTAGCGCGGCTAATGCTCTGTTCGTAAGCGTCCGAATATTTCCTTCTTTTTTCTTCATTATCTGTGCCACCTTGGAGATGGAAATATCTTGTACATATCGGAGTTCTAATACTTCCCGATATTCTGGACGCAGGTGCGCTAATTTGTCCCGTAATTCATGTTGTTCGCCGTAAAGTTCCTTCTCTCCTTCAACATCCTCTATTTCTGGTAGATTATCGAAAGAAATTTCTTGCTTTACTGTGCGGTAGTAGTCGATGACGGTGTTACGGGCAATGGAAAAGAGCCAAGTCGAAAATTTAACCTCAGGTTTAGGCTTAAAAGTTTTTAGTCCCTTCCAAGCCTTCAGGAATGTTTCGGCCGTGAGGTCTTCGGCCGCAAACTCATTTTTGGTTTTTAAGTAGGTGTATCGGTAA
>Ga0180007_10007467_pt1 | contig 10322 bp, 8 predicted proteins | sample MM_PC_MetaG_FD_121122 | JGI IMG/M metagenome (GOLD analysis project Ga0180007, IMG submission 121122) | Groundwater microbial communities from the Aspo Hard Rock Laboratory (HRL) deep subsurface site, Sweden - MM_PC_MetaG | ecosystem: Environmental > Aquatic > Deep subsurface > Groundwater...
ATTTCCGGCTGATAAATATTATCTTTCCCCACAGATGAAATTAAATCGTCCCGGTTAAAAATCGTGAACCTGCGCAAGTTATAATCACCACTTAAATCTATTGCCTCGATCTTCTTAAAAATAACCCCTAAATAATTGTAAAGGTCCTCATAAAGGTCTCGACGAACATTTTTAGGGCCTGGTTTAGAATATCTCCCCCCCAGCATGATGCGAACTGTGTTTTTTGACTTATTAATTTCATCCCGCCCTTCACCTGGCACATAAACCAGCAACCAATTCGCCCCGCTGACATCTTGGACCTTTATTGCAACCTCATACATTGATAAATTCTCGATCTCAAAATCGATAAAATTAGTGGCTGGGAACAACGTTCGGCCAATCAGGTATTTCTCCACTTTTTTCATATCTTTCCAGGCTTTTGGCACAGCTTCAATTGAGGGGGCCGCGACAACATTAATAGCAACACTGGCTGAGGTACTAGCCCCTGTTGGGTCTTTGACTGATAAAGTAAAAAGATGCGGACCAACCTGCTTTTCATTTGGGGTCCAATAAAAAAGTTTATTCTCCTCATTAAAGCTGGGGGGATTTTCTGCTGGGAACCCATCAAAAAAATAGCGAAAGCCTCGTTCAACCTCCGCGGAAATTGTGCCAAGAGAAACGACAAAAGAGAGCGAGCTTATCCCCTCCCCTGCCACCTCAAGGCTGGCAGGCATAGATAAGGTAGGTAAAACAGCAAAGCAAGGGGTTGCAAGCAAAAGAAAGAATAAAGCAAAATATCTGCGCATGCTGAGAATTATTTTACACTTATATCGACGGTTTATCAACAAAAAAAATTGCGCCACGAAGGAATTGAACCTTCAACCTTGACATTAAGAGTGTCCTGCTCTGCCAATTGAGCTAGTGGCGCACATTAACTAACAACAAACAACTCAGCGCCTGTGGCGCCTACAACTCACAACCTATAGAATTTTACTATAATAACAATTTTTCAGCAGTTGTAAGTTGTTAGTTGTAGCCCCCGACAAAGTCGGGGGCGTGTCGTTAGTAAAAGAGCGGGAGAAGGGACTCGAACCCTCGACATCCACCTTGGAAGGGTGGAGCTCTACCAACTGAGCTACTCCCGCATGTTAACTAACAACTCGGTTCGCCTATGGCGAACCTACAACCTACAACAAACAACCGAATGAACTATATTATATAATAATTCATCAATAGTTGTAAGTTGTTAGTTGTAGCCCCGCCTTTGGCGGGGCGTGTTGTTAGTTATTTGGGCGAGAGAGGACTTGAACCTCCATGCCTTGCGGCGCTAGATCCTAAGTCTAGTGCGTCTGCCAATTCCGCCACTCGCCCACGAAAACAACCCTGCCTACCGGCAGGTCCGCGCCCAGCAGGACTCGAACCTGCGGCCTACAGATTAGAAATCTGTTGCTCTATCCAGCTGAGCTATGGGCGCATGGATAAAGATTCGGGGTGACTGGATTTGAACCAGCGGCCTCCTGGTCCCAAACCAGGCGCTCTACCAAGCTAAGCTACACCCCGATAAAAAGAGAGCGGGAGACGAGGCTCGAACTCGCGACCCCGACCTTGGCAAGGTCGTGCTCTACCAGCTGAGCTACTCCCGCTCATAGTAAAAATTATACTTGTTTTAAAGCTTTACTTCAAGTTCTAACCAGAGTACAATAATTTGTGCATGAAAAAACTCTTGGGAAGTTTTTTGTTGTTCCTTATTTTGCTTGCTCCTGCCTTAGCCAAGCTGCCGACCATTTCCCTGCCGACAAGCCTTGAGGTTTCGGGCAATGGCTTAAGTTCTGTCCTTTTTGTGGTTGGGCTATCGGACATTTCCGTAGAGGCGTTGCCAGGGCTGCGTTATTCTTTTGCCGGTTTTCCAGAAGAGAACCCGCCAACTTTTGATGAGAACAGCCGGCTTTTTTTCTGGACACCTGACCCCAGCCAGGTGGGGCCCCACTTTTTTACCTTAACAATCAAAGATCCTTCAGGCCAGAGCACTGAAAAAACAACCTTGATAAAAGTTATGCCGGCTCCGGCCCTTAAGGAGCTGCCAAAAAACTGGAGACAGCTGTCAAATGCTGAGAAATATCTGGTGGGAAAAACTTGTTTTCCGACCACCAACTTATTTGAACTGGCAATAACTCCAGAAAAGGATTTTAGCCTGGAACTTGATGTTCAGGATGAAGCTGACCAAACCTGGCGACTTATCTATCTTGTTGGTGAGGAAAAAGTTGAGCTGGATAAGGCTGCCGGGCTTGTCAAGATCTGGCTTGGGGCCAATCCCGGTCAGGCAATCAGGCGCGACCTTTATGAAGATCTGTACGGTTATTTTGGCCGTATTTTTAAACGTTTAAAATCGATCTCTTTATCAGGCGGGTTTGAGTTGACGCAAGCTGGTATTTATAATGCGGAAAATTTAGTCTCTAAAGTTGGCCGGGATAATATTTATAAGCCGGAAGTCGAACTGCTTTTTGACGAGCGTCCGTACCAGGAGATACTCAATAGTGGAAAAAACCCTTTACTTATTTCGGATAGTCCTACCATAAATTTGCAGCTTAAGACTTCCTCTGGGCTTATCTGGCGCAAGACCAGGATACGGATAGATAAGGACGAGTATAAGGCAATTGACGAGGCCTTTGACCTGGTGGTGGTCAAGCCGTTTAAAGGGGCTTCAACCTTCAATGTTGATTCCGGCTTGTATTCTTTGTCTTTTGACGATGATAAAAATTTGGCTTTTGGGGAACACAAAATAATTATTGAAACTGTTAATGCTTATGACCAGGTGTTGACCAAAGAAGTTTATGTTAGGGTGGTTTCTATGCCAGCCCAGGTTGTTGGTAAGCCGATGGTTTTTCCCAACCCTTTTAACCCCAATTCTGCGGCTCCTGTGCGGATTCAGTATCGGCTGACAATGTCTGCGAATATTGAACTTGTCCTTTTTGCCGGCGATGCTTCGGTGGTTATGCGGCAAAGGTATGATAGTGGCGGGGAGGGGGGCAAAAAAGGGCTAAATACTGTCTCTTGGGAGGGAAAAGCCGAGTCTGGGAATGCGCTGCCAAACGGGATTTATACCGGGGTGATAATTGACAAGGATGAGAATCGCATTTTAGAAAAATTTCGGCTGACGATCTTTCGCTAATTTTTATTTCAAGTTATAATTGTTTTGTATGAGACTTAAATTATTTTTGTTACTGCTAGTTGTTTTAATTGCTGCTGGTTGCGCCGGCAAGCCGCCAAAACATAATTTACACGAGTCGATGATTAAGTTTGACGGGAAATATATCCCCGCGCTTTTTTTTGTCAGGCTCCATAGAGTGCGCGAATCAGAGTTGGCGCTTGATAGCTTGCGCTTTTCATGGAACGAATTCCATTTAAAATTTTATAAGCTTAAGATGACCTATGGGGTTAATATTGTTGATAAATTTTGGCAGAGCGATTTTGATCGGATCAATACCCTTATCACTTCTACTGAAGGCTTTGTTAAAGTGCGTGATTTTGACCGAGCCCAAGATGAGCTTGCCCGTGTGCGAGAGGTTTTTGCTGCTTTGCGCTCGCGTAATGGGGTAGATTATCTGCTGGATCGGTTTAATTTTTTCGACCAGAAATTGGCTGAGCTGCAGGCTAAGACTCAGGGTAAGAGCCGTTTTACTGACCGCGAGCTGCGAGAGTTGCGCACTCTTTGTGATGAGGCCTATGCTGATTGGTCCAGCCTAATTGACTTTGAGATCGATCCTGCGTTGTATGGTTTTTCCAAGGAAAAAATTGCTGCCATTAAAAAGAAAGCAGCAGCAGAACAAAAAGTTTTAGAGGTTTTTAAGCAGTCCTTAAATTCTGACCAGCCGCAGCCGGACGAGATTTTTGCGGCTGCCCAGGCTTTGCGACCGACCTTTGTTGTTCTTTATAAGGCTTTCGGGGATTTTCAACCGATATTTGATGCTATAATAAAAGAGAGGGATGCAGAAGGAGGCAGAGGGAATCAGAAGGAGGAGAAGAGAAAATGAAGGCAAAGATGGTTGAATGGCTGAAAGGGGAGATTAAGGCCGCTGGAATGCAAGGTTGTGTCTTTGGTCTCTCCGGTGGGGTTGATTCTGCTGTTGTGGCTGGCTTATGTAAACAGGCTTTTCCAGCTAATGTCCTCGGCTTAATCATGCCGTGTCACAGCAATCCTCAAGATGCCATTGATGCCCAAAAGTTTGCTGATAAGTTTGCGATTCCAACTAAAACGATTGATCTAGCCAGCTCTTTTGACGAACTTTATAAAACATTATCTGGCCAGCCTTACGATAAAAAGACCATGGACCTCTCCATTGCCAACCTTAAGCCCCGCCTGCGGATGCTTACACTATATTACTATGCAAATAAGCAGAACTATCTGGTTGTTGGTACTGGCAATAAATCAGAGTCAGTGATGGGGTATTGCACGAAATACGGAGATGCAGGGGTGGATCTTTTGCCTCTGGCCGCGCTTTTGAAAACTCAAGTTCGTGAGCTGGCCAAGGAGCTCGGCGTGCCGCAGGAAATTATTGATAAAGCCCCCTCTGCCGGACTTTGGCAGGGGCAGACAGATGAGGGGGAAATGGGGATCACCTATGCCGAACTTGATAAAATTATTGTTGCCCTTGAAAATGGTGATTTTGCTGGTCTTGACCCTAAGAAGGTTGATCTGGTCAAGCAAAAAATGGCTCAAAACGAGCATAAACGTTGCCTGCCCCCTTCATTTATGATATAGTTTTCTCCTATGAACAAAGATTTTATCTCCATCCACGACTTAAAGCTTGCTGAAATCGAAGAAATACTAGCCCTTTCTGCTGATTTAAAGCAAAAGCAGAAAAACAATGAAAAACACGAGTATCTTTGGGCCAAGTCGATGGCGATGATCTTTGAAAAACCATCTACCCGTACCCGAGTCTCGTTTGAAATAGGGATGTGGCAGCTCGGAGGCCTCGCGATTAACCTTGATCAAGAAGCAATTGGCCTGGGAGAGCGCGAATCTGTGGCTGATGTTGCCCGGACCTTATCACGTTTTGCCGAAGCAATCTTAATTAGGACCTTTTCCCATGCTAAAGTGATTGAACTGGCTAAATATTCTGATAAGCCGGTGATAAATGCGTTGTCTGATCTTTTGCACCCCTGCCAGGCAATGGCCGACGTCTTTACTATTAAAGAAAAGAAAGGCTCTTTGAAAGGCTTAAAGTTGGCCTATATCGGGGATGGGAATAATGTTTGCCATTCGTTGATGTTTGCCTGTGCAAAACTAGGGATCAACCTGGTGGTTGCTTGTCCAAAAGGGTATGAGCCTAAGGCAGAGATTGTCAAAATGGCTTTTGAAGATGCCAAAACTAGTGGAGCTGAAATTGATATTTTGAACGACCCGGTGGTGGCGGCTAAAGATGCCGACGTGATTTATACTGATGTTTGGGCCTCGATGGGGCAGGAGAAGCAAGCGCAAAAGAGGCGCAAGGTCTTTTCCAAATTCCAGGTCAACTCAAAATTATTTGGTTTGGCCAAACCTGATTGTATTTTTATGCATTGCCTGCCGGCCCATCGGGGGGACGAGGTAACTGCCGATATTATTGACGGGACGCAATCAGTTGTTTTTGATCAGGCGGAAAACAGGCTGCATGTGCAAAAAGCGATTTTAACACTACTTCTAGGAGGGAAAAATGGCTAAGAAAGTTGTCCTGGCCTATTCCGGCGGTCTTGATACCTCGGTGATGCTTAAGTGGATTAAAGAAAATCATAATTGCGAAGTTGTGGCTTATTGCGCTGATGTGGGGCAGGAAGAAGAACTGAAGGGGCTAAGGGCTAAGGGACTAGGTACTGGGGCCTCAAAAGTGTATATCGAAAACCTGCAGGCAGAGTTTGCCAAAGATTTTATTTTTCCCATGCTCAAAGCTGGGGCGATTTATGAAAATCAGTATTTGCTTGGGACCTCGATTGCCCGTCCTTTGATTGCAAAAAGACAAGTTGAAATTGCCAAGAAAGAAAAGGCAGATGCCGTGGCTCACGGCGCAACAGGGAAGGGGAATGACCAGGTCCGTTTTGAGCTGACCTTTAAAGCGTTGGCTCCTGACATGCAGATTATCGCTCCCTGGCGGGAGTGGGATATTAAGGGACGAGAAGAAGCGATTGTTTATGCTAAAAAGCACGGAATACCTGTGCCGGTGACTAAGAAAAAACCATATTCATCAGACCGCAATCTCTGGCACATCAGCTATGAGGGTGGAATATTAGAAGACCCTTGGTTTGAGCCTAAAGAAGAGATGTTCTTGCTCTCAAATTCTCCGGAAAAAGCGCCGGCTAAAGCAGAATATGTTGAAGTTGAATTTATTAAAGGTGAGCCGGTAAAAGTTAACGGTAAAAAGTTAGCGCCAGTGGCTTTAATTAAAGAGCTGAACAAAATTGGCGGCAAAAACGGGGTTGGTCGGGTTGATATTGTGGAAAACCGCTTGGTTGGGATTAAATCCCGCGGGGTATATGAAACACCTGGTGGTACTATTCTTTACGCTGCGCATCAAGCGCTTGAGTCAATAACTCTTGATAAAGATGTGCTGCACTATAAGCTTCAAGCTGGTCAGCGTTATGCTGAACTGGTTTACAATGGCCAGTGGTTTACGCCGCTAAAAGAAGCTTTAGATGCTTTTATAGATAAGACGCAAGTTAATGTTACAGGTGTAGTTCGTTTAAAACTTTATAAGGGTAATTGCCTTGTCGTCGGTCGTAAGGCTAAAAAATCATTATATAATCCTGACCTGGCAACCTTTGAAAAAGACGAGATCTACAACCAAAAAGATGCCGAAGGCTTTATCAACCTCTTTGGTCTGCCGATCAAAGTACAAGCCAAGCTCAAATAATTTCACCTGATTTTACTTTTGGGAAATGCTACAATAATCTTAATTCTTAGAGTCTTGGAGTCTTTGAGGTAATAAGATCTTGGGAATCTACCTCTAAGCCTCTAAGGCTCAAAGATTATCAAAGAAGAAAAATGTATTAGGAGGATTTTTTAATGGCAAAAAGGACAAAAAAGACAGAACAGAACAAAAAGTTGTGGGCAGGACGATTTTCCAAGACAATGGCCAAGTCTGCCGAGGCGTTTTCAGCTTCAGTCCATTATGATGTGCGCCTTTATAAATACGATATTGGACAAAGCGTTGCTTACGCCAAAACCCTAGTTAAGGCTGGCGTGCTCACCAGCAAAGAGAGCGCCAAGATCACTAAGGCCTTAAAAGAGATTGGAAAAGGACTGGATTCCGGCAAAGTAAAACTTTTACCGCAGCTGGAAGATATCCATATGAACATTGAGACGCTTTTGATCGATAAAGTTGGAAATTGCGGGAAAAAGCTTCACTCCGGCCGGTCGAGAAACGACCAGGTGGCGACTGATTTCCGCATGTTTGTCCGTGACGAGTGCCTTTTAACTACTACCCTGCTTATTAACTTGCAAGAAGTCTTGCTGGACCTGGCAGAGAAAAATATCAAAGTGATTATGCCCGGCTATACGCATATGCAAAAGGCCCAGCCGATCCTTTTTTCCCATTACTTGATGGCTTATTATGAGATGTTTGAACGGGATAAGAAACGGCTGGAATGCGTAAGAAGCGAAGCTGATGTCATGACCTTAGGCTCCGGGGCTCTGGCCGGCACAAATTTTAAAATTGATCGAGAGGGCTTGGCCAAGGAGCTTGGTTTTGAGAAGATTTCCAAAAACAGTTTGGACGCGGTCTCTGACCGTGATTTTGCAATTGATTTTCTTCAAGCTAGCTCCATGATTATGATGCACCTTTCCCGTTTTTCCGAGGAGTTGATTATCTGGTCAAGTGATGAGTTTGATTTTATCGAACTTTGCGACCAATACAGCACTGGATCTTCTATCATGCCGCAAAAGAAAAACCCGGATATGGCCGAGCTCTCCCGCGGCAAGACCGGCCGGGTCTATGGCCACCTAATGGGGCTCTTAACTGTAATGAAGGGGCTGCCGCTCGCTTATAACCGCGATTTGCAAGAAGATAAAGAGGCGGTCTTTGGTGCAGTTGATACGGTTAAGGCGACTCTGCAGATATTTAGCGAGATGGTGGCAACCCTGGCTGTTAATGAGGCTAAAATGGATAAGGCTGCCAAGTGCGGCTTTTTAACTGCTACTGATCTGGCTTATTATTTAGTTAATCGCGGTGTGGCTTTCCGTGAAGCGCATGAAATTATCGGTAAGCTGGTCGCTTATTGTGAAGAGTCCAATATGCAGCTGGAGTATTTATCACTTAAACAGCTTAAACAGTTTTGTCCGGAATTTGGTTATGACGCAACCAAGATATTATCAGTGCAAAGCTCGGTTTTAGCCAAGGATATAGCTGGGGGGACTGCCCCTAAGCGGGTCAAGGAGGCAATAAAACGTGCGCGAAAAAACCTTACTCCTCGTAAAGCCTGACGGCGTTGCCAGAAATTTGGTCGATGAAATAAAAGCGCGGGTGAAAACAGCCGGCTTAAGTATCATTGAATCAAAAAGAATCCAGGTAACCGAGCCAGAGGCTAAAAATTTGTATTCTGTCCACGCTGGGAAACCTTTTTATCCTGGCCTGTTAAAATTTATAACCTCTGGCCAGATTGTTGCCAATGTTATCGAGGGGGAGGCTGCTATTTTGCGTCTGCGCGAGCTGATGGGGGCGACTGACCCCAGGAAGGCGGAGCCAGGCACTATCCGCGGCGACCTAAAAGAAGAAGACATTTTTACCGCAGATAAAATAATCAAGAATTTAGTCCATGGGTCAGACAGCATTGCTTCGGCAGCGCGGGAGATTCCAATCTTTTTTCCTGAAGGAGTTACATCATGAAAATAAAAGTCCAGAACATCCCGGTTGATAAGATTAAATGTGATTTGTTGGTTGTAAATTTATTTGAAGGGATAAAAGATCCTGGTGGTGCCACAGGGGTAATTGATAAAAAACTTAAAGGGGCAATTGCCGGGTTGATTAAGGCTGGTGAGATTACCGGCAAACTTTGCGAGACTAATATTGTCCACACCCAGGGGAGGCTCCCTGCTACCCAGGTAGTGGTAGTTGGTTTGGGGAAAGCTGCGGAATTTGATTTTGACCGGGCAAGAAAGGTGGCAGCAGCTGCCCTTGCTGAAGCCAAAAAGATAAAAGCCAAAATAGTGGCGACCATTATTCATGGGGCAGGGGCTGGAGGGCTTAAGCTTCCCGAAGCAGCCCAGGTTTTAGTTGAGGGGAGCATTATTGGCTCTTACCATTATGACGGGTATGCTACGGTCAAAGATGAGCGCTTTTTTCAGGTTAACGAACTGATTGTTGTTGAGATTGCCAAGTCTAAGATTAAAGAGATCCTTGAAGGCTACCGGGTTGGGCACATTGTGGCCGAGTCTGTTAATCGGGCGCGTGACCTGGTCAATGGTCCGGCCAATAAAGTTACTCCATCGTATCTGGCGACTGAAGCAAAAAAAGTTGAAGGAGTAAAAACAACTGTCCTTTCATTGGCGCAAGCTAAAAAGTTGGGGATGGAGGCCTATTATTCTGTTTCTAAAGGTTCTAAAGAGCCGGCTAAATTTATAATTATGCAGTATGGCAAAGGTAAGCCTGAAATCGCCTTAGTTGGCAAAGGGATTACTTTTGACTCCGGAGGTGTTTCTATTAAACCATCGCGCAAGATGTGGGAGATGAAGACAGATATGTCAGGGGCAGCCGCTGTCCTTGAGACGATGCGGGCAATCTCTCGCCTTAAGGTCCGTAAAAATGTGGTTGGCATTCTTCCTTGTACGGAAAATATGCCTGATGGCCAGGCGCAAAAGCCGGGAGATGTGGTTGGCTCGCTCGTTGGTAAGACGATTGAGATTATTTCAACGGATGCCGAGGGGAGAATGGTCTTGGCTGACGGGATCGGCTATGCCAGAAAAATCCTCAAAGTAAAAAAGATTATAGATGTGGCTACCTTGACAGGGGCGTGCGTTTCAGCTTTGGGGGATGCGGCTTCCGGGGTGATGGGGAATAACCAGGAACTGCTTGATAAATTAGTTGAGGCTGGCCAGCGCTCTGGTGAAAAGCTTTGGCAGCTCCCTCTGCTTGAAGAATATAAGGATTATTCCAAAAGTGAAATTGCTGATATGAAAAATTGTACTGAAACTGGCAAAGCAGGGACTGCAATTGGCGGGCTCTTCTTGCAAATGTTTACTGGTGATACTTCGTGGGCGCACCTTGATATCGCTGGGACAGCTTATTTAGACAAGGGACGAGGTTATTTATCAGGTGGCGCAACTGGGGTTATGGTTAGAACTTTAACTGAATATTTGAGAAGCTAATGGCGGAACC
>Ga0180007_10007468_pt1 | contig 10321 bp, 15 predicted proteins | sample MM_PC_MetaG_FD_121122 | JGI IMG/M metagenome (GOLD analysis project Ga0180007, IMG submission 121122) | Groundwater microbial communities from the Aspo Hard Rock Laboratory (HRL) deep subsurface site, Sweden - MM_PC_MetaG | ecosystem: Environmental > Aquatic > Deep subsurface > Groundwater...
AATAACAGCCGCGTCTTGTGCAATACGGGCTAAAGCACTTGCATTTGTTAGATCAATTTGCGCTTGAACCATGCGCGTTAGAGTACTACGGCTTTCCACCATAGCGATACCAGATTTTTGTAAACCTTTTGCGAATATTTCCATTTGTTCGCCTGAATATCCGGCATTGTTACCAACTACCTTCATAACAACGTCAAGTGTCTCATACCGTGCTGCAAGGAGCGCAGCGTCCTTTACATATTGAGCCATTTTCAAAGCCGCGTAACTCGCCGCAACTGCCATGATTGCTACTTTGAGTTTATTAAACCCCGATGTAACACCATCAGTAGCCTTCTCAGTCTTTTTACTATCGGCTGTAAGTTTGTTCAGGTCACGACTGGCCGTTACCACTCCTTGGGAATCGACCTTGATAAAAAGTGTAGCTAAATCAGACATTATCTTTTCCCTGCTTCATTTAAAAAAACTCTGTCAATCTGTTTAAGCACGTCTATCTCCCAAGCTGTCGGGTCTGTATGTGTTAAATTCGCCCATGACTCAAGCTCCGAATAACTTAATGCAAGAGGGTGCCCGTTTGTATAATTCCTTGACCCTGAAAGTTCACAAAACCAGGCCCACAAATATCGTACACAATAATTAAATTCAATTGGTTCAAGTGCTGGGATGGGTTTTGATGTTTGTCGTTGTGCTGCTTCAAGGTTATCACGCTCCGTCGAACCATCTTTGAGTGTTTTGTTTAAGCTAAATTCCTTCTCGGCATACCCAAGAAGCCCCCAGCCGGAGCCGGGAGCGTCCTTAGAGCTACTCTCACCGATCAGGCTTTGATAAAATTTGCACGGTCACCAACCGCAACATCAACTTGCTCCTTTATCCACGGAAACCGTTTATAAAGCATAGCGGCATTGTCAGCTGAAAATGGGATTTCTTTTCCGTCAATAATAACCCCCGTCCAGCCAGTCGTACATGCTGCCAGTAATTCAATCCCGTCCTGCTCAATTTCCTCAATTGGTACAGGCGAAGTGTTACGAAATCCGCCCTTGGTCATTTTTGCCATACGCTTTTTATTCTGTGATCTGCTTATTTTCTGGAATAAATCAGAATCTTTTCCCAAAACAGAAATACTTATATCAAGATCTTCATTTGTTCCAGGGTGATAGATACTCACATTAAAGCCATCGTTCGAACCTTTCACCGTATCGATTGCTGCTAAATCAATTACTTTCTTTTTACTCATAATAAAATTCCTCCCCTCCTAATTAAAAATTACAGAGTTGAATCCTGAATACTCAACGTGGTTGCAAGTGAATCTACCGTGCAAGTCGTGCCGTCATCACCACCAGTATCAAACAATGCCACAAAAGGCAGTGTCTGGACAATTCCCTTTTCCCCGTCATCTTTTGCTGCTCCGCCGACCTTTACTCTCGGCATAGTAAATGCCAGAAAATCCGCAGTTGCTTCATTTGACGTTGTAAATGCCGCACATATAGACACCTCTGTCTCGTCGACAAAATAGTCACGGAAAGTAGCGTCCTCAAAAAATACAGTCATATTGCCCTTAACTGTGACACGTCCATCAAACAAATCGGGTTTATAATTTGACCCAACAACACCGTCTGAAGTAAGCCCTGCAGCCACATCAAAATCAATCCCTGTCAATAGTGCAACTTTTACGCCTTGAACATATAAAGCACCATTAATCGCAGCCAGGATTCCGCTGGATGAAGCTGCAAGAACCGCAGTAAAATAAGGTGATGTACCTGTTAATAGTCTGTTTACCCTGAGTCCCATCATGCCAAAATCAATTGTCGCCATGCCAGAGGCAGGGAGTTTAATTGCCATTGTATTGGGTTTACAATCCCAGAAAACCTCAGACAGATCAACATCTGAGAAATAATGCTCAATTGAAAACCAGTCTTCAGTATGTGCGGTCGCCGGAGTCCAAGTCTTTTTACCAACTCCTGTAAATGTTACCGCATCGCCACCGGCCATTGCCACTACTGGATCGCCGTCAAGCATGGTTCCAGTCATAACCACTTCTGTTAGTGCTGTAATTAAAAAATTACGGGCATTGTTCGCAACTCCGGCCCCCGTGAATCCTGTCCACCGGCCCACATCGCCAACTTTAAGGCCATCCGTAATAAATGTCCCTGTCACAGCTGAGGTAAAAGTACCGGCTGCTCCCGCAATTGATGCCGCTGTCACATCAGATTCAGGGCCGCCAATTGCGGCAGCCACAAAAGCCTTGCGCAAGATTGCAGCCATTAAGAGAGCATATGTCCCAGGTGAAAGCTCCCCAGCAATAGTTCCTTCAATGGATTGGACACCATGCCGCATGTCCCCCACCTGCCGATCATCCCGCATTTCCTTACTTTCAAAGGTGTCCTTTGTCATGTCAAGCGAACTCGTCACTCGCCGTAAATACTGAGCCGTTGCAAGAGCTGCAACTGCAACTGTGCCTTGAGCCGCCTGTGGTGCCAGTATTAATTTTTTCTCAATTCCTGATGCTGTAGCCATAATAAATCTCCTTTGTTTATTTTAAATTATTCCAGTGAAGTTACCGTTAGCCTGTCTATTAACATCGCTTTTCGCTTGCAATATTAAATATTGAATATATTCCGATCATGGTGTAACTCCAGCAAACCAGCGCACACGAACGGGAATATGCCACCTGTCACCGTCCACACGGCCCGCTCCAATTTCTGGTGTTTTATCTATCCTAACAGTGACACCGCCGGATGTCATTGAAGTTCCACGTTTGAAAGTCGTTCTGATCAACTGAGCCCTTGCTGCTGCCGCCGCCGTTCCTGCCTGAATTGGGTAAAATAAAGAAATTTGCGCAATGCCAATATCTCGATAATAGTCATTCCCAAATGTTGGGTTTTCCGGCATTGCTGGCATAATAAAAACGCTTTGATATGGAATCCCGGCAACCGGAGTGAAGGGCACATTCTCATATGCTGTACTAATAGCCGGTGTGATTGTTGCCAGTTTTGTTTCTATCGCTGCCCTGACCGATACAATACTCATTTAAGACTCCCTGCTATTGCGTCAACAAGCCCTTTAAATTCAACCGCTGTTACAGCCACCATCCCACCGGGAGGACACTGACGAGAATGACCATCTTCAAGTCGTATGATATAAGGAACCGAATTTTGTATAAAATGAACCTTACCACCGGCTTTGACAGGCACACTTGCAAGTATCCGACTAATTGATGCTGATCCAGATGCGTCAATAACATCAAATTCCTGCACTACCCGTGAGCCTTCCGAATGTGACCAGTTAGCCCTTGCATGACCGCCAACATACCCAGCCGGTGGCTTCGATTTCCAGTAAGAAGCATCGCCAACTGGTGTACGCTCGACAAGCCGGGTCCCGATATCAAGCACGGTTTCTCGTACCAATATATCAGCGTTATTGGTTGCTTTCCTTGTGAAATTTGCTATTTCTTCTGAAAAGCTCATTTTAACCTATCCTAATCATTAAAATATCAGAACATGGCGTTATATTTTCAAAATTATTATCTTCATTTCCTGGCAATTCCATTTCTGATTTCGTGATAACATTGCATCCGCAGGTCTCATATCCAGACGTATCGATGCCAACTTCACCAGGCAATTTATCCAACAATTTAAGCAAAATTTCTTTATCTTCGTTATTGTCAGCATGTAATTCTATGCCGTTCCAATGTTTATAAAGTTTCATCTCATTAAGCCCTCATGTTGCAGGTATAAAGAACCGCCGTGCCCGCAGGACTCAATGTATTCAACGGTGCAACCAGCGTGTAAACCGTTCCCGCCGCGTCTGTTACCGTGTCACCCAGTACCGGTGCCGTAAGCGCCGCGCCCGAAGTGTTCAACGGTGAAAGTAAAAGTTTTTTGTCGCCTATTTTTATCAAAGTACCATCCACCTGCCGTGCGTCCCAATCCATAACCGCCCCGGTGCCGGTCTGTGTGGAAGTAGTTGCCCCAGTAATGCCGCCCGTAGCTGGATCATATGTCCCCTCTGTCGTGTGCGAAATTGTAATAGATTGCCCCTTCCCGAGCAGTAATCGGTTAGATGTTTTCTGCATCCGTGAGTAAAAGCCGCTCATACTCTTACCAGCCCTACAGAAACGCCCCCACCTGACTTTAAATAAGGAAGAAGCATCTTTTCAATAACAGAATATCTCTTTGTTTGCGGAGAAAACCGGTCATAAGTTACTTCTATAACTCCGACTTTCTCTGACAAAACCGCTTGAGTGAGATCGTCTAAAAGAGCACCCTCACTTGCACGGAGGGCTAATTCGGCGCAGGCATTTTGTACGTCGCCCGGCACTTCATCGTTGGCTACTTCCCAGCTATCAACAACAACACCAACACGAGGCCAGTCAAGAGCCTGATTTTGATCTAACCTAACCCCCTGCCATCTGTTACGGTATAAGTTAATCATGTGTTCAGTAGCCTTACGGAGCCACTGTTCACGCATAGTGTCAACTGCCGCAAAAGTTGGATGTGCCGCTCCCTGATCTGCCGTTGCTGTTCCATTTGACACAATTTCGCCAAGTGTGAAAGCACCGGAACGGTCTTTAACGTGATAAGTTAATGTAGTGATTCGTTCAACAATAGTGCATGTCTTCAGGCTCGTAGCGCCTGTGATCGTGTCACCAATTGCCCAGCCGGCGACGGAAGGTGCAACATCAAGGGTCATTAATTCAACAACATCATTCCAAGATGAATTGCCTCTGGCTGTATGATATATAACAGCATCGGCCACGCTTATATATGCTTCGGCTGTTGATAACCCTGTGCCATCCTCTATTACAATCGACATAGTTCCTCCCGATCATTTAAGGCGCAAATTGTCACTGCTAAATAAGCCGTTGGCGTTATGTGCATCAAGTGATTTGCTAAATCCCAACAGTCCTTACGAATTACTGTTGCCGATATGCAGCCTATGAAAGTTGCTACATATATAGCAATAAAAGAGCATATTATTGCTTCTAAAAGATATCGTCTCATTTATCTTTCACTTCCTTTTTTGCCTCTTTAGCCTTCTTTTCTTCTGCAAGAATCCTATTCATCTTATTTGTAAGTTCCGGCAGTTCAATCTTACTTACCAACTCATATCTTTGCTGAAGAATCGTAAGCTGCATATTCAGGTTTTCGATTTTCAGTTGCAGTTCTTCTTTCTCTCCGGCAAAGCATATTCCGGTAAGTAAAAATAAACCAACTACTACGCCAACAATTATCCTTTTCATTTCTCTATAACCTCCTTAACTTTAAGTTTAACTTTCTTCGCCTCTACTTCAACCAATGCTCTTTCTGCCTGAAGCCTGGTAACTTCGCTTTGATAAAAGGTTACTCTTTCCTGAGCATTTGCAATCTGATTGTTCAGGTCTTTTAATGAGACAATATCTGTTTTCTGCTTTGTTTCCGTTGCTGAAACCTGCACGTCTTCAACTGCTGTAACAGTCGAATCAGGAGTTACAGCTACATAATCTTTAGCAAAAGCCACTCCTGCCATAAACATAAATACGATAGTTAAAATAATAATTCTTTTCATTATTTCTCCTTTAAGCATTAGCCAAACTTGTAGTATCAATATAATAGACAATTATCTCAATAACTCCTGCCGTGAATGTCTCAGCCCCAGGAGCAGCAAACTGAATATTAGTTTGAGCACTTGCAACTTCAGGAACGATAAGCCTATTTGATTTAGTATTTAATGCTCCAGAAGCTCCTGCCGTTACAAGGTTAGTTGTCGAACCGCCGATATAATCAGCATCCCATGTATTACTTGCTGCCGAAGTAGTTATTGCTGTATTTACGCAGAATGAAGCTCCTAATAGCAATGCCCCAGATGGAATATTAAGAGTAGTATCTGACGTTGCAGCGGCAGCGAGTGTATGTAATTCCCTTGCCGATTTAATATTAAACCCAGCCGTTCCGCCTTCAGTAGTATTTTTAACTACCACAGCATCAGCACGAGCTTCTCCGTTTCCAAGAACAACAAGACCAGTTCCAGCTTCCCCTAATATATATAAACGTGAATCTCCAGCCACTCCAAGTGCATCCGCTGCCCACATCTGAACCATATCAGCAGGACGTGTGGTTGGGGCAGTACCATTGCCTATGCCTAAGACTTTTGCTGCGGAAGTGCCGAAGGTGGTTATATTAAAACCAAAGTTTCCGCCGTTATCAATCAGAAACCTTTGAGTCAAAACAGAGGGAGCGGCATTTGTGGCTGTGTAAAATTGCAATTCGCCTGGGATGCGATCAGCTCCAACAGTCCCGTAGGAACGGGCTATAATAGCAGCACCTATTGTCTGATAATCATTACCATCAGCCCCCACAAAATATATGCGCCCCAGCGAATCGGAAGCACTAATTATTGTCGGAGTTCCGCTTGCGCCTCGTGATGATCCCAAAGTTATCATTCCAGGAACATCAGTAGAGACATTATTCAAAATACTTAAAGTTCCAGGAGTAGCACCAACACCCTCAATCTGAACTTTTGCTAAATAAGCGCCAACTTGATTCCCATTTGTATTAATTCTAATATTACCAGCACTCGCAACCGCAATAGCCGGAGTAGCACTATAAGCCGCATCATTAATACTCGGATAAATTCCAAGATAACCAGTCGGAGCTGCCGCACCTTGCTCCGGCCTTACGTCCATCAGAAACTCTACTTTCTGACTCGCTGCGGTTGCGTCTGTTTTCCAGCCACTTCCACGAAAGACAAGAGGCGGTGAGTATTGCTGTGCGCCTGCTGCGGCGGCGGTGGTATTGAGAATACCAAGGCCGTAAGCATCACTTTGAGTTATGCCTATTGCAGTTTTAGTGATTGAGGCAACTGTGGTTAAGGCAGGACTATCAGAAAATACAGACAACAGAGTTCCAGTTTCATCCGTTAAAGCACTCGCCAAATTTGCACTCGAAGGAGTTCCAAGAAATGTAGCAATATTCGCAGCAAGACCAGAAACACCTGTGGAAATTGGAAGCCCTGTACAACTGGTTAAAGTTCCTGAACCAGGAGTTCCCAAAGCAGGCGTTACAAGAGTCGGAGAGGTTGCTCTTACCGGAGCGCCTGTACCTGTGGCAGTCGTCCAAACTGGTTTCGTTAATGCTCCGCCACCTACAAGGATTTGTGTGGTTAATCCTGCGACATCTGCTTCTATAGCTCCGGCTGCATTGCCAATTACAAGTCCGCCGTCTGCTATTGTTGCTGCACCTGTACCTCCTTGAGGTACAGATAAAGGAGTCGTAATAATACCTGCCAGCGAGTCGGTATAGATAATGCCACCAACACGTAAATCCCCGGTGATAACCATATCACCCCTTGTTACTTCAGCCCCCCACGCAAACGGAGCTATCAACATCAAAATAAGTGTTGTTATTAAAAATAATTTTTTCACGTTAAATCTCCTTTGAAAGTGCCGCCAGAAAGCCGTTTAAGGGTGAGCCAGTCCCCCCGCCGGAGGTGTAGCGGTTGTCAATCCAGCGGCACGCATTAAACAAGTAATGCTTCAACCAGTTCAGCCCTTTTCATTTTATTATATCCGGGAATGCCAGCTTTTACAGCCATTGCTTTGATTGCCTTATACGGCATAGCTTTTAATCTCATAGCTTCGCCGGTGTCATCTTCAGATACTTTAACTTCGGCATCCCGGATTGCGTTTTTCTTTCCGTCTGGTGAAACAGCCCACCGCCCGGATGGATGCGACAAGAACTCTCGTGCATCCACACGGTGAGCAGTAAATGGTTTTCCGCCATTCCGCATGTCATAAATGGTTACGATACCAGTATCGGTTGCCATTATTCAGCTCCTTTTAACGTTTAATAGACAGCCAAATGGTGTCGGTGATTGTTTCCCCAGTGCCGTTGACGAGTTCCTGATACACCCGCACATAACGATACACGGTGCCGTTAATCACATTACGGAAAGGCACAACATACCGATCACCGGCAGCACCTTGATCACCTGTAGTGGCCGTGGCATTGGTCATCAATTCCCCAGCACCGAGCTCCAGTGCAGCAATGTTCCGAATCAATCCAGCCGTGGCAAATGCCGCAACATTGGACGCCTGTAAAAAGATCTCGTACAGCACATCGGCTGCCGAGCACAGAATAGCATCAATGTCCACAATCATATAACCTTCAACAACACCGTCGCCCAGATCAATCACTTTTGCCACATCAAGGACTGTGCCGGCTTGTGAGGCAACAATCGCTGACACTGCCCCTGCGCTGTTAAGCGAGTCTTCAAGCACCAAATCGGCGTCAAAAACAAAATCTTCTTTTAAATATGTAGTCATAATCAAATCTCCTTATTAAATTATATTACGCAGTTACAGCCGTTGCGGTTGAAATGTTCCACAATCTCGTTGCTGCTCTTGGATGATACAGAGCCATACCAACCAGCCATTCAACCAGCGTCCGGTAAATCACGCCGCTGTCGGTCAGCCCGAGATCCTTGACTTCCATAGCTCCGTGCTGAATACCCTCAACCATCCCGTCCATAAAAGAAACAACATACAGACTTGTTGCGTCCGCGCCTGCATCACCAGCGGTTTCAGTGAGTGGTATAATGTCGGTGTTGGTATTGTCTTTCCCTGCGTCAAGAATCGGAAGATCGGCATACATCGGAACCTGTCTCCCCCAATTATCCTGAGTGTACGTAACATAACCACCGATGGTTGACGTTCTGGAAGCCTGAGTCAGAAGTCGTCTGGTTTTCTTGTTCATAATCAGATGGGTTGGATTTTCAGTCTGGTCAATCGCTTCGTCCAGCTTCGCCAGAGTTAAAGCGCCAACTGAATCTGTGGTGTTGGTTGTGACAGCGATTTTCTGGTCATTGTCCAACCGTCTCTGTAATCCGTCAAACTCTTTAGGGTCTGACTGTGAATCGCCCTTGATGATCATACGAGCAATTTTAAGTGATAATGCTTTGATCTTCATACTCTCATGCTTTGACCGAACACCGGGGCCGAACATTTTAATTAATGCAGAATCCACGTCCAATGTTCCACCTGCAATCTTCAGCGGGTCGTGCATAGGATTGATAACCCCTGCGCTGGCGGTGTACTCTTCGTTAATTCCCCGAAAGGCTACACCCGGAAGTGCCGCTTCCTGATCATAGTCAACCCCAGAACCCTGAATTGTTTCGAAGGTCATAGCGTTGAGCAACGAATTTGACTTTGCAAATAATTCAATGATAGTGCCTCTTTTTGTGTTGAGTCCTGCGCCTTTCGCATACTCAAGTAATGACATACCCATGATAATTTCTCCTTATTTTTTCGTTATTGTCAGCCAGATAAAAAAAGGCCGAAAACTTAAAAGGTTAATTTTGCCCTTTAGGCTTCGGCCTTGCCGATATTACTGTGTGGTTTCCCCTTAGGTCGCCACTTAATTGTCTAAAATAATTCTATTTCGTTTCTGCCCCCACTGCGTTTATATGTTGTAGTCTGGCTTCCGGTGATAACTTAGATAAATCAACTCCACCTGTACCACCAGCACCACCATGAGCGCCGCCCCCGCTATTCCCCGGAGCGTCAACAAAGGCTTTGCCCTCGTCACTTGCTGCCCAATCCTTAACAAACTCTGCAAGAACCTTGTCGCCAACTTTGGCAATCCGGTTTTCACCGTCGGCTGTTAATATTACTTGACCAGCCAGCATTGCTTTAGCAGCTTTAAGGTATGATGCTTTCTTTACACCAACCTCAAGCAATGCCTGAGACAGCCCATTGTCCACAAGCAGATTGTGGGCAACTTTTGATTCTGTGTCGTATGCTTTCTTGATCTTGTCTGATTCGGTTGTAGCTATTTTCAATGCTTTTGTTGCCTCTGTCAGCTTTATTTCAGTTGCGTCAAGTTCGGCTTGTAGCGCTGCGTGGTCTTCTGGTGAAATCGTGGAATCTTTCTGAGCTTTTTTTAATTTGCCAAGTAGCTCTATATTCTTGGCTTTTAATCCGCCTGTTGCTTCCTCCACCGCTGTTTCAACTGCTGCATCAACTGCCGCCTTTATCGCTGCTTTTACCTCCGGGTCTTTTAAATCTACTGGCATAATTTCACTCCCTTAGAGTTATGGGCTTTGCCCAATTTTTAGATTATATTAAAGCCATTATCAAGTTTTAAACACGTTGTCAAGTTTTATTTTCATATTTTTATAATAATTCTAATTGTTCGAGCGAAAGTTCCCGCCCTGTCTGATCAACAAGCTGGCTCAATGTGATCTTGCCGTCCAGAAACAGCTTTGAGCGCCCAGGACCCAACAAATCATCAACGTACCCAGGCGGTTTGCCTTTCAGCCATTCGGTCATGGTTATGTCGCTTCTGACCTG
>Ga0180007_10007469_pt1 | contig 10320 bp, 11 predicted proteins | sample MM_PC_MetaG_FD_121122 | JGI IMG/M metagenome (GOLD analysis project Ga0180007, IMG submission 121122) | Groundwater microbial communities from the Aspo Hard Rock Laboratory (HRL) deep subsurface site, Sweden - MM_PC_MetaG | ecosystem: Environmental > Aquatic > Deep subsurface > Groundwater...
CACTATTCACTGTAACTTTCAAATATTCGGCATGTTTTTCATCTGCATGGTCAAGAATGATTTTTACGACATTCTCAAAATCATCAAAGACTAGTCTTACTTCAGAACCTACTTTAACCACTTCATCTTCGATTTCTTCACCAGCCATCATTACATAACCACCGATAGGGATTGCACGTACAGCATACACTGTTTCTCCAACTCTTTTACTCCAAAGAACCGGCCCCATTCCCAAGCTAAATTCATGACATAAAATGTTAGCTCGTTTCGCCATAATAAAATGACCGAACTCATGTATCAAAATTACCAAACCTAAAACAAATATAAACACTAAAATATTAACTATAATCATTTTTTCACATCCTCTAACTATGTTTACTTAGAACATAGTCTTTCACTTCTGTATCTCTCTTCATTATTTTATCAAGAGTGATCTCTAAATCGTTATCAAACGCATCTAAACATTCCTGAACTATCTCTTCAATTTGAGTAAATGTTATCTTTCCATTTAAGAACAAACTCACACTAGCTTCATTTGCGGCATTTAACGTAGTAGGGTTTAATCCCTTACTTTTTCCAGCTTCTATCGCTAATTTCAAAAGTGGAAATCTTTCATAACTCAATGCTTCAAAATGGAGTGATCCTAATTGTAATAAATCAAGACTATTTCCAGAATATCTTGTTCTATCAGGATAATTTAGAGCATAATTAATAGGAACTCTCATATCTGGGTTCCCCAAATGAGCTATGATACTTGTATCATGAAACTCAACTAAACTATGAATCACACTTTCTTTATGCAAAACTGTTTCAATTTTATCATAATCAACACCAAATAGATAGTGCGCTTCAATAACTTCCAATCCTTTATTCATCATTGTTGCAGAATCTATCGTGATTTTCGCGCCCATGCTCCAGTTAGGATGACGCAACGCATCCTGAACTGTTACTTTTTCCAATTCGCTACGTTTTAAATTTCTAAAACTACCTCCAGATGCTGTAATTATGATCCTTTTAATGGCAGATTTATCCTCCCCATTAATGCATTGCATAATCGCAGAGTGTTCACTATCAATTGGAATTAGTGATACTTTGTGTTTTTTTAGTAGTTTATTGATTAGCTCTCCACCAATTACAAGTGTTTCTTTATTTGCAAGAGCTATATTTCTTCCTTTTTCGATTGCTTTTATGGTTGGCGCTAACCCTGCACTTCCAACAATGGCGTTGACAACAAGATCATTTTCCAAATCCCCGTAGGTAGCTGCATCTACTAATCCTTGTTCACCAAATCCAAATTCAGTATTGGGATAAATTTTTCTAAGTTCAATTACATCACTTTCTTTTCCCATTGAAACAAATTTTGGATGAAATTCCTCAATAATTTCTATCATTTTTAATAAATTTCTATTTGCAGAAACCGAAATAATCATGAATTTATCAGGATTAGATCGGACAATATCAAGAGTTTGTACTCCAATACTTCCAGTTGCACCTAACAAATATAGATATTTCATAATAATTCAACTACCTTGCTAATCAAAAGTAGAACCATGGCAGCGAAAATAGTTGAATCAAAACGATCCATTACTCCACCATGCCCAGGAAAAAGATTACTAAAATCCTTAATACCATATCCTCTTTTTAATTTCGAAGCAATCAAATCTCCAACTTGTCCAACAATTGAAATGAAGACTATAAGACCAATACTTGTAAATAAATCTAAATGAATTTCAGCAATTTTATCAAAATCTAGTAAAAAGATAAAAGCCAATGTGAAAATCAGTGCGAAAAATGTACCACCAATTGACCCTTCAATTGACTTTTTAGGACTGATTTTTATTGCCAATCGGTGTTTACCAAATTTTATTCCGACCATATATGCAAAAACATCTGTCATAATGGTGATGATAAATAGAAATCCAATGCTATAAATTCCATAATTTCTTAACCATGCAAGTGCTCCAAAGCCAATTGCTGGATAAAAGACAGAAACAAGTAACTCACCAAAATTATCACCTTTAAACTCTTCTTTGAAAACTAGAAGAGAACTCGTAACAATTAAGATAAATAACATTCCAATAAATAAGTATTCAATTTCTAGAACGCCTCTAGAATAATAAATAAATAGGAAAAAGATCAAAGAGCTATATAGTAGTTCTAATAATAAAATAGAATTAAATTGATAAGACATACCACGGTACATTTTATGAAGTTCGTAGGTGGCTCCCAAAGTCAATATCCATAGTACAATATCTAATACCAACCCACCTAATAAAAATGCAGGTACCAGTGTAATTAATAAAACAATTGAAGTAAGTAATCTAGTTTTCATTATTTTTTCACCTTTATTCCACCAAAACGTCGGGTTCTATTTTGAAAATCATTGAGTGCTTTTAGCAATTCTTTTTCAGAAAATTCGGGCCAGTATTTTTTTGTAAAATAAAACTCGCTATATGCAATCTGCCACAATAGAAAATTGCTAATTCTTTGTTCACCTGAAGTTCTAATAAGCAAATCAAGTGGAGGTAAATCTTTTGTATATAAATGACTGTTTACTAGTTCGACATTTATATCATCTAATTTGATATTACCTGTTTTATATAACTCAGAAATATCTTTCATTGCGGATATAATTTCAGTATGACTTCCATAGTCAAAACAAACATTGAGAATCATTCCAGTTCGATCTTGTGTGTTTTGTTCAATCTTATTGATGAGAGCCAAATTTTCCTTTGAAAAACGGTCTTTTCTTCCAGAAAATATCACTCGAATGTTGTGCTCTTTAAAGTTACCTTTATATGTTTCTTCAAATTCTTTAGGTAAGGCCATCAAATAATCAACTTCATCTTTTGGGCGATTCCAATTTTCGGTACTAAAAGCATAAACACTTAGTGCTTTAATCCCTAATTTTGAACAAGAAATTACTGTGTCCCTTAAGTTTTCAGCCCCTTTTCGATGTCCCATCGTACGAGGTAGTCCTCTTTTATTAGCCCAGCGACCATTCCCATCTAATATTATCGCAATGTGATGAGGGATTTTCTTACTCATTACTTTTTTCTCTAAACTCACAATTACACCTCCTACAACAATATATCATTATACTATAAAATAGAAAAATTATCTATAAAAAAGAGACTACTATTCGTAGTCTCTAGATACTCATTATGTCTTCTTCTTTTTCTTTTACCAATTCATCAACAAGTTTGACAAAATTATCTGTAAGTTCTTGAATTTCTTCGTGATATTGTTTTGATTCATCTTCAGTGATGTCACTGTTTTTTTCTAACTTTTTAATCTCATCATTACCATCACGTCTCGCATTTCGAACAAATACTTTTGTTTCTTCACCCATTTTCTTCACTTGTTTTACAAGTTCTTTACGACGTTCTGTTGTCAATGCTGGTAAGACAATTCTCAATTGTTGCCCTTCATTATTTGGATTAATTCCCAAATTCGCAGCAAGAATTGCTTTTTCTGCAGCACCTAAAACCGTACGATCATAAGGTTTAAAAACTATTTGATTTGCTTCTGGTACGCTGATGTTTCCTACTTGTCCTAGAGGAGTTAGAGCTCCATAATAATCAACTCTGATATCATCGAGCATTTTTGGATTCGCTCTTCCAGTTCTCACTTTAGTGAACTCTCTTTTCAAACCATTAATTCTTGCTTCCATTTGTTCTTCTGTGTTCATCAATATCATATCAGGCATTATAATTCCTCCTTTTTAATAAATTCTTGTACCAATATCTTCTCCACTTGCAGCTCTTCTAATATTTCCTTTTTCATTCATATCAAAGACAATGATTCCAATGTTGTTGTCTTTACAAAGGGCAGAAGCAGTTGAATCCATTACTTGTAGATTATTTTCTAATACTTCATGGTGACTTAAAGTATGATACTTTATAGCGTCTTTGAATTTTCTAGGATCTTTGTCATAGACTCCATCCGTTCCATTTTTAGCCATTAATATTACTTTTGCGCCAATCTCTGCTGCGCGTAATGCGCTAGTAGTATCTGTTGAGAAGTATGGATTACCAGTACCTCCTCCAAATATTACGATAATTCCTTTTTCCAAATTACTAATTGCTTTTCTTCGAATATAAGGTTCAGCAACTTGAGGTATATTTAAGGAAGTCATTGTTCTTGTAGATAATCCAAGTTCTTCAAGTGCATTTTGTAAAGCAAGTGCATTCATAATTGTTGCAATCATTCCCATATAATCCGCACTACTTCTTTCCATACCCATTTCACTTGCAATCTTTCCACGCCAGATATTGCCACCACCGACAATAATCCCTATTTCTAGATTACCCAAATCATATGCATCTTTGATTTCACGTGCAATTTCTCTAACGCGAAGTGGATCAATTGCTTTGCCATGTTCTCCTGCCAAAGCTTCACCACTAAGTTTTATGATTATGCGTTTTTTCAACTCCATACAAAACCCTCCTTCTATAAATATAGGACACAAAAAAGTGTCCTAAAATTCGCAATTAGTTTCTGATTTGAGACATAACTTCGCTAGCGAAATCATCCACTCTTTTTTCAATTCCTTCACCAACAACAAGGCGTAAGAAAGATTTGACTACACTGTTGTTTTGTTTTACATAATCTTCAACAGTGATATCAGGGTTTTTAACGAATGGTTGATTCAATAAACACATATCTTTTAAGTATTTATTTAATCTTCCTACAACCATTTTTTCAACGATATTTGCAGGTTTTCCTTCATTCAATGCTTCGTTAGTAAGTATTTTTCTTTCGTGATCAATTACTTCTTGGCTAATGTCAGCTTGACTAATATATTGTGGATTAATTGCTGCAACGTGCATTGCAATATCCTTAGCAACTTCTTCATCACCGTTGTCAATAACAACTAAAGTAACAATTCTTCCACCCATATGTTTATATGCTCCGAAGTTTTGATCATCAGTTTTTGTAATTCTAGATACTTTTCTTAATGAAAGTTTTTCACCAATTTTTGCTGTAGCAGCAACTAAAACATCTGCTAAAGTTTCATTTCCCATTTTTATTGACAATGCTTCTTCTGTGTTTGAAGCATTACTTGCTATGATAGTTTCTGCAAGATTATCTAATAGCTCAAGGAATTCAGCATTTTTAGCAACAAAGTCTGTTTCACTATTTAATTCTAAAACAATAGCATCATTACCTTTTACAACAACATTACATAATCCTTCAGCTGCAATTCTATCAGCTTTTTTAGCTGCTTTTGAAATCCCTTTTTCTCTTAACCAATCAATTGCTTTATCGATATCTCCATCTGTTTCTGTTAGAGCTTTTTTACAATCTAACATTCCTGCACCAATTTTATCGCGTAGTTCTTTTACTAAACTTGCGGTTATAATCATAATCTATTCCTCCTAATAATGTTTTCCACTAAATATAATATCATATATTAAGTGGCTTTTCAATTATAAATCAATTTCAAATTCTTAAAAAAAGAGCCCTAAAGCTCTTTTTTAATGTTATTTTAAAGCTTCGATTAATTCTGCTTTTTTAAGTTTTGAGTATCCAGTAATTCCTTTGTCTTTGCAAAGACTTTTTAAATCAACAACTGTCATACTTTCGTAATCAACACTTGAAGCTTTAGGAACTACAACTTTTTCTACTTTTGGAGCAACTGTTTTAGCTGCTGGAGCTTCTACTTTTGCTTCTACTTTAGGAGCAACTGTTTTTGCTACAGGAGCTTCTACTTTTGCTTCTACTTTAGGAGCAACTGTTTTAGCTACTGGAGTTTCTACTTTTGCTTCAACTTTAGTTTCTTGTCTGTTTTGATTAAATGGTTTTTTATCTGCAGCTACATATGGTTTTTTGTCTCCTGCTACATATGGTTTTTTGTCTCCTGCTACATATGGTTTTTTATCTCCGGCTACATATGGTTTTTTATCATTATTATATGGTTTTTTGTCTCCAGCCACATAAGGTTTTCTATCATTGTTATAAGGTTTTCTGTCTTTGTTATAGCTATTGTATTGTGGTTTTACTTCTGGTACATATTCAGTTTCAACAACTTCTCCACCAGCAGCAATAATAAACGCATTAGCTAATTTTCCAACAATTAATTTTACTGAACGAATCGCATCATCATTCGCAGGAATAATAACGTCTACATCATCAGGATCACAGTTTGTATCAACAATACCGAAAACAGGAATCCCTAATTTTCTTGCTTCTAAAACTGCATTTTTTTCTTTCATAGGATCGACAACGAAAATTGCTTCAGGAAGAGTTTTCATTTCTTTAATTCCGCCCAAGAATTTTTCTAATCTTTCCATTTCTTTTTTCAAACCAATAACTTCTTTTTTAGGTAAACGAGTGAAAGTTCCATCCGCTTCCATTTTGTTAATGTCTTGTAATTTTCTGATTGATTTTCTGATTGTTTTGAAGTTAGTTAAAGTTCCACCTAACCATCTTTGAGACACATAATATTGTCCAGATCTGATTGCTTCTTCTTTTACTACGTCTTGCGCTTGTTTCTTCGTTCCAACAAATAAAATTTTACCGCCATTTTTTCCAATTTCTAATAATTGTGCATATGCATCATCGATTAGTCCTACAGTTTTTTGTAAGTCGATAATATGGATCCCACTTCTTGAGGTAAAAATGTATTTACCCATTTTAGGATTCCAACGGCGAGTTTGATGTCCAAAATGAACACCAGCCTCAAGTAACTGTTTCATTGATATTACAGCCATTCTTAATTCCTCCTTTTGATTTTGCCCTCCACAACTTGTCTACATAAGTTCACCACTACAATCCTGTAGCTCTCGGCTCTTACTCTCGTTGTGTGCGTATTTTACGGCTTTATTATTTTAACAAAAAAGATTGTAATAAGCAAGAGTTTTCAAATATTTTTTTCACTATTGACCTATATAATATAGAAAACAAGCAACTAGTTGCTTGTTTTCATTACTTGTACGACTTATGAACCAAAGCTTGATTCTGATTGACGATATTATTCAATAAATTATAAAGTGGTTTATACATCCACAAAACAGTTAACGTACCCGTGAATGCCATAATCAATTCAAACGGAATATCATTCAGTAAATATGGCCAAAGTGTAGTTACCCCAAACTGAATCATTTGGAAAGGAATGAATATCAATCCATAAACAATCCCGAAGACAAAAGCAAATATCGATAAGGCGATTTCATTGTTTGTCTTACGTAAAATTGTATGATATGAGATGGGAATTAGATACCATGCGATTAACATTGGAGTGACAAAAAACGGGTTTAATCCTCCCATATACATACTATCTAAAAACACATACCCAGTAATCAAAATCATTGTTTCCTTAAACGAATATACACTGGTAAAAACAATGATCAGTAATACTGTGAATTGGATATTTGGCAGAAACATTAACAGTTGTTCTTGTGTGAATATGATTGCAATGGAAATTGCTATCATTAACATTTTTTTAGTACTCATTAATTCCCACCGCCTAAACTGGTATATTCAAATCGAAATACATCACCATCGTTTAGTGCAATTGAATCAATACCAGCGGTTGCATACTCGTTATTCTCGTATATAGAGATATAGGAATTTTGCCAATCTGTCATGATATCCTCGATCTGTAGGATTACTCTACTACCAAAAATCACGGCGTCACATGAATCTGACAGTTGATAGGATGTATTTGCACAGCCAATATCATAGTTTGAGTTAATGATTGAAAATAAAGTGTCTTCACTTGAAAATGAGTAATTTGCATTTGTAATTGTATCCCCAATTTCATCCATGATAATGATTGTGATTTCACCTTCAATATCTTGTTTTTTATTTTGTGAAAAATAGAAAAAGCTGCCAATGGCAACAATTAATATAACAATTGTAATAATAAGCTTTTTCATATTGTTCACTTCCTTTTTTAGTTAAAATTATATGGATTGACAGCTTCAAAGTTGTTTGAATATGTTTGATATACTACCAAAGCTAGAAATGCTTGAGGTGTGCTAAAGAATAAATCTTCTGGAGTTTCATCTGTTAAGATATAGTCAAATGAACCTGTATCCGTTTGGAATTCTAACAATCTTGCGATAAGATTATGCTCACCTTTACTAAAAAGTGCGCCTGTTGGATCAATGTTATTTGCAATCAATCCCATTATTACTTGAGCCATTGATGATGCATTTTCTGTTCCAGGGTATGTAGTATCTCCCCAAACCATATCTCTAGTTTTCACTCCACCAAATTCTAATTGCGAATTAGAAATCCATATTGCATAGTCAGCAATCAAAGCTGGTACGCCTTCTTCATCTGAGTAATTACTCAAAGCAACGATACTAATCCCACCACTATCAAGACCTTGATCATACGGTGTGTTAGATCCTAAATCTGCTATAGCAGAGATTTGAAAATCTATATAATCAACACTTGTCTCTCTACTATCAAATGTTAGAAGTCCATATGCCGTTTGTCCATAAAAACCTGGAACAGCAATTGTCTTAAAATCTTGCAGGTAACTATCAATACTTAAATCAGCAACATTCAATAGCATTACCGCTTTAAAAAAGTCTGCAGTAGTAGCCAATGTCATGCCTTCGACAATCGCAAAAATCTCTTCTTCTGTTACGAATTCATCTGTTAAACCTAGTAATTCTAATGCCAATAAAACCATGTAATCAATTGCGTTTTCATTCACAAAATCATCAGCTTGATTCTCTAAGAATAACTGTATAGCAGCATCAACTGATTGTTCAAGTTGATCCCACCAAATCACTTCAAACGTGAATGTATCTCCATTTGAATATTCAATTAAATCGATTCCAACTGCTGATGCCACATCATTCTTTGAGATTGAGATGTATGCACCTGTTTTAGGATCTAAACCTTCAATTCCAAGTAACATTGCTCCAAAATCTCCGACATTAAATGTAAAATTAAAGTTATCCGTCATTAAATCCTGAAAACTTCCTTCAAATTCCTCACTATAGTTTACTGTTTTTGTTGAAGTTTCCCCATACTCATTGATGAATTCAAAAGTGATTTCATTCTCTTGAATTACTGTTTTTTCACAACCTACTAAAATTAATGCAAGTAAAAGAATTGGTACGATAGAGAATAGTTTTTTCATTGTGACCTCCTATTATGTATTTTTTTCAATAAAAAAAACCATCCTCCCGGATGATTATTACGTTCAATAACAAATATAATAAAATATAAAAGTTAGTTTGACGTACATACCCATTACCCAGGAGTATTACAATACTTTAGATTCTAGGTAGGTCTACCGGCTCGATTTCATCCTACTATGCACCTTCCCGCTATGTAGCAGTGGTCTTTTGCATTTCGTCCATCATACGGTTGCTGGGACAGCTTGAGCTTTTACTCAATTCCCTGTTATGTCTTACGACACCTAATATCTACATTCATTCTATGTCTAAAAAGGAAAGTTGTCAACTAAATTTAGTGATTATTTTCCCGTGCTTCCAAATCCACCATTTCGAACATTTACGACTTGTTCTTCATTTGGACTAATCAAGTATTTTTGGAAGATGCCTTGTGCTACTCGCTCTCCTTTTTTTAAAAAAACAGTCTCTTTCCCAAAGTTATATAATGAGATAAAAATTGCCCCATCATTATCAATATTACCGTAGTAATCCTTATCAATTATTCCAACATTATTTGGAATGGTCAAATGATATCTTCGTGGCAAACTACTGCGTGGATAAACTAGTAATACTTCATCATCTTGCATATATGCTTTTAGTCCAGTAATACCTAACATAATTTCTCCAGGTTCAATCGTTAAATCTTCAATAATAGAAATATCATATCCTGCACTATGCAGGGTAGATCGTTTTGGAAGTTGAATATCTAAATCTGTATATCCTTTTGCTACTTCAAATCCTCTCATGAAAACATCCCTTTCAGTAATTTAAGTACATATAGTTCTCGTTCAGTCCAGTGATATTCGCTTCCTTTGTCATGTTTTTCTTGATTCACTTTAATGGCTTCATCTAATGTAACCCATCGGGAAACAAAACGTAAATCTCTCTCATAGAGATCTAGCTCTTGTTCGTACTCTTCATCATACACTTCGCAAAAAAAGTAATATGATCTCAAAAAGAAATATTTTCGGTCATCATAGATATCATTATAAATCTGGTCAACATACCCTAAACTCTCGTTGACGCTTTTTACTTTCTTTCCTACCTCTTCCATTACCTCACGACGAAGTGCTGGTTCTTTTGCTTCAAACTCTTTTAGTCCTCCTCCAGGGAATTTATACTCATTTGATTCCTCAGAAAAGACCAAAAGAATTTTTCCTTCTTTTAGAATAATTGC
>Ga0180007_10007470_pt1 | contig 10320 bp, 7 predicted proteins | sample MM_PC_MetaG_FD_121122 | JGI IMG/M metagenome (GOLD analysis project Ga0180007, IMG submission 121122) | Groundwater microbial communities from the Aspo Hard Rock Laboratory (HRL) deep subsurface site, Sweden - MM_PC_MetaG | ecosystem: Environmental > Aquatic > Deep subsurface > Groundwater...
CAAACGGAATTTTTGAATTCAATATCACAAAGATATTGCAGCAACTGAGAAGCTGAAATCAATTTTAGATTTATCTCAGCAATAGAATACTACGGATTTCACCGTAGATTCTGGTGTTAACAATGGAAACAGGGTCTGTGCCAATGAAATTGTCTGACGTCCGAAAAACGAGCATTTTGTTGGCGGTATAGGAAAAAGAAACCAATCACAGACAGATGCCTGGCCGTGTCGCCCCAAGATGGTGCCGGTCTTTACCCGATAGGAGCCCTGTGCCAGGCCGTGCATAAAAACAGACCCAGATTTTATATTCTTGATTTACATGAAATACAGGTGGTGGTATGGCTTTTGCTAATCCAAGATTGTGTTTCAGACCGAGCAAGATCCGGCGCAACTGCTTTGGATATGGTTCAAACCATTCATGAAGGCTGTCAATGCCCTGGGACCCTGTAGCGATTCAAGCCAATCCCGGAGAAATTGTTAATTCAATGACCAGGAGAAACGTACAATGAAAAAAAAGACCAGAAAATTCATGACGGTATTCGCAGGGATTCTGACAGGACTGTGCATTATGGCATCAGCCCATGCCCAGTCCATCACCATTGTCAATAACAGCGGCTGTATCCAGTGGATTCAGTTAAGAAACAGCAATGGCAATGTGTGTGCACGGCAGGCCATGGCCATTAATGCGGATGCTACCTTCAGCAATGCAAAAGGCCAGGGGATCAGCCAAATTAAAGGCGGGCCGACAAAAGCCATTCAGGATTGCTGCTATAGTTCCAAGATCAATGCCTCGGTTAGCCTTTCCGGCACCAACTGGCGGGTTGATATCGACCCCAGTGGGCTGAAGGTCATTGACCGGGATTCCTTACAGATCGTTTTCAGCGCCACTGGGGAGTTCGGAAAGTGTGTCTCTGCACAGGGTTCCGGAATCATAAGCGGCGCAATGCAGGCGGGAGAGCCCCCGTCTCAAAGAGATTAGCCAGGTCAAGTCTATATTTAAGGGCCCGAATGCAGCCTCTGTTTCAGCCGGGAAATATCGAGTCTAACCTCAAACTGGTCGCGGCGCTCAAGGAAATTTCTGCCCAAAAGGGATGCGTGACAGCGTAGGTTGCTTTGGCCTGGATGTTGGACCAAGGAGATCATGTTGTAGCCATCCCAGGCATGACCAAGCTCGACAATCTCCAGACCACCCTGGGGGCAACAGCCTTTCCAGCAAACAAGAAGCTGGACCGGACACCGTGAACTGCACAATCAAACTGCGTTTGCTTGCTCGGCTCGTGAAGCCGGTCAGCAACGCGATTGAACAAAACCGCTTCGCGGAAGGAAGGGCAGCGCTAACCGTATAATTACCCTTTATATTTGATTCTTGTTGTTTCATCATCTCCTGAACATTAACCCTAATTCTCAGGAGATAAAGCAAATTCTCTTCTGTCATCCACCTGAGTCGAACTTTTAAGGGTATGTATGACCCATGATGGAATGTGGTTTTTTCATTGCCTGCAAAACTTTGGAATCGAGGCAACAAATCAGATCAATAAAGATGAAGATTGTTTGTAAAACCCGAAACCATTGCGTATAGTGCAATCTTAATTATTCATGAATAACCTTTTTTCGGGATTTAAAAAATGTTTGGAATGGACCTGCAAATTATTTTGGTTTCTCTGATCCTTATTGCCGCATTGATATTGTTGATATCTGAAAAAATATCTGTCGACAAAACCGCCATGGGTATTATGGTCGTTCTTTCATTAACCGGGATACTTACCCCCAAAGAGGCGGTGGCAGGATTTGCAAATCCTGCCGTGATCACCGTTGCTGCCATGTTTCTTTTAAGTCATGGCCTTATCCGTACGGGAGCTGTCGAGTTTGTGACTGAATTGTTGCTGAAATTTTCAAAGGCAAACAAAACATACGCCTATATTCTCATCCTTGTAAGTGTTGCCATTGCCTCTGCATTCATCAACAACACACCGGTTGTCGTATTGTTCATCCCCATTGTCATGGGGTTGAGCTGCGAATGCGATTTCTCCCCTTCAAAAATTTTAATTCCCTTATCCTATGTCTCCATCCTTGCCGGAACCTGCACCCTGATCGGGACATCCACAAATATTATTGTCAGTGATCTTTCCACTCTCGCCGGATATGCGCCCCTGTCCATGTTTGAACTGGGAAAAATCGGTATTCCCATTGCCCTTCTCGGCATTGTTTTTCTTTTTTTCGTCTCCCCAAAACTCATGCCCGGGCGTACTGCCCCGGTCTGCGAGCTGGATGAGGGAAAATCCAATAAATACATAGCAGAACTGATTGTCCCGGAAGACAGTCCGTTGATCGGAAATGAGGATATCATCGAATTTGCCCAGGAGACCCTTGGATTAAATGTGATTGAGGTCTTTCGAAACGGGAATATTTTCGATCCGGCCAGGACCAGGATATCTGTCAAACAGGAAGATATCCTCCTGGTCAAAGGGTCTGCAGAAGATCTGGTTTCTGTCTTGAAAAAACAAATCCTGGCGCTTGCCCATGGTGAGGAAGACATGGCCTTTGGCAGTGGGCTGAAAGATGACCTGATCATTGAACTGATCGTTCCACCATTGTCATCGCTATTGAGAGAACCGCTTCTGTCAACGGATCTGAAAGATGATCCAGACGTTCAGATCATTGCCATCCGAAGCCGCAGCCATTATTATTCCTATCGAAAAATACAAAGCGTAAAACTCAAGATCGGCGATATCATTCTGGTTCGCTGTCCCAGGAACAAGCTTTCAAATATACGGAAAAGCACGGATTTTATTATTATTGAAGATATCCATCACGCCATGATTGACAAGGAAAAAGCAAGGCTTGCCGTCGGCATTTTCACAGGTGTTGTGCTGGGTGCCACCTTTGGAGTGGCCGATATCATGGTCTGCTCGTTAACCGGTGTCTTTTTAATGACACTCACCCATTGCGTAAGCCTGAAAGATTCCTATAGATCCCTGCAATCGGAAGTGCTGCTTTTGATTGTAGGAACCATTGCCCTGGGAGTTGCCATGCAGAAAACCGGTGCAACCCAATTGTATGCTGATTTTTTCCTAGGCTTTTTTGACGACATGAGCCCGAAATATGTCCTGGCCGGCATCATTATTCTTTCCAGCATCTGCACCCATATCTTAAGCAACAATGCCACGGCTGTATTGCTGCTTCCCATTGCCATATCAACGGCGGTTTCCCTTGGCGTAAATCCCAAACCCTTTATCATTGGCATCTGTTTTGGTGCCAGCGCCTGTTTCGCAACTCCCATAGGGTATCAAACCAATCTTCTGGTGTATGGCCCGGGAGGATATCGGTTTTCCGATTATCTGAAACTTGGGATGCCGTTAAACATTATCGTCATCTTCTGTTCCGCTGTTCTGATCCCCATGGTCTGGCCGTTTTAATCTCTTCAGTATTCAGGGATGCTCAGGTATGGGGTCAAACCATCCTAATGTCCTCTCTCGTGTTCTGACGCTGATCCGGCGTATTACCAATGCGGGTTTCAGCTTCCACGACGAGCCAGTGCAAGACCGACTCCGGCTATAATCATCAATCCACCCGCTGTCCGAAAAACTGATTGTAATGCATGCTGACTTCCCAGGACTTCTCGCAAATTTCCCGCAGCCAGTGCCCAAACCGATGTGACCGTATAAGTGATCACCAGAAATGTCGGTACAATCAAAGCAAACTGGGGTCCAATCGGCCGTGTCGCATCAATGAATTGAGGCAAAAATGCTGCAATAAAGATCAAACTCTTGGGGTTCAGGATCGTTATGACCAGTCCTTGTAAAAAGAGGTTCGTTCTGGAGACAGGCGAGTTGTCTAACTTCAAAGGTTCACTTGCACTTCGCCACTGCTTAATCCCGAGATACACAAGGTATACCGCCCCTGCCCAGCGGAGCCATTCAAATGCGTCTGCAACAAAATTTAATAGAGAACTCAGACCGATTGCTGCAATTATCAACTGAACAGCAATTCCCATCGTTTCTCCGGCAACGGTGGATAATGCATGTTTCCAGCCGAATGAAATACTGTGGGCAATTGTCAAGATTACGCTGGGACCCGGCAAGGCAATCATGATCGCTGTGGCAACAAAAAATGCAACATATATGTGTAATTCCATATCGTGTATCTCCTTTCTGTTTTTTATAATCTTATCGATAAAGTCCAAGGGACCCGGTTAACCGGTTAATCTCTTTTTTGGGGCCAGAAAGGCAGAGACCTGAAAATTCGAGATCCCTGTTTCTGGTTTTTGATAATTTTTGAGTATACTCTGAATAGTCTTTGCATTTTTGAGCGATTTCATTGAAATCAATCATTTCCACATGATTATTTTCCATACAGGAATAATAGATTCTTTTTAACATCGTCTTGTCTGTCCCCAGAACCGGAATCGTTTCCTTTGTAATGCCTTTATGGCAGACCTGTTCTTGGTCCAGGCAGTCGGATCCGACGATATTCTGGTTATAATTTCCCAGAGTAATTCCCAATACTGCTGTTGTATTCGCGACCAATCCTGCTGGCAAATCTTTGTTAACGACCATTACAATTTTCATATTCAGCATCCTTTTTTTAAAATGAAAAATTTCATTCCTTATAACTGAAGCTGAACTCTGTTCATTGTAAAAAATTGCAGGCGCCATTTTTTAATCGGAAGATTCCATAACCCGGATCTGTTTTTCAGCAATCGTTACAGGGTCAACTGTTCATTGATTATTTCGGATTAACGGATTGCTTGTAGTCAATTGGCGCAATACCTACATATTGCCGGAAAGTTTTAACAAAATGACTCTGATCAAAAAAACCACAGGTGACAGCTGTCATTGCGACGGTCTCACCATCCAATAAAAATTGTTTGGCGTGGTTGATCCTTTGATTGATCAGGTAGGCATGTGGAGACAATCTGTAGTGGGCCTTGAATTTGCGTAGTAATGAAAATTTTGTCATCCCTGAAATATCAGCCAGATCATCTAATTGAATCAGCTCACCATAATGCTGATCCAAATATCCTCTTATGGCTGTAAGCTCATTCTGCCCTTGCGTTAAAGGCTTTTTTGAAGGTTGTGTATCAAAATAATTGAAAAGAATATTGCCGACAAACATGATGGCCACGCTCTCCATGATCATTGGATCATTCTCGGATTTAAACAAAGCAAGAAATTGTTTTTTATTTTCTATTGTCTGTGGATCAAGCGGGCATACCTGTGGCTTGAGTGTAGTGACATCTAATTTGAATTCGGTTTCGAACCAACGTGGCGCAATATACAATATTGTAAATTTGAATTTGCTCGCTTCATCGGGTTGACAAAGATGGATGACACCGGGTGGTATTAAAATGGACTGATCTGCTTTCATTTTGAATGCCAGGGCTTTGCATGTGATGACACTGCTGCCTTTTTCTACGAATCCGATTTGCAGCTCTTCATGGGAATGATTTCTAACCGGGTAATTTTCCCAGGCGCCTTCCTTGATTTCAATAGAAGGCAGGCAGCTGTTCCTGATCATTGATGTGGGTATTGTATTTTTAGCCATTAAATACTCTTGTTCTGCTGCAAATATTAAAGCAATCTAAATGATATCTCAAATTCTACAAAAAATATTTCAAAAAAATAGTTTTCCAATTAAAAAATCCAACAAACCTTTCTGCTGTGATCGTTGGTGCCGGATGGTTTGTAACGTGTCATCTTAATAGATCAAAGGATATCTCTCTACAATAAACATCCGCCAGGCGCTGAACAACAGCCCTTATGCGGAAAAATTTGTGGACGGCCCTGTTCTTGACATCCTGCTCTGGCTCACGGATTATCACCATTTTCACGCACCTGTATCCGGTACGGTGGTTGAAGTACGAGAACATGCAGGATACTATAACTCGGCCGGTTCGGTTATGGCGGCATTCCGGTCCAGATTAAAAACCAGATCGGGGTTGCGGTGACCGACTGAAACCTGATTCCCCTATTCACACTGATCAGGAGATAACAATGGAAATTAAACAGCATGAGTGGCGAATTTTTCCGGGCTTATCCAATCTCAAAGAGAAGCTTTCATATCATTTGTTTGTTGTCCTTCATATTCCACTATTCCTTCTAATTTTATGGCTTTTGTGTCATCCGTCTGCATACGTTCGTTTTTGGTTTCAAATATGCGTTGATGGTTTTCTGATGATCCACCTTGGTTTGCATCATTTTTTCAAAGCCCACGACAAATATGAATTTACACAACCATTTTCAAAAATCATCATTGGCCTAATGGCGCTAATTGGATTAATTCATATGATTTTGATCTGCCAGGGAATCCGCAGGATAGTGACATTATATTTGATTTCACCGCATCAAGTGTGATATCGAATTCCAGGGAAAAATTGATAAAAAGAATATATCCCCCCTAAGCTGTGATACGGATCGGAACCTGAAATCTTGGGAGAACGCCCATCATGAAAGTGAAAAAAATATATTTTTGGCCATCGCTTCGGACGGGACTGCTGCTTTTCCTGCTGATGTCAATGGTGCCCTGCCCGGTATTTTCTGCCTCCCCGGGTTCAGATGGCCCTGCCCCCATGGTAACGGTGACACGGATCAAACCTAGGGATATTACCCCGGAAACCGACTATGTCGGACATGTTGAGGCCATCCAGACCGTGGATCTTAGGGCAAGGGTCGAGGGCGTTCTGGTAAAAGTCAACTTCAGGGAAGGCGATATGGTAACCCAGGAAGATGTGCTGTTCCTTATTGAATCCGCCCCCTACCAGGCCAGAGTGGACGCCGACAGTGCCCGGCTGCAGCAGGCCGATGCGGAACTGATTCGGGCCGGCCAGCACCTTAAACGGCTACAGGGGGCCAGGCCGGAAGCAATCTCTGCCACCAATCTGGACGATGCCGTGGCAGCCGAGCTGATCGCCAGGGCTCAGGTGGCTTCTGCCCGGGCAGCTCTGAAGGTATCACAGCTTAATCTGGCCTACACCACCATCACAGCCCCCATCAGCGGCCGTATCGGACGCACCACCTATACCCGGGGCAATCTGGTCGGGCCATCCTCACAAGCCCTTGCCCGCATTGTGCAGACAGATCCCATCCGGGTGGTCTATTCCATCAGTGAAAACGATCTGGCGGCCATTACCGCCGCCCTGCACGATACGGCCACAGGTGTTCAAAGCCGGTTGCTGGCACCCAGGCTTTGTCTTGCCGGCGCGGACCTGCTGCCGGAAAAAGGCCAGGTCTCGTTTGTGGATAACCAGGTGAATCCTGCCACCGGCACCATTGCCGTGCGGGCCGACTTTGCCAACCCCCGGGGTCAACTCATCCCCGGCCAGTATGCCACGGTTCTGGTCAGGGAAAAGGAGCCCAAAGTGAAGCCGGTTGTGCCCCAGGCAGCGGTGCTGGTCAACCAGGAAGGACGATTTGTCCTGGTGGTTGATGCGGCAAACAAGGTCGAAAGCCGTCCCATTGTTATCGGCCAGGCCATTGATTCCCTGTGGGTGGTGGAATCGGGACTTGCGCCGGGAGAACAGGTCATTGTCCAGGGAATCCAGAAGGTAAAACCGGGCCAGACGGTTCAGGTCACAGAAGATCCGGCCCAGGAGAAGTAAGTCATGATTTCACGGATTTTTATCAATCGTCCCCGGCTGGCAGCGGTGGTGTCCATTTTTATCACCCTGGCAGGGCTCATTGCCCTGTTGAACATTCCGGTTGCCCAATATCCCGAGATTACCCCGCCGGAAATCAGGGTGTCTGCAAATTATCCCGGTGCCAGCGCCCAGGACTTGGTGGATACCGTGGCCGCCCCCATTGAAAAAGAGGTGAACGGCGTTGAGAACATGCTGTATATGTCCTCCACCTGTTCCAATTCCGGGTCCTATAGCCTGGCCGTGACCTTTGAAGTCGGCACCGACCCGGACATAGACCAGGTCAATCTCCAGAACCGCGTGCAGATCGCCGCTTCCAAACTGCCCGAGGCAGTGGTTTCCCAGGGGATTACCGTGCGCCGAAGGTCCACGGATATCATGGCGGCCGTCAGTTTTTTTTCTCCGGGAAAAAGCCGGGATATGCTCTATCTGAGTAATTATGTCAGTGACAATGTCAAGGATGCCCTGACCCGCATCAACGGGGTCAGTGATGTGTTCATATTCGGAGAACAGGAGTACAGCATGCGGATATGGATCGATCCCCAGCGCCTGACCGGCCTGAACATGACCGCTGATGACGTCATCGCTGCCATCCGCCGCCAGAACGTCCAGGCCGCCGTGGGTTCCATCGGCAGCGAACCCACCGCCCAAGATCAGCAGGTCCAGTACACCCTGACCACCAAGGGCCGCCTGACAGATGTCGAGGAGTTCAACAACATCGTTGTCCAAAGCAACGACCAGGGCGGGATTGTGCGGGTTCGGGATATTGCCCGGGTGGAACTGGCCGCCAAGTCCTATGCCACCCAGTCCGCCCTAAACGGGTCGCCTGCAGTGACCTGCGCCGTATACCGCTCTTCCAGCGCCAATGCCCTGGCCACCATGGCCGCGGTAAAGGATGAACTTGAACGTCTGAAACCGACCATGCCCAAGGATATGGAATACCGGGTGATCCTGGACAGCACCAAATATGTTTCAGCAGCCATTGATGAAATTGTCTTCACCCTGGGGCTGACCAGCCTTCTGGTCATCCTGGTGGTCTTTGTGTTTCTCCAGGACTGGCGGGCCACCCTGATTCCGGCCGTGACCATCCCGGTCTCCCTGATCGGCACCTTTGCCGTACTCATGGCCCTGGGCTACAACGCCAATACCATCTCTTTGTTTGCCCTGATCATGGCCATCGGCCTTGTGGTGGACGATGCCATCGTGGTGGTGGAAAACGTCCATAGGGTCATGCATGAAGAAAAAATCGGTCCAAAAGAGGCGGCTGTCAAGGCCATGGGCCAGGTCACCGGTCCCATCGTGGCCACCACCCTGGTGCTGTTTGCCGTGTTTGTTCCCGTGGGATTCATGCCCGGCATCACCGGCCAGCTCTACCGCCAGTTTGCCGTGACCATGTGCACGGCTGTGCTGATCTCAGCCGTCTGTGCCCTGAGCCTGAGTCCGGCCATGTGCGCCACCATCTTAAGACCGATTAAGCCCCATAGATGGGGACCCTTCGCCTGGTTCAACCTAGGTCTGGATCTATCGAGGCGTACGTATGTGGCTGTTTCCGCCTGGCTGATCCGGCGGATTGCGGTGGCCTTGCTGCTCATTGCCGCAATTTTCACCAGTACCTATTGTTTGTTTTCCACCCAGCCCACCAGCTTTCTTCCCCCGGAAGACCAGGGCTATTTTTTCATAAACGTCCAATTGCCCGAGGCTGCCTCCCTGGCCCGCACCAGTCAACTTCTCCAGCAAATTGCCGTGGATATCGGTGCCATTCCCGGCGTGCAGGATATCATCGGAGTCAGCGGTTTCAGCCTGCTCAGCGGGAATGCCGACAACGTGGCATTCGGATTTGTCATCCTCAAACCCTGGGATGAACGCACGATGCCGCAGCTTCACGTGGATGCCATTGTGGGCCAGGCCCAGCAGCGGCTTGCCGCCATTTCCGAGGCCAGCAGTTTTGCCTTTACCCCGCCCCCCATCCGGGGCCTGGGTGCCAACGACGGGTTTGACTTCCGGCTCCAGGCCAAGGAGGGTCAGAGCCCGACAGACCTGGCCTCGGTCACCCTGGCCATGACGATGGCCGCCAATGGGGAACCGGCCTTAAAGCGGGTGTTCTCGACCTATTCCGCCAACACCCCCCAGATCTTTTTAACCCTTGACCGGACCCGGGCAGAATACCTGAAGGTGCCGGTGGCCAGGATTTTCTCCACCTTGCAGGCGGCCATGGGATCGGCCTATGTCAACGATTTTAATCTCCACGGCCGGACCTACCAGGTCAAGGTACAGGCCCAGGCACCCTTCAGGGACGATATCGGCGATATCAACCGGCTCCATGTCCGGAGCGACACCGGAGACATGGTGCCCATGACCAGTCTGTTAACCCTGTCCACCCGCCTGGGACCCCAGCTCATTACCCGGTATAACCAGCTTCCTTCCACCCAGCTGAACGGGAATGCCGCACCGGGATTCAGTTCCGGTGAGGCCATGGACATCATGGAAAAAGTGGCGGCCCGGACCCTGCCGCCCGGGTACGGCTTTGAATGGTCCACCATGTCCTTTCAGGAACGCAAGGCCGGCGGACAGGTGGCGGTTCTCATTGCCCTGGCCCTCTTATTTTCCTATCTTTTTCTGGTCGGCCAGTACGAAAGCTGGAATATCCCTTTTTCCATCGTGGCCTCCATTCCCATTGCCACCCTGGG
>Ga0180007_10007471_pt1 | contig 10320 bp, 8 predicted proteins | sample MM_PC_MetaG_FD_121122 | JGI IMG/M metagenome (GOLD analysis project Ga0180007, IMG submission 121122) | Groundwater microbial communities from the Aspo Hard Rock Laboratory (HRL) deep subsurface site, Sweden - MM_PC_MetaG | ecosystem: Environmental > Aquatic > Deep subsurface > Groundwater...
GCCAGCTAGTATTATGTATTTAGTATTACGTATTACGGATTTTTGGCCGCTTGATTCTTGATTCTTAATTCTTAATACTAGTCCTTCAATTTGACCGGCCACCAAAATAAAGATAAAGCCATAAATTGGAATGAGGTGGCGGATGCCGATATTGAGGTTGGCGTTAATACTCGTGGCGACATAAATGAAAATCCAAAGAAGCATTGTGAATGCCGGGAAATGGTCTCGGATTTTATTTTTGAACGATTCGCGGGCGGTTCGCCATGAGCGCCAACCGAACCATATCGCGCTCAGTAGTAAAATTAAAAACGGAATCGGTTCTTTAAGAACATAGACGACGGGAAAATATGACTTAAATGATTGGTTTGAAAACTGACCAAGGAAGTAAGTGTTGTTCCCGCCTTCTGCGCGTTGGAAGACCATGGCCATACCGAGACCCCACTGGGCGTAGGCTCGGAGGACAGGTTTATCTGATGCCCAAATAACAGCACTGGATAAAGCGGGAATTGGATAATTATTAAGAAGAGCGCTTGTGTCGTTTTTTTGTTGTGATGGGGGATATTTAAATACGTGGAATTGATACACTGGTCCGACAATAATCACAAAACCGACAGCCATTATTAAAATACTTTTTACAATTAAGCGGATAACGGGTCGGAAGAATTGATGGTGCTGACTCCAAGCCCAGACAACCGCCAAGATTAAGAAATACGGAATAAGAAGAAATGTAGAAAACTTGGTAAGCAGGGCTACACCAAAGGAAATCGAAGCCAGCCAAAAATTGGCTGTGCTTTGTTCTTTGAGATAACGGATAAAGAAATAAGTGGCAAACAGAACACCAAAAAGGGCGGGGACGTCGGTCGTGACGAATCGGCTGTGGGCAATGATGGTTGGAGAAAACGCAAATAGGAATACCGCCAAAAGAGCCGCGCGAGGATTGTAAGTTTTTCGCGTCCACAAATAAATCAACCAGCCCGAAAAAATAAAGAATAATATAAGCGGAAGTTTTGCCAGATGAATGATGGTAATTGGATTGGCGCCGGAGTGATAAATTAAAGTTCGGCCAAAATTCCATTGGTCATTCACAATATTCGGATGGGTAGTATTATAAGTGGAAAGAAAACTTTGGTTAATGCCTAAAGGAATCAAAGCTAAACCAGCAAGATCTTTGGCGAGCGGAGGGTGTTCGGGATTGAATTGATATGTCTGATTAGCAATGTAAGAATAGCCGGCACCAATATGAGGAATTTCATCAACAATAGGCGCATCGTGCCAAGCGCTCGCGATAGCGATAATACTGGCAACTAAGATAAATATACTGGCTAAAAGAAAATATTTTTTCATTATCTAATGTGCCATGTTGCGGAGTTTTTATCAAAGCGGTAAAAAATCGCTTGCTCCGTTGTTAAATAGATAATATTTTTATTTTTTTGATTTTCTGGCGTAACCGTATTTGTTAAAAACATAACTGTTTCCGCAGATACGGGCAGACCATAAGCCTCCTGTGCTGGCGCATCTATAATAACGTATTTCTTTTTATTTGTTGGCACAGCATTGATTTGATTGGCAATGTCTACATAATTTGCGGTGAATGCTCCAGCAGTAATTTGGCTCGGCGCAAAAACATTGAAATAACGATTGTATTCAAAGAATCCTAAAGCGCCTAAAAGCGCGAGTCCAGCCAGAACTGGCGCGACAAATTGATGGTGATTTTGATTTTCCCAAGGATTAGCAACTGCTTCCCATTCTCCTGCTGCATGGAATAACCACATGAACCCTCGGGCGGCAAATATCATTACAATGGGGATTACACCAATTGCGCGCAAAGCATGAGGCGCTTCAGTGGAAAGAAAACCGGGAAGGAGAAATACAAAGAACCACAGAAACATCAAAGTGTGAACAGGCGAGAAGTGGCCGTGTTTGCGTCGCAACCAATGATATAATTCTTTTAAAAATCCTATGGCGAATAAAACGGCTACTGGCCAGCCGAGCATGGGCTGACTATCAAGATTGTGCCGAGGATTGCCGTCGCCAACAAAAACAAACATACCTAATGTCTTGACGACACTACCAACAAGTTGTTGGATTGGTTGTTCTTGAACAAATACGGATTGCGTATTGCGTTGCATGAAATTTTGCGGATTTTTCAAGAAGTAAACACCGATTGGGAGGGCGACAAAAAATGTAGTAATCATAAAAAGAGAAAATCCACCCAAAAACCGATTGCGGGTGTGTTCGTAATTTTGGTGGGAAAAATCTTTTTTTACAAATATCCAATAGTTAATGAAAACAAGGACCATGATTAATGGCGCAATACGGTAGGACGTATAAGTATAAAACCCAATTCCGCCAAAAACTCCAGCCCAAAAGAAACTCCACCAATTTGATCGCCGTAATCCTCGCCAGAGGAAATAAAATAAATAAACCAAAATGAATGGTAACATTATTGCCCGAAATCCAATCCGAGAAAAATTGACGTGCCAAAACGAAATCGCCAAAAGAAAACTGGCCACTGCGCCAACACGCCAATCAAATAGCTCCTTTGCCAACAAATAAAGACCGAGCACGGTTAGAATGCCAAATAAAGCCGAAACACCACGCAAGGCCCAAGGATGAATACCGAACCACTTAACTGACAGAGCTTGGATGTTAATAAACAACCCCTCTCGGCCCGTATTTTCGGGATAAAAAATCTTGTAGTCGCCAGTAGAGTTAGCGACAAGAGCGTTGGAGCCGTTCATGGCTTCATCGGGATAGAGACCGGGCGGATATTTTTCGAGCTGATAGAATCTGAAAAATGATGCCACAAGAAGAATAACGATAACAATCAGTATCTCTCCACGATGATGTCTTTGCATCTCAGGTAGTAGAAATCCGACATGCGCCTCAGATTGTATCTGGTGACGTCGGAAATAGATTAACTATGTAAATATTATGTTCCAGATATTGTGTTAGTCCGGCACTAGATACAATCCAGTCGGATTTTCACTACCTGACATTCATTCATAATAACAGAAAATCCGCCATCTTTATCCACACTTAGAGGTGGTTAATTTAAGTAGGTGGTATAAAATATAGACATATGCCAGAAAAAGCCCCAAAACCAACACCCCCATCAACTGAAAGAGTTTCTGAGTTTCCAGAAATACATCGACCAGGTGAAATGGAAATGAGAATTCATGGGATTCCAGATAATGCTGACAAGCCCTATGTCATTAAGGATTTTGATACTCCCGCTCCAGCAGAAAATAAAGTTCCTGATACGATTGAATCTCTTAATGAACAAATAAGACAAGAAGAGATTCTACTGGAGCATGACCGAATCCAACATCTAACTGTTACCGCTGGTGGCGATCTAGAAAAACTTAAAGATTTAATCGCTAGACGCGATACTCTTTCGGCTGGACAAACTCCAATAGAAGAAGATTCTGCTGGGAATGCCAAAATTAACCCAGCACCTGCCGGAGAGGAAGGAGAAAGTAAGCCTGAGCCAACTCCAGAAGTATCGGAAGCTAAAACATTTGAAGAAGTGCTTAAACTTCAAGAGGAAGCTTTTTCAGCCCGAAAAGAAATGATGAAGTTCAGAGCTAATAGAAAAATTGACGACCTTAATCCAGAAGATTTAGAAAAATATAAAAAACTTAGAGAGGTTTTTCAAGAAAAGTATAAAATTTTAAAAATTGAGAGAGACAAACTCCCTGAAGACCAGCAAGATAAATCAAAAGAACTTACTAAACTTCAAGAAGTTCAAGAGAGGTTAACAAAGATGACACCAGAAGAGATTTCCAGAGATGTATTGGTGGTTTTGTTGAGAGAAAAGAAAAAACAGCTTAGTATAATCGATTCACAAATTAAAGATAATAAAGACGAGGAAGACTTAAAAGACCTCAAAAAGCGTCGGCGCGGTCTTATAATTCAGATTGCTTCTGCGGAGGTAGAATTAAGTGGTGGTCGTTCTACTAAAGAACAGATTACTGATCTAGAAAAAGAAATAGAATCTTCAAGAGTTGCCGAACCAGAAATTCAACAAGAAAACCTTACGGCAGGTTTTGAATTGGGCGAACAACCAGATGATAGTTATCGCTTTGAAAGAACTTATGCGGAATCAGGCGGAAGAACACGGGAAGAGCTTCAATCCGCCATTAATGAATTAAGCAAGAGAATTGATATAAAAACACAGGAGCTGGGTGCGTTACCTATGTATCGAGCCATTGCTCGTGTCGGGCTACATGTTGAAATTGAAAAATTATCCAGAGAGCGAGCTAGACTTCAAGCAGAATTAAATGGAGAACAAAGACATATGGGTTATGGTGAACGATTTAAACTTGCCGCCCAAAAAGCCTATCGGAAGATCAAAGAAAAAATTAAAGGAGACGGCAAGGGTTCGACAGCTAGGTTTTGGGGTCAGCGCGCTCTTGGTTTGATAACCTTTGGTGGTTGGGATATTTACAAAGCTGAAAAATTTAGGAGAGGAACCAAAAATGTTGCTGAAAAAGCCAGTGCTTTTGCGGACGATATTGAGCAACAACAAAATTTTTCGTCGGTTGAAGCCGCTCAGACTGATGCGATGGAAATAGGTGATACAACCGGTCTCGATGCCAGTGCTGTAGAAAAATTATCCCAAGAAGTTACAGACCGTAAAATAAAAGATAATGATGCTCGAATAAATGAAATAATAATCATTGTCGTTGCTGGCCTAGAAGAAAAACTAAAGAAATATAAAGGTGATCGTGGTGAAAATGTTTTAACCGAAGACGCTAAAGATAAGATTGCCATTGATTTACAAAAAAGGCTCAATGATATGCGCTATTCTACAATTGGAGCTGATGAAAAGGCTATCAAAAAAATGTTACGCGAAAATCTTGATCCTGATTGGTGGCATAGATATGTTTGGGCTGGTTTAGAGTTGGCTGGTGCGTCAACGATTGTTTATTTAGGAGGGCCATTACTTGCTTCTAAGTTCGTTGCAATGAAAACAGGTGGTGTGGCTTCTAAAGAAGTGGCACAAGTAGCATTAAAGGATACTGTTTGGGCTGAGGCCAAACGTCAACTAGTTGCTCACGGTGTTACTAACCCAAACCCAGCTCAAATCCAGCAAATAGCTACTAAATTTTGCGCAGATAGTGGAATCAGTGTAATGGAAGGTGGCAAAGTAATTTGGGCGAAGACTGCTGGGGGTAAATTTGTAGATACCGTATTAGCAAAGGGTATGGCTATAAAGATTTCCGGTGGATTAAAATTAATTGCAGGAATGCTTCCATAGACTTAATATAATTACTATGACAAAAGATATTGAAAAAATTGCGGTTGAAATAGGGGAGTTGTTGGCTGGTTCAACTATTGATCAAAAAATGAAAGATTCAATTCTGGAGAATTTGGACACCATGCCAGAAGATTTAGTTTTTAAACTTCTAGATGCACTAAAAAATGAAAAAGAACAAATTGATTCTGTCGTGTTTGATATGGAGTTATTTATGAAAGAGCAGGATGAGAGATGGGTGAAACTGGAGGAAGAACAATTGAAAGTAGCTTCGTCTATTGGTGATGAATTGTTTGAAAAATTAAAAGATCATCCCGTAACATCCGTTGATGCGCCGAAAGACGAAACAGCGGTTTAATAATGGAAGGAACTCCTGAACAGCAGGCTCAACAATTAAAAGAAGAATACGAACGTAAATTAGCCGAGATTAATACTCGGTTGCCTGAAGTTTCGGAAAACAACACCGAATCTCAACCGTCACCAGCCGAGCATCAAGCCGTATCCGAGACGACCGAGAAGATGATTCAAGAACAAGTTCCTGAATTCAAAGCTTCTTCGCATGAACCCGGCCGAGCCAGTGAAAATGTTGAAATAGCTCCCGAAGCGCAAGCGAAAGTTCAAGAATGGATTAATTTATCTCTTGCCAATCCCTCTGCGGGTGTAAAAGCCGCCAAAGACTCCGGAGATATCGGGCTTATTGATGTTTATCATGGAGTGCTTACGAGCAATGCAATTTACCAAGAAATGGTGAAGCGGGGGAAACTGCAGGAGCTTAAATAATTCACGTGTCTATATTTCTTATTGGTGTATATGTAGTTATTTTTGTTTTAATTATCATTGCGGCGCTTATCGCGCTTAATTCTATGCGTTCTAAGGGCTCAATCGCCCGAGCTTTGAATATGGCGCTATTTTCTATTACTCTTCCGCGTCCCGCCACGCAGGGTTATCAAGGCGCGTCTCCGCGTCCCGAAAAAGAGCTCGTTGGAATCATGGAACAGTTATATGGGTCTTTTACCAATATTCACGCCAAAGGCTGGAATAAATTTGTTTATGGCGAACCGTATATTGCTTTGGAAATTGCCGTAAAACATGTCGGTCAAGACATCCAGTTTTATATGGCTGTGCCCAGAAGTATTGAAGATATTTTTGAAAAACAAATTCACGGTCTCTATCCGGAAGCTCAAATTGAGCAGGTAGAAGATTATTCGGTATTTCATTCCGGTGGGGTGGCTTTGGGCGCTTATGTGACCCAAAAGAATGATTCAATATTACCCATCAAGACCTACCAGAAACTGGAAAGTGATCCACTTGGCGCTATTCTGGCCGGACTTTCTAAAATTAACCATGAAGGCGAAGGCGCGGCCTTGCAGATTTTATTTAAGCCATCACACCAAGATGGTCAGCGTAAATTTGCCGAAAAAGTAGTTCGTCAGATGCAACAAGGTTATCAACTTAAAGATGCGGTTAATCGAGCCAAGCATCCGCCTAAAGATCCCACGCCGGAAGAATTAGCTAAACAACAACCCAAAGTCGTAACGCCGTTTGAAGAAGAGGTTATAAAAAGTATTCAAGCCAAATCCGCGAAACCGTGGTTTGACGCCAACATCCGACTGGTGGTGTCGGCCGAATCCGAACCTCGAGCCAACCAGTTGCTGGATATTTTAGCGGGCTCATTAGCTCAATTTTCCACGACCGATCAAAACGCGTTCGCACTTAAAAAAATGACGGGGCGTTATCTGCGTTCATTGCTCTTTAATTTTTCTTTTCGAATGTTCACCGAAAGTCAGAAAGTTTTGCTTTCATCGGAAGAGTTGGCGAGTCTGTATCATTTCCCCGTTTCTGCCACTTCCGCGGGTGTAAAATTTGTAAATTCCAAATCCGCGCCGGCTCCTCTCAACCTGCCCGACGAGGGTATTGTCTTAGGTAAAAGCATTTTTCGTGGTATTGAAAAACTGGTTCATATGACCGATGCCGATCGTCGCCGGCACTTGTATATCATTGGACAGACTGGCACTGGTAAAACTGTCTTTATGAAGTCTATGCTTCGACAAGATGTGGAGAACGGCAAGGGTGTGTGCGTCATTGACCCGCACGGTGATTTTGCGGAATTCGTTTTATCAATTGTTCCGCCTGAACGAGCTGAAGATGTCATCTATTTTGATCCGGGCGATATTGACTTCCCGATGGGTCTCAACATGTTTGAAATTGACCCGACTCATCCTGAACAAAAATCCATGGTTATTGATGAAATGTTTGGTATTTTTGATAAACTCTATGATTTAAAAACAACTGGCGGTCCAATGTTTGAAAAATATTTCAAAAATTCGGCATTATTATTGCTGGATGATTACGCCCATGAAGTGCCGACGTTGGCTGATATTTCCCGCGTGCTGGTGGATGATGCTTATCGCGCCGACAAATTAACCAGAGAAACCAATCCTCTGGTGTCTCAATTCTGGACATTAGAAGCGGAGAAAGCCCAAGGCGAACAATCACTGGCAAGCATGGCGCCGTATATTACATCAAAAATAACCTCGTTTGTTTTCAATGAATTTCTTCGGCCGATTATCAATCAACAAAAAAGTTCCTTTAATTTTCGCGAGGTGATGGATAATCAGAAGATTTTGGTCGTGAATTTAGCTAAAGGCCGAATCGGGGATCTCAATGCCAATTTACTGGGCATGATTATTGTCGGCAAATTACTGATGGCTGCGTTATCACGAGTGGATATTGTCGATGAATCTGCCCGCAAAGACATGTATCTTTACATTGATGAATTTCAAAATTTCACTACCGACAGCATTTCCACAATTCTCTCCGAGGCACGCAAATACCGTCTAGATTTGATTATTGCTCACCAATTCATCAAACAACTAAAGGAGGGGATTCGGGACGCTGTTTTTGGCAATGTCGGTTCAATCGCTTCTTTCCGTATCGGGCCTGATGACGCCGAGTTTATGAAAAATAAATTTGAGCCAGTCTTTAACGCGCAGGATCTCATGAACATCGATAATCTAAATGCCTATGTTAACTTGCTTATCGGCGGTCAGACTGCTATGCCATTCAATATTAAACTTGAAACCGAACGTGTCTTCAATGCGGGCAACCCCGAAATGACCGAGTATCTCAAACAATTATCTCGTTCCAAATTCTCCCGTAATCGCCAAGAAGTCGAAGACGAAATAAAAGCCAAATTCAACCAAAACAAATTAACAAAATAAAATATGAATTACGATATGCCAGACAATTCAGGGGAGAGAAAAGTAGAAGTACCAATAACCCTCAAAGAATTTTTATTGAGACACAAACTAGAAGCTACTCAAAAAGAAGTTGAAAAGTTTAACCAATTATTAGAACTTTCTTCTGAAGAGCTTGAGGCTACACGTTATAATCTTACTGCCCAAAGTGAAGATGTTGCTCGGGAATGGATGGAATCGATTGGTCCACGTCAAGATGAGCTGGATAAATTAAATACAGAATTGTGGCGCGAATTGGCCGTCTGTCAGGCTGCTATAAATGTTAAAAAAGGTAATTCTTAATAAATAAATCATGAATTTTTTGCAAAAATTTACGAAGAGAGATTTGGGGTTCACGGTGCTGACGGGATTGATTACTGGGACGATTGCGTGGCGGATATTCGAGTTTTTAAAAACTCCAGAGTTTTATAACTTGCCTTGGGTATCGCTTGTCGTGGTGATACCGATTATATGGATTCTAGGTGTGCTTTTTGGCTATTTTCTTGGTCAGTGGCTGGAATTCTTTAATCAGTTTGGAAAATTCGCGACAATTGGATTCACAAATTTTGCCGTAACGGCGGGCGCTTTAAATATTCTGCTTTCTATCACCAATTATACATCCGGAATTGGTTATTCAGTTATTTCGGGGGCATCCTTTATTGTCGGTGTTATCTCAAGCTATATTTGGAATAAATACTGGGCGTTTAAGTCTAATAATAATCAGGGTGGCGGACAGGAATTTGTTAAATTTTTTGCTGTTACTATTATCGCTTTCATCGTTAACGTAAGTGTCGCGTCTGTCATCGTAAATTATATCAATCCTCTCGCCGGAATGAACCTGCAACAATGGGCGAACGTTGGCATCATTACCGGCTCGGCGGTAGCTCTGATCTTCAGCTTTATAGGCTTCAAACTCGCAGTATTCAGAAGTGTATAGTTGCTAGTTTCTAGTTTTTAGAATAGATTTGAGCCATGTTAAGGTCATATAAGGAACTAATAGTCTGGCAAAAGGCGATTATTTTAGAAAAGATTTATCCAGAAAAATATTCGCAAAAAGCAAGTGCTCTTCTTGAAGAAGTTCAAAAAATGTTAGGTGCTATAATCCGTAAACTAGAAACTAAAAACTAGTCACTAGAAACTATTATGTTGTACAGGAAATACAGACCCCAAATTTTCTCACAATTGGTGGGTCAGGAACATGTTGTGAAGACTCTTCAGGGGGCGCTTTTGAGTGGAAGAGTGGGGCAGGCCTATTTGTTTACTGGACCGCGGGGAACGGGAAAGACAACCATTGCGCGAATTTTTGCTAAGGCTTTAAATTGTCCCGATCGACAAAGTCGATCGGGGATCCTCGATTCGCAGAAGACGAATCTGGACGCCAGTGAGCCTTGCAATAAGTGTCCATCTTGTTTGGCTTCAAATAATGGCACCTCACTAGATTTAATTGAAATTGATGCCGCTTCCAATCGCGGGATTGATGAAATCCGAGCTCTCAAGGAATCGGCCCAAGTGGCCGCGCCATCGGGCGGATACAAAGTATTTCTTATAGACGAGGTGCACATGCTCACCAAGGACTCGTTTAACGCCCTCTTGAAGATTCTAGAAGAACCGCCGGCGCATGTGGTATTTATTTTGGCCACCACCGAACCGCACAAAATCTTGGCGACTGTTCTTTCGCGGGTTCAGCGCTTTGATTTTAAACGCATCACACCCAGTGAAATGGTGACTAAATTAAAATCCATTACTCAAGCCGAAAAAATTCAGATTGATGATAGCGCCCTGTTGGCGATTGCTAAATCATCCGATGGCGCGCTTCGTGATGCC
>Ga0180007_10007472_pt1 | contig 10318 bp, 7 predicted proteins | sample MM_PC_MetaG_FD_121122 | JGI IMG/M metagenome (GOLD analysis project Ga0180007, IMG submission 121122) | Groundwater microbial communities from the Aspo Hard Rock Laboratory (HRL) deep subsurface site, Sweden - MM_PC_MetaG | ecosystem: Environmental > Aquatic > Deep subsurface > Groundwater...
ACGATCAGCGGCAGCAGGATGCTCAGAATCAGGGCCAGCCGCCAGTTCATCCAGAAGAGGATGGCCATGATGCCGGCTATCTGGAAGAAATCATTGAACAGGGTGACAATGACCGAGGTGAACATCTCGTGCATGTTCTGGATATCGTTGGTCAGCCGGGTCACCAGCTTGCCGCTGGGATTGTTGTTGAAAAAGGCCAGATCCAGGCCCAGCATGTGGCCAAAAAGCTGCTGCCGCATCTGGTGCATGATGGTCTGGCCGGTCCATTCCAGAATGACCACCTGATAGAAATTGGCGGCAAAACCGGCCAGGATGACGCCGATGAAAAGTGCGGCAAGGCGTCCGATCCCGCTGATGCGGGCCGAACTTTCCAGGGCCGTGTTGACCACATAGCGGTCGATGCCGAGGCGGACCATGTAGGGCAGCGCAAGACTTGCGCTGATGACGATCATCGACAGAACAATGGCGCCGGCCACCTTGACCCAGTGCGGCCGGGAATAGGCGATAATGCGCCGCCACAGCCCGATGTCGGCCACCTGACCCAGGTGATCCTCTTCAAAATATCCGAAGCCGTAGCGCATGGCAGCCTACCCTTGTCTTCCCCGCACCGTGGTCTGGTGGGTATAAATTTTGGCATAAAAGGGGTTGTTGGCAAACAGATACGCATGGTTGCCGCGGGCGGCGATGCGGCCCTGATCCATGACCAGGATTTCGCCGGCGTCAGCCAGCGGCGCCACCCGGTGGGAAACCACGATGCAGGTCCGTCCTTGCAGATAGGATGCCATGGAGCGGATGATGGCCTGTTCGGTTTCCATATCCACGGCGGAGAGGCCGTCATCAATGATGATGATCGGCCGGTCCAGCAGCAGGGCCCGGGCCAGGGCGATACGCTGGCGCTGGCCGCCGGAAAGCTTGACACCCCGTTCCCCTACTCTGGTCTGATAGCCGTCCGCCAGGGCCATGATCTCCTGATGGATGGAGGCAGCCCGCGCCACCTCTTCTATCTCGGCCATGGCGGCATTCCCTTTGCCCAGGGCGATATTGAACCGGATGGTATCGGAAAAAAGGGTGGTCTCCTGCGGCACATAGGCGATGCTGCCCCGCACCGCTGCGAGCGGCAGGGTATTGACGTCCGCGCCGTCCAGAAAAAACGTGCCGTCCGCCACCGGATAGAGGCGGGCGAGAATGTTGCACAAGGTCGTCTTGCCTGAGCCGCTTTTACCGAACACGCCGAGAATGCCGGGCCCGATTGTCATGCTCACGTCATGAATGGCCGGCTCTGTCTGCCCCGGGAAGCCAAAAGACAGATGGGTCAGAGTGATGTTGCCGGCGGCAGGCGGCACGGTCCTCGGCCCGGCCGCACAGTCCTTGAGCAGCGGCTTCTCCTGCAGAATGAGGTCAATACGGCCCAGAGAGGTAGCGCCCCGCTGGAAAAGGTTTGCCACCCAGCCGAGCGCCATCATCGGCCAGGTCAGCATGAACAGGTAGGAAAAAAAGGCGACAAAATCGCCAATGGTAATAATGCCCTGAATGGTCAGGCGCCCGCCGAAGAACAGCACCAACAACAGACTGCAGTTGGCGACCAGGCCGGAAAAGGGGGAAAGGATGCCCTGGACCACGGCGACCTTGAGATTGTTGCGGATGTATTCCTCGCCCATGCGACCGAACTGTTCGGTCTGCGGCGCTTCCTGGGTATAGGCCTTGATCAGGCGGATGTTGGCAAGGGTGCTACGGGCAAACTCGGTCAGTTTTTCAAACTGCTCCTGCACCTTTTTGAACCTCTTGTGCATGCGGGCCGACAGCAGACGGGTGGAAAAAATCAGCGCCGGCATGGGCAGGACGGCGATCACGGTGAGCATCGGATGGATATAGGCCATGAAGGCCAAGGCGGCCAGGGTCATTACCACCGCATCGACAAAGGCGATCAGCCCCATGCCGCTGGCCAGCTGCACCGCGGCAAGGTCGTTGGTGGTAAGGGCCATGACCTCACCGGTTGTGTGCCGCTGGAAAAACATGCGGTCAAGGGTCAACAGGTGGGACAGCAGGCGGTCCCGCAGGTCACGTTCCAGCAGCCGTGAAAATCCGAGGATCAGATAGCGCCAGATAAACCGGCACAGAGCAATGCCCGCAGCCAGCAGGAGAATCAGGCCGGCATACCGCAGCAGTCCGGGCCCGGTGGCCGTGCCGCTGCCCAGCTCGTCAACCGCCCTTTTGATAATGCGCGGCGTCCAGAGCTGCAGAAAATCCACCAGCAGCAGAGCAATAATACCCCAAACCAGCCTGAGTGCGTACTGCCTGAAAAATGGCAGCAGCAGCCGAACGGATTGCAGGGAAAAACTCTGCCCGCTTTTTTCCGGGGCGTTATCAGGCAACGGTCTGCTTCCCCCCCTATTTTCTGGGCTGCTTAACCTGCTGCACACAGGGCCCTGCCTGCCGTGGCAGCGTTATTGTCACTGTCGTCCCCTTGCCTTCCTCGCTTTCCAGGGAAAATAAGCCACCGGGGTGTTCATCGACAATTCTTTTCGAGATACAGAGGCCAAGGCCGGTGCCATGCTCCTTGGTGGTAAAAAATGGTGAAAACATCTTCTCTTTGAGACTTGCCGGAATACCCTGGCCGCCATCGGTTATGGAGACAAGGATGTTCTCGCCCTCAAGCCTTGACGCCACGGAAACCTTGCCAGGACTTGACAGTGCCTCCGTGCCGTTTTTGACGAGATTGAGCAGCACCTGTTTTAATTTGTCCCGGTCACCGGCAATCGTCTTGTCACCCGGCCCTGCCTGACACTGGATGGTAATGGTGTCGTTTTTCACATTTTCCCTGGTCAGCGAGCACACCTCCTGCAGCAGTTCATCGATGTTGAAGTTGACGAGATTGAGTCGCCGCGGCCGGTACAGGTCCTTGAGTTCGGCCAGCAGGTTCTCCAGCCGTTCAACTTCACCAACAATCACCCCCAGCTTGGCCTGCTCCTTTTCGCCGCGGATCTTTTTCATCAGCTGCCGGGCAAAACCGCCGATCATCACCAGGGGATTCTTGATCTCGTGACTGATCTCGGCCACCATCTGGCCCAGGGCGGCCAGCCGCTCCGCCTGAACGATCTGCTCATGCAGCGCCTTTGTTTCGGTGAGTTCCCGGACAATGCCGGTGAAAAAACATGCACCGGCCACCTCGGTCACGGAAAAGGAAATGGAGGCCGGGAATGTCTCGCCGTTGCGCCGCATGGCCTGAAGCTCGCTCTCATGGCCGATGAGTTTTCCCTTTCGTGTTTTCACGTATTCGGCAACAGCCCGCTGATGGCCTTCACGGCAGGCCGGTCCCAGGATCTCGGCCAGATCATGGCCGACAACCTCAAACCGGCTGTAGCCGAACATCCGCTCCGCCGCCCGATTGAAAAAAATGACCGTGGACTGTTGGTCGATGGTCACAAAGGCCTCATTGGCATTTTCCACGGCACCCTTCAGGATACTGATTCCCATCAAACTGTTACCTTTATCCGTCCTCTTTTGCATAGGATCAACATTTCCTCACAATAAATTCAGAACTCCTGACATCGTAACGTAATTTCAATGAGTTGTGACACCCGTTCAGATTATGGCCTGTTACCGGTTTGAGTACTTAAAGTGCCTAAAGTACTTTAGGCACTCTTCTTGAACTCCTATTTTGGTATCAACGTTAAATCTGCCGAGATCAGGTTGCCGGAAACAGGAGATTCAATGTGGTTCCTTCGCCGACCTTGCTTTTGATCCGGATGAAGCCGCCATGGTCTTCCACCACCTTTTTGGCGAGCACAAGACCCAGCCCTGTCCCCTTATGCGGACCCTTGGTGGTAAAGAAAGGCTCAAAGATCATTTTCAACTGTTCCTCCGGTATGCCCTCTCCGCTGTCCTGGATGGCAACATCGACAAAGGGTCTGCCCACAACGGTTTCCTCGCAGGTGCTGACCATCAGCCTGCCGCCCCTGGCCATGGAATCGATGGCATTGACAACCACATTCATGACCGCCTCCCGCACATATTCCTTATCAATAAAGATATCCGGTTTTTGGATGCGGTATGTCCTGGTGACAATGATGGACCGCTCCTTACACAAAAACTCATAAAGCCGCAACACCTCATCCAGCAGGGCATGGATATCGTGGTACTCTTTTGCCATCTCAGCGCCTTTGGAAATGATCAGGACGCTGTTCAGTATCTTTTCAAGCCGGTCCACCTCCGCCACAATGATATTGACATACTCTTTTTCCCTGCTTCCCAAATGCACGCTCTTATGCCGCCGTCTGGCAAAACCACCCACCGCGGTCAGGGGATTGCGTATTTCATGGGCCACATTGGCCGTCAAGCGGCCGCACGCCACCATCTTTTCCGCCTGCATGAGCTGCTCCTGCAGCATGGCCTTTTCCTGGTTCGCCCTGTGCCGTTCTATGATGCCGGCAAGGGTATTGGCAACGGCCACCAGAAATTCCTCCTCTGAATCATTCCTCTTGTGCCCTTCCTTGACAAAGACGTTGACCAGGCCAAGGGTCCGCTCGCCGGAGACAATGGGAATGCAGTAGTGGCCATGAGGAAACGGCAGGGGGTCCAATTCATGGCCCTCCTCCACGCCGTCACTGAAGATAACCTTGCCGGTGGCCGCTGCCTTGCCACACAGACACTTGCCCTGGGCAATGCGCAGACATGGCGGCCGTTCCGACTGGCTGAAACCGCGGACGGCTTTCATCACCAGGTCTCCGGAACCTTCCTCAACAAGACAGATCCCCCCTTTTGACTGCAGGGAAAGATGGGGAATGGTCAGGGTCAGATCAAGGATACGGTCAAGCTGCTCATCAAGGGACAACGGCTCAAGGGCGATTTTCAGCACCGCGCTTGTTACCCGCTGAATATGATAATTATGTTCCAGTTTTTCTTCGACCTGTTTCCGTTCCGTTATGTCCCTGACCGAGGCCGCCGCCACCGTTTCATCGTCCATCCTCAGACTGCTGAGACTGATATCAGCCGGGAATTCCACCCCGTTTTTGCGCAGGCCGTAGATTTCATAAATCAGGCCCATGGGCCGCGAATTGGGTTTTTCAAAATAACTCGCCAGCAGTTTCCGATGCTTTTCGCGGAAGCGTTCAGGGATCAAGCAGCCTAAATCCTTGCCGGCCAGCTCTCCCGTGCCATAACCGAACATTGCCTCGAGCTGGGCATTGACGAGCACGATTGTCCCCTGTTGATTGACAAAGACCATGGCATCGGGTGCTGTTTCAAGCAGCCTCTGATACTCGCTCTTGCTCTCCTCAAGCGCCTCGCGGCACTTTTCCAGGGCCTGCAGTGAGACCCGCATCTCGGCCAGTTCCTGCGCAAGCTGCTCTCTGCTGATGGGATTTTTTTTCATCTCTGCCCGCCGTTTTCTCCTTATTTCCCTGACGTAACCGATAGTTCCACTATGACAAATCCCATGGCCCGGAGTCAACTCTTTGCTGGGGCAGCATCCGGGCAGGAAGCTTCTGCCGGGGGACGCAAAATGGCAGACAGCGCAGACCAACAAAAAAGGGAGACCAGCATGATCTCCCTTTTCTTCCATAATCGGGGCTCCGCCATGCAGGGAGAAACAATTTCCCTGCCGACGGCTTCGCCCGCTCAATCACCTGACTCGGGTTTATTCAATAGCGAACGATGCAAAAAAAAGATCAAGGCCTGTTTTTCCTCATCGGAGCCGGCAAAGGGCGGCATGTAGGGCAGCTGTTTGCCCATGGCGGAAATGACAAATTCCAGCCCCTTTTCAGACATTTGCGCGGAACGTTTTTTCATATCCCGTAAAGGGCCGCCGACGGAGTGGCAGGAAAGACAGGTCAGATTGAAAATCTCCTCGCCTGCCCTGCCCGGATCATCCTCTATCTTCCGCAAGTGAGCCCATCTGGCCGACTTCAGAATACCGTCTTGCTGAACCGTGGGCAATTCCTCCTGCAACAGCGAATTAGAGTACATGTAGTCCTGGATGATGTATGGTTTTCTGCCGCCCTCCCGGATAAATTCAAAGGTCCCGATGTAGATGAGGCCGATGATCAGCATGACCGCAGCAAGTGACCGCCTGACCGCCGCAGGGGTGCGGACGGCCATCAGCAGTGCGCCGAAGATGAGCAGGGAAGAGCAGATGGCAAAGGTGCGCAGATAAGGCTGGAGAGCCGGTATCCTGTTGAAAACCATCTCCTCGACATGAGGAGGCAGGGCGGCCCGGTACCACCAGGCCGAGCCGAGAAAGAGAACAAAAGGGGCCAGGAGCCACAGGGCGCAGAACCGCACCATATTATGGCGCAGGCCCGGCTCCTTCAGGGCCGTCGCGGTCATGAAGCCGAAGAGACCGGCGATCATCAACGCCAGGAAGGTACGGAAAAAAAACGCCGGCCAGAAGGTGGGATTAAACAGTCCGCTCCAGAAACTGCCGTTTTCCAGCCAGCTGCCGGGGGTGAGCATAAAATCGATGATGCCGTTGATGACAAAGAGAGACATCCAGGCGCAGGCAAAATAGATCCAGCCGATGATGAGATGTTTCCGGGATGAAATCCGGCCGAAACTGTAATAGTAGAGAAAGATGGAGACGATTTCGGCAAGAAAAAAGGTCCATTCCGTGGCCCAGGCAAAGACAAAATTGTGGATCAGAACAGAGGTTGCCGCCGGGTTGAGCAGGGAAATGGTGAACCAGATGCCGACCCCGGTAAGGCTGCCGAACACCATGGTGAGCAGCATGAAGAACTTTGTATGTTTCTTCACATAGGCCAGAATGTCAGGGTTGTTTTCCCTGATCCCCTTGTGCTCGGTCAGCACCAGAAAGAGCCCCCCGCCCACGGCAAAGTGGGAGATATAGACGTGCAGGATGGCCATGGCGGCGATCAACAGGCCGCCTCCCCCGAAATCAAGCTGCCAGACAGGATAATTCATCACTTCACCCCCTGAGCAAAGAAAACGGTCTTCACCATCCACCAGACAAGAACAACCGCAGCGGCAAAGAAAATCAGGAAAACGATCATCGGAGAGTACTGGGGCGCCACGGGCAGATCAGTCAGGCTGAAGTAGGGATCGAGATAGGCAATCCGGACAAACTCGCGGGCCAGGGTCATGAAAAAGACCGCGCCCAGGGCCCAGCCGGCGGCAGGATAAACCCGGCAGCGCTGTGCGTGAATCACCGATATGACGGCGGCAGCCACCGAGCCATAGAGCGACACGGTAAATAATATACCCGCCAGGGTCTCAACATTATGGGCAAAGGATGGCAGAACCCCCAGAAACCAGAAACCGATGGGAAAGTTGATGATGGTGGCGATAGTAAACCAGTTGCAGCCGTATTTTATCCATGGCTCGCCTCCCGTATCGCCCTGCCGGCGCTGGTGTTCATAATAGCAGGCAACCGCCAGGCCCCCTACGGCCACGGCAGAGGCAATGAAATGCAGAAAACGGGGAACAAGCGCCGGATCAGCGAAGTTCAGCTGCAATCCCTCGCCTCCGGAAAAATACCGCACCCAGGTGTCCGGCAGCTGCATGATACTTATGTTGTTGCAGAAAAAGAAGGCGACCACCATCAGCAGCAGCACGATTCCCCCTGCCAGCAGGGAGCGGACGGCGCCAAGGTCTTCATAGCGGAGATAAAAGATATAGGCGGCATAGTAGGTAACAATAAGCAGGCCGATAATGGCAAGCCAGTAAACGGCCATCAAAATTGAGCTGGTATAGAAGAACTGGCCGTAGAGAACCTGGAGAAACAACAGGGGAGCAACGCCGAAATTGATGGTGAAGGCCATCACATAGGGCAGCTTTTCACCGATTTTTCTGCACAGGGGACCGGCTTCCTCACCCCGGCCGGAGAAGGGGGCTGCCAGGGCGACACACGCCGAACCCAGCAGAACGTTCATTGCCACAAGATGAAGAAAGGTGGTGATGGTGAGCAGCAGCTGCAGCCAGATCCAGTTTACCGGGATGGCGTCCGGATCCGGGATCAGGAAAGAAGGGTCCATAAATTACCTCCTTATTGAAAACTGTGACGATGAACAGATTACCCCGCCTTCTTTTCGGCAGCGGAGTCCAGGTTGTTCGCCAGCAGAAATGATCTCACAGGCAATGGCATAACAGCTCTTTTCCTATCCGGCATTATCCTCAAAAATGTTCACAATGTCAAAATGAATATCTGCTCAATACCATTTATTTTTCAGGCAGCAGAATCAAAAATGGGGATGAGGGAAATGGTTGTGCGGCAAGCACCGGAAGCAAATAAAGGCAGGCGATACAGGGAGATAAAGCGATGGAGCAAAAAGAGAAAAATCGGTCAATTCTGCCGGGGAGGCATGATGAGGGGATCAAAAAGGGGAGACGGCCGTCCATCCTTGTTCAGCAGGGGAATTTTCCCCTCATGATCAAAGTTGAAGGTGTGGCCGATAATGCCCAGACCGCCGACCCGCACCTTGCCGGTGAGGTGGAAATCAAGCTCCTCGCCCTGCTGGATGTTGTTGACACAACGGAAGAGGTCCCAGTAAGCGCTGGAAAGGCGCAGGTCCAGGCTGCCGAAGTCGTTGGCAGCAATGTCCAGGCGGCGTAATGACTTGCCGTCCGAGACCTTCACCCCGTTGAGCTGCAGCTCATACTCAACACTCTCCACCCGGAGGGTCACGGCATTGGGGTTGAACAGGCGCAGATTGGCCACCATATTGACGTGACTTAAGGTGACCTCATCCATGACAAGTCCCATGAGATTAATCTCAGGGGCTGCCGGCTGCATGGCGGCGCAGGAGGAGATGAGGAAGGCCGCAAGCAGGCTGAGGAGAGAGGCGCGTATTTTTTTCATGGGAAGATCCTTAAGGTTCACATTCGCCCTGTTCGCTGCAATAAGCTGCAATAAACGATTGACAATGAGTAACATTTACCACAGATGGGTCGCCGGCAAAACCGCTAAATCGTCTTCCCGTCAAAAATCGAGGGCGTTTACCCGAACAGGCACCGGCAAACACTTTGCCAGGGATGGCCAATTTTCGCTTTCTTTCTTACCGGGTGATGTTCATCCTCTTCCTGTCAGCTCCCGCCCAAGCCGATTTTCATTGGCTTTTCCGCGCTTCAGAAATTTTTTTGCCCCGGCATGGAACCTTTTGCCGGTGTTTTACGTATATCTATTAATACGTATTACCCAATTATGTCTAACAAAAGGTATTCGGTCGACCAGAACATGAAAAGAAAAGCGTGAAAGAGCAAATACCGCAAATTCCTGTTTCACTGACCGGCGTTTCCGGAAAAGAGGCAAGAGAAGCGGAACAACCTTGGCTTTGATGCCAGAAAAACAACGGAGGATAAACCCAATGATCACGCGTACAACAATTCTTTTAACAGCAGCCTTTGCTTTCGCAACCTTCACAGGAACAGCTCTTGCTGACGACAGGGATCGCGACAGGGATGGGGAGACAAAAGTCCCGACTCGGGACAGGCTGCAAGACTGCAAATTCAGCAAAGGCTTCTCATCTGAAATCCCGGCCGGGCTTATTCTCGCTGCCGACCAGAATCGCGTCAAAAATCAGAATCGCACCAGGGACAGGGTTTCTAAACCTACCGTCTGATTCATTGCCGGTGAAGGAAGGCAAAGGCCTGAGAGAATAAGGGTTCATTGCCTTCCCCTTGTGCACCGGAGAACCTTATAACGTTCATGCAGATCTCCTGACTGACGGCTTGCAACAGGTCTCCCGGATTTTCCGGGGGACCTGTATTTTTACTCCGGCAACCTCGATGAACCGGCAAAAAGTCTCCGGCAAAGAATCAGTCAAAGGGCCCCCGCCTATGGGAAAGGCTGTGGCTCAGATAAGCGATAAACTGGTCCAGCCGGCTCCAGAACCAATGCAGCATCCGCCCTGACCAGCTGGGCTTCTGCACGTCCGCTAGTCTGATTTCCACGGCCTCGGCGCAGTCGGCCGCAAACATCCGGGCAAACAGGCCGGCAAACTCCGCATCCAGGATTTCCTGATTGGCCTCAAGATTCCGGCGCATATTCCAGCGATCGAAGTTGGATGAGCCGAGCGACATCCAGTTGTCGCACAACACTGCCTTGTAGTGCAAAAAGCGCGGCTGATATTCGAAGATGCGCACCCCGGAAAGCAGCAGGCGCGGATAAAACCGCCGGCCAATCAGCGTCACCACCGGATGATCGCTGAAGGCGCCCGGCACGAGAACCCGCACATCGACTCCGTTGCGGGCGGCACTGCGCAGGGTCCGTCTAATTTTGCTTGAGGGAACGAAATAGGGGGTGGCAAGCCATACCCGTTCTTTGGCGCGCCGGGCATGGACGAAAAAGCCACGCTTGACTTCCCTGTGG
>Ga0180007_10007473_pt1 | contig 10318 bp, 13 predicted proteins | sample MM_PC_MetaG_FD_121122 | JGI IMG/M metagenome (GOLD analysis project Ga0180007, IMG submission 121122) | Groundwater microbial communities from the Aspo Hard Rock Laboratory (HRL) deep subsurface site, Sweden - MM_PC_MetaG | ecosystem: Environmental > Aquatic > Deep subsurface > Groundwater...
TATGAGAGCAGCAAGAAACTGCTGGAAGAGGCCAGGAAGAAGGAGCATCAGGCAGCCATCTTAGTCGCGGAGCTGCGCAAGGAGATAGAAGGCCTTACGCAGCGCATCGAGCTGCTGCAGAAAGAGATCCTGACCCAGGAGAAGGCTGTTGAGGAAGCGAAAGGGCACAAGGAGATGGACCACTGGCTGGACGAGGCCTTCTGCAAGCTCATGGGAGTGATGGAGCAGCACGTCATGATGAGGATCCAACAGGAGTTCAACCAGCTGTTCTCAGAATGGTTCGACATGCTTATCGAAGACGAGACATTGTCTGTCCGCTTGGATGACCGCTTCACACCTATCGTGGTGCAGAACGGGTATGAGGCTGAGTTGGTGAACCTTTCCGGCGGGGAGAAGACCAGCTGCGCATTAGCCTACAGGCTGGCCCTGAACAAGGTCATCAACGATATCATCGAGAACATCAAGACTAGGAATCTGATAATGCTCGACGAGCCGACTGACGGATTCTCTTCTGAGCAGCTGGACAAGGTTAGGGACGTTTTAGATATGCTGCCGCTGGAGCAGGTGATCATAGTGTCGCATGAGAGCAAGATCGAGAGCTTCGTGAACACCGTCATAAGGATACAGAAGGATGAGCATGAGAGCAGAATAGCTGGATGAAAAGAAATATATACTAATACTCTTCTGATCATGTCATGAAACCCCTGCACATGTGGCTGATATTCGCGGCTGTGATAGTGCTGCTGGCAGTGTTCGTGGTGACTTTCGTCAGCATGCTGGCCAGGGGATGAGTAACCTTTAAAAACCCGTACCAATTCTTTAAGTGCACTGGGGCTATGGTGTAGCTTGGTCCATCATACTAGCTCGGGGTTCGTCGAGGTCAGCGTTGCTGTGACGATGAGACGGACAGCTAGTGACCCGTGTTCAAAGGACAACAGAAGTTGCTGAAAGTCACGGTAGCCCCAGATTTTTCCTCTGTTACCAGCTAAAAACCGAAAACCTTATAAGTAAGTTCCGTCTTACAGTAAGATAAAACTTACAAGGTGATTCAGATGATGGATGTGATTACCATGTCGAGCAAAGGGCAGTTCGTGATCCCTAGGAATATCAGGGAAGAGATGGGAATTGAAAAACAGGACAAGTTCATCATTGTTCATGATGACGACAGCATATTACTCAAGAAAATAAAGAAGCAGGAAATCAATAAGAAAATGACAAGGCTATTGGACAGTTTCTCACAGAAATTCCAGGAGGCAGGGATCACTCTTGACGACGTCAAGACCGAGATTAAAAAGGCAAGGGCAAGATGATCAGGTTAGTCCTTGATACGAACACGCTGATTTCTGCACTCGGATGGAAAGACAGCAACCCAAGAAAGATATTGGATCGTTGCCTGGCCGGAAAATATGTCCTTATTGAAAGCCTGGAGCTTCTCAAGGAGTTCCTCATCGTCATCCAGAGGCCGAAGTTTGACTTCATTCCAGAGGAGGACAAAAAAGAGTTCCTCACTTGTCTGATGAATATCTGTGAACTTGTCGAGCCAGAAGAGAAGCTTGATGTGATTGAAGACGACCCAGCCGATAATATCGTCTTGGAATGCGCTCTTGCAGGCAAAGCGGACTACATCATCACAGGAGACGAGCATCTGTTGAGACTGAAGGAATTCAAGGGTATGAAAATAGTCTCCCGAAGGAGTTTTTAGAAACAGAAAATAAAAGGAAGCCGTGATAACCCCATTTATTTCAGCCCTAACTTATCAACCCTCTTCACGGCCATCCCTAGGTTGATGCCGCCGAAGGCGTAAGAAAGGGTGACGGCAACTGGCACGTCCTTGTCAACCGTCTTCGGGCCTGCGTAGTTCAGGTCGCAACCGTTCTCAACATCCGGCTCGTTTAGGTTAAGCGACGGCGGAACCCTGCCGGTAGCAATGTTGTCCACCATTATCGCGAACTCCAGAGCGCTTGTGCCGGCAACCATGTGACCCGTCGCCCCTTTGGTCGGGGTGATAACGACATTGTCAGCATATACACCCATTACCCTGCGTATGGCCTGCGATTCATACTTGTCATTCAGCTCAGTTGAAGTGCCGTGCGGATTGATTATGCCGATGTCCTCTTTACCTATGCCTATGAACCGCCTCGCATTGTAGATCGTCCTCTCAAGAGCTAACTCCATCCCTTTCCCTTTCGGGTCAGGCGAGAACTGACTGTAGGCATCGAAGCTGGAGCCGAAACCGATGACCTCTGCGAGGACAGGAAGACCGAGTTCCTTCACCTTCTCCTCGCTGACGAACAGCACGACAGCCGCTCCCTCAGCAATGACAAATCCTGAGCGTCCCTTGTCATACGGCCTGCTGGCCTCTTCAGGTGAATCATAATTGGGCTTGGCAAGTGCCTGCATCATGGCGAAATGGGCAACTGTATTCGGTGTAATGGGTGCTTCAACTCCACCCCCCAAGGCCCAAGGTTGATATCCATGCTTGACTGCTAGGTATCCGTTCTTGAGGCCGATAAGGCCGCCTGCGCAGGCGCCTACTGCCCCGTCACCACCGCCTCTCGCTCCGAGAGCGTCAGCGACCACACAGGTAGGGCTGTTGGCCATCAATCCAGGTATGTATTTCGGATCCAGCCTGAGCACATTGCCCTTGTGCATGAATCTTAGATAGCCCTTTTCCCATGTCGATATGCCTCCTTGACCCGTTCCGATGTACACGCCGAGGTCATCGGCATAGTGCTCCCTCTCCTTCGGGTTGAGACAGAGATATTTCTCGAGGAATCCCGGCACAGAACCCATGGCCTCCACGGCTGCCGCCAGCGTGTATTGCGCTGAGATATCGAAGTAGATCTTCCATTTCCTTGCTGCCGGCTGGTCTATATGATCATCGAGCTGAAAATTCTTGACCAAGCCTGCAGCGTTGGCGATATGCTCCAAAGAAGCCTTTGCCGGGACCAAGACCACGACCTTGATGCCGTCAAGCTCTATCTCCCTCTCGTTATAGACATCCAGGCTATGCGGGTCGAAACGGTCATTGAAAGTCGTAATTCCAGATTTACCCGCATATAGGGCCTGCTTAGTGTCTTCCCAGGTATTCCCAAGCGGACTCACAGCCCCCATCCCTGCAACGAACACCCTCACCATTCCCGGGGGGTAAAGAATGCCCATTAAAAAATGTTTTGATGCTTTAGTCGGCAATTCAATCGAAAACTATATAAATGACCCTTAACCATACTAGAGTGGTGGATTTTATGGAAAAGAGGCTCTTGGGATTAGTGACACTCGTTCTGCTAGGTGTTCTGCTGGCCGCGCCCTGCCTCGCGTTGGATGAGTTCGAGGTAAACGTCGAACCGGTACGCGCGGTCATCTTCACAGAAGGCGAAGACATAACACTTGCCAACCTCACTGTCAGGAACAACCTGGTCGATGATGTGGATTTTGAGATAGGCAGCCCGAACTTCCCTGACTGGGACTTCTACACCATCCCGAGGGAGCGCTACCTGCTCGCTGTAGACGGAAACGGCTCAAGGAGCGTCATGGTGGCCTTCAGGCCCCTACACGTCGGCATCGGCTCCTACCGCCTCATGGTGGACGTGAAGTCACGCACATCAGACAAGAAGATCACGAAGATATTCAACGTAGATTACTTAGAGGGGACCCCGCCGCACAGGGAATACCTGCCTGACGTCCGCATATCAGCAGAGATACCCACCGACGAGGTCGACCCGAGAGAGCCCTTCATCATCAGGGTGAAGATAAAGAACAACAACAACCGCGATGTGGAGAACCTCAACCTGGTCATCTCGACCAAGAAGGTGAGCAAGCAGCTTACCTTATCACTTGAGCCCAACCAGGAGAAGACAGAGAACATCATCCTGGAACTGAACCCCTACGAGACACCGAAGAAGGACGCGCTGAACGTAGTGGGAACCTATATAACACAAGACGAGACCTTCACCTGGGAGATAATGCCCTTGCCTTTCGAGATAATGGCCTACTCAGACCTGGACATACAGCGCGAAGAGAAGAAAGGCTTCCTCAGCAAGACGATAACGATAACCTACGAGAACCTCGGCAACACCGACAGGACCACTCATGTGAGGCACGAGCTCTCACCCCTCACGGCATTCTTCACCAAGACCGAGCCCGAAGCAGAACACGAGAAGGGCGTGCTGTTCTGGAACATAAACCTGCGGGCGAGGAAAGATGACCGGACAGACAGCGTGACCATCAACATAACCCACAACTATAGGTCACTGTTGTATCTGGTGATCCTGATTGCTGTGCTGATCTTCGGATACTTCAGATATAGGACACCGATAGTGATCACCAAGACCATCACCGACGTGCGAAAGACCTCGGGCAAGGCAGGCGGCATCCACCGCATGAAGGTCACCATCCACCTACGGAATAGGACCAAGAAGCCCTATGAGCAGCTCAAGATAACTGACCGTGTGCCTAACATAACAGAGGTCGAGGGAGAGTTCGACGTCGGGACCCTGAAGCCCCGCGTTTTGAAGCACCACAAGAGGGGAACGATGGTCGTATGGGAGATACATAGCATAGAGCCGTTCGAGGAGAGGATAATCACCTACCAGCTCCACAGCACATTGCACATCGTCGGAGGCATAGAGCTGCCGGCAACGAGGGTCATGTTCAAGGACCACCGCGGAGCCACGGTGTTAAAGAAATCCAACAAGGCCTTCTTCAGCGAGTGATAAGCTCTTTTGCATGCCTTCTCAACAAGGTATTGTTCTTGATATCTTCCTCTGTAAGAGCCCTCTTGACGACCTGGTATTCCCCTGCCCTCGGATCCCTCCTCATGTAGCCGAAGTTGACGAATTCTCTCCTGATGAGAACAGCGTCACTGAAGTGTTCCCTTATGATCCCACCAATTTCCTCTTCTGAGTAAATCCTATCTTTGAAATCATCCAGGAGCCTTAACAGGACTGCCTGCTTCTTGAAGTCATTCCTGGGGAGGCTGTCATTCTCCTTGCACTTCTGGAAGAGCTTCTCCACGTCGAAGGGGAATCTGATGTCCGTCATAATCTCATCCTGTACTTCATGTTGTATAGCTTGAAGCCGACATTTTTCCAGTACATGTTGGCTTCATTGTCTTTTGCATGCGTCATCAGTATGCTCCATCTCGCGCCTTTCAGCCTGAACCATGCCAACATCCTCTCAGTCAGTCTGGTACCGATGCCTGATCCCCTGCGCTCAGGAGTCACGTAGAGCTCATCGATAAGGCCCAACTTCTTATCCCTGCACGCCGGCCGGATGTCGATGAAGCCATAGATGAATCCGATGATCTCTTTGTCTTCGGCTATAAAATATGCGCCTTCCTTGATCCGCTTCTTCACCAGTCTCAGTGAGGCTGGAGAGCTGAACCACACCCGGTCTATCTTATCCATCTCATCCATCCTGTGCCACTTCATGTAGAGCTCCTTCATCATGGCGCGGATGGCCTTGGCGTCCTTGAGTGTTGCTTTGCGGATCTTCATGCAGTGGTTGGGAAATTCCTAATATAAAAGATATTCGAAAAATCTATTAGTGATGGGTGGAAAAATAGAAATATTTATATATAAGGTGTTATATATGACACTTATATGACACTAGCGAAATGGAGAACGACGAAAATACCTGAATATTACTTCAATGAGATAGAGACTACCATATCATCATCACAGAGATATGTCTCTGTCTCCGAGTTCATAAGGCAGGCGATCGAGGAAAAGCTATCCAAAATGAAAACGAATACGGATTTCCTCATTGTCAAGGATTTAATCTTTACAACAGCGAGGATAAAAAATATACACCAAATCATATGCTCCAGGTTCAGGGCCGACTCAAAAGGATTGCTGAAAGAAGACATACAACAGGTCATCGACAGATCCTTAGACATCGATATGATAACATTCCTGTCGAGATTTACGAAGAACTTCGCAGAATACCATCCTTTCAAGGACGGGAATAAAAGGACATTGTTGGTAACGGTCGATGCTTTCTTGAGGATGAACAACCTTAAGCTGAAGTTTAGGGCCGAGAAAAATAAGGAGACTGAAGATGAAATCTTCTTCTGGCAGAACAGCGACCAGCAGAGGACGCTGGAACAGATAAAGAAATTCATCAAGACACATTTAGATACCCACAAATCAAGCCATGATGTGGGTAGAGAGATAAAAAAGTCTATCCAAGACAACAGATTGATATTGGAGAAGCTGTCAAGATGATATTGGATGGGTTCAAGGAACTTGAAGAGAAGATAAAGGGCTTCGATGAATACAGCTGTATCGTCATAATCTGCCGGTACAACGGAGGGAAATCCTCGGTCATCACTGAAATGATCCACAGACATTTCGGGGAGGAGAACATCGCGATCGCTGTTAAATACTCCGCCAGTTTACGAGCAATCGTTTCTATTAAAACATAGTGTTATAGAATCAGGTTCTTTAAAGAATTACAGCGATAATGATATTAATACGATTGCAGAGTTCTGGCGGATTTCGTTCCGAAAAGTAAAATTTCCATTTCCAATCCATTTGAGGGAAAGCCGAGACTATATGTCCGCAGGACAGGGGAGTTCAGTTCTATCTAGCTCGGAGAGTCCTCAAGAACATACATTAAGGGGACAATTTTAAGAAAATCTAAGGCGTAGCCTCTTTCAGTTAGTAAATTTAGGGGAGTTCCGTTTTTGTAATTTTCAATCGTAATCTTTTTATAGAAGTTATGCCTTGACTTATGGTATATCACAGTTTAAGGGGGAGTTTCGTTAATGGCTAATACAAGACAGAAGATACTGGAATTTCTAAAAAAAGCAGATTGGCCTTCAACAACAGAGGATATAGCAGCAGAAGTAAAAGTATCATGGAATACTGCTCAAGTTCATCTCTTAAAAATGCTTCACGAGGGGATTTTAAAATATAAGAAAGTTGGAAGGCAGAATCAATTCTGGTTAAATGAAGGATATGAAAAATATTTTAAACATGGGGATAAAAAATGAGAAAAATCGTTATTGTAATTGCATTAATCTCTATGTTATTATTAAGTGGCTGTGGAACAATCAACATAAATCAAAAATTGTACAGAGATGGAACTTTTGATTTATCTATAGAGATAAAATCAGACAATGAAATGTTTACCAATATGGTTAAAGAAGGATTTGAAGAAAGCCCCGTAATTGAAAAAGCAACGCTTATTGAACAAGACGATGGTTTCAAATATATTTTAGAAAAAGCTTCGTTTGAAGATGTTTCTACTGAAAGTGGTGATAGTATGTTTGAATCTATCGGAATAAAAAAGGAGTTTAAATTTCCATATTATTACTATACTATTACTTTGAAAAATAAAGGTTCAGATGATTCAGAATATGGCTCCATGGGAATGTCATTTAATTATATAATTGAACCATTTGGAAAAATAATTGATACGAATGGAGTATATTTGGGTGAAGATAAAAAAGCAGTAAAATTTAATTTGATGAAATCAAAAGAATATTATGTGACTTTCAAGGATTTATTCATTTCCTCATGGTTTGGAGGAGCTTCAAAAATATTAAATCGAGAAACAAAAGAGTCAAAAATATCGATGGGTACACAGGAAACTGATTTTGGCAATTTAGAAGATGAGTCTGACTTATCGCAAGATACTAGATTAGTAGACAGTTTAAATGAAATGGAAGATATGTCAGTACCAACTAAAAAAGATTCACCTGCATTATCTAATACTGAAGTTAATGCGATTATAAAAGAATCTTGTGCTAAAAAATGGTCTAACGATTTTAATATGAGGGCTTATTGTGAAGAACAACAAATTGAAGGATATAATGAATTAATGACTACTTCCCCTGTTGGCATGTCTAGTTCGGATTTTCAAATAATAAAAACTCTGTGCGAGGATAAATGGGAAACCGACTTTAACATGCGAGCTTACTGTGAAGAGCAACAGGTTGATGGTTATGATGAATTATTAAAAACTAAACCTGCAGGTATGTCAGATGCAGATTTTCAGACAATAAAGTCCGAATGTGAACGAAAATGGTCAAAAGACTTCAATATGAGAGCATACTGCGAAGATCAGCAAGTCGATGGATGGAGTGCTGTTCAATAAAATGAGCCATAGAGAAGATTTAATTAGATTAATTGGACAGGATGAATATGAAAAATTAGATAATCTGATACCTGATAAAATAAAACAAGATACAATAGTAAATTTTTCTGATTATCTTTTAAGCAAATCAGAACAGGAAATCTTAAATTTTTATTCAGACTTGATAAATAATAATCAACAATGGACAATTCCAAAAATTGCAGGAAGTGTAGTGATATTAACATCTCATGTGCATGATTTATTAATTCGCTTAGTACAAAAGAAGGAAACTAATCAATCAGTTATTAATAAAGTAACCCATTTTGATTTGCACTGTCTCATTATATACTGTACAGCAAAGTACAAGATACCTAATGATTATTTTATTCCGATGATGGAATTGAAACATTTTAGAAATATGATTGCACATGATTTTAATGGTATAATGGAGACGAGTTTTAATCAAGCAATTCATCCCATTGCAAAGGGACATTTGCTTATTATTGTATTAACACAAATGACAAGAGATGGATAAAAATGAACCCTTCAGACAAGGCATTAGTAGTATTTCAGAGCAAGAAAATACGAAGAACTTGGTTCAAAGATGAATGGTTTTACTCTTTAGTGGATATAGTCAAAGCCTTAACTGATAGTGTTAATCCTACTGATTATCTGAAAAAACTGCGTAAAAGAGATTATGAGCTTGGAAGCTACCTAGGGACAAATTGTCCCCACGTAGAAATGCTGACTGAAACCGGTAAAAAAAGACAGATTCTTGCAGGAAATACAAAGGATGTTTTTAGGCTTATTCAGTCAATTCCAAGTAAAAATGCTGAACCATTCAAGAGATGGCTAGCAGAAGTTGGAAAAGAACGAATTGATGAAATAGAAAATCCTGAACTTGCACAGGAAAGAATGAAAGAAATCTACTCTGCAAAAGGCTACCCTCAAGATTGGATTGACAAAAGATTAAGGGGTATCGCTATACGGCAAAATCTTACTGATGAATGGAAAGAAAGAGGTATTGAAGAAAAAAGAGATTTTGCTATCCTAACAGCAGAGATTTCTAAAGCTACATTTGGAATGACTCCAACCGAGTACAAGAAATTCAAAAATCTTCCAAAACAATCAAAAGCTAATCTAAGAGATCACATGAATGACTTAGAACTAATTTTTACAATGCTGGGTGAACGTATGACAACAGAACTTTCACAAGATGAAAAACCAGAAACTTTTGATAAAAGCAAAGACGTTGCCAAAAGAGGCGGAAAAGTAGCAGGAAATGCTAGGATAGATGCTGAAAAAGAATTAGGTCGTCCAGTAACAACTAGACCAAACTATTTTTCTATAACAGATAAAAAGAAGAAACTCCAAGATAAAAAAAAATGAAAGAAGAAAGTCAAGCAGTTAAAGAATACAGGCAAGCTTTTGATGAGTTTTTCAAAGATAAGCCTAAAGCAAAGGATGAAGAAGAAAGCAAAAAAATGCTGGAAGAGTTCTTCCATTGGTACAATAAGGTAAGGAAACAATCTGACACAGGAAAAACTCCTGCTGAGATGTATAAAGAGATTCATGGAGAAGAGGCACCTGATCCAGTAAATATATCAGATGAAGAAGATTTAAATCAAGAAGAAATAGAAGATATGAGAGAGTTTTTTGATAAGGAACTATGGCCAAAACTAAAGAAAGATTTGAAAGAAGCAACTAGAAAAGAAGCATGCTTCATTAGTTTTTTAGCAGGAACAGAGATTTCAAATAGGATGCTTGAGGAAGAAATGAAACATGCTCATGAAACTATGAAGAATATGACACCAGAAGAAATGATGAAGATGATTAAAAATGGTGAAAAGCAAGATGGGTGATCATAAAAATCCGCCGAAAGCGTCCGACCCCACCCTAAAGGGTGGGGTATGACCGGACGCTTTCTTTTACAAGCGGATTTTTAGGATACAAGAAGGCGCTACATCCCTTGCCTTAAGGCAAGGGTATTGCGCCTTCTCTGTATAACAAAGAGAAAATGAAGACTTTTCACATGAAATATGATGAAGATGTGAATTATGATTGCGTAAACTGATTTTACCGTATAAGAAATGGAAATTTTATTGTATATAACACATCAGGCTGGGTCACAATTAACAACAAATTCCATCCGATTTTATCAACATCTTACTAAAAGTAGTTCTCATCCCTACTTCCTTTTTCTTTATCCACACTTTCTTCAGGTTATGTGCTATAGAAA
>Ga0180007_10007474_pt1 | contig 10315 bp, 10 predicted proteins | sample MM_PC_MetaG_FD_121122 | JGI IMG/M metagenome (GOLD analysis project Ga0180007, IMG submission 121122) | Groundwater microbial communities from the Aspo Hard Rock Laboratory (HRL) deep subsurface site, Sweden - MM_PC_MetaG | ecosystem: Environmental > Aquatic > Deep subsurface > Groundwater...
CCATGAAGATGCAGAACGAGATCGCGGCGCCCGTGGACGGCATCGTGGCCGAACTCAAGGTCGCCGCCGGCCAGTCCGTGAACGTGGGCGACGGCTTGCTGCGGATCGAGCCGGCGGCCGACTGAGCGAACGGCGGCGAGGAAGCCCCGGAGGGAGCGTGCGGTCACCCCCTCGCCGCAGCCGTCGTCAGCGCGTCAGGTTCTCGGGATTCAGACCCTCCAGCTCCGGCAGCACGAAAAGCCCGTCCTCGCGCACCTTCACGCCGTCGAAGCGGATCTCCCCGCCTCCCCAGGCGGGGGTCTGGATGCTGACCAGATCCCAGTGCACCGCGGACTTGTTGCCGTTGTCCGTGGCGGCGTAGGCGGCGCCCGGGGTCAGGTGGAAGGAGCCGCCGATCTTCTCGTCGAAGAGCGTGTCGAGCATGGGCTCGGTGATGAAGGGATTGACGCCGAGGGCGAATTCGCCGAAGTAACGGGCGCCCTCGTCGGAGTCGAGGATCTCGTTCAGCTTCGCGACGTCGCCGTCGCAGGTGGCCGCGACGATCTTGCCGTCCCTGCATTCGAAACGGATGTTCTTGAACAGCACGCTGTCGCGCATCGAGGCCGCGTTGTAGGTGATCACGCCGTTCACCGAATCGCGTACCGGACAGGAGTAGACCTCGCCGTCGGGCACGTTGCGGTGGCCGTCACACTTGACCGCGCCTAGGCCCTTGATGCTGAAACTCAGGTCGGTGCCGGGGCCGGACAGCTCCACCCTGTCGGTGCGTTCGAGCAGCTCCTTGAGGGGATCCATGGCCGCGCTCATGCGCGCGTAGTCGAAGCCGCAGACCTGGAAGTAGAAGTCCTCGAAGCTCTCGGTCGGGGCCTCGGCCTGGATGGCCATGCTCGGATTGGGGTAGCGCAGCACCACCCACTTCTTCTCGTTGACGCGCACCGAATGGACCTCGTCCCAGTATGCCTGGTTGTACCATTTCATGCGGTCGGCAGCGACATCCCGGTGATCGAAGGGATTGCTGCTGCCGCGGATGGCGATGTAGCAGTCGGCGTCCTGCATGATGCGCTTGTGGAACTGGGCCCACAGGGAGAACTGCTTCTCGCCGGCGTGCTTGACGAAGGACCGCGACACGTCCTCGTCGTTGTAGTACCAGAAGGGTACGCCTCCCGCCTCGGTGACGGCGCGTATTATCTGCCGGCCGAGGTCCAGGGTCTCGAGTCCCTTCAGTTCGAGGTAGACGACCTCGCCGGGCTGGACGGTGATGCTGTAGCCCACCAGCTGCCGGGCGAGAGCGACGTGACGTGGATCCAACATGATGCCTCCCGAATTGGCTGCCAGAGGATCGCAGGAACATCGGCCCGAGTATCCACTCGATCATAAGTCACACAAGTCCGCATGCAAACGATTAGGTTGTGCTCTCGAGTTCGACCGAATGTTTGGTGTTGGAGCTCGTGGGGGTGGTGCTATCTTGAGGTCGAACCGACCACCTGGAGGCCATCATGGACATCAACGACATACCCCTGCCCGCCGGCATGGCCGGCCGCCTGGATCACATCGGGATCGCGGTGCCGGATCTCGAGGAGGCCGTGGAGCTGTACAGCGGGCTCCTGGGTCTCGAGCTCGAGCGCATCGAGGAGGTGCCGCGCGAGAAGGTGCGCGTGGCCTTCCTGAAGCTGTCGCGGGGCGGCGGCGCGGGACACGTGGAACTGCTGGAGCCGCTGGACGACGACTGCAACATCGCCCGCTTCATCGCCAGAAAAGGTCCCGGCCTCCACCATCTCGCCTTCTCTGCGGATGACATCGAGGCGGCGCTGCGCAACTGCCGCGCGGCGGGGCTACAGTTGATCGACGAGACGCCGGCGGCGGGCGCCGGCGGCAAGCGTATCGTCTTCCTGCATCCCAAGTCGACGGGTTCGGTGCTCGTGGAGATCTGCTCGGGCGGACACTGATCCCGACGGACCAGGAAAGACGGCGCCCCCACCTTGAGGCCGGGGCGCCGTTCTTTCAGGCGGAGGGCGCGTCACTCGAGGGCGAACAGGCCCGTGTCCTGCCAGTCGACCTCGCCGCGCACGGGGGTCAGATCGGGTTCCTCGCCGTTCCAGTTGAGATAGGCGGGGATGTAGCCGGCGCTGAAGACGACACCGAGCATCTTGGCAGCGCCGCTACCCGTCCAGAGCGCCTGGGTGCCGCTGTCCGGGCAGCCGATGAGCACTTCGCAGCTGTTCAATCCAGCGGGGTCCAGGCTGAAGACCACGTTCTCGGGCTCGCCCGGCAGCCGGATGCTCCAGTGCACGAGTGTGGCGTTGCCGTCGATGAACTTGATGCCGGTGAACTTGCCCACGTAGAGGCATCCCTTGTTCATGCCTACGTTGATGGATTGGTCGGGCAAATCGGTCGCCAGGATCTCCCATTCCGCGCCCTCGACCTTCAGTTGCAACTCGTAGCCGCCCACGCTGAGATACTTCCCGTGGTTGTAGATGATCGGCTGGATGTCGGTAAGGACGGCGTAGAGGTCCACCACCAGTCCCAGCTCGGGCAGGGGTTCGCTCTTCATTACGTGCTCGAATTTCGGCCCCTCGCTGAACGACAGGTGGATCGTGCCGTGGTGCCCTCCCCAGGTGCTGGCGGACGCTATCGCGGCCGAAACGACCGACAAGGTGAGAATAGACAGGATCCTTAACGAGCGTGACATCTCCTGTTCCTCCTCGAGCAGCCTGAACCGTGACCACCGACCGCATACATACACAAGATGGCCCGGTCGGGTTCCCCCGTCAAATCGGAACCGGGGGGGGGGGGGTGAATCAACTGCCGGTACTCGCGTAGCGCGAAATCCCCCGCAACCACACCAGATAGCCCAGGCCGAAGGTTGCCACACCCACCAGCGGGGTGAACATGGCGATCCGGTGGTATTCGGGGCCGCCGACGAACCAGGTCGCCGGATAGAAGGCCACCCAGGCGAAGGGCAGCACGAAGGTCAGGAAGATCCGCACCAGCGGGCTGAAGATGGTCACCGGGTAGCGGCTGAACCTGATGATGTTGTACACGGGGGGCGCCAATCCCATGCGGTCCTCGATCCAGAACGAAACCGACGTGAGGCCGAGGAACACCCCCAGGTACACCAGGGAAGCCGCGACAGCCAGCGGCACCAGCAGCAGGACGTCGAGCGCGTTCGGGGCGAGTTCCAGTCCTACACAGGCGTAGATCATCACCGCCGCGCCCAGGAAGAGTTCGTTGAGACCGCCCATGCCGAAGGAGCTGAACAGGACCTGGGCGAGGGGATTGACCGGTCGCAGCAGCACCCGGTCGAGATCGCCCTCTATGATGTAGCTCTCGCTGAAGCGGTAGATGTTGATGCTGACCAGGTTGAAGAGCCCCAAGGGCAATAGGCTGAAGCCGTAGATGAACAGCACCTGCTCGAAGGTCCAGCCCTTGAGGGACGTGATCTTGCCGAACAGGACCGTGAGCACGGACAGCTGGATCCCGAGCGAGACCAGGTTGGCCAGCAGATCGACGAGGAAGTCGGTGCGGTAGGCCAGGCGGGTCTTCAGGAACTGCGCGAAGTATGCCGCGTAAATGCTTGTTTGACGCCAAGGTTCACGCATACGCCGCCGCCAGCCGTTATCCAGTCTCGGCAGCGTCGTGGCGGTGTCGCGTCTGCTCATCTCATCCCCCCTGCAGCGTGACCTGACGTACCGACCGGTTCCACAGCCAGCGCCCGAACAGGAAGAGGCCGCTCGCCCAGCCGGCCTGCAGCAACAAGGCGGCGGGCAGATCCGCACCCTCGCGCAGGCCCAGGAAGATGGTCACCGGTATGTAGCTGATGGCCTGGAAGGGGAGCCACGAGACCACCGTCTGCACCCAGTCGGGAAAGAACGTGAAGGGGATGAGCACGCCCGTCAGAAACTCCATCATCACCATCTTGGCGCGTATCACGCCGTAGATGTTCTGCAGGCGGAAGGCCAGACAGCCCACCAGGAAATTGATCTGGGCATTGACCAGCAAGGCGAGCAGGAAGCTGAGCAGCGTCCAACCGTAAAGGGAGGGGTCGGAGGGCGTCTGCAGCCCGAACAGCGGCACGACGACCACGGTGATGGGCAGCGTGAACATGAGGAAGCGGAAGGCGGCCTCGCCCATCGCTTCGCTCATCATCATGGTCTGCACATGCAGGGGCTTGATCAACTGTACCGCGATCTCCCCCTGTACGACCTGGTGCGAGAGAGTGCGGTCGATGTTGTTGAAGTAGAAGCTGCGGCCGATCCAGCTCACGACGACGTAGGTTATCATCTGGGCGAGCGTGAGGCCGCCGATCAGGGCCGCGTCCGCGCCCTCGGGGCGGCTGGCGTAGAGGGCGGAAAACAGGAAGTAGTTGCCGGCCACGAAGATCGTGTAGGTGACGACACCCGTGTAGTAGCGCAACCGGTACGCCAGGAACTTCAGGAAGGCGAGCCGCATGAACTGGACGTAGAGGCCCAGCGTGGCCCGGCTGCCGCGTCGCCAGCGGTTCAGGACCACGGTCGCGGCCGCGCCGACGGCTTCACCGCTCACGGGGGACGACCTCCCGCCCGCCGCGGCGATAGATCTCGCGCACGATCTCCTCGATGCTCTGTTCCTCGAGCCGCAGATCGAGGACCGGTCTGATGTTGACCAGGGTCTTGATCACCTCGGCGGCCCTCACCGCGCGGCGGCTGAACTCGACCGTGTGCACCAAGCCCCGGGCTTCCCCCCACGTCACGGGGAGGTTGCCGGTGTCCGCCGCCAGATCGGCGCTGGTCGCGGATTCGCGCAGTTCGACGTGCAGTTGCACCCGGTCCTCCACGCTCGAACGCAGGCTCTCGAGCTCGCCGTCGAACACGACGATCCCGTGATCGATGATGATCACGCGCCGGCAGAGTTGCTGGATGTCGCCGAGGTCGTGCGTGGTCAACAGGATGGTGGTGCCCAGCCGTTCGCGCACGTCGCGCAGGAAGGAGCGCACGCTCTCCTTGGCAACCACGTCCAGACCGATGGTGGGCTCGTCCAGGAACAGCAGGCGGGGGCTGTGCAGCAGGGCGGCCGCCAGGTCGCAGCGCATGCGCTGCCCCAGCGAGAGCTTGCGTACTGGCTGGTGCATGAAATCGTCGAGGGCGAGCAGTTCGCGCAGCATGCCTAGCTGCTGCTTGTAGTCCGCGTCGGGGACCTCGTAGATCTTCTTGAGCAGGCGGAAAGACTCGACCACGGCGAGATCCCACCAGAGCTGGGTGCGCTGTCCGAATACGGCGCCGATGTGGCGCGTGTAATGGCGGCGGTCGCGATAGGGCACCAACCCGCCCACACGGACCTCTCCGGAGGTCGGCGTGAGGATGCCCGTGAGCATCTTGATGGTGGTGGACTTGCCGGCGCCGTTGGCGCCGATGTAGCCCACCATCTCGCCGGGCTCGATGTCGAAGGACACCTCGTTGACGGCCCGCAGCGTGTCGCGGCGCGGGCGCACGAGATCCACCACGCCGCCCCAGACGCCTTCGCGGCGCTTGGTGATGTCGTAGTCGCGGCACAGGCCGCTTACCCGGATCAGTGGCTTCACGTTCTCAACTCCGGTCGCGGGCGGGACTCAGTCGCCGTCGCGATCGACGGCTTCCTCGTCCCCCCGTTCGAGGCTGCTCACGAATTCCTGGACCTCGAGTTCGGTCCGGCGGAGCTTGGCGCGGCAGGCGTCCACCAGCGTGACGGCACGCTTGACCTCCGCCGAGAGATCGTCGATGGCGACCTCCCCCGCCTCGAGCCTGGCCAGGATCGCCTCGACCTCCGCGATGGCCTCTTCGAAGCCGGGCGCCTTCTTCGGCTTGGGCGTCAAGTCATCCTCCTCGCGTCGTTTCGATGACATCCACGATACTCTCGATGCGGCCGCCCCGCAGCCGCGTTGTCAGGCGGTCGCCACGCCGCACCGCGCTGGCGTCCCGCAAGACCAGGCCGTCGGGCCCCAGGGTCAGGCTGTAGCCACGGGCGAAGAGACGCCCGGGATCGAGCAGTGCGGCCTTCTCGTGCAGGGATGCGCAGGTTCGCGCCGCCCCGGCGCAGACAGCCAGGGCGGCGGCGGCGATCCGGTCCGACGTCCGCCGATGGCGCGCGGCTGCCCGCTCCAGGTTCAACCTCGCCAGGGCTAGCACGCCGTCTCGCCGGCGCACCAGCGCGACACCCCCGGCGTTCACGTGCGCGACTACCGACAGGCGCAGGCGCGCCGCGACGGCACGCAGGAATCGTCGGCGGGTCTCGAGCTGGGACATCGTGGCGGCGTGGAGGGCTTCGGTCAGCCTCGCCACGTCCCGTGCGGCCGACTCGATACGTGCGGTTAGATCGTGCACCGCGGCGGTAGGCGTCTTGCAGGCATGGTGCGCCACGGCATCGGCGATGGAGCGGTCGATCTCGTGACCGATGGCCGTGATCACGGGCACCGGACAGCGGGCGATGCCCTCCGCCACGGCCTGGTGATCGAACCAGGACAGATCGGCCCGCGAACCCCCGCCGCGGGTGACGACGATCACGTCGACGCCGGCGCGCGCGAGTCCCTTCAGCGCTCCGGTGACCTGCGGCACCATGCCCTCTCCCATCATGCGGCAGTCGGCGCGCATCACGCGGAAACCGTAGCCGGACTCCCGCAATCCGCTGAGGAAGTCCTTTTCGGCGGCGCTGCCGGCCGACGTTATGAGTCCGACGGACAGAGGCAGCCGGGGCATCACCAGACGGCCGTTCAGCTCGAGCAGCCCGTGTTCCCGGAGGTGGGCCAGCACGCGACGGCGGCGCGCCTCCAGCTGGCCGAGCGTGTAGGTGGTGTCGACACCGACGAGCTTGAGCTGGAGCTTGCCGAAGGGCGGATAGAAGTCCACCACGCATTGCAGGCAGACCTCGAGCTTGTCGGCCAGCCGGAAATCGGGGTCGCTGCCGTCCAGGTAGCGCTGCAGTCCGTAGCGGCGCCGGTCCCATTCCAGCAGGGCCACCGGGATCGACACGGCGGCATCCCGGCCCGTACCGTGCAGCTCGAAGTAGGCGTGGCGGCGATGGGCCGCATCCGCCGGCAGGCGCTGGACCTCGCCGCGCACCCAGACGGCGCCGGGGAAGGCCTCCAGCAGGGCGGTCCGGATCTCCTCGTTGAGCTCGGAGACGGTGAAGACGCGCCGCTCGTCGCCGTCGCCGTCGGTGAAGAGGTCGTTCATCGCGCCTCCAGGGCGGATCCGCAAGCGTGACGCTGCCAGTCGCCGCGCAGATACCACCAGGTGATGCCCACGGCGTAGGCGAAGAACCAGATCAACACGCCGATCCAGGCACCGCTGAGCCCGAGCTCCAGCTTGATGCCGAAGAACCAGGCGCAGGGCAGGAACAGCAGCCAGGCGGTCGCCACGTCGGTCAGCATGACGATGCGCGTGGCGCCTGCCCCCTTCAGCGCCCCGGCGAGGGTCAGGCCCACGGCGTCGAAGATCTGCACCAGACCCATCATGCGCAGGATCGGCGTACCTGCACGGATCAGCTCCGGATCGGTGGCGAAGAGGCCCATCAACCAGCCGGGGGCCAGCAGGAACGCCACGCTGAAGGTGCCCATCAGCACCACGGCCACGGCCACGCCGCCCCAGCCTGCGCGCACGGCTCCCCGCGGATCGCCCCTGCCCAGGCTCTGCGCGACCAGGGTCTGCACCGCCACGCCGACGCCGATGCCCGGCATGAACGACAGCGCCGCGATGCGGAAAACCACGTTCCCGGCGGCGACCGCCACGGTGGAGATGCGCCCCAGGATCGCGAAGAACACCAGCACGGCCAGCAGCGCGCCCAGGACCTGCACGCCGGCGGGCCAGGCCATCCTGAACATCGGCCGCAACAACGCGGGCCGCCAGTTGCCCAGGCTGAGGAAGCGAAAACGATGCCGGACGGACGGCCGCATCATCAGGGCCGCAAAAGCCGCCACGGCCAGCAGGCTGGAGACGGCGCTGGCGATCGCCGCTCCCCTCACACCCAGGGCCGGCGCGCCGAGCTTGCCGAAGATCAGCACCCAGTTGAGCAGGACGTTGACCAGGTTCATGCCGACGCCGACGATCATGCCGATGCGGGTCCAGCCGATCCCGTCGTAGACGGCCCGCAGCTGGAACGTCAACATGAAGGGGATGGCCCCCAGGACGCGCCAGCGCAGATACTCCCCGCCCAGACGGTGGACCTCGACGTCCTGAGCCACCATCCCCATCCAGGTTTCCGGCCGCCAGAGACCCAGGGCGGTCACGGCCGCGCCGAGCAGGATGGTGACGGCGCCCGCGGTGCCGAGCACCGCGCCCACCTCATCGTCGCGACCCGAGCCCACGCGATGCGCCGTGAAGGTCTGTGCGGGAACGTCCAGCGCCTTGAGCGTGCTGGCGACGGCCGAGAAGAGCAGTGTGGCGATACCGACCGCGGCCAGCGATGCGGCGCCGAGCTGGCCGACCATCAAGGTATCCATCAGGCCCATCAGGGTCTGGGACACGTTGGCGGTGACAACGGGCATCGCCAGGGTCAGAATCCCGCGGACGAGCGCCCGGTGCGAAAGGTGATCCAGCGCCGAGGTCATCTGGCCTCGCGCGTCAACACCTCGACGGCGCGTGCGATCAGGCGCGCCCCGAAACCGGTGGCGCCCTTGGGGCCGAGCGGACCCGTCGCCGCGGCCCAGGCCGGGCCGGCGATGTCCAGATGCGCCCAGGCGGCGTCCTCGTCCACGAACTCCTCGAGGAAGGCCGCCGCGGAACTGGCCCCGGCATAGCGTCCGCCGATGTTCTGGATGTCGGCGATGGGACTCTCGATCTCCTTGTGGTGCTCCTCCACCATGGGCAGCGGCCAGACCCTCTCGAAGGTCTCGCCGCCGGCCCTCTGCAGGACCTCCCCCAGCCGGGAGTCGTTGGTGAAGAGACCGGCGAACTCCTGTCCGAGCGCGATGACGCAGGCTCCCGTCAGGGTGGCCGCGTCGATCATCCAGTCCGGCTTGCGCTTGCCGGCGTAGTGCAGCGCGTCGGCCAGGATGAGGCGACCCTCGGCATCGGTGTTGAGCACCTCCACGGTCTTGCCCGAGGCCATGCTCAGGACGTCGCCGGGACGGATGGCCGCGCCGTCGGGCATGTTCTCCACGGCGGGCACGACGACCAGCAGTCTCACCGGCAGGCCCAGCCGCGCCACGATCAACGCGGCGCCGAGGACGGCGGCGGCGCCGCCCATGTCCCCCTTCATCTCGTGCATGTTCGAGGCCGGCTTGATCGAGATGCCGCCCGTGTCGAAGGTGACGCCCTTGCCGACCAGCGCCATCAGGGGCAGCTTGCCGCGCGCGCCCCGGGGACGCATCTCCAGCACGATCAGCTTGGATTGCTGGCGACTGCCCTGACCGACGCCCAGGATGCCGCCCATGCCCAGCTTGCGCAGCCCGGCTTCTCCCCTCACGGTGCAGGTCAGGCCCTCCCGTCCGGCCATGGCCCGGGCCGCGGCGGCCAGCGCGGTGGGCGTCAGCTTGTTGGGCGGGCGGTTGACGAGATCCCGCGCGAAGAGGCAACCCGCGGCATAGGCGCTGCCGCTGGCGAGTCCCCTGCGGATCTCGGACCCGGCCGCGGCATCGTCCGCCAGGATCTTCCAGGTGCGCGGCGAAGGCTTCTTGTCCCGGCCCGTCTTCGCCTTCTCGGTGCCGGTCTCGAAGAGGGCGAGCTCGCTCCCCTCGACGCAGCAGCGGGCCACGGCCTCGGGCGTCAGTGCGCCCAGCGCGGTCCAGGGCAGGGCCAGCACGCAGCTGCGGGCCCCCAGCGTGCGGGCGCGCTGCGACGCCGCAGCCAAGGATCGTCGCAGGGACTGGGGGCTGATCTCGTCCGGCTTGCCGAGTCCCAGGACCAGCACCCAGGTGGCGGACGCGCCGCCGCCGGGCAAGAGGTGGAGCTTGCCGTCCTTGCCGTCGAAGACCTTGCCGTCGGCCAGGCTCGCGAGCCCGCCGATCTTCTTGTCCAGTTCGCGCCATGGCCCGAGCACGGGACGGTCCTTCTGGCTGGCGACTCCCACGACGAGCAGATCCGCGCGCGCTTGCGACGGCTTCACGGTTCCCGTACTCCAACGCATACCTGACATCTCCTTTGATCCCGTTGCCGATGAGGTGGGCGGCAGATCGCACGAAGGGGAATTGTAGCACCCTCCGGCAGGCCCGCCACACCATATTTACCCCGGCTCGCCGGCAGCGGCTGCGCACATGGCCCGGGACATACGATCCTTGTCCGGCACCCTGACATCGCCTATGCTCTCTCGAGATTCGGGGCGCGCGCTGGACCGGACGAGGCGGAGGGTGATGGCAATCGGCGGCAACAGG
>Ga0180007_10007475_pt1 | contig 10314 bp, 6 predicted proteins | sample MM_PC_MetaG_FD_121122 | JGI IMG/M metagenome (GOLD analysis project Ga0180007, IMG submission 121122) | Groundwater microbial communities from the Aspo Hard Rock Laboratory (HRL) deep subsurface site, Sweden - MM_PC_MetaG | ecosystem: Environmental > Aquatic > Deep subsurface > Groundwater...
TCGACTTCGCCCTCTCGATTTCACTCGAGGGCTTCGCTCGGGACCTACTCGGTAGAATTAAAGAAGTGCTTTTTACAACTCCCTTCGGTTATTCAAAGCGCTGCCTAGAGTAACCTCATCGGCATATTCAATATCAGAGCCAGTGGGCAGGCCGCGGGCGAGTTTGGTTACTTTTACAGTCAGCGGTTTTAATAGTTTTAACAAATAGAGCGCAGTGGATTCGCCTTCCATATCCGGGTTTAGTCCCAGAATCACTTCTTTAATGCCATTATTTCTGATTCTGTTTATCAGCGAATCGATATTCAATTTATCGGGCGTGGCGCCTTCCAAAGGATTCAGCACTCCGCCTAAGATATGGTAGGTTCCCTGGAATTCGCCGGTGCGTTCTATGGCCTGCAGATCGTGGGTTTCGGCCACCACACAGATTGTTTTTTTATCTCTGGCGCTGTCATGGCAGATGTCGCAGGGGTCGTGATAGGAAATATTTTGGCAGACCGAACAAATCACCAGGTCTTTTTTGGCCTGCGCAATGCTGTCGGCAAATTCCTCAAGTTCGCTTTGAGGATTTTTTAAAAGCCAAAAAGCCAGACGCTCGGCGGTTTTAGGGCCGATACCCGGCAGTTTGTTGAACTGGTCAATAAGTTTTTGAATGGAGTTAGGCAACATAAATTAAACATCCAAGAATCTAAACTAAAAGATCCAAAAAAATAAAAAATCCAAAATATAAATTTTTGTTTTTTAATTTTGGTCATTGTTTGATTCTTCGGTTCTTTGGAGTTCGGTCATTTTTATTATTTAGCTCATTCCAGGAAGATTAAATCCTCCGCTGGCTTTCATCTTTTCCGCCATTAATCTTTGGACTTTTTTAATGGCTTCGTCGTGCAAGTCGATCAGCAAATTTTCCAGCTGTTCTTTTTTTTCTGGAGCAAGGTATTCTTCGCTAATATCCAGCTTGGTTATTTTTTGATTGCCGTCCATCACTAAAGTCACCCCGCACTTTTCCGCAGTCACCGATTCTTGAGCCAGCTGGCTTTGTAAATTTTTGGCCTGTTCTTTAAGGTCTTTGATTTGATTTAGTTTGGAAAATAATGACATAGATGTTGTAAGTTACAAGATACAAATTCCAAGATACAAACAAATTACAAATTTCAAGCACCAAATCTCAAATAAATTCCAATTTATAAATCTGATATACTATTTACATTCATCAATAATATTGAGAGTTTGATTAATTGTAATTCGTGATTTGAGATTTGTTTGTATCTTGTATCTTGCTTTTTGATATTTGTTAGAATGGTTCTTCATATTCGGCTTTGCCAAGATTTTTAAACGAAGCCTGGTTTTCATTAAAAAAGAGCTTAAGTGTGCCGATTGGCCCATTGCGGTGCTTGGCAATATGAATTTCGGCGATGTTTCTTTCTTCGGCCGAAAGCTCATCGACCCGGTATTTTCTATCCGTGGCTTTGCGGTAGATAAACATCACTACATCGGCGTCCTGCTCAATGGAGCCGGATTCTCTTAAGTGGGCCAAGCGGGGTATGGCCGGTCCGGTTTGTTGTTCCACAGCCCTGGAAAGCTGGGACAGAGCCAGGACCGGGATGTCCAGTTCTTTGGCAATGCCTTTTAATGACCTGGTGATTTCAGAAATTTCCTGAACGCGGTTGTCGGACGACCTGGTTCTGCCTTCCATCAACTGCAGGTAATCAACAATAAGCAGGCCCAAGTTATGTTCTAATTTTAAACGGCGGGCTTTGGTTCTGATCTCCATAACGTTGAGCATGGCTGAATCGTCAATAAAAATCGGCGCTTCCGAAAGCACGCCCATGGCCTGGCCGATTTTAGGAAAGTCACCATCTTCTTCTTTGTCGGAAAGATGGCCAGTGCGCATTTTCCATAAGTCAACTTCAGCCTGGGCGCAAAGTAATCTATCGACCAGCTGTTCTTTGCTCATTTCTAAACTAAAGATGCCAACAGGTATTTTTTCGTTGACGGCAATTTGTCTGGCAATATCCAAACCCAGCGAGGTTTTGCCAACCGACGGTCTGGCGGCTAAAACCACTAAATCGGATTTTTGCAGGCCGGCCAGCAGATTATCCAGATCCACAAAGCCCGTGGGAATGCCGCGGAGCTTGCCGCCTTCGCGATGCAGTTCATCGATGCGCTCAAAAGCGCTGGGCAGGACTTCTTTAATAGGTATAAAGTTTTGCTTAAGATATTTTTGAGAAATCTGGAAAAGTTTTTGTTCGGCTTCATCTAAAATTATATCTATTTCGCTTTCTTCTTTAAAGCCCAGTTCGGAAATTTCCGTGGCGGCGCTTAACAATCTTCTTAAAGTTGCCTTCTTTTGAACTATTTGCGCATAGTTTTCTACATTGCTGGCGGTTGGAACCACATTGGTTAAAGAAGCCAGATAGGCCTGCCCGCCGATTGCTTCCAGCCGGTTTTTTTCCCTTAAACGGTTAGCCAAAGAAAGAATATCGATGGGCTCGCGCTTTTGGTAGAGCTCGTACATGGCCTCCAAAATCCAGCCGTGAATATCTTTATAACAGTCTTCCGGCTTTAAAATATCAGCCACTTTGGTAATGGCTTCTTTGTCAATAAGCAAACAGCCCAGAACAGACTGTTCGGCTTCTAAATTTTGCGGAGGCAGTTTGGTGAATTCATCGGGCATAGCTTTGGTATCTTACCAAAAATTCAACTTCTCAACAACTCTTTTTTGAACAGGTTTTGCACGGGGGTTATTAACAACCAAAGAAAAACAACGGCTTTCGCCATTGTTTTTCATACTGGTCCGCGCAGAGGGTATCCTTCGCTGAAGCTACGGATACCACTTAATATAGATTATTAATAATTTATATTCTTTAATCGCCCGAAGCCTTGGCGCAGGGCGATGGTCCGCGCAGAGGGATTCGAACCCCCGACCGTTTGCTTAAGAGGCAACTGCTCTACCTGGCTGAGCTATGCGCGGATGCTGTCTAATTATAATAGTATGTTAACTTTAGAAGGAACCTGGCTGCCTGCCCCGAGCGAGCGTAGCGAGTCGAGGGGAGCTATGCGCGGATGCTGTCTAATTATAATAGTATGTTAACTTTAGAAGGAATCTGGCTGCTTGCCCTAATAACTTTGACAATAATATCATATTTTTTAAAATTTTACAAGGGTTTAATCGCAATAAAACGGTTTTTTTGGTATAATAAAGTCGTGTATCGCGATTCGTGTATCGTGTATCTCAATCATATTAAACATATTAAATAACTCAATAATTAACGATACACGATACACGATTTGCGATACACGATACACGATTTATGACAACAGACAAACCAAAAGAAATACTGTGGCATCATTTGCCTTTGGATAAAGTTTTTGATGAAGTCAAATCTTCCGATAAAGGCCTAAGCCAGGAAGAAGCCAAGAAGCGTCTGGAAAAATACGGTTTGAATGAATTGCCCAAAAAGAAACGGCTTCCTAAGCTGGGGATTTTATTTTCCCAATTTAAAAGCGTTTTGGTTTATATCCTGTTAATCGCCGGCTTTATCAGCTTAGCTATGGGCGAGCGGGTTGATTCTTATGTTATTTTTTTTGCGGTTTTGATCAATGTAGTAGTAGGTTATGTCCAAGAAAATAAAGCGCAAAACGAACTGGAGAAATTACGGCAGATAGTGGTGCCTAAAGCCAGAATCATCAGAGCCGGCATTCAGGAGGAAATAGAGGCCAAGTATTTAGCGCCGGGTGATATTTTAGTTTTAGAAGCCGGAGATAAAGTAACGGCCGATGCCAGAATTATCTCCTGTAAAGAGCTGGAGGTTAATGAAGCGGTTTTAACCGGCGAATCAGCGCCTATCAATAAAGAAGCCACAGATTTAGAAAAAGGGGTAGTTTTGGCCGAAAGAAGAAACATGGTTTACCAGGGCGCCCAGGTGACTCGCGGCCGGGCTAAAGCTGTTATTATAGCCACTGCTTTAGAAACGCAGATCGGCAAAATTGCCAGTTTGCTTAAAGAAACCGAAGACAGAGCCACGCCCTTGCAGAAAAAACTGAATACTTTCAGCAAACATTTGGGGATGACTATTTTAGTTTTAAGCTTTTTTATTTTAATTTTAGGGCTGATTAGCGGCCGGGATTTTATCACCATGTTTAATACGGCGGTAGCGGTAGCGGTTTCGGCTATTCCCGAGGGCTTGGCCGTAGCGGTAACTGTTATTTTAGCCATTGGCATGAGAAATATTCTTAAAAAACAGGCTTTAGTCAGGAAGTTAGTAGCGGCGGAAACTTTAGGCAGTACCACGGTTATCTGCACCGATAAAACCGGCACCATTACCGAAGGAGAAATGCGGGTGACGCAGATTGTCACCGATTCGTATAATATTGATGTCAGCTTAAATCCTTCGCAAGCTGCCGCCGCCGGCATAAAGGAAGTTTGGCAGCTTTTAAAAATAAGCATGTTGTGCAACGATGCGGTTATTCAGAACGAGGATAAAGAATTAAGAAACTGGCAGATTATCGGCTCCAGCACCGAAAAAGCCCTGCTTTTAGCCGGGGCCCAGATCGGCATTAAACGAAAAGATTTGGAGAAAGAGAATCCTCGTTTAGATGAAATAGTTTTTCAGTCGGACCGTAAATATATGATGACTTTGAACAAGTTTGACGGCAAGCAGAATTTGGTTTTAGTTAAAGGGGCGCCGGAGATAATTTTGGAATCCTCGGGCCAGGTTTTAATAGGCGAAAAGCCGGTTAAAATTTATAGTGATAAACGAAAAGAACTGCAGAATAAATATGAGGCCTTAAGTAAGAATGGTTTAAGAACTTTAGCTTTTGCCTACAAGCCAGTTTCCAGCAATACAAAAGAATTAGATAACATGCCCGATGTCCTTACCGATCTTATAATGGTCGGTTTTGTAGGGATTAAGGATCCTTTACGGGCGGACGTTAAGGAAACTTTAGAAGCAATTAAGAGGGCTGGTTTGCAGTCGGTAATTATTACCGGCGATAATAAAATTACAGCCAAAGCCATCGCCAGCGAGTTGGGTATAGAAACCAACGATAAAACCATTCTCGATGGTGAGCAGATGTTGAAAATGAATGATCAGGAATTGACTGAGAAAGTAAAAGACATAAAAATTTATGCCAGGGTTATGCCTAAGGATAAATTAAGAATTGTCCATGCCTGGCAGAAGCGGGGCGCAGTAGTGGCTATGACTGGCGACGGCATTAACGATGCTCCAGCTTTAAAAAAGGCAGACATTGGTATTGCCTTAGGTTCCGGAACAGAAGTAGCTAAAGAGACTGCCGATTTAGTCTTACTAAACGACAGTTTTAGTACCATTGTGGCGGCCATTGAACAGGGCCGGATTATTTACGATAATATCAAAAAAGTCATTTTGTATCTTTTATCTGATTGTTTTACTGAAGTAATTGTGGTTTTCGGTAGTCTTTTTTTCGGCCTGCCCTTGCCGCTCCTACCAACTCAAATTTTATGGGTTAACTTAGTTGACGATACGGCTCCGGCTTTGGCTTTAACCATTGATCCAGAGGAAAAGGAAGTGATGAACGAGCCACCACAGGAAAAGGAAAAGCCGATTTTAGATTTTGAAAGACGACTACTTATTGGTGTTATTAGTTTTGTCACGGCCAGTTTCATTCTCGCAGCTTTCTATTATTTTTGGTATATCTTTAATAACCTTGAGTTAGCTCGTACGGTTTCTTTTACTATCTTAGGGTTAAGCACACTTTTGTATGTCTTTAGCTGTCGTTCTTTAAGGCATTCTATTTTCCACCATCAATTTTTTCAAAATAAACACCTTATTAGCGCCGTGTTTTTGGGAATCATTATGCAACTTGCAGCCATTTACCTACCTCCCTTGCAACATGTTTTTAAGACCGTGCCTTTAGGATGGAATGAATGGACTATTGTTCTAGGAGCGTGCGCTTGTATTATTATAATTATCGAATTAATTAAATGGATTTTTATTGCGCGGCACAAACATTCATAGAATATTAGACTATTAGAATCATAGATTGATAGAATATTAGACTATTAGGTTCATAGAATATTAGATCATTTGTGATTTCTATTATTCAAATAGTCAAATATTCAAATAATCTAATATTATTATTAATCATAAATTTTATGGAAGAAGAAAAAAACAGCTGTTGTGCTTCCAGCTATCATCAGAAGTATATTATTATTGCTTTGATAGTTTTGGGCCTAGTAGCGATTTGCATCATCTCTTTGTTAAGGGAAAAAATTGTTAACCCCCAAGATTATCAGGTATCCTTTACAGCCGAGGGCCGGGTTTTTGCCAAGCCGGATATTGCCCAGATAGTGGTGGCTGTTAAAACCGACCGGGTTAAAGAAGCGGTTCAGGCCGTTCAGAACAATACCGAAAAGATGAATTTGGTAGTTAATAAAATAAAAGAATTCGGCATTGAAGAGAAAGACATTAAAACCACCAGTTATCGCTTAAGCCCTGTTTATGACTATCACCGTGAAACCGGCCAACAAACCTTAGCCGGCTACGATGTTTATCAGGAAGTCACCATTAAAATCAGAGATTTAGACAAAGTCGGCGAAGTCATAGAAGCCACAACCAGCGTTGGCGTTAACCAGGTGGGCAACATTTCCTTTACCATTGATGACACCGATGAGGTTAAAAAAGAGGCCAGAGAAGAAGCCGTGATTAAAGCTAAAGCCAAAGCCAAAGAAATGGCCGATCTCACCGGCCTTAAATTGGGCAAGTTAGTTAATGTTTATGAAAGCGAGGATGCTTATCCTTATTATCGCGATTATGCTGTAAATGCTATGGCTATGGAGGGTTTTGGCGGGGCCGGCGCTGTTCCCAGTATTCAAACAGGCGAGAATGAGGTCAGGTTGCAGGTGACTTTGGTTTATGAAGTGAAGTGAGTCGCGAGTCGTAAATCGTTAATCGGTAACGAAGCCGGTATCGTGAGGCGTTAAGCGGTAATGGACGTTTAACGTAACCAATTAACGATACGGGTCTCGTTACCGATTAACTTTCAACAAAATAATAACATATCTCGGCTTTTCGGCCCGCTTCGCCTCTCGACTTTGCTCGAGGCGAGTAAATAATCCTTCAATCCTGTAACATTTATATTAATGTATTAATACATTACAACATTATTTTACCAAATAAAAGAACCCGGGTAGAAAATTCGCCCGGGCTTTGGCATAGCCATCATCTTTTTTTAACCTCACTTTTATTTTACGAGAATAATATAGTGTATTTACATTCTTGAAAAAAGTCATAGCGCCCCCTTTGATTTAGCTGGTTGTTAGGGTATAATAAAAACGCTGGTAATCACTTTGATGACATACCAATGTCTCACAGATAACTTACTGGATTATTAATTTATAGCATTATGAAAAATAAACAATTCATTCTTTGGTTTAACCAGATTGGGCTTAAGGATTTAGCCAAGGTCGGCGGGAAAAATTCATCGCTGGGAGAAATGTACCAAAAGCTGACTAAAAAAGGCATTAAGGTGCCTAATGGTTTTGCGGTTACGGCCGAGGCCTATTGGTATTTTTTAAAAGCTACCGGTTTGGATAAAAAAATCAGAGAAATGTTGCAAGGCCTGGATACTCATAGCATCAAAAATCTATCTCGAAAAGGCGCCAGAGTTAGAGAAGTCATACTGGCCGCTGATTTTCCTCAAGAACTTGAAGCAGAAATAATTAAAGCTTACAGCCAGCTTTCAAAATTTTATAAATGCCAAAATCTCGACGTAGCCGTACGTTCATCAGCTACAGCCGAAGATCTGCCCGACGCCAGCTTTGCCGGCCAGCAGGAGTCGTATTTAAATATTACCGGCCAGCACTCTTTGCTGGAATCGGTGAAGAAATGCATGGCTTCGCTGTTTACCGACAGGGCTATAAGCTATCGCGTCGATAAAAAATTCAACCATTTTAAGATTGCCTTATCGGTTACTGTCCAGAAAATGGTGCGTTCGGATCTGGCTTCTTCGGGCGTGATGTTCTCCATTCATACCGAAACCGGCTTTAAAAATGCAGTGGTCATCAATGCCAGCTACGGACTTGGCGAATACATTGTTAAGGGCTTAGTCACACCGGATGAATATTTGGTTTTCAAGCCCACTTTAAAAACCGGCTATAATTCCATCATCGGCAAAGAACTGGGCGGCAAGCGCCACAAATTGGTTTATGCCATTGGCGGCACTAAAACCACGCAGGATATGGTTGTGCCGGAAAATGACCAGAAGCGCTATGTGTTATCTGATAAAGAAATCCTTCAGCTTTCTAAATGGGCTTGCACAATCGAAGATTACTACAAAAAGCCCATGGATATGGAATGGGCTAAAGACGGGCGGGATAATAAACTGTATATTGTTCAGGCCCGTCCCGAAACAGTTGAATCGCAGGCCGACCCTAATGTGATTAAAAAATATATTTTATTAAAGAAAGGTAAAGTTTTGGTTCAGGGCGCAGCCGTGGGCAAAAAAATCGGGCAGGGCAAAGCCCAGATAATAGGCGATGTATCGGAGATCGGCAGGTTTAAAGAGAATAATGTTTTAGTGACCGAAATGACCGATCCGGACTGGGAGCCGATTATGAAAAAGGCAGCGGCCATTGTTACCGACGCCGGCGGACGGACCTGCCATGCGGCCATTGTCAGCCGGGAGCTGGGCATTCCCTGCGTGGTGGGCACAAGCCAAGCCACCGAGGCAGTTAAAAACAATCAGCAGGTAACTGTCAGCGGCGCAGAAGGCGATGTCGGCTATGTTTATCAGGGACTTTTGCCATTCAGGATTAAAAAAACCAATATCAAAAAGTTTAAAAAACCCAAAACCCAGGTAATGATGAATTTAGGCAATCCCGAAACGGCTTTTGTAGAAAGTTTTATTCCCAACCAGGGAGTGGGCCTGGCCCGTCAGGAATTTATTATTTCAAACTATATTAAAATTCACCCTCTGGCCTTAATCCATTTTGGAAAATTAAAGGACCCGGCAGTCAAAAACCAGATCGAAGAGCTTGCTGTTCATTATAAAAACAAGTCGCAGTTTTTTATTGATAAACTGGCCGAAGGCATTGGCCGGATTGCCGGCGCTTTTTATCCCAAAGACGTCATCGTCCGGCTGTCCGATTTTAAGTCCAACGAATACGCCAACTTAATCGGCGGTGCTGAATTTGAACCGCGGGAAGGCAACCCTATGCTGGGCTGGCGCGGCGCCAGCCGGTATTATTCGGAAAAGTATTTGCCCGCTTTCAAATTAGAATGCCAGGCGCTCAAAAAAGCCAGGGAGGAAATGGGCCTGGTTAATATTAAATTAATGGTGCCTTTTTGCCGGACCGTAGAAGAGGGCAAAAAGATTCTTAAAATCCTGTCAGAAAATGGACTAAAGAGAGGCGTCAATAAACTGGAAGTCTATGTCATGTGCGAAATTCCTTCAAACGTCATTTTAGGCACAGAGTTTGCTGATATTTTTGACGGCTTTTCTATTGGCACCAACGATTTAACCCAATTAACTTTGGGAGTTGACAGGGATTCGGAACTGGTCAGCCATGTTTATGACGAAAGGAACCAGGCGGTTAAAGAACTGGTGCGTCAGATTATCCAAAAAGCCCATCAGCATAAGCCCCGCAGAAAAGTCGGCATCTGCGGCCAGGCGCCATCAGATTTCCCCGAGTTCGCCCAATTTTTAGTTAAAGAAGGCATAGATTCCATATCCTTAAATCCGGATACGGTGTTAGACACTTCAATAAAGATATTGGAGCAGGAAAAGAAAAGAAGATAAGTTTCCCCTGCAGGTCGGGTGGCGTCACCCGACCGCTACCCCGTACGTTACCCCGCTGTTTTGACAAAACTTTATTTATCTGATACCATTACATTTGCTTAAACAATTAGTTTAAATATTGCACCTTAACCCCAAAAATAAAAGGAGGACAACATGGTCAATTCAGATTCTTCTTAGAAATCCTTTTGCTTGGAAGTACTGGTAAACCTCAAACTTTCATTAAAAGCAAAAGGAGAAGACAAATATGTGTCAACATGTCAGGGAAACCCGTTTAAGAGCTTCAACAAAAATTCTGCAAGACACCCCTTGTGAATATACATTTGGAAGCCCGGCTTGCAAGGGAGTCAAGCGAAAGAGAACGCTATCTCAATGCTGGGATCAATGCCCTTATTATCGTAAGTTGAGGCAGAGGTCATGATGAGATGGTTGCAAAATTCATTTTGTTGTAAAATAAGGGTATAAAGTAATTAACTTTACACTCTTATGCAACAACAAAAACAAAAACGAAAACCTTATCCCTCGGATTTAACCGAGAAACAA
>Ga0180007_10007476_pt1 | contig 10312 bp, 10 predicted proteins | sample MM_PC_MetaG_FD_121122 | JGI IMG/M metagenome (GOLD analysis project Ga0180007, IMG submission 121122) | Groundwater microbial communities from the Aspo Hard Rock Laboratory (HRL) deep subsurface site, Sweden - MM_PC_MetaG | ecosystem: Environmental > Aquatic > Deep subsurface > Groundwater...
AAAATTTACGAAGTGGATCCTCTTGTATGTCCTAAGTGTGGGTCAAGGATGAAAGTAATAGCGGTTATTACCGAACACTCATCACTCAAGAAGATTTTAAAACACGTAGGACTATGGAATGAGGCATTAGAAGCACGCGGTCCGCCGTTTCATCTAATATCAAATAAAATTGAGGAGGATATTGAACCCATTCCATTCAATGACGGTTGGCCTGAACCGGAATATTAAAAAATGTTGACTGACGTATTAGGAGAGGCATATTCTGCTAAATATGACGAATTTCGCAAAATCGCAAAAATTTGGATTTTTTTTGAACTCAAGCATTACCAACGTACAGCTTTTTCTCTGCAATGAGGTAATTTTTAAAATTTTAAATTTTTCTTGACATTATTGGGAAAATGTATTATACTTCTGTGATATGTCGATTATAGAAAGTACTATTCGTTATACTTCTGTGATATGTCGATTATAGAAAGTACTATTCGTTATTATACTTCTGTGATATGTCGATTATAGAAAGTACTATTCGTTCGATTATAGAAAGTACTATTCGTCTTGACATTATTGGGAAAATGTATTATACTTCTGTGATATGTCGATTATAGAAAGTACTATTCGTTTTTCTTGACATTATTGGGAAAATGTATTATACTTCTGTGATATGTCGATTATAGAAAGTACTATTCGTTTTCATGGTAATTCAGCTTGAAAATCTCGTTGTTTCCTATGCGCTGGGATCAGAAACGCTGGAGATATTAAACATCCCCTCCTGGAATATCGAAACCGAAATACAGCTGGCCATATCCGGAACCTCCGGTTCGGGAAAGTCCACTCTGCTGCATGTCTTGGCCGGTCTGCTGGTCCCAACGCGGGGAATTGTGCGGGTATGTGAATGCGAGCTGACCGGCCTGGGAGAGGCGCAGCGTGACGCTTTCCGCGGCCGATCGATCAGTATCATTTTTCAGAATTTCAATCTGCTGCAGGGATATACCGCTCTTGAGAATGTGCTGATGGGGATGGCTTTTGCCGCTGTTAAACAGGAGACAGCAAACGCCCGACAGGCTCTGGAAAGGCTGGGATTAGGCCGGCGAATAAGGCACTACCCGGCCCAGCTGTCCATCGGTGAACAGCAGCGCGTGGCCATAGCCCGCGCCCTGGTAAAAAAACCGGCGCTGATTTTAGCTGATGAGCCGACCGGTTCCTTGGACCCGAAACATACGGATGAGGTCATCCGATCCTTAAAAGAAGCCTGCCGGGAGTACGGCTGTTCGCTGATTGTCGTGAGTCACGAAGAGCGCGTGGTAAAATCATTCGAACATCACGTCTCTATTATGGAACTGAACCGGGCCATGGCCTGAGAGAGTAAGCATGAGTTTCATCAACATCGTCTGGAAAAGTCTTCGTCAGCACCGGCTTTCAACCCTGCTGGCGGTATTCAGCATGTCCCTGGGCGCCGCCCTGCTGGTGGCCGTCGTGTCGCTGCGCGAGCAGGCGCATCGCAATTTTATTCAGGAAGGACTGGGGGTCGACGCGGTGCTGGGTCCGAAAGGATCCCCCCTGCAGATTATTCTCAACGCGCTTTATCATCTCGACGAAATGCCCGGCAAGATAAAATGGACTTATTATGAAGCGGTTTTAAAAGATCCCATTGTGGAGGAGGGAATTCCCTTCATCACCGGACATTCCTATGGTGGGTTTCGCGTGAATGCGATTGCTGAGCGTTTTTTCACGGACTTCGAATATGTCCCGGGAAAACACTTTTCCCTCGATCCCCGATCCGGCGGCCAGGGACGGTTGTTCGCGGCGCGGGATGAAGCGGTCGTGGGTTGGGCCGCGGCCAGGGCACTCAAGCTGCGGCTGGGCGACTCCTTCAATCCGGTCTGCGGTGTGCACAGCGGCGATCCAGTTCATGAACATGATCAAATTCAATTTGTCGGGATCATTGCGCCGACTGGCACGCCGCACGACAGGGCTATATATATTCCCCTGAAAACATTCTTTACCTTGGAAGGACACGGAAATGAAGTCGCTGTCATGGCGACAGATCCCGCCCAGCGGGAGATCAGCGGCGCCTATCTGAAAATCAAGCGTATCCGGGGCGGCGCGCTGCATCCGGATATTCAGAATTTGAAATATACCATCAACCAATCATCCAAAGCTCAATGCGTTATTCCCAATGAAGTGCTGCCGCAACTTTTCGGGATAATCGGCTGGGCCGATCGAGTGCTTTTTGCCATGGCGCTTCTGGTCAGCCTGCTTTCGGTCGCCTTTCTTTTTACATCATTAGTTAATGCACTGCGTGAAAGGCGGCGTGATCTCGCCCTGATACGTTCTTTGGGCGCTAACCGCTGCATCGTGTTCGGTCTGATTATCACGGAATCTCTGGTTATAACCGCTTTCAGCGCGATTATCGGTCTGGTCTTCGGGCATGTGCTGGTCGGCCTGGGTGCCCATTATGTTGACATTGAAACCGGTTTAAGATTTTCAGCTTTTTACTTTTCACCTCTGGATTATTTACTGCTGCCGGTAATGTTGCTGCTGGGACTATTAACCGCCATAATTCCGGGCATCCAGGCTTATCGGCTCGGAGTTTTGAAAAACCTCACCCAAATCTCATAAAAAACCAAAAAATATTTTATCAAAGAGAAAATAAATAATGAAAACATATCGATTATTAGTATATATAACCAACGGGTTTCTTATGCTGTTCTGGCTGGCCGGGTGCCAACCGTCAAAAATGAAAATAGCGGAAGATTCTCAATGTAAGGAAGAGCATGCGCATTCGCATGAGCATGGACATCACCATGGAAAAGAGGGGCACGAACACAACGCTCACCATGGCGGTTGTTTGAATGCCATTGTGACTTGTGAAAACGGACATGCCGAAGTAAAAATAACCGAAGATATTATTCAATGCTGGTTTGTCGGCGGCGGTTCTGATACCGGAAAAGCAACTCCAATCGGGGATAAGTCCATTACCATTTCAATAACAACAGCAGGTAGTACATTAATAAATACGCTTGTGCTTCAAGCTAAGCCGCTTGTTCTTGCCGAGGAAACAATCGGCCATTGTTCCTATTTTGAAGGGAAAGCGCCCTGGTTGAAGGGAATTACCACCTTTACTGCAACCGGCACTGTACAGTCATTCAGAGGAAAAACCGTACCGCTGGTTATTGAGTTCCCGAAAGGATATGATCCGGATTAATCAGGAAAACAGGTGTCGGCTTTCAATCGGAAAAATTTAATAGGCCTTGTTGCAGTGTCGGTGTTTTTTGTCAGTAATCATCTGGTGTTTTATTTCCAGAACAAACAGATGACTGCGCGAAATACCGGCACATCGCTGCCGCTCGTGGTGCGAATGGAAAAAGGCGTTTACGGACATAACACCATCGGTATCGATGAATCCGGCATGTCAACTAATACCGGACTGAAGATGCTTTTCTTCTCCACTCTGAGTGATTGGGCCTATCAACCGGACGGTTCCGTTCCCTGCCCGAAAGTCATTCACTCTCTGAGCGGACGCGAGTTCAGTTGCACTGGTTTCATGTATCCTCTGGAGGCCGGTAAAAAAATCAAGGTTTTCTGTCTCCTGCGCAGCACGCAGACCTGCTGTTACGGACCGCGCCCCCAATATAATCAGTACCTGCTGGTGGAATGCGCTGAGCCGGTGGTTTTCGAACGTTTTGCTCCCGTTACAGTGCACGGTAAATTCATTGTTGATCCAAAGCCGTCCGAGGGTTATATCTACCGCATGGAAGCTGACGCTGTTGAAAGCGCGGCCTCAGAAGCACCGCAGATAAATGCGGCTTCATTGGCGGGTCGGCTGGGTCTTCCCCTGTTCTCTTTTGACCTCCTGGCCAAAATAAGCCGGAAAAACAACCTGGTGGATATCCCGCCGGAGCTGCAAGCCCTGGACGGCAGGACGGTAGTGATCGACGGCTTCAGTGTCGGACGCACAAAGGGTGCCGTGCCGGGAATAATTATCGGAAAAGAATGGTGGGATGGTGTGTCACAGGGAACGCCGCCAACTTTGTATAATGCGATTATTGCCGTTCCCGGGGATCAGAAAGAGGCGCCACCGCTCTGGCAGATGCATGTCGTGATGAGCGGAACATTGAAAATCACCGGGAAACCTGCGGATTGGCCGACCCGTGGTATTGTCAGAATCGAAAACGCGGTCGCCGGAGTAGATGAAACGGGGAATAATGCGATTTTTCAAGGAGGCGCATTTTTGCCATTTAAAGTTGAATTGATCATCCTGATTGTTTTTTTACTCTGGTTAATAATTTCAAATAGAGTCATTTCATATAAACGAAAAAAAATACTGAACCAATAACCAGGGGGTGAAGCGATGTTTTCCGAAAATTCAACATTGGCTTGTGCGGTATTTTTATTTTTCTGTATCACCCTCAACGCGGCGGACACGCCGAAAAAAATTATCGTGCGCGTAAACAATTCGCCGATTTACGAGCAGGAGCTCATGGCCAATATGCCGGCGAACCAATTTGCCGTCAATGTAGACAACTTGCTGTATACCAAACTGAACCGGCTGATAAGTGCCAGGATCATCGGGGAATTTCTGCATCAGAAAAATATTGTTGTTCCCAATGAGCTGGTGAATAAAAACTGGGCGGAACTTGAGAAAAATCCGCCTTCCGCCGGCTGCATGTGCTGCCGCTTTCCCAGCTTGCAGCTGTTCATGGAGCAGAACGCCTATTCGGAAAAAGAGCTGCGGAATGAGATTCGAAATAATGAAGGTCTGAACCTGTATTTTCTGCGCCAATGGGAGCAACATTACCCGACCTCAAATGCTCTGCAGTTTTTCATCGAAAAGGAACGGTCGCGTGTCAGCAAATCGCATATCAAATTCCGCCATATCTTTCAAAATACCTATCAGCAGAACGGATATAACGAAAACCCGGATAAAATAATCAAAGAAAAAAAAGAAAAAATAAACCGGGCCTGGCAACGATTGCAGAAAGGCGAAAGTTTCGACGGTGTCTGCCGCGAGATTTCCGAGGATACGATGAGCAGGGAAAAGGACGGTCTGCTGGGCTGTCTGCCGGCCATGACCTTCGGGATTCAAATCAAAAACGAGCTCCAGAAAATGCCTACCGGCCAATACAGTAAGCCATTGCAGTCCACCTGGGGATTTCATATTTTCAAATGCGAGTCTATGAACAATGAAGATTTCACAGAAATTTTGCGGGAAGAATTTATCAATGCCGAACAGGAATCCCTGAATCAAAACATTTTCAAACAAGCAAAGATAGAGTACCCGGAGAACTGAAGACTGATCAGAGAAGAAATACCACTGAAACTAAAAGTATGCGTTCGCCCCGGGAATTCATAAGTTGTATAAGTAGTATTTTGTAAATAATGATAAAATATAGTCAGATGAAGGGTCGCTTGAGGAAGAATTGCCCCTCGGTTCTCTTATAAATAATATGGCTAAATTATCTGATCTCGCTGCATACAGAAAATTTCTTAATACTTCATATTTTTTCAACGCGCTCACTGAACAAGAGGTAGAATCTGTTCTCAGTGTGTGTACAGAAGAAACCTATGCGCCGGATACAGTGATTTTCCAAATCGGAGACATTGCCGACAAAGTTTATATCATTTACAAAGGTACTGTGGCGGTAACAAGAACTGCTGATGAGCATTATATCGAATTCGAACCAGTTTACGGATCCGGTAATATTTTTGGGGAAATGTCGCTGATTGATGGTATGCCGCGCGGGGCCACAATAACCGTTAAAACAGCATGTACGTGTCTGGTAATTTCACGTGAAGATTTTCAGTGGCTTCTTAATAAAAGCAGCCATATTGCGCTGGCAATTATGAAATCGATCACGTTGGTAGTGCGGCGCAATGACAGCGTTTTGATTGATATCCTTAAAAAACACAATCAAAAACTTACTGAAGATAATCTTGAAAAAAAACTACTCAGGAAACAAGGCTGCGCAATGAGAGGCTGAGTACTCTGGGCCGGTTTGCTTCCAGCATACTCCACGATATTCGTAATCCTCTGGCGGTAATCCGCGGTTACAGTGAACTTATTACATGTGATGCCCGGGTTCAGGATTCAGTTAAGGAAAAAGCCGGGAAAATCATTCAGCTTGTTGATCGGCTCAGCGGTCTCTCAACAGGTATTCTTGAATTTGCCCGGGGCAACCTGCAGCTCAATTATTCCCGTGTGAACATCCGTGAATATTTTACCCGATGCATCGACGATATGCTCGAACGCTTTTCCGGACGGAGGATAGAAATACGGCACGAAGTAAAAACTGACGGTGAAATGGATATTGATTCGGAGCGGTTTACCCGTGTGGTGTATAATCTGCTGGAAAACGGGTACAAAGCCATGCCGGACGGCGGAATTTTTCTCATTACTGCCGAAATAAAAGAGAACAATATTATATTCCTTTTTAAAGATTCCGGAATTGGCATAAGTTCGGAAGAACAGATAAAAATATTTGAACCGTTTTACAGCGGAAGCAATTCAAATAGTATCGGACTTGGCCTTTCTATCGTCAAGAGTATTGTCGAAGCGCATGGAGGTTCTGTTTCACTTCAGAGTGCGCTTGGAAAAGGCAGTACCTTTACTCTTCTGTTTCCCCGTTTCCGGGCGCAGAGTAAATAATCAATTCAAAAATAATCAGAATCATGAAAAATCATGAACCATCATGAAAAAAATTATGAAAAAAAATAAATCACGGGTTTGGCTTGAAATTGATACACGGAGGATAATAAAAAATTTCAACAGCATCCGTAAAAGTACCGGCTGTATACCGATCATGACGGTGTTAAAAGCAAATGCATACGGGTTGGGTGCAAAAACGCTCGCGCCGGTTCTCGCTCAGGCAGGTGCGGATAGAATCGGTGTTGCTGAACTCAAGGAAGCTGCGTCAATAATTAACAAGGTAACCGTCCCTGTGCAGATCATCGGCGGTATTCTTGAAAACGAGATTGCTGACGCCGTGAAAATGAATCTAGTTCTTCCTGCGGGCAATATCGATATTGCAAAAAAAATTTCCAAGGTCTCGGTTTTGCAGGGATGCCGGACGCGCGTCCATATCCTTATCGACACAGGGATGGGGAGACTTGGTTTTCTTCCAGAAGACGCTCCCCACGCGGTGAGGACTATAGCCGCGCTTCCCGGAGTCAGCATCGAGGGCATTTACTCGCATTATGCAAATGCGAATGACCGGAAGCATCCCAAAACCCGCGAACAAACCGCCGTTTTTTTAAAGGTTCTTGCATCACTGCCTGAAATACAGTTTCCTATTATTCATATTGCCAATTCAGATGCGATGAATAACTTTCCGGATACGTATTTCAATATGGTGCGTACGGGAATCAATTTGTACGGTGTATTTGATCTTCAGGGTCTGCACCGATATTCACTCCTGCCGACTCTTTCACTAAAAACCCGGTTAATCGATAACCGTATATTGCCAAAAGGCAGCACAGTCGGATACGGCTGTACGCATACGCTGAAAAAAGATACTCCTGTCGGGACAATCAGCGCGGGGTACGCCGATGGAATACCTCTTGCTGCCAGTAATTCCGGGAAAGTGATAATTAATGATATATACTGTCAGATCATTGGACGTGTATCAATGGACTATACTACGGTGGATCTCAGTCTGTGTCCCGACGTAAAACCGGGAACCATCGTAACGATAATGGGATCTTCAAAAAGTAAAAAAATCACCGTTGAGGACAACGCGCGGATAAAAAATACCCACCCCTATGATATTATCTGTTCCCTCGGCAGCAGAGTAGAACGGGTATATGTCTCCTGAGCTGCTTAAAAATAAGCAGCTACTTAACCCCGGCTTTGTTACATGCGCGTGTTGTATTCCGCTCTGTCCTCTTCGCATTCAGGCATTTCTGTGGCCTTTCTTTTATCTTTTTTTCTTCGTGTTAATTTCACCTGTCCGGTTATTCCGGAAAACGGCATGTTCTAATGTATTGCCGGTTGTTTTATTTTTAGTTTCTATCAGTTACGTTTGCGTCATTCGTAGCTATATTTTTACACCGCATAGAAAGTATTTTCTTTCCGTAATACACAGTGTAATATGCATACTCGGGTTTGTATACGGATTAAACCGTTTTTTCAAATTAGCGCATCATAGATCAAACCGCAGGTATGTGCTGATGTACGTGTATGCAGTAACTGGTTCGTATTTTTCTGCATTTCTGTATTTTACTGTGCCAGCATTTTTTATTATAATGCTGATATCACTGATTTCTTTATTTTTGTATAATTTAAAATTCAATCCCTGGTTTTTTGATAATATAGTTATTTCTGATTTTTGTATTTATAAAATCGTATTAATTGCCGGCGGGGTATGGGTATTAATTTTTTCATTAATGTTTCACGCAAAAGCATTTGCTTTACATTACACGCCAATTTTGTCTGATAATACAGTTCCTTTTTTTCATCGGGTGCGCCAAACTTCCCAGTTTCAACGTCAAATAACTTTTCAGATAACTTTGATAGTAAAGCATCTGATAACGATAATGCAGATGGACTTAGGTCTGAAAGACTGTCGGAAAATGTATCAGTGATATCAATACAAAGTACCTTTTTGTTATTTTTAATGAGGTTTCTGAGAATACTAAATGCTAGCTGTGTCTTGCCTGTTCCAGTGACGCCAAGAATTGCAGTATGATATCGAAAAGAATTATTTATATTACCTTTTATCTCAATTTTGGAGTTTGGAATATTTCCAAAGTAAAAGGCTTCATCTTCATACGAAAAAAGATTGTCACCAAACTCATCTTTTTCAAGAAAGACAGGTGTGTTCATAGAAGGCAGCCAAGAAAAGCGTTTAAACCCTTTTGATGAAACCTCCCCAAGTTGCGCAGCATAGGCTACCTGATAACCATGTCGATCTGAACCAAGTGTTTCTTCGTATGACTGACCGGATGTTACTTGATAGTATATTTTTTTTTTGCCAACTTTACACCAAATCATCATTCCTTCTGAGCATACTGCATTATCCCAAATTTCAAATCTTATATTTTCAATATAACTATTTTCTTTGATAAAGCCAATTAATTGACAGCCTTCTTCTCCTCCGACTATCTCAGATACTTGAGACTTATCAGCCTGGTGAAAGTCATTAGACTCATAGATAAGTCCAGCTTGAGTTTGTGATAACTTTTCTTCAGTAGCAGAGCAAATAAGACCAGTCCCTAATAATGTGTTTTCTTGAAACTGAGAATACATCGGAACTATATAGTTTTGAGTCTTATCTGGGCGAATTAATATTTTAATATCTTGAGGTGTCCATTTGACTCCAGGGTCAATCTCAGCTCTAAGTATATTAGGATTATCAACTCTAGTAAGTTTTCCAACTGCTTGAGTTCGTAACTTGTGATTTACAAATGACTGAAAAAAATAGGGTAGTTTTAACGGCCAAATTACAATATATATACTCCAAAATATAAGGAGCCTTAAAAATATATCTGACCGTGTGTCAAAAAAGGATAGCAACGAGTACAAAAATATTATAGAGAAAAGTACTCTTGCTCCACCAAAAAAGGTTGAAATCCTATATGTAAAGTTAGCTATCTTTTTGTGAACATTTGAAATATCTTTACTTTCACTTATGGCAATACATGTAAGAGAAAATATAAAAACCAATAGGCACAGTGAAAACAAAATCCAGAAATGTGACTTTATTGGAGCTAAACTTTTTAATGGCACTAATGATAGTAAGCCCATTATCGAATTCAACTAGGGCATCAGCTGGTTTGGTGAATTTATATTCAATTATGCTTGAGCCAAGAATGATTAAAAACAATGCATTTTGAAAAACAATTATGTCTTTAGTGTCAGAGGGAATTAACTCACCCGTCGTAAAGTAGTAAATTACTCCTAAAGCGACAGTTGATGTTATTAAAATTAAAACTCTTATATATGGTTTGAGTGTTTCCGTCATATTTACTTCTTTATATGTCTAAAAGTATTTAGTATCACTTAGTCATTCCTACTACCATTCTTAATAATATTATCTACTGCGAGCCAGGACGGCGAGCATCTTGGCACGGGGGTTTTATTCGTGTTCCTCTTCCCAGCAGGGGGTGAATCTTTTCACCAGTCGCTCAGCGAACTGCGTGGAAAAACATTAGTTGCCGTTACGCCGAAGAGCCGCAGGCTCGTAGGTCGACGGCAACTATATTATTAAGTCGCTGGCGACCTTAATAATTATAATTCTACGATATGAACTAATAATTTACAATAATCCCCTATTTTCATTCAAAAATCGAGTTTTTGGTATCATAATTCCATATT
>Ga0180007_10007477_pt1 | contig 10311 bp, 14 predicted proteins | sample MM_PC_MetaG_FD_121122 | JGI IMG/M metagenome (GOLD analysis project Ga0180007, IMG submission 121122) | Groundwater microbial communities from the Aspo Hard Rock Laboratory (HRL) deep subsurface site, Sweden - MM_PC_MetaG | ecosystem: Environmental > Aquatic > Deep subsurface > Groundwater...
CGACCATTTCTTCTTTAACTCTCCAAGGCTGGGTTGCCTGTGAAGTGATCATCGAAGAGAACCGGGTTAGAGAATTACTTCCTTTGCTTAAAGAAAAAGGCGCTCAAGGTATCATCGAATACCCGTTGAATAAAGTAATCTATTAGGAGCAATAAAGTATGCCTTGCGGAAGAAAAAAGAAGCTCAAAAAAGTCAAAAGACACTGGTTTAAAAAAAGAAGAAAACAGCAAAGGCACAAGTCTCGTTAATCTCGGCTATAAGCTGTAATTGTTCTTAGCAGTAACGTTTGGCTTTCAGTTCATAAAACAACACCTTACTTAGAGTCAAAGCAGGAAATAAAAGTGAAGCTAATAGCTGGGTTAAGCCTCGATTTTAAACGCCTTTTTTTTGTTTTTTCAGCCTGCCTTATTTTATTTTCCTTTTTTGGCTCAAACTTATCCTTAGCTCAAGACAAAAAAAGTATCACCAGGCTTTACAGCGATTATTTAAAAGGTCTTCAATATTTTGAAGAGGGAAAATATCAACAGGCTTTAGAATTTTTAGAAAAAGCCAAAGTAAAAGACCCTGATTCTATTTACCTGCGCCTTAAAATAGCCGCAGCTTTGATCCGTTTAGAAAAAATCGATCAGGCTGAAACCGCCCTGATTGCGGCAAAAAAAATCGCTCCCGACAATCTGGATATTTCCTGGATTTTGATCTTTGTTTATTCTTTGACCGATAACAGCCAAAAACTTGAACAGGAATATGAAAGTTTTTTGAAGAAAGCTCACGAGCTTAAACCCAAGGATGTAGGGATTTCCGAATATCTGGCCCAATTTTATTTTTATAAAAAACAGCCCCAGGAAGCGATAAGGGTATATCAAAGGATACTTGAGGTCAACCCTAAACATGTTGGGGCTCTTTTTTGGCTGGGTTACCTTTATGATGAGTCCGGCCGCCGCCAGGAGGCAATAGATACCTGGAAAAAAGGTCTGGCTATTGACGGTTCTTACGCTCCGATTTTAAATTCTTTAGGCTATCTTTATGCTGTAAGCGGTGAAAATCTTGATCAAGCCGAGGTTATGCTTAATAAGGCTTTGGAGGCTGAACCGGATAACGGAGCCTATCTTGACAGCTTAGGTTGGATTTATTTTAAGAAAGGTAATCTTGATAAAGCTCGAAAATATCTGGAAGAAGCCATAGCCAATACCAAAGATCCGGAAATCTACGAACATCTTGGCGATTTTTATCTAAAGTTTGGTAATCCGGATAAGGCAATCGAATATTACCGGGAAGGTTTGAATGATTTTCCGGACAGCATAAACTTAAAAGAAAAGCTCCAGCGTTATGGAAAATAAAATAAAAGTTTTAAAGGCCAAGGCAAACCAGATGAGGAAGCTTATAATCACCATGCTGGCCGAAGCCGGATCCGGCCACCCCGGAGGTTCGTTATCATCAACAGAAATAATCGCCTGCCTTTATTTTGATGTTTTAAGGCATGATCCTAAGAATCCTCAATGGCCGCAAAGAGATAAGTTTCATCTTTCTAAAGGGCATTGTTGCCCGGCAGTTTATGCGGCTTTGGCCTTATGCGGTTATTTTTCCGAGAAAAAACTCTTGACCCTGCGAAAATTAGGTTCTACTTTACAGGGCCATCCTGACCGGAGAACTCCGGGAATTGAGGTCGGCAGTGGATCACTAGGGCAAGGTTTATCGGTTTCTTTAGGTATGGCTTTGGCAGCCCGGCTCGACCGCAAAGACTCAAGAGTCTATTGCCTTATCGGTGACGGCGAAAACCAGGAAGGAAATATTTGGGAAGCAGCAATGGCAGTTGCCCATTTTAAACTGGATAATCTTTGTGCGATCATCGACTATAATCGTTTTCAGATCGACGGCCGGACCGACGAAATTATGAGTTTAGAGCCGTTAGTTAATAAGTGGGAATCGTTCGGCTGGCATGTTATCCAGTGCGATGGGCATAATATTAAGGAATTACTGGAGGCTTTTGCGCAAGCAAAAACGATTAAGCTAAAACCCACAGCGATCGTTGCCCATACGGTAAAGGGTAAGGGAGTTTCTTTTATGGAACATGTTGTCGATTTTCACGGAAGGCCGCCTACCCAGGAAGAAAAAACTATTGCTATTCGTGAATTAGAAGAGATAGCAAAAGATGAGGAAGACCTAAAAAATGGATAAAGTATACGCCAGAGACGTTTACGGCCAGACTTTAGTCGAGTTGGGGCAGAAAGATAAAGATCTAGTTGTTTTGGACGCTGACCTTTCCGGGTCTACCCGGACCGCGATCTTTCAAAAAGCCTTTCCCGACCGGTTTTTTAACTTTGGGGTTGCTGAACAGAACATGATGGCCACAGCCGCAGGGCTGGCCAGCAGCGGTAAAGTTGTTTTTGCTTCGACTTTCGCTATGTTCGCTACTGCCCGGGCTCTGGATCAGGTGCGTAATTCGATTTGCAGCAATAATTTTAATGTTAAAATTGTTGCTACCCATGGCGGAATAACCGTAGGCGAAGACGGGGCGTCACACCAGGCGCTTGAAGATATAAACTTTTTCAGAGCTATTCCTAACATGAAGATAATAGTTCCGGCTGACGGCCCCCAAACCCGGGAAGCGGTTATCTGCGCTTATAAAAATAAGGGCCCTTTCTATATCCGGCTCGGCCGTTCAAAGATTTCCAGCCTCGAGAACAAAGCTAATTTTATTTTCGGAAAGGGGCAATCTTTAAAGGAAGGAAAAGACTTGGCAATCATTGCTTGCGGGATCATGGTTCAGGAAGCTCTGGCTGCCAGCGCTATTTTAGAAAAGGAAGGTATCTTTGCAGCAGTGGTCAACCTACATAGTTTAAAGCCATTAGATGAGGATTTGCTGGTAAACCTGGCTAAAAACTATAAAACGATTCTGGTTTGCGAAGAGCATCAAGTTACCGGGGGGCTATTTTCGGCAGTAGCTGAAACTTTGATCCGCAAGGCCCCGGTTAAAGTCGAGCGCATCGGGATTGAGAATGTATTTGGGCAATCAGGATCGCCCAAGGAGCTTATGGAATTTTATGGCCTCTCCGCTGATTGTATCGCTAAAAAAGCAAAAAAGATTTTCCGGCAGTAAAGTCAGAATTCTTAGCCCCGCCAAGATAAATCTCTACCTTAATATTATAGGTAAATATCCCGACGGTTTTCACCGCTTAGAGAGTATTGTCGAGCGCATCTCGCTTAAGGATGAGATCGAGGTCACCGTAAAGACTGACTTTGGGATTAAGCTTTCATCTAACTGTAAAAGTTTAGAAACTAAAAATAATTTAGTGGTCAAAGCGGCTCAGCTGATAAAAAAACGTTATCGGATCCCCTACGGTTTAGATATCAGGCTAAAGAAGAATATACCCGTAGGTTCAGGGTTGGGCGGCGGTTCATCTAATGCTGCCAGCACTGTTTTAGCTTTAAATAGTTTATTTGATCTAGGTTTAAACAAGGTCCAACTATATCGTTTAGGCCAGGCTCTGGGCAGTGATGTAAACTTTTTTCTTTCCCAGAGCCGTTTTGCCTATATTTCCGGAAGAGGCGAAAAGGTAAGGCCTTTAGCGATCAACAGCAAGTTTAAGCATTTCATCATCTGGCCGGGAAAATCAATATCGACCAAGGCAGTCTATGCCCGGGTTAAACCTAAATTGACAAAATTTTTTAATAGTGCTAAGATATTACAGAATGCGCTCGAGCGTAAAGATACGGCTCTGATTAAGAAAAGTATTTTTAACGCTTTAGAGGAAAATGCCTGTTCTATTTGTCCAGAGTTAAGGAAAGCAAAACGATATTTGACTGAAAGGAATATTTTTGCCAAAGTGACCGGTTCAGGCAGTGCGCTCTATACGACTGATACTCCTTTAGCTTTAAAAGTTTTGAAAAACAGCCTGTCATCTTCTTGGAAAGTTTTTGCGACAGAGACTTTTTGAATAGAAAACTACTTTTAGAAAAAGCCAGTTAAGGCGAGATACATCTTGAAAAGGAGGTAAAGTCGATGGAGATCACAGAAGTCAGGGTTTCACTTCGAGAAGGTGAGGGAAAACGGCTTAAAGCCTATGCAACAATCACCCTTGATAATTCTTTTGTAGTCAGGAATATCAAGGTTATTGAAGGAAATAGCGGCCTTTTTGTTGCTATGCCGGCGCGTAAATTGAAGCAGTTTTGCCCCCGCTGCGGCAAAAAAGTAGATGTTGGCAGTCAGTATTGCAATTATTGCGGGGTGCAGTTACCGCCTGCTCCCAGGAGTAGCGATGAAAATCGGGGAGCAACCCATCAGGATTTAGCCCACCCGATCAATCAGGAATTTCGCGATTATCTTCAAAGTAAAGTTTTGGATGCTTATCAGCGCGAAAAAACATCCCCGAGCAAAGATCACCGCCGGGAAGAGCAGAAAGTCAAGGATTCGGAATAATAGTATACCACTAAAATTGCCCGGTAGTGTAATCGGTAACACAGCAGCTTTTGGAGCTGCCTTTTCTGGTTCGAGTCCAGACCGGGCAGTTCTGCTTCGCCCTTCGATAGGTAAATAACAGTAGGGCTTCGCAGGAACTGAAGATGAATATTGTATATATTTTAACGAGCAAAGAATATCCAGCTAGATGTTATATAGGTTTCACTCAGAATTTAGAGCGTAGGATAAGAGAGCATAACAAGGGAGATTCGTTATATACGAAACGCTATATGCCTTGGAAATTGCAGGCATATATTACGTTTACAAATAAAGCACGCGCAGAAGAATTTGAGAAATATCTTAAGTCAGGTTCGGGATTTGCATTCTTGAAACGTAGATTCCTTTAGGGCGAAGCAGAACTGCCCCTGCGAAGCTCCACTGCAATTTAGTTGTTGAAGAGCGAAGCAGGGCAGCTAATTAATATGAGTAAATTTACGGCAATAGTTTTGGCGGCGGGAAAAGGCGAGCGGATGAACTCTGCCCAGCCTAAGGTTTTGCAGGATTTGCTGGGTAAGTCTTTGATTTTTTACGTTTTGCGTGAGCTGCTTAGTTTAAAAAAGTACATTAAGAAGACAGTGGTGGTTATCGGTTATCAGGCTAAAACCGTAGAAAAAGAAGTTAAAAGTTATTTTCCTAAGAACTCTAACATAGAGTTTGTCCGTCAACCCAAACTTAACGGTACGGCTAAAGCCGTAGAAGCTGCCCTTAAACGGGCAAAACAAGATAACCTTTTAGTTGTTTGTGGAGATGCTCCTTTGATAACCGCAGCCAGTTTAGGCAAACTGATTTCTTTTTACCTAAGCCAAGAGAGGCCAGGCGCTTTTTTGACTGCAGTAGTAAAAAGAGAAAACTCCCTGGGAACTGTTCTTTATGACCCGCAAGGTAACCCCAAGAAGATTATCGAAAAGATAGAGATCGGGAGCGCAGCCAGTATTTTCCAGGAGATCAATAGTGGGATTTATTGTTTTCAACGTAAAGCTTTACTAAAAAACCTGCCTGAAATTAAACCGAACCCCCGGAAAAAGGAATATTTTCTTACTGATCTCATCGACCTATTCTACCAGCAGGGTGAGCCTTTAAGTTCGTACCGTCTGGCTGATTCTTATGAGATTGAAGGCATTAATAGCCAGGAAGATTTAGTTTTAGCCCGAAAAGTCATGCGTCAAAGGATAGTCAACGGTTTTATTCAGCATCAGGTTAGGATAATTGACGCTGAAACTGTCTTTATTGAGCAGGGGGTAAGCATTGGAAAAAATACTACAATTTATCCCTTTACCTTCATAGAGAAAGGTGTTATAATTGGCCGCAATTGTTCCCTGGGGCCTTTCTTGCATTTGCGTCAAGGTACCCGGATAGGGGATGATACCGAGGTCGGTAATTTCCTGGAAATAAACCGCTGCCGGGTCGGAAACAAGGTGAAAATCAAGCATTTTGGCTACTTAGGAGATACGGTAGTGGAAGATAAAGTTAATATTGGCGCCGGAACAGTGGTGGCTAATTTTGACGGTAAAAAGAAGTGGAAAACAAAGATTTCTCAGGGTTCTTTTATCGGTTCGGATACGATTTTAGTCGCGCCGGTAAAAGTCGGCAAAAACAGCCGAACCGGGGCCGGCAGCGTAGTCACTAAAGACGTTAAAGCTAATACTGTGGTATTAGGGGTTCCGGCCAGACTGCTTAAAAAAACAAAAGATAGTCGCAAGAGGTGATCTATGGATAAAATGGTTATTTTCAGCGGTAGCGCCAATAAAAAACTTGCTGAAAAGATTTGTAAGAATCTTAAAGTAAAACTCGGCCAAGCTTTCATTTCCCATTTCAGCGATGGCGAGATAAGAGTAGAGATCGGAGAAAATGTAAGAGGCAAAGACGTCTTTGTTATTCAGCCGACCTGTCCGCCGGTCAATGAAAATCTAATGGAGTTATTGATCATGCTTGATGCTTTGCGAAGGGCTTCAGCCCAGAGAATCACCGCGGTTATTCCTTATTTTGGTTATGCCCGCCAGGACCGCAAGGACCAGCCGCGAGTCCCGATAACCGCTAAACTGGTGGCTAACGTTTTAGATGAGGCTGGTGCCGACCGAATTTTGACTTTAGATTTACACGCCGGGCAGATCCAAGGTTTTTTTGATATCCCCTTGGATCATTTGTATGCTACTAATGTTTTTGTCGATTCTTTTCGCAGGATGAGGTTTAATAATATGGTTATTGCTTCCCCGGATGTAGGAGGGATAAAAACCGCCCGAGCTTATGCTAAACGTTTTCGGGCCGGCCTGGCTATTGTCGATAAACGGCGTAATTCACCGGAAGCTACTGAAGTCATGCATATCCTGGGTGAAGTCGATGGTAAAAATGTGATTTTGGTCGATGACATAATTGCCACTGGGTCTTCAATAGTGGAAGCAGCCCGGGCTTTGAAGAAAGCCGGAGCCGAGAAGATCTTTGCAGCGATTACCCACGGCATCCTTTCGGCTGATGCAGTTTCCAAGATCAATAAGTCGTGCATTGACACCTTAGTGATTACTGATTCGATTCCCTTGGCCGATTCTAAAAAAAGTAAGAAAATCAAGGTAGCCTCAGTGAGCAGCCTTTTTGCTGATGCAATAAAAAGGATCCATTTTGAGGAGTCAATTAGTGTCTTGTTTAATTCATTGGAGAAAGGATAACTATGGAAAGAGTAAAAATTAAAGTAAGTTTGAGAGAAGGTAGAGGCAAAGAAATTGTCAAAAAGTTGCGTAAACAAGGGTTCATCCCGGCAGTGGTTTATAGTAACGATGTAAACACTGTTCTAAGCATACCGGTAGAGGGTTTAAAGGTGTTACGGTCGATACATTTTTCCGAAAGTACGATAATCGATATGGACATAACCGGGGAAAAGGATTCCCTTTCCATGCCGGTTTTTATCAAAGATGTGCAATTTAACCCTTTGACTGAAGCTATTGACCATATTGATTTTTTAAAGGTGTCTTTGACCGAAAAAATCCGGGTAAATATTCCGATTATTTTAAAGGGTGAGGCCAAGGCCGTTAAAGAAGCCGAAGGAGTCGTTGAACAGATCTTACGCGAGTTGGAAGTCGAAGGCTTTCCTTTGGACATACCCGAGCACGTCGATTTAGATATCTCAGGGCTGGAGATAGGAAGATCTATCCATGTTGAACAGTTGAAGGTTCCCGAGAATATCAAGATTATAAGCGAACTAGAAGAAGCTGTAGTCACCGCTTTGGCTAAACAGGAAGAGGTAGAAGTTGAAGCCGCAGCCGAAGGAATTCCGTCCCAGGAACCGGAAGTTATTAAGGAAAAGAAAGAGGTTCCTGAAGGTTCAGCCAAAGAAGCTAAGCCTAAGGAAGCTAAACCTAAGGAAGCCAAAGAAGGCAAAGAAAAGAAATAAAGTGAAGTTTATCTTTGGCCTTGGCAATCCCGGCAGTCAGTATAGAAAAAATCGGCACAATATCGGTTATCGAACAGTCGAAAGGATTGCCCAAGAGAGCGATTGTTCTTTTAAAAGAAAATTTGGTCTAGGAGGGTTAGTAGCTTTAAGCAAAACCTTACCGGATGAACAGGGGTTTTGTTTGGTTAAGCCGGCCGCTTATATGAACAATTCCGGCCTTTGTCTAAGAAAAGCCTTAAAAAAATACGGTTTTTCTCTTGAAAATGTTCTCATCGTTTACGACGATGCCGATCTTGAGTTAGGGATGATCCGGTTCAAACGCAGCGGTTCTTCCGGCGGCCATCGCGGCATGCAGTCAATAATCGACAGCTTAGGGACTGAAGAGATAAACCGTTTGCGGATCGGGATCGGAAGAGATCCCCGTCGAGATACAGCAGATTATGTTCTTTCTGATTTTCTTGATTTAGAAAGGGAAACCTTAGAGGAAGTGATTGCCCAGGCTGCAGGAGCGTGCCGGGATTGGGTGATTGAAGGTGTTGAATCAGCGATGTCTAAATATAATCGAAAGCTAACAAGTTAGGAGGTTTTTAACCGTGCAAAGAAATTACGAAAGTATGATGATAATCAGGCCGGACCTGGGCGACGACCAACAGCAGGAAATATTCAATAAGATCATTAAAAAGATCGAGGGCCTCGAGGGGAAAGTATCAGCTTCCAAGATATGGGTTAAGGAGCACAACTTTTATTACCCTTTGAAATCCCGCGGCGCTGAAAAGAAAAAATATGCCAAGGGATGTTATTGGCTGGTTAATTTTCTTTTAGATACGGATAAAATGGATGAGCTTAAAGAAGCGATGCGCTTGGAAGAAAGAATTTTGCGCAATATCATTATAAGTAAAGAAGACCAGGCTGCGGCCTTGGAGCGGGAACGGTCTTAAGAATTGGAGGAAAGAGATGTTAAGTTTCAATAAAGTATTTATGGTAGGTAATTTGACTAAAGATCCGGAACTACGCTATACCCCTCAAGGGACGGCAGTGACAACTTTAAGGATAGCTTCCAACAGTTCTTTTAAGGATAAAACCGGCCAGCAGCAAAAAAGCACTTGCTTTGTCAATGTTGTAGTCTGGGGCCAGATGGCCGAGGTCTGCAACCAGTATTTGCAGAAAGGCCGGCAGGTTTTGGTAGAAGGGCGCCTGCAGTCGCGCAACTGGCAGAACGCCGAAGGTAAAAACCGCAGCACTTTGGAAGTGGTTGCTGCCCGGGTGCAGTTTATGTCTTCCGGCCAGCCAAGAGAGCAGCAAAGTTCTTCGGAAGTCGACCTAGGCGAAGCTCCCGAAGAAGTTTTTAACTTAGAAGGCGATAATTCACCAAACAAAGAAGCAATATAAAGGCAAAGGAGAAACGATTCAGTATGTTAAAAAGAGAACCAAGGGAAAAAAAGGATTTACCGAAAAAGGGAGTACGTTTTAAAAAAGACTGTAGTTTTTGTAAAGACAATCTCGACATCGACTATAAGAATTTAGAGTTACTTTCCCGCTATGTTTCTTCGCGGGGTAAAATATTATCCCGGCGGATCAGCGGCAATTGTGCCAAGCATCAGCGCAAGATAGCCCGTCAGGTAAAATTGGCGCGGTTTTTAAATTTACTTCCGTATTCCGGTAAAAGTTTTTCTTAGTCTAACTTACCCCTGACATTGGCGATGCCAATGCCAGGGGTTAATTCAACTAAGTCCGCCTTTGGCGGACAAGTTTCATTAAAAAAAGAGGTGTTAGAGTGAAAGTTATTCTTCTTGCGGATTTAGGTAAACTTGGCCAAGAAGGTCAGACTAAAGAAGTCAAAGACGGCTATGCCCGTAATTATCTTATTCCCCGAGGCTTGGCGCTACTAGCTAATGCCGGAAGCCTGAAAAAGTTCGAGGATTTGAAAAAAGTCCGGGAAAAAAACAGCGAAATTCAAAAACAGAAGTTTTTGAAAGTAAAGGAGCAGATTGAGAAGATTTCTTTAACGGTTACTGCTGAGGCTAAAGATGATGAAGAGCTTTACGGAGCGATCAGTGAGTCCCAGATCGAAAAACTTCTTGAAGCTGAGGGGATTTCTTTCCAAAAGGGCAGTATTCTTGTTCCTGAACCCATGCGTAAGCTCGGCGTTTACGATTTAAAAATATCTCTTTGTCCGGAAGTCGAAGCTAAGCTGCGTGTTTGGGTCGTCAAAAAATAATACCGCATATGAGCGTTGATAGCCCTACCCAATATTTGGATAAGGTCCCGCCCCAAAATATTGAAGCCGAAATGGCTACTTTGGGAGCGATGCTGCTTGATGAAAAAGCCATACCTGAAGTAATTGAACTGGTTGACGAAGCCGCGTTCTATAAGAATGAACACAAGCTGATCTACAGCAGTATTCTTTCTCTTTTTGACCTGCGTAAAAAAATAGATATTCTTACAGTTTCTGAAGACCTGAGCAAGAAAAAAG
>Ga0180007_10007479_pt1 | contig 10308 bp, 9 predicted proteins | sample MM_PC_MetaG_FD_121122 | JGI IMG/M metagenome (GOLD analysis project Ga0180007, IMG submission 121122) | Groundwater microbial communities from the Aspo Hard Rock Laboratory (HRL) deep subsurface site, Sweden - MM_PC_MetaG | ecosystem: Environmental > Aquatic > Deep subsurface > Groundwater...
AGTCCATTCCGTCCAGCAATTGCGACACCCGTTTTATAATGATTAACCGTGACGTCCCCGGCATGATCGGTTTTGCCTCGCAGATAATCGGCAACAACGGTATCAATATTGCCAGCTATCTCAACGAGAGCAACGGCACCATCGGCTATAATATTATTGATCTTGAGTCGCCGATTCCTCCCGAAGTGGTCGCCCGGATAGAGGCCAACCCCGGTGTTATCCGCACCAGGGTTATTTCGTGCCACAGCCGCTGAGCCGGACGGGGGCTCCACCGGATTGCCGGGCTGTTTTTTAGTCGATTGTTGTCCCGCCTTCTCTTGACAAGACCTGTGGCAAACTTATAGTTATAAGTTGTTTTAGTCTGCTGGAATTATCAACTCAGTTTTGCGGAGGTTTGTCCAAGATGTTTAACACGGTGAAGACATTTATTCTGATGGCGGCGCTCACCGCCCTCTTTATGGTTGGCGGCCAGGCCCTGGGCGGGCAGTCCGGCATGCTGTTCGCATTTGTCATGGCCCTGGTCATGAATTTCGGCGCCTACTGGTTCAGCGATAAAATGGCGCTGGCCATGAGCCGGGCCCGGGAGGTTTCGCTGGCCGAGGGGCCGGAACTGCACGCGATAGTGGCACGACTTGCTGAGCGGGCCGGCCTGCCTAAGCCGAGAGTCTATATAATTCCCGGCCCCACCCCGAATGCCTTTGCCACCGGCCGCAACCCTTCCCACTCCGCGGTGGCGGTTACCGAAGGACTTCAGCAGATGCTGGGCCGGGATGAACTGGAAGGCGTCCTTGCCCACGAACTGGGCCATATTAAGAACCGGGATATACTTATCAGCTCCATTGCCGCGGTCATGGCCGGAGCGATCAGCTACATGGCCACCATGGCCCAATGGGCCATGATCTTCGGCGGCGGCAGAGACGATGAGGACGGCCCCGGCAACCTGGTTGCCATGCTGGTGATGATGATTGTCGCCCCCCTGGCAGCAGCGCTTATCCAGATGGCCATTTCCCGCAGCAGGGAATACCTGGCCGATGCCACCGGCGCCGGGATATGCGGGCATCCGGCCTCGCTTGCCAATGCCTTGCAAAAACTGGAAAATTATAATCGCCGGCTGCCAATGCAGGTCAACCCGGCTACCGCCCAGATGTATATAGTGAATCCCCTGGCAGGCGGCGGGGTGGCCTCTCTGTTCAGCACCCATCCCCCTATCCAGGAACGCATCAACAGGCTCATGGAGTTGGGCCGCATGATGCCGTAACCAGTCGACAGGAGCAGCCGTGAGGCGCTGGAGGTGTTCCGGGCGACCCCGGACAGGTTCGACGTTGTCATTACCGACCAGACAATGCCCGGGATAACCGGCTTTGAGTTATCACGGAAACGGCTTGCCCTTCGGCCGGATATCCCGATCTTCATGATAACAGGCCACAGCGACCTGGTTGATGAACACAAGGCCAAGGCCTTGGGGATCAGGGAGTTTTTCATGAAACCGCTGGACATGCGCAGCATTGCCCAGGCTATCAGCAGGACGGTCTAGGAGTCTGTCGGAGAATTCCGAATCTACTGCCGGAATCAGTGTCTTTTTTCGCTTCCAAACTGGAAGGTGCCCAGCAGGTTCAGGGTGACGATGTCAGCCAGCAATGCGCCGGCGGTTTCTATCCTTTTCCGAAAAGTGGTGTTGCGGATATGCTGCCACCTTTCGTCGCCGTCATAATATTCAGGCATTTTCAGGTTGTAGAGAATGGGCGCCTTTCTCTCCTCCAGGCTCATGGCATGGACTCGCAGCCAGGCTTCACCCAGTGGCGCGACATCTGTCAGGTAATCGATGGCAACCTGGCCGTTGTCAAAGATTTTTGTTACCAGCTTTTCGCCGGCCGGCAGGTTGCCGATGGTGGCATCGGGAAGAACCTCAACCAGGTTCAGTCCGGCAAGGACAAGGTCTTCGCCGAGCTGGTTGACCGTGCCGCCGATACCGTCCACAAGGTCGCCGACAAAGGCCTCCTTCAGCTTGCCAAAGGCAAATTTGATGCTTTCACCCGGTCCCCTGGGAGGGGCTTCACCATCCGGGCGCCAGGCGCCGAATGACAGGGCGCTGCCGATATCCTTGACAAAATCCATGGCCGACCTGACAAGTCCCTTGCGCCTGGTTGCCTGGACCTGTCCGTTTTCGTCGCGATAATATGTTTTGGCCCCCATCAGGAGGTTGCTGAAAAAGTTTTTTACATTGCCAGCGGCATCGGCGATATTTTTGCCTATCCGCGCAAAAAAGCCCGGTCTCTTTTGCTGGTTTATTTTTTCACCATGGCTGTATTCATCACCGCCCGGGTTGCTCAGCAGCTGTTCATCCTTATAGGTTTCCCAGGCGCTGTTTTTTGGCTCTCCGGCCAGTTTTTGCTGTTTTTGGTATGCCGAGACCGCACCGGCATGTCCGGCAGCAGGGTGCGGCGGGGCCAGGTCTGCCGGCGGGGGATCTGTCGGCTCTCCGGACCTTGCTTGAAAATACTGCTCAAGGTTTTGCTGCAGTATCTTCTGAAAAGCCAGCGGGGCCGCCACATTCCCGGGAGAATGTGCTCCCTGGGCTGGGGTCTGTATTGTGCTGAAATTGTTTATATTTTGTGTTTCCATCAACCGGGCGGCACAAGGCTCGCAAACTACAAGGGTTTTATGGTTTTATCGGCTGATGACGGTAAAAAATATAGGGAAAAGAGCGGAGAGGGGGAAGGCCGTATTTCTTCATCAGCCTGGCAAGCTGGCGAATTGAGATTCCGGCTGTCTCGGCCGAGTTCTTTATGCTGCCCCTTTTTTCAGCCGGCAGTTCCTTGTTGAACCGCGGAAACAAGAACTATCAGTTCTTGTTTCGCAAGAACAGGAATCCAAGGTTCTTTTTTCCTGTCAGGCATTCCGGCTTGACCGTGCCTGGTGTTCGGCGTTGCCCGAATCAAGACCGACCAGGGGTTGTTTTGTTAAATTTCAAATATTATTAATACGTTATTAAGTAAAGCCCTGGGTGCCGAAAGCTGTTCGCCGACCTGCTTGAGGGGGTGCCTGGCACGCTTGTTGCTTTTGATGCTGAACAAAACCCATAAGACAACCAGTTCCAGGGGCGCTGCATCGTTAATGAGCAAAAGGACCAGTAACATTGAAGGGCATTGTCGTACCGGTGGAATGGGCTGATAGCGGTCGTGTGGTTGCCGCCGCCATATCCTCCCACGATGAAAGCGAATATCTGATTGAGGCAGATCAAAACGGCAGAGAGCTCACTGGATGTCTTCAGAAGGAGGTTGAAGTCACCGGGATCATAAGCACCAAAAAGGAACAAAAAGTTATTTTGGTCAATTCGTTTTTGTCGGATGAAACAACGTAGCCGTACGTGGTTGGCAAAACTTAAGGGTACTTGTGTAATGAGAAACAATGTGAATGAGATCGACTCGAACCAGTCCCAGCGAAAATTCAAGTGCAGGAAATGCACCAGCATCATACAGGTTCGGTCAAGTGATTCATGGGGGGATGCCCTTACCTGTTCGTGCGGGGCAATCTATGAACTGCTTACCCTCTATCCCGTGCGTCTGGAACTCATTGGCTATAAAAAAGAAGGGTATTATCGGGGTAAAGAAGTAGAATAGCTTTTTTTACAATTTTAAATCATTATATAGTTTAGGAGGATCTTTCAATGAAAATGCAGGATATAAGGGCCAAGGCCAAGACCATGGGAATCAAATCAAACAACATGAAAAAGGTGAATCTTATCCGGGCCATTCAGGAAAAAGAGGGCAATACGCCCTGTTACCAGTCCGGACGGGATTTCTGTGACCAGGAAGGCTGCTGCTGGAAACAGGACTGTCTTGCCCGCTGAACTTCCTGTTGCCGGCTGATAGAAGGTGACCGGTGCAGCCGGCAGCATGCCTAACGCACAAGGGGGGCGCTTTGCCAGGATTTCCCGCATTGCATATTCAGGTCCAGGGCATACGGGTTAAAGGGAAAAGCGCCGTGGTTGGGCGGCCCTGTTTTTTGCTTCCGTCGGCATCCGGGCCGGCAACTACCTGTTTTAGCTGCCGGATGACCCACCCTGTCCTGTCCTCTTCACGGCTGTTCAGTCCCCGGCGGATTTCGCTGCCAGGGTCTGTCGTCGGCTGTTGGCGGAGAATGCGGAGAAGGCTGTGAAGAGTATTTATTCATACCTTGAAAAACAGTCCCGGGCGCAGATTGTATTGCTGTGTTTGCTGCTGATGGCGCTGATCGGCTGCTTTGATTATTTTATCGGGCCGGAGGTTGCGACCTCTATTTTTTACGTGCTGCCGATCGCCATTGTCTCCTGGTTCGGCAGTAAAAATCTGGGAGTGTTCGGCGCGGTGCTTGCCTCGTTGACCTGGCTTGTCACCGACCATTATTCGGGCATGGTTTATTCCCATATCAGCATCCTATACTGGAACGCCCTGGTGCGGTTCGGTATGTTTTATATCATCGCTTTCCTGCTGGCCGGTTTTCGTGAGAAACTGAAAACAGAGGAAGAAGCGGCTGACACCGATGTCCTGACCGGCGCCCTGAACAGCCGGGCCTTCTACAAATTGCTGGCCAGCGAAAGAGCGCGATGCCTGCGATACGAACGCCCATTGAGCCTTGCCTTTATTGATCTTGACAATTTTAAACATGTCAATGACACTTATGGCCACGCAGCAGGCGATGCGCTTCTGCAACAAGTCGTCGCGATCCTCCAGGCCCAGACCAGGAAGACCGATGTTGTCGCAAGGCTCGGCGGAGATGAATTCGTCGTGCTTCTTATTGAAGCGGAAAAGACAAGGGCAGCGGCAGCAACCAAAAATCTGCAGGACAAATTGCTGAACGGGATGCGGGAGTCGGCCCGGCCGGTAACATTCAGCATAGGCCTTGTCACCTTTGAGACAGTTCCCGCCGAGGGGCAGCAGATGATCAAAATGGCCGATGACCTGATGTATGAGGTCAAGAAACGAGGCAAGAACAACATCCTGCACCGGGTGGTGGGGTCCGGCCAGGAACAGTACATGGTGGCAACAGAAAGAACAGCTTAATATCATGGAGAAAAAGATGAAGAAACGAAATATTTCAAATGTGTTGCTGGTTGCAGTCCTTGGTTTCGTCCTGTCGGCCCTTGTCTCCTGTGCCACGGTCGGTCATGAATTTGCCGAAGACAAGGTTGCCCTCATCCGGATCGGCCAGTCCACCAGCGAGGATATCCGGCGGATGTTCGGCAATCCATGGCGGACCGGCATTGATGATGGCGTTACAACCTGGACCTATGGACTTTACAGGTACGGAGCATTCAGGGACGCCCAGACCAGCGACCTGGTTGTTCGGTTTGATGACAAGGGTGTTGTTTCTTCCTACACGTATAATACGACGGAAGGCGCTCAATAGTTGATCTCTGAACCGGGACAACTTCAACTTGTTGAGAGGGCGCCAACCCCGGTGCTCCTCAGCGCATGCCGGGACATACGGGTACATGATGCACCGAGCTTCACGTTTTGTTCCTCTTGCTGTCGGTCTTGTACTGCTGGCGTTGCTGTTCGGGTTTCGGGTGCAGATCGTCGCTGTCGGGCTGCAGGCCTTTCTTGCCCGGGGTGATGAACATCCTGGTCTGCGGTTTTCTGTCGGCGCCATAAAAGGTTCCTACCTGAGCAGCCTGGAAATACAGGATTTCAGTGCGATTGCCGAGGATGAAGCCGCCGGCCTCAGGGCGCTGAACTGCAAGCGGGCGGTATTTCATTATTCGCTGCCCGCCCTCTGGACCGGCCTTGATTCCTTTCTTGCCGGCATGACTGTTGAGCTGGACGGCCTGCATCTTGATATCAGGGCTGATCCGCCGGCAGGGGAACCATCATCCCGGCTGCATGTGGACGCGGTCCGGTCCCTGCCATTGCCCGGCATCCTGCCGCGGGTCCGGGCCGGTGATACGACCGTCCGCGTTGTGGCGGGGCAATATGAAACAACCCTGGAGGGTCTTTCTCTGCTTATAGGCCCACCTGCCTCCGGCCAGGGACGGCAGCCGATTCAACTGACAGTCGGGCAGGCCTCTCTCGTCGACCGGGAAAACGTAAAGAAGTGGTCTGATCTTGCTGTGTTGATTCATTATTCCGCACGGGATATCTGTGTGGAATCGCTCCTTGTTGATGGTTTTCAGTACATAGAAAGCGCCTGTTTTGATCTCGCGGACATTGACAAAGGCCGGCTTTCCTGGGAACTTGACCTCAATATTTTTGACGGCCGGCTTGTGGCAGCCGGCAGGATGGACGGCCGTTATCTTGATTTGAAACTGTCCGGCCGTGAGCTGGATCTGGATCAGATTGACAGCAGCGCCGGTTTCAGACAGCAAGTGACCGGTCGCCTTTCAATCCAGTCCGATATCCGGTTCAATATCGATATCCCGGTCGATATGACGGGAACCATGCGTTTGCAGGTCAGGGACGGCCGGGTCGGTGATCTTGTTGTGGACCGGGTGGAGCTTGAGGCCGCGGCCGCGGAGCAGCGGTTCTCTTTACAGCGGCTTATCGCCCGAGCGGGAAACGAAGCAATTGAAATTGTAAGCACCTCCTTGCCGCTGGCGGCCATCCTGTCCGGCAATCTCCGTGAAGCGCTTGCACAGGGCAATGGCTTGTTTGCCGTGCACGTCGAGGACCTGTCCTCACTCCTGACAGCTGCGAATATCCGTTCTCCCCTGCCGGAGGATTCGCCTCCTGTCAGCCTGTCCGGGCGGGGTGAAATTCGGGACGGCACCATTGAGCTCGAAGAGTTTCAGGTGATTTTCGATGAAAACGCCGTAACCGTTGCGGACGCTGCTGTCCCTGCCGCGGCCTTGCTGTTATGGGATCCTTTCCGGCTCCTGTCCGAAGTGCGCGGTGATTGCACGCTGCACTCCGCAAACATGCCTGCCCTCGTGAGGCTGGCTTACGGCAGAACCGCCGGGCTGCCGCTCAAGGTGCCGGCACATCTGCTGGACCTGGCCGGCCGGCTTGATAAGGGTCGAATCACCTTATCCCCCGGGCGCCTGCATGCTGCATCGGCCGATATTGAACTGGCAAGGGGGCTTTTCATACTGCCCGCAGCAGGCGAGTCTGTCGGCAAAACAAGTGTCGATGCGGCGCTCAAGGTTGAAATCCGTGATCTGAACAGCCTGGCAGCAATCTTTGCCCTGCCGGAGTTGGGTGGTGCGCTGACAGGACACCTGGACATATCCGGGCCGCTCGAATCTCCTGCCGGCACCATGGACATTGCCGCAACAAACCTGGCCCGGCCGGGTCTCGAGTTGGGAAACCTGCAGATGCGGGCAACAGCGGCCGCCGGCCTGCTCACTGTTGAGATGATGGAACTTCGGAACGGTGCCGACCGTTTGCACGGCACAGCGGTTATCAGCCTTGCGGAACAACAGATCAGGAACCTGGACCTGGACCTGTGGGCCAACGAGGCGTCTGTTTATCTCGAAAGTCTGCTCCCCGGAGACTTGAAGATCAGAGGAAAGATGGAGGCTTCCCTTTCCGCATCAGGGCCGCTGTCCGCTCCCGAGACTGTATGGAATGTGACGCTTGATGACGGCGGGCTGAATGGGATCGAGGTCAACCAGGCCAGGGTTTCCATGCACGGCACAGGCCGTAAACTGCGGGTGAACTCTGCCGACTTTGCTCTTGCGGACGGAGGTTTGAGCGGCACGGGGTCTCTGGACTGGGAGCCTGGTTGGCGGCGGTTTGCTGTCCGGCTGGACTCGTTGGTCTTGCATCGGAAAGAGGCTGGACTCGAACTGGCGCATCCCGCGAGTTTTACGTACGAGGCAGGAAAAAGGCTGCAGGTGGAAAAGCTGCTGTTGACCGGCCGCAGCGGTACTGTCGAGGCGGATGGTCTCTGGCTGTGGTCCGGAGAATCAAACCTCAGAATCCGTACCACGGATCTCGCGGGCAAGGACTGGTTTGATCTCCTGGTCGCGGACCGGGTGTTTTTTGATGGAGCAAGCATTGAACTGAACCTCAGCGGTGACCGGGCTGAGCCGCGGATAACCGCCACCGGCACAGTTGCCGGCCTTGCCGGCTTAAACGCCCCCTTTGCCTTTAACGGTGATATTGATCTTGCCTCTACAAAATACGGGATTGACATCAGGCGCTTTGATTGGCGCGCAGCAGCCGAGCAGGGTTTTGTCAGGGTGAGGGGGCAAATCCCCCTGAACCCCTTGGCCGACAAGCCGTTTCTGGAAGAAGAATTTTCTCTGGAGGCATCGTTTGAATTGCCGGAACTTGCGGCCGTGGCCTCGCTCCTGCCGGAAAAAAGTATCTCCGGCGGCAGCCTGCAGGGTGCCCTTGTTCTTCGCGGCCGCTGGCAGAACCCGGTCGGCAGCCTGCAGTTGACCGGTTCCCGGCTTTCCCTCCCCGGCGTCAGCGCCCTCGGTGCACCCGGTCTTTTTGATTTGCATTGTCAGCTCACCGCCCTTGAAGATCGGATTTCCGTCAAGGCCTTCCGCCTCGCATCGCCGGAAATGTCGGTGGATGTTTCCGGGCAATGGTTCGCCCCGCTTTTTGCGGCCGGCATTCTGCGGGGGGAGCGCCCTGATTATACTGACACCATGCTCGACCTGAACGGCCGTCTGGCAGTTTCCGATGTCAGCTGGGCGGCAACCGGAATGACTTCTGTCCGCCGTTTGGCCGGCAGACTGGAACTCAATGCAGCGGTCACGGGGACCCCGGGCAAGCCGGAGGTCAATGGTCTCGCAAGGTTGAGCGAAGGAGAACTGCGCACGAGTTATGGGATGCCAACAATCCGCGCCATCAACATGGAGGCGCGGATTGACCCCCGTGAGGTGCGGATTACCTCTCTGCAGGGGGAACTCGGCGGTGCACTCTTTAGCCTGTCAGGTACAGTCAGGGAATATCTTTTCGGCAGCCCCCAGGTTGATCTTGTTTTTTCAGGGAGCAACCTGCTTCTCTATCGGGATGCCGGCATGAAGTTTCGGGGGGATACCGCATTGGAGATCCATGGCCCCCTGGATAGGCTGGCCATATCCGGAGATGTCGTTGTCACGGATGGTCACTATGTTCGGAATGTTGACTGGTTCAGTTCTTTTCGCGGCACTGGTCAGCCGGAGAGCAGGATCAACCTGCAGGGTATAACTTTTATTGAACCGCCTCTCAACAAGGCCAGCCTGCAAATCCGGGTTGAATCGGCCCAGGGGGTGAGAATCAAGAATAATATGATTGATGGTGCTGTGCGGCCGGCACTTGTTCTCTCCGGAACCGGCGAGAACCCCTATCTTGTCGGTACTGTCTACCTGGAACCAACAAAGATCAAGATGCCGGCCGGCCGCATTACCGTTCAGTCCGGCCTCATCAATTTCCCGGAAGAGGATCCGGAGCGGCCCCTGGTTGACCTGACCGGGGAGTCCCGGATCATGGGGTATGATATCTCTGTTCAGGCAGAGGGCAGTATTTATGAACCGATCATAACCCTCTCCTCTTCACCGCCTCTGCCCGATGACGAACTTCTGCTTCTGCTGCTCACGGGAAAAACGCCGAAAACCGCTGAAGGTCCGGTTGCCGGCCAGAGAGGTGGCAGCAGGGTTGCCATGTATATTGGTCGAAATCTGTTGACCAAATGGTTTGGCAGCGGATTCGCTGAATCGGATGAGTCGGTCCTGGATCGATTTGATCTGGAAATAGGCCGCGGGCTCAGCAGGCTCGGCGAAGAGACGATCGATGCCCGGTTCCGCTTGACCGACAAGCTGTTCACCGAGGACGACATCCTCTTTATTACGGCGGAAAAGGATATTTATGACGCTTTCAACTCAGGGATAAAACTTGTTTTCCGATTTCAATAGCAGAAACAGCAGGTTGGGACTTTTCAGCCGGGCTGTCTGCCTGGCGGTGATCCTGGTCGCGGCCGGCGCAGGGCTGGTCCCGGTTTACCCTGGGCCGGCGGTGGTGCCGATACGGTTTGAGGGCAACGCGTTTTTCAGCGAAAAGCAACTGAGAGAGGCCGCGGCTGAAGAGCTGTCTGATTTCGAACAATTTGGCCACCGAAAGGCGGAGGCCGATGATGCTGCATTCCAGATGGAGTTGACCTATAAAAAAGCAGGATTTTATTTCGCTGCGGTCAGCTATTCCCTTGCCGCTGAAAATGGAGATGGCCGGCTGCTGTTTCAGTGCAGTGAAGGCCCCAGGGTGGTTGTGCGTGACATTGTCTTTAGCGGCAATGCCTTTATGGCGGCGGATCGCCTCAATGCATTTTTCAGGAAAGAGAGGACCGGTGTTCTGGCCGGGACCGATTCTTACTACGTGGAAGAGGAGATCAGGAGCGCTGTTG
>Ga0180007_10007480_pt1 | contig 10307 bp, 15 predicted proteins | sample MM_PC_MetaG_FD_121122 | JGI IMG/M metagenome (GOLD analysis project Ga0180007, IMG submission 121122) | Groundwater microbial communities from the Aspo Hard Rock Laboratory (HRL) deep subsurface site, Sweden - MM_PC_MetaG | ecosystem: Environmental > Aquatic > Deep subsurface > Groundwater...
ACGGCGTTCGCTGTGCGAGTACCGAGATCTGGAATATATGAGATTAAATTATATCATCTCGGCTCTATTATGGGCCTCAACAGAGCTGTTTTCGGATACCTGGTTGGATTAACCACTATAACGAGGGGAAGACATCATGTTCGAAATGACATTCAACGAAGCATTGACAATTCAGCGGGCACAAATGGCCTACTACCGGCAATCGATAGGCCGGAAAGGGGTCAAGGTAATTATGGCAAATACAATTTACCCCGTTGATATTCAGCCGGATAAGCTGATGACAATTTCAGATATCAATGGGCTGGTTCCAAGGGGTGGAAGTTTCGAGGTCTTGCTATCTTATCGCCCAACGGAATATGACACAAACAAACACGCTTGGCATGACGCAATTAGGAAAGGTTTTTTTTAACTAGTGACCACCAACTGGCCCCTTCGGGGGCCCTAGGCAGGAGGTAAAAATCATGAAGTTAATGACAAAAGCAATCGAGAAAGCGGCGCAAAAACAGTATCTAATGGGGACCGATATGAATCAAAAGATAGTTGCCAAATTCTTTGACCCGTGCGGATCATGGACCTGGTACGTCATGAATCAAGATCCTGAAGATTCGGATTATCTCTGGGGTATTGTCAAGGGTTTCGAGGTAGAAATGGGGAGCTTTAGCCTCACTGAACTATCAACCGTTAAAAACCGGCTTGGCATTGGTATAGAAAGAGATCGTTATTTTAAGCCGATGTCAGCGGAAGAACTTTGGGACAAACTCCAGGCAGGGAAACACGTATAACCACCCACCCGGCCCCCACCACGGGGGCCATGAAAGGAGAAAAATCATGTATACATTCCTAACTTATTACATACCCGAGCGTATGATGGGCGGATTAAACCGCTACATCAAACAGCGGATTAAGCCCGGGGATTTTTTGACGGCGGTTATTTGCAATGACCTCAAAGAATCTGTTTACCGTGCAGATGATGAAAACATGGCAAATCTCCCGGCTTATATACATTATCTGTATAACAAAGCGCCGTCAGGCTGTTGGGGATCTAAAGAAAAAATGACGGCTTGGCTAAACCGAGAGGAGGAAATCGGATGAAACTACTAATTTTAGACAAGGGGAAACCACATGCCATTGTGGATCATGCCCAGGATATGTCGGTTAAGACCATCGAAACGATTATCTATATCCATGAACGCCTGGGCCATGATTACGTTTATGTCCCGGACGACTTCCCGATCACACAAGAGGAAAGGGGGATTGACAGATGAAAAGTAATGCCCTATCAGACCTTGACATCAACGAGCCTATAAACAAACCGGGGCTGGCCTGGGTAGATAAAAAAGGCCGTGCCTACTTTGCCTATTTCCACGATTTCCAGGAGATTGCAAAAGGCAAAAACAAGGGCAAGGTCAAGGTGCGGGTAAGAACTAGGTGGCATGTCGTAAACCGCTCACAGGTCAAGAGATGGCCTACAGACTAGGGAGGGGAGACATGATGGAAATAACTCACAATGCCGTAAATAAATCGATTGATGAAATTAAAACCCTGTTTGCAAAGCGTCAACGTGGAGCCAAATACAACAAAACCCGACAAATCAGGGCCGTTATTAGCACGATAAAGACAAGGCAAAACGATGACATTACGTTGAAAGAGGTGTGGTTTTACTTCGTGGTATGGATGAAAAGCCGTGCCAAAACAGTCAAAAACCATATCATTTCCTGATTATCCCCGGCCCGGCCCCTGCCTGGGGTCGGGTCAGTTATCCACTCGGTTATTCCATAATCTATTTGCCGCTTCTCTGGTCATTAATACAGCAAAATTAACCAATAAAAAAGGGCTGGGTTACAGCCAGCCCTTAATTATGCCCCTGTAGTAAAATGGTTATCACAATTGCCTACTAAGCTTTAAATCCCTGTTCAAATATAAAAGAAGAGGAAGCACCAAAAGATGATGCTTCCTCCTTTTCATAGCATGCGGAAGGGTGCCTGAGTGGTTTAAAGGGTCTGATTTATAACCAGCTGTGGGCGCTCGCACCGTCCACCGAGGATTCAAATCCCTCTCCTTCCGCCACAGAGCCGGTATGGTTTAATGGTAAAACAATATGGCTTCCCACCCTATTGATGCGGGTTCGAGTCCCGCTGCCGGCTCCATTTGATTTAAAGATAATGTAGCTAATCATGATTGTCAATAGAAACTTTTTTTGACAAAGGGTATTTTTTTCTTGACAATGCTTATCCGCTCAAGCTTGCCAACAGCCTTTAATTTATTAAATCTCTCCCAAACTTTTTCTTTAAAATTGGGGATACTGTTTAACTCTGCAATGTCTTCCCAACCTTCAATGCAGTCTCTAATTTTATTAGAAACATCAATATCTTGCACTCCTTTAGATGCCGACAATAATTCATCTAAAAATTGTTCTATTTCCTCAGTTGTGAGAAAATTCAAAATATTATTTTTTCTTTTCACTGGGAAGCTCTTTAATTAGTTTTTGATAACTTTTGTATTGGTCTTGTAATCCTGCATCATTACCATTTTTTTACAATCGTTACTGCCCAGAGATTGACCAGGATACCCGCCAGGGGGACGATGGAGACATTGTAGGCCAAAATGCCCTTTACCGTCTGGGCGCTCCATCCCGGATTCGGTTCAAACAGGAACAGGGCCCAGACCAGGTGAAGCACCGCCATGCCCAGACCGGTCAGGATCATTGCAGGGAGTACCATCCTGTTGTCTTCCCCCGTTCCATCAAAGGGGACCCTCCGGGACGCCGGGTTCATTTCCCCCGGGCCGCCGGTACCCACCGGGAAGGATCCGCCGGTCTTCTTCCAGCCGAAACCACACACAAAGAAAAGCGCCAGCCCAATGAAAGTGACGATGTGCAGCCACCAGATGGTTGTCTCACGGTACTCCATGACCACGCGAAAGGGGCCTGCCCTGTCAATCGATACCGCCTGAAAGGCGTGGTTCGCGCGATATACCGGCACATTATTGTTGTTCAGGACAGCCGACCACTTGGGATCGTAATTGTTGGTAATGACCAAAAAGCAAGGAGACGGGGCTGCTCCCTCGAAAATGATCCGGTCCGGAGAATAGTCAACGATCTTTACGATTCCCTCTTCGGTGTACCGCAAAGCCGAGGCCCTTTCGGGCCTCGTCAAGGAGGGGACTCCTTCCGAGTAAAAGAAAACCTTTTTCTTTAAATCTTCGACAGTCTGCTTCGAGAGATTTCCCAGAACCTCATCCCTTTTTTCGGATATGACCGGCATGGTGGCCAGGTAACCCCTTGGAAAAGTGCCCCTAAAACGATAGATCCACAGGGGCAGGGTGAAATAACGGTTCAAACCGCTACGCTTGAGGAATGTAAACGGCAACCCCTCGCCGTTGGTCTGTCCGTACAGGTCGGCGTATTGTTCAATGCCGGCCATGGGCCTGTCGGAGATGAGATATTTCACATTGGCCATAAGCAGCAGCGGTACATTCCAGTAACCGGACGGGTCGCTGAAGGCCTTTCCCGGGAACGGCGTGAACAGGACGTCATACCAGTAGGCATCAAAGGCCTTCTCATATTCCGGATCCTTAAGCTGGGGCATGACCAGGGTTTTGACGAACTCTTTGTAATACTTGTTGAAAAGGGCGCCCCTCTGGCCTGCGGTTTCGAGGCCGTAGTAGAGGGGAACGGTTGGATGAACCCCGGCGCAGCCGACGCGAAACACTTCGGAACGGTTCTCTTGGGCGATTTGAGCAAGCTCCTGATGGTTTCCGTAACTTCTTTTGTAGGGTTGCACAAGATTGGAGGGGTGCTTGGCAAGCATACCCACCCCGGCCAAGCCCGCCCCAAAAAAAATGATAAGAACCATGGATATTGATCGAGATGACAGGGAAAGGATTCCGGGAAATTCATCCCTTTTAACAATCAATAGAACACTCATGCCGAAGGCAAAACAAATCAACTGGACCACCGTGATGTCAACAAATAGTCCCACGGGATTCATCGGTCTGATACTCAACATCGCAAGGGCAATGACAGCAACGGCCGCCTGGCGGCCAATGCGTCCCAGGGAAGAAGACCGCATTTCTTCAAGGGTTATGACCGCAACCAGGCTGTTAGAAACAATGTTGACCATGTGGAAGTGGACCAGATCCATTTTTATGAGGAAGGTCCCGGAAAGCAAAACAACCATCTTGGAGGCAAAGACCGCATGTACCACGCTGGGCAGTAAAAGGAGGACACAGGCAAGCCGAAAGCGGCGTGAGTGCCGAAGCAGAGGCAGGCCGAAGATCATATAGAGGAACATCGGATTGAGCAGGAATGCGGAATTTACAAATTTGGTCCCGAAATCCTTACATACTTCCAGAATCCCGCTCAAATTCAAGGGGATCATACTCTCTTGGGCAAAGGGGGTTATAAAGTCTCTGTGGGCAAAGGGCACGTATTCAAAGAGACGAAAGATCTGGGGAGTAAAGAAAAGGACAAATCCGGTCCAGATCAATACCGTCCCGATCAGATGTTCCCGGGCATTTTTTCTCCCGAGTCCGAAAAAGACAACGATCATAAAATGATAAATAGGATAGGATTGAATGGTGATGATGGGATAGGAAATCAGCATCAGACCGACCAGTGCAATTATCCTCAGGACCTTGGCAGAGGCATTGATTTCCGTTTCGTGGAGTTCCGCGGCCCAGACAAAAAATATGGGAAAGGCATAATCGAATACCGTGTGTACATAGGACGGGCGGTACAGGGCAAAAAAGATACCCCCGAAGAGTGCGATCGGATGAGAGACCCGAAAAAAGCCCGTCAGCATTCTGAACATGCCGTATCCTGCCAGGGCCATCAAGCCCACACGCCAGATCATGTAGACCAGCCAGATAGGGATAATGGAAGAAACGACGGATGGGAGATAGTAGGGGGGAACCCGTTCGGCAAAGGAGGGCATACCCCCCGCAAAATGCGGGTACCAATTATAGAACCCGTTTTCCAGAAAGAGTTTCCCCCGGGCCAACAGGTTAATATATTCCGTATCAAAGGCATCGTGAAACCGTACCAGGGCGAAGGGACCGGCGAGGAAATCATAATTGAACAGAAGGGCCAGCAATAGAAAAGACAGGAACAGGGATGAACCGTTGAAACGGTTCATCAGATCGGGAATCCATGTTGCCCGGCACGAGTCCATGGGGGTTTTTGGTTCACCTGGGGGATGGGTGAGTTTCATGAGATATCAGAAGGATCGAAGGCTTTGAAATTCGCAGATTATTTTCATAAAATTAAAAATGTTATTTCTCATACACCCGGTTTGGGTAGGGGAGGCCTTCTCTGGGACTCCCGTTCTCCCCTGTTTTCCATCGGAAATATCATGACGGCATATCCGGTAAATGGTGCTGGACGCCACCCTCTTATGAGGCGCTGAATTTCTTTGAACGCCTCGGATTATCCCCTGAAGCGTAGAATTGATAAAGATTCTTTCAGCCATGATCGCCGGCATTGGAACCGTCTTCGAGAATCCTGTTTTCGGGGTCCAACAGGATCCTGAAGGCCATATGTCTGAATGGGTACCAGAAGGGGTAGCCGGGATCCAGGGTCTCAAAAGAAAAACCGAGTTTCTCAAAGAGAGCGGTCCATTCTTCCCGGGTCTTGAAATTGAGGGGGCAGGGCATGTTCCGGCAATAGGCAAAATTGAGGCCGAGATCGACGGCCTTTAACAACGTGCTCTCACAATCCTCAAAGACAAAAATGCCTTCCGAGGCCACCCGTCTTCCCTCAAGCAGTATCGATTCGATATCTTCCATATGGTGTAACACGTCACAGAACATGACAATGTCGAATGCCCTGTCACCAAAGGGTATTTCATCCTTGCCCTCCATGAGCGTGAACTTCAAGCGAGCGTTGGAAGTTTTGCGATAGTCGATAATGTCCGTTCCATGGAGATCCAATCCCAGCTCATCCTGTAAATAAAGGGAGACCTCTCCGTTTCCACATCCGACATCCAGCACGCGCTTCCCACCGGTTATCCGGGGGCCTAAACAACGGCTGATGATGGCCGCCCGTTTTTTTTGGGTCCAGGACATGTCATTTGAATTAATTCCCTGCAGCTCGCGGCAGGGAATCACATCTGTTATACCAATTAAAGTCTAATCAGACCTCGAAATGCCCTTAGGGCTGATTTGATAGTCTTCGGTCGAAATGAAACCGCCTGTCTGAAAATCGTCCTGGGCGAGAAATAAAAATCCCTATATCCCTTTTTGATCCACTTATCCGAATCTTTGAAAAGATAGGGAATCCTGGGGGTATTTCTATCCATCAGGAAACGTTTCCAGTACGTTGGATCAGCCAATCCGGCATTCACTGCCTGACCCCACAATCTCGTTCCCGGCATAGGCGTAGCGATGTTATACATGAGAAGATCGGGCTTGAGGATCTTCACGAATCTGAGGGTTTCCTTCATGGTTTTTTCGGTTTCATGAATGTACCCGACGATAAAATAAGCAAAGGTTTCCATTTTCACCTCTCTCGCCCAGCGAAACGCCTCAACCACATTTTCGAGAGCGGTCTTTTTGCCCATGTGCTTCAGGATTTCCGGAGAACCGCTTTCCACCCCAAACCTCAGGCTTCGGCAACCGGCCCTTTTCATTAATGCCAGCATCTCTTTGGTGACACAATCGGCACGGGTGGGTGCGATCCAATGAAATTTGATGTTTCGTTTCAGTATTTGGTCGCATAGCTGAAAAACAAAATCCTTTTCCACGGTTAAGGTATCACTGACAAAATTAATTTCTTTCACATGGAAACGATTGACCAACGCTTCAATCTCATCAACAACCGAATAGGGGTCGCGGAAACGCACTTTCCTATCGGAAGGTTGTTTGAAACAAAATCCGCAAAGAAAGGGACACCCGCGGTTGGGACTCAGTGTAGCAAAGCGATTTTTTGAAATAATAGAGTGGTAGCGATTATAGGGGAGAAGGTCCCACGCTGGAAATGGCAGGCTGTCAAGCTTTTCATTGATATAGGGCTCATTTACCCTGACCCCTTCACCGCCATCGGCATAGACAAGCCCGGGTACCTCTGAAAAAGGAATTTCTCCATTCAGGGCTTGAACCAGTTGAGCCATGGGGACCTCCCCTTCTCCTTGGATGACGAAATCCACTTCGGAGCGGGAGAAGGTGTCAATAGGCATAGCATTCGCCTGTGGCCCTCCGATGACAACTTTTGCCCCCATGTGCTTGGCTATTGCCGCAATATCCAGATCGTCATGAACCGTCGGTGTCATGCTTGTGACGCCGACGAGATCGGGCCCGCATTCCTCCATTCTTCGCCTGACATCATGCAGAGGTAATCCCTCTGCCTCTGCGTCTATAATTGTGACGGAAACGCCCTTTTTGCGAAGAAAGGCGGCAATGGAAGCGATTCCCAAAGGCATCACATAGCCCACTTCCCTTGAAAGGCTCAGGGGAAGGCGGGTGTTCTTTATATTGGTGGGTCTTGAGCGGACCAGAAGGACTTTCATGTCAGATCTCTTTTTCTTGTGTGACGACCCCAACGCCGGGAGGGGTCACGGAATGAAGGCAAGCGGCCCATCTATGAAGAGACGGGCCTGTCAATATCTGGGGAACTTGGGAGAATTGATAATTCCCCACTTTGCAAGTCTGTAGGTCAAGGCCACGGAAAGGCATCCGAAGCCATATTTGACAGAGGTCCTGAAGCCGACGGAAGAGGCTTCGGGATGATATTTGGTGGGGCAACTGACTTCCCCGATCCTATAATTGAACCAGAGGATCTGCCCTAGTATCTCGGCATCAAAAACAAAGTCATCGGAGTTTTCATCGAGGGGCAACCGCTCCAGGAGTTCCCGGGTAAAGGCCCTGTACCCCGTGTGGTATTCGGACAGGGTCGTTCCAAAAAAGATGTTTTCGACCATTGTCAGAAAGCGGTTGGACACATATTTCCAAATCGGCATACCGCTTTTTACAGCCTGCCCCCCCAGAATTCGGGATCCCAGGACACAGGAGTAGAGACCATTGACAAGCATACCTACCATTGCGGGAATAAGCTTCGGGGTATACTGATAATCAGGATGTACCATGATAACAATATCCGCTCCTTGCTCCAGGGCAATCTTGTAACAGGATTTCTGATTTCCACCGTATCCCAGGTTATTCTCATGGACGTGCACGATTACATTGTCCAGCCTCCTAGCGATTTCAACGGTTTCATCACTGCTGGAGTCATCCACTAAAACAATCTTGTCGACAATATGCTCGGCCATGGTCTCATCATAGGTCTGAATAAGCGTATTTGCTGCATTGTAAGCAGGCATCACAACGATAATCTTTTTACCTTTAAACATGGATTTCTTCCCTTCTTTCCTACAAGATACTGACCACCGACGGCACCCTTTTCCCTCAGATTTACACCCTATCCTTCATTACCATCCGCTCAGTTCGTCCCGGGAGTCATCAAAACGCCCTCCCCAACGGTCAACCACATATCCTCTTGAATCGCCTCATTATTATGTAATTCCAAAATTAAGCGCCCCTACCATGGTAATGTCTACCTCTGGATACACCTGGCATACCCAGGGAATCCTTAACAAAGGAGCATTATTATGGCTAAAACAAAAAATCGTAAGCTCAAGAAGGTGTATTGTACCTGCATACACAAAAATTGTCAAGGGAAAGAAAATCAAGGTCGGGTCAGTTCTCCCCTCCTCGGTTATTCCATAATCTATTTGCCGCTTCTCTGGTCGATGCCTCCGGGCCACGAGCGCCACAGGCTACACATATCCTGTATACATTATACGATCTGGCAATTGCCGTCAGATTTTCCCCGCAAAACGGGCAGGGCTTTAATTTAGTCATTTCTTCACCTCCATTATAGCCACTGGATTTCCGCTAACAACAGAAAAATCATGCACGATAGGTAGTCGTGGCCTCTCATTTCACCACCTCCAAAAACCGCTTGAATGATTTGATTTTGTGATATTCATGGCCCATGTAAAGCAACATTTGAGCTTTTTCCTTTTGCTCTTTTCTCCGTGTACCCTTTGCGCTTTTTAGTTCCAGCCAGAGCGTCCTCGGCCCCGGTATCGCCCATATTCAGTCCGGCAAACCTGGCTCAAGGAATCCCCGGGCCTTGATAGACTGCCTGAAGCACTGTCCAACCCAACCATGCTCTTTAGCATGCTTGGTTATTTTACCGGCAAGTTCACTCTCTGGACCAGCATCCGGGATGTCCTCAGAGTCACGGACAGGGGAAAACCGGGACATATATTGGGCTAACCAGTCGGGGGAATAACGGGCCATTTTATATTCTTTCTATGGAGATAACGATGAATTGAGCCTTGCCCGTTTTTTAGGGCATCTTTATGACGCTGATGGTTATCAATTATTGATTTTTTCATTTGACTACCCTCCAAGTATCATTCTTTTGTTGTTCATCCCATACTTCCTTAGATTTTAAATCCTCCGCCTTTAACACTAAGATTCGATTAACCGCAGCTTGCTTTGACTTGTATGCTTTGACCTCAAAATTAATCCAGCATGGCCTATACTGCCTACTTCCGGGTAATCTAAATTCAATCCTATAGATGCCTTTGTAATCATTGTATGTGACACGATATTGAGTTAACTCGGTTTTATTTCGATGATCAGAACAAGCGAAGCAGAATAGGGCCAGCAACACCAGGGAAAAGATTGCTTTTTTCATGCCTTTACCTCCTATTTAAGCTTGCCTAAAATGGGATATCATCATCCGATACTTCCGGTTCCTTACTTGCATAATAGTTATTAATTATCCGTTCTTTGTTCTCTAACTCTTCATCCTGGCTTAAAATCTTCCGTAATGCCTTGTCTGACAATATCCCCATGTTCTTAATGGTCTGTATGGGTTTACGCTCCAGTTTAATTAATTTCCAACCCCGTTCCTCAATGTCGGCTTTACTTAGGATAGGCGCCCCCAATGGTATTTCAGCAATTTTCCAGTTCTCGCACTTCGCACACCTAACAATGTATTGATAATCAACCGGGTAAGGGCGCTCATGCTCGGTATCTTTTAAATCATCATATAACTTCATCATCCAATGTGGAGGACGCCAATATTCTATAATGCCGGTCCCATTACATTCATGGCATTCATGGGGTTGTGTTTCCCTCACCATCACTTCTGGATTAGATTGCTTATAGTCCAGCCAATCCCCGTTAATATCATTCGGGGATGGCAATATGGACCCTGGCCGAATCGCTGCTATTCTTTTTTCAATGATCTTTTCAAAGATACTATCTGGGATATGCCTCAACTTCTGGTAAAATATAGT
>Ga0180007_10007481_pt1 | contig 10307 bp, 10 predicted proteins | sample MM_PC_MetaG_FD_121122 | JGI IMG/M metagenome (GOLD analysis project Ga0180007, IMG submission 121122) | Groundwater microbial communities from the Aspo Hard Rock Laboratory (HRL) deep subsurface site, Sweden - MM_PC_MetaG | ecosystem: Environmental > Aquatic > Deep subsurface > Groundwater...
ATTGTTCAATTTTTAAACAGACTGGGAGCCCCATTACTCCCAGCCTGTGTCGCCCTGGTAGGAGGTTAGTCGCTAAACTATGTTTGCCAGGCCAACTCCGTTTAAGACAGCGCACTTCTGAGGCAGACCGAACTCAAGACCAGCTTCGGTTAAGTATTCCTCATTAGTACCATCAATCCTCCGCTGCCCATAACCCTCTGGGTGAGACTTAGAAGAACTCTCACCATAAAATCCAGTATCATCAATGTACCTGAATCCAAGTTCCTTAGGCTCCAGGATAATGCCCATGTTGCGGGTAGTAGCATCATACGAGAACAATGGATGAGTTTTCATCTTAATCTTACCAAATGTAGTTCTCCACTCATCAATCTCCATTCCGTAGAATTTCTGCCCAGGGCCAATGTTAATCTGACCACCTTGCTTCGCCAAGGCATCTATTCCCATCAGGAATCCACTTCCACACAGACACAGTTTCTCATTAGCACCATACCTGAAGATTTGCTCAAGCATAGTATCCAACCAGACCTCACCACCAGCAGCCCAAGTCTGTCCAGCGTAAGTTGCATTCAGACTGTAATCATCACAGTTAGCTGCAGCGTAGGTACGAATAAAGTTAATCACGCCCATAGTGGTTCGTTCAGGTTTCCCATTGTCACCGACTAATTCAGTCGCAACACCCCAGATATACGCAAGCTCCTGTTCCCAAGAGTGCATCTCAAGACATTCAGCCTTAGCCTTCTGATAATCATCTCCCGTACGAAGACGAGTGGCTCGGGCTGTTCGAGTGATGGACAAAGCTGAACGAAAGATCTGAGTGTAGTTATAAACTTTCTCCGGATTCAATGCAATAGCATCCGGCATCTCACCACCCTCAGGGTTAATGTTACCGATAATCTTGAACTCATCACAGTTCTGAAGATCATGGACTGGAGCTGCAGTTGCTACATCAGCTTCAAGCAGCCTCACGCCAACAATAGTAGTCGCACCTCTGTTTACTGAAACTACTTTACCAACAGTATCAACACGCCAGTCATCTGCATCACGAAGAAGAATCTGATGCCCTTCTCGTATACGATTACCCATAGCTACTGCACCACCACCGCCTAAAGCTGCTACTGATATAAAGATGGTATTACCTAGAACACCACCACCTGCATAAGCCACTGTAAATCCAGCATCAGTGCAGATACCAAGAACGTCTCCCTGGACGGTAGACTGTATCTGTGTCCACCAGTGAAATTGAGGGTCGTCAACTTTCTTACCACCCATCATAGACATGATGGCAGTAAGTGGAGCCATACCGTTAGGGTAAAGTTTTAATATCTGTTGTCTCCAATTCATAGGCCGCTGATCAGCATGCCAGTCATATCCACCAGCTACTGTACCAGTGCCTCTCATTCCTAAAAACATGATTTAGTCCTCCGTTATATTTAGTTACCTAGCTAATTCTGTAGGCTACAAAAGTGTTTGCTGCTGTTCTCCTAACTCTAAATGTACCAGAGCCAAGATACCAAGACACATAATTTTCAGCAGCATCTATAATAGCCTGTCCAACGATAGTAAACCCAGCTGCAGCGGTTAGCGTTATAGTATTAGCTGCAACAGGAGACAGGTTTATAATAGTAAAATCAAAAGAATCATTGTTAATAAAGTAAGAAGTCAAAGCAGCATCCATGACTGTACCTGTAGGCAATGTATAAGCCTGCGTAGCACCAGCTGCATGTGTTCCAGTGATAAGACCAGCAATGAGAGCAGCGACAGTTATTGTAGCTGCCACAGTCATTGCAGTTGGAGCAGCTTGAGTTTTCCCAAACAAACCCCTTATCATTATCTCAGTATCACTGGACATTATTCCACGTTTTAAAAGATCCGCACGAAAACTCATTAGTTCCTCCAGTTATTAGTTTCCATAAGAGAAGTAAAATGTCACTTTACAACCGTAAGTGGTTCGATCTCCACGAACTTTTCCAATGAGGCCATCAATGCAGGTTTTAGCATTAGAGGCTTATCATTAACTACCTGCGGCAATCTCACAATGTCGAAGACAAGTTCAGTCTTCTGACCCATCAGTTCATTGTATTCTTCCATGAACCTAGGAAAGTTTTCGTCAGTTGGTTTGACCTCAGTTTGGTTAGTCTCTGAATTACTTACACCATACTTCTTAACCAGGCCAGTCCTCACCTTCTCAATAGCTTGGAAAGGTCCACCAAGTTTGCCTAACAGTTTCGCTAAACTTAAACTAGTCCTAACAGGCAGTTCCATATTGAAGATCGTATTCAGTGCATTTACTGCACTGTAAATCTCTACATTCAAAAGCTCCATTTTACCCTCCTATAGGTTTATTAAAGGTTAATACAGTATTAATTAATTCCAGGTCTTTTTATCAAATACTGGTACATATCCCACATTGCCTTCTATAAGTACTCTAATGTGGTAAGAGGTCTGTGTAAGAGTCATTGCATTAACATTCGCTTCAACACATTTATCTGCAGCAGCCATATTGAACCAAGCGAAATTTGTTATGAGTTGAGAAGCTTGCATACAGATTAAGTTATCTACTATACAAGCTCCACTATTGTTGGCTAGGAAGTGAGACAAAGTACCAGTAGTTGGATTAACAAATCCTACAGATATTGCTGATTGAACTCCTGCCATATGCATTACTTGTGTATTTGCACCAGCTCCTGATAGAATTCCAATAACACCAGCTACATTAACAGTTGCACCATTAAGTGTTCCCTGGCACTGTACTTCACCAACTAGAGCATAGATATTTCCAGCAGTTACTGTAAAGCCAGGAGACACTGCTAGAACATTTGAACTAGCTGATACACCAGCAGGTGCGCCAGTCCCTCCAGCTGGTTCATAAGTCCATGAAGCTTGTACACCAGTTAACGATGGTTTAAGAGGGTCAATGGTGACAAGGTCACCTTTAGTTTCCAAACCTCCGATTTCTGCAGTTGTATCATGGTTGTGAATTTTTAAGATGGTATAATCTGTGCCTGTTGGGTTAGAATATATTTGGCCACCCAACTTGTTGATATCTAATACTGTGATATCTGAAAAGGTTCGAAGCATCCACTTCAAACCATCAGAATAGAAAAGTTGGCCTTCGCCGGCTGCATCAAGTACAATATCACCTTCCCATCTTTCAGAGTCATTATTGTTATCTTCAATAGTGACGTAGAATACACCAGTGATAGACTTTACTACAATTGAATAAAATCTTCCTTTTGCTTCAGCCACAGGTGGCAGAGTTATAGTTACTGCCGCACCAACTGTATATGGCCGAAGTACATAATCACGAGTTGTCATGGTGTAACTTGCAACGGGGTCATGGAACTTATCCACAACAGCGTTAACATGTTGCTCACCTAATCGTTCTAAAGCCATTAGTTATTCCTCCGTTAAAGTGATTTATTCATTTCATCGATCTCTGCCAACAAGGGATCGGTATCAGGTTTATCCGAAGGCTGCCTTGGCTGGCTCTTCTTACGTGGAAGCTTCGGTGGATTGTTAGAGTCTGGTGGATCTGGTTCAGGGTTAACTGCTTTTTTATGAAGTTCAAGACGCTTACGAACTTCAGGACCTACACCTTTCATTACTTCAAGATATCCCTTGTCAGGGTTCTCTGCAAATGCCTCTTCAAACACAGCACTTACAACCTTCTTAAATGGCACAAGGTCCTTATTATCTTCATAAAAATCATCACTTGCCTTTTTTAAAGCTATCACCGTATTCATAGTGTTTTTTACAGTATCAGGGATAGATCGAAGAACTCCTTCACTGATAGTATTCCTTGCTGTATCTACACCTTGAACAAATACTTTGTTTAAAAGTTTGTTAAACGCCACTGGATCACGAGTCACCTCATCCATATCTGCATCGCCAATGAAGTCTATTTCATCTAACTTTATTGGCTCTGGTTCTACAGGTTTAGGTTCAGGCTTAGGTTCAGGTTTAGGGACTGACATTTCATCTATACGTTTACGAAGCTCCTCGTTGTCTTTTTTAATTTGCTCAATGTCAATCTCAGGCTCAGGTTCAGGACTAGGCTCCGGCCCAGGTATTGGTTCTGGCTCAGGAGTCGGTTCTGGTTCTGGTTCAGGATCTGGTGTAGGATCAGGTTCAGGTTCAGGAATAGGTTCTGGTTCCGGTAGATCCTCAGGAACCTTCACACTAGGTTCATCATCACCCTTTAACATATCAGCCATTTGATCTAATTGATCTTGTACCATTTCATCTGCCATCACTAACCTCCATTTAAAGTTTGTTTAAAAATTGAACGGTCTTATACATTCGCTGCTCTATCAACTTCCCTCCAATAACCATGAGTTCCAGCACCATCCCCACCTACATTCACCAAGGTAATCACATCATCCACTGCTGGAGTATAGTCACTAAGTGCTGGAGCTTGATTCAAATGAAAAGTGCCATTTGCCTTTGCATTGCTATCAGTCAAGCGAACAAGTAGGTCTTGGAAGATAAATATCTTAATCTGTCCTTGAGTCCCACCAAGAATGGTTGTTAAGGTTGAAAGGCCTACACTGGAAATTATCACAGTTTCAAGACCTTCGAGACTAAGTTCAACTCCAATAGTCATTGAAGTCTGCGCTGCAAGGGCTACAGTACCTTCCCCAACATTGCCTGTACCAACAACACCTACTGCATTAACCTCAGCTCTGGTTTCCCTTATATATGCAGGCAGTGCACTGTTAAGAACTGTATCTTCAGGTTTCGTTGCGTCTATTGTCATCTCTCTGCTCCTCTAAAATATGTAAGAAAATATTTGGTAAAGAAAGTAAATAATCAACTGCCTTTACTCTTCCATTTATATCTCCCATGCGCATTAAGACAGTTGCAGTGCTGGGATTTTCAACAGTTGAATCTTCAACTATTGATCTCATCTCTGAATCAAACCCTTTCTTCCAAGCACCTAACTCACGTTTCATATCTTTCCATAGAAAGGATTCTAGGAAGTCCTGTATCTGACCTTTAGTTGCTCTTACTGTTATCTCTCTATCATCCATTACATAGCTCCAGTCGGAACAAGATTACCAGCCTGAGCTTCCCTATCAACCACATCATCTGGTAATACTTGAGTTTGAGTTTGACCAACATTCTTACGAAAGTCCTCTACATTCTTCGCACCTAGTTGCTGTGCTATATACATGAAGATTCTAGTTATATCAAACTGAGCCATTAGTTCAGGTGACTTACCTATAACCTGAAACAACTTAAGCCAAGCCTCCGAGAAGTTACCTCCAGGTATTGACCCATCTCTGGGTATAAAGTCATATCCTACAGCTAAGTCATAAGGTGAGACAGGTATTGATCCTTTATCCTTCCCAAACTGTCTAGCTAACTGATCACGGTATCTACCTGTTATTCTTACAAATGTATCTTCCTTCAAATACTGTTGTGTATGAACTGCAAACATGCAACCTATGTCCTGCATAAACTGCATACCTATTATCATAGCAATTCGTTGTAGCCTTGAAATAGCGCTTCCACGTGTACCTTGAAATTCACCTTTAGTTAATCTCTCAGGTCCACCTTGACGAAGTGAGCCTTGCATAGACTGATCAGCACCACTTATCCTATCCATCCATTGAGTAATGTAGGCTGAGTCAGCTATATTAGCCCTTGTAATGTCAGTTACTCCAAGTTGCTGTACAACTTTGTCAACTCCACGTCCCCAAGCCGGACGTCGCAGTCGAATGAGTTTGCCTGGTTCTGGATCTTTCAAGTCATTAATATTAACCAGATAAGGATCAACAACCAGCATATCATTAATGGCTTTGCGTACGTTAGCCACGTGACTATTGAAGAGGAAATCCAGTGTATGTTGTAGTCCATAAAGTACCTCCATTCTACCTATTGGAGCTATCGAGTAGCCGTCAAACTCAGGTGATGCAACTGCAGCAGGATACATTCCGTGGTGATGAGTGGCTTTCTCACATTGGACTATTACATCATCTGCAGCTAAGGCAAAGAACCACTTCTCAGGATATTCACTGGTACCTAATTTCCACTCCTTCGGGATTAAGTTAATATACATCTTAATCGTATCAACTGGATTGGTAGACATCTGCATACCACGTCTAACATCAGTAGCTCCACCATGTCTAGTTTCACGCTCCGACTGGTCGTTTGCTAGAGCAGACTTCCTACCCTTTCTCGCATGTAGATATCTAACATTAAATAGATTAGAGCCAGGCTGACTTTCCTCCGAAAGCATGTTCATTAGATTATCACGATCTACCCAGCCAAAGAACTCACCCTGCTGAATCTTGTCAGAAGACACACTTGGATCAGGTAGCCACATATAAGGGTCGATGTTGCTAAGGTCGTTGCCTTCAAATAACAGTGCATCAATGAACTGTATGTCAGTGGCAGTTTGCATACCTAAATCTGACTGCGTTTCTGTAGTTGATCTAATAGGCTTCCTTCCATACTGCTGTACCCATCCAGGGATTCCTATACCTACTCCGTAACAAAGCGAATCACGCAAGATTGTGTGTAGAGCTAATGGTACCTTAGTTTTAATACAATGAAGTCGTATAACCAACTCCATCAACATTGCACCTATTGTGTCGTCATCTTCAACACCTTCATATTGAAACATAGGGTCTTGGAAAAATGCCATAGATAAGTAAGTCAACAACGCTTCAAGCATTGAGTAAGAGTAAGGAAATACTATTGATACAGGTTTGTTTGTGTCTTTTTTCTTTAAAGCCTCTTCCTTATCCTTTAATGGAATGTAGGTTGTCATCTTCCTATCAATTTCACGCCAGTCAGGAAAGCGCTTGCTAATTTCATTTCTAGACTCCCTAGCACGAGACCAGATCTTGTTACGCAAGGAAGTGTGAAACTCAGAGTCAGGTTTCAGATCAAGACCACCTGGGTAGTCATAGTCATAGATTTCCCTTGAGTAGTCAATATTTGGGTAGTCTGATTCCCCTGTTACAATGTATGGCATTTATATAACCTCATCTATACCAAGAATCCAAATACATCAATAGTTGCAGTAGCAGCACCAGTCGATCCAGTATTTACATAGATACCAAAAATCGAAGCAGCTGCACATTCTGCATATTTAGTGACATCAACTCCACCTATTACCATGAAGTCAGTGTTAGGTGTGGTCATACTTACTAAGGTAATAGCCTGTCTCCATGTATTACAAAGGGCACCAGTTCCAAGATCATAATCACTACCACCTATTAAGGAAGCAGATGGATCTCGAATAACTACATGTGTTGGATAGAAGACTTTTCCGGTCGGGACTGTGTACAAGTTAGTCTTTGCTGCAGCAGTCTGCATGTCAACACCAGAGACTGTTGCTACCTTAGTTATAGCATTTTCATTTAAAGCTGTCATATTAAACCTTATACAATGACTACATTGTTATTAAAGCCTACCACTTCATTCTCAAACATAACTATATCATTGATAGTTGATATAGCTAAACCAGGATAATCACCTAAGGTAAGTACTTCACCTGGATTAACTGGAGACGCTGCAGATATTGGAGCTGTACAGTCAATACCAGAATCAAAAGCTGCATCGTCGTACTGGAAGACATTTACTGCGCTACCTATTCTTATCTGTTGAAGTGCCATAATTTGTTCAATTTTTGAACGATCTAATTGTTACATTCCAGCTGAGCCTCTTAAAACACCATAAGGCCCAATACTTAGTATATCATCCATGACTCCTCCACCAGGACGTAGTTTAGTTTCATAGCCAGGAGTGTAAGTTCCACCATGTCGCCATGAAGCTCCAGGTTTCAGGGTAAAGTCACCACCAGCATAGTTTGTGAATATATCTGCTGTGGTAATTTCAAATGTGCACCTCGTGAAGGTCAAAACATCATCTACGTCCTTTGCCTCGATTGCTGCTTGTGATTCAATGAAATAACAGTCAGTAAAGGTCACAGGTTCCGCTCCATCCAAGCCAGTTGGATCAACGGTCGTAATCCAAGTATTATAAACGTTAGCTGCCCCGTCTAAATCCAAGATGCCAATGCCATCATTATATATGTAACAGGTTGTGGCTCCATTGGGGACTATTAAAGTGGAAGCAGTGGGAATAATTGAACCGCTATGTACACTCCCTACCCCTAAAGTAACGGTACTTGCATGAATTACATTCTTAATTACCCAGTAATCACCAAAGGTCTGTGTGCCAGCATGGGAAAACCCCCCGCCGTCTATCGTTATCACATTACCGCTTGTACCGTCTGAGCCTGACAAATCCACTGTGCCTATTGAGTTGGCCGTTGTGCATTCGATAAAATCGTTAGGTACGAAATAGCCACCGGCTGCCAGGTAAGTAGCTACCGTGCTGGAAGAACTGAACTCTACCGGTGTACCAGTGGGATAAGGAACAGTTATCGTAATCGTACCAGTCCCATCAAAATCAACATCCGCAAGACCGCTGAAATCCGTGGCAAGGGCATTGCCATCCCCATCCTCAAGCACTGCATTGTTAACTATTATAGCCGCACTACCATCTCCGTATGCCTGTGGATTAACAGCCCTATGGCCTATGGCTAAATTAGGGTCATAGAGTAGATAGTATGTCCCACCTACATCTGCCAGATGTCCATAATATGGAGCGTCTGAATAACTTACGGTAAGAGGTCCTGAGTCCCACCTTAACTCACTCGGTTCTGGCGTAGCAGTAACCCCTAATTGCTCAGATAATTGAAGGGCGAAATACCAACCTGGATTACCCACTACCGTTTCAGCCTCTGTCCGATTAGCTGTGAATGTCACAACCCCTGCTGCAACTGTGGCTGTACCTATGGCTGTGATTGTGGGAGAGCCGCCCGTCTCATCTCCATCCACCACAAATGTTGCAGGGGCATTGTGGTTATTAAATTCAGCGACAATCCAATCACTTGAAAGAAGTCCCGAATATACCCGCATTTCATCTATTGAGGTTGCAGAATAAGCCCCGGCTGATGTACCTATTGAAAAATTCACACCATTATTTGTTATATCTTCAGCAACGAAACTTGATATATCCTCCGTTCCAACTGCACTACCATCAAGATAAAAAGTTGCATTACCGCTTCTGTCATGAGTTACCACAACATGATGCCATGCACTATCATCTGCCCCTAATGTATTATTAGAGTCAACGAATAACGAAGTTCCCCCATCTTCTCTTAGATAACTCCTTAGGTCATCATCTGTTCCATAATACCAGAAATCATATCCCACTACAGTGGATGCACCCTTTCTAAGAAAACGATTATTACCTGCTCCTCCTTTAAACCATGTAGAAAGGGACCAATCATTTGTGCCCATTTCGAGGGTGGCGCTATTTCCAGCATTAATAAAGTCAGCGTCACCCGCAAAGTCTATACATTTTCCTATTTGACCTGTGCCTTGTGCCGAGTCCGTATCAGCATCAGTTAATTGTCCATGATTAACATTGACTGTGGCGTCCTTATAATTACCAGCAGCCACGCTCCAAGCTTCGTTTAAATGCCATGTAGCCTGATAAGCAGCCCATACACTTGTGGCATTATTGCTTATTGCGCTTTCTGTGCCAGGTGCATTGGTATTCCAGGTTGCATAGATGGTTGTATTCGCTTCTTTATTCAGGGAAGCTATACCAACCCAAATCTCTGCCGTTGCGTTTGCAGGGTTAGCGTTTTGGGTAAAATCAACGATCTCATAATTGAGTTGCGTAGTTAAACCCACATCACTGTAAAATTTTATAGCTCCGTTTGCTAAGTCGCTATCAAGACATTGCTCGCAATTAGATTGGAATGTCGCTGCGGTTAGTAGAACAGGAAAATTTGCCAAGTTTCCAGTTCCAGGTATTTGCGCTTCCTGAATGGTAAGGGTACAATAATAACTTCCTCCACCACCAACAGGTGGCGGGCTTGCTGACTCATACTCATATGCACCAATATCATGTCCACCATTTTCTGCCCTTGCTACTGTCTGAACAGCAAATGCAGGTGTCCACGTACTTACTGACCTCAACCCATTGGCTGTTAGGGTAAGTGTAGTCCCTGCATCTACAACAGCATCACCGCCAGCATCAGGATAGAAATTTGTAGGGAAGTTAATACCATTATCAGTTGTTATTCCATTTGCGTCTGTGGTTCCTGAAATTCTATTAGCGTGATTAGGGTTATAGTAGGAGTTATAATCTACATCCGGTTCCGTTCCAACTCCATCATAATAGAGACAATAAGGCCCGGCAGCCTGCGTCATGTGGATTACGTTATTCTTGATTTTCTGACCGCTGGAACTGACATCACCTCTAACAACAATTCCATA
>Ga0180007_10007482_pt1 | contig 10304 bp, 3 predicted proteins | sample MM_PC_MetaG_FD_121122 | JGI IMG/M metagenome (GOLD analysis project Ga0180007, IMG submission 121122) | Groundwater microbial communities from the Aspo Hard Rock Laboratory (HRL) deep subsurface site, Sweden - MM_PC_MetaG | ecosystem: Environmental > Aquatic > Deep subsurface > Groundwater...
GTTCCGAAGATGTTGTTGCTGGTATATATGTTGCCCGTTCCAGTAGCGACAACGGTGCCTATGGTTCCTGCTCCATACGCCAACGGGAGAGCTTCAGAGATACCATAAGTGTTGTTCCCTGCGATAGCCGCAAGTATAATCAGGTTGTTCGATATTGTGGAACTGCTCAAACACTGTAGATACATTCCATAATACGCCCCCGCAGCGCCACCGCCGATACCATCTATGGTGTTTCCTGTGATTGTGCAGCCGAAGAATCCACCCTGTATTCGTATCCCGGCCACACCATATCCAGAGCCATAGACACCCCTGATCCTATTGGACGCAATTACAAGACCTCTCGGCACTAGTTCACCGGCAGTTTCATTGTAACCCTGGTTAATGTCTATGATGCCCTCATAGGTTCCACCAGACGTATTACTGCCACCCCAGTTAGACAACGTGTTACCCACAATGGATATATCCATAAACCTAGCGGGGGCAGAAGCTACCAGCGGAGCCGTAGCTTGGATCTGAAAGGAATACATCTTTATCGCTGGCCCAGAATTTACTCCCGTGCTGTCGTGTCTAAACACATTGTTAGATATGTGCAGGTTGTGTAGTGGGTCTGGGTAAGAACTGGACGTATAACAATAAAGACCAGTAGAACCTGTGGCCGCCGATTCAACAATGTTCTCGGAAAACACAACATCAGAACTTCCCCGTATGGTAACTACTCCAGAAGCATTGTCAGACCTCATGTTGTTGCCCACAATGATCGCCCCATTGCCGATACTGTGCATGGTTTCGTTAAGCGTAGAACGCATTGTGTTGTTTCTGAAGATATTGTCTCGATTTATGGATGAGAAGTAGATGCAGTTAGTAACGCCCGAAAAGATTGTGTTGTCGCAGATAACATTCTGGCGTGTAAACTCAGACGCACCTTGTCCGTCAGCAAGAGTCGTTTCAACAGAGGTGTTACCATTAGCTTGAATCCCACCAATGTTGCCCGAGATGCTATTCCCAGACACTCTACAGTTGGCTGCTCCATAGAGCAGAATGTGACATAAGGTTCCAAGATAATCCCCCGGCGTGGGATCGTCACTAACCGAGAACGTAGCCACGCTGGTAAACTGGCAGTCACTGATTCGCGAATTAGTAACGCCGTAGAATAGCACCGAGGTTATCGCAGGATCATCAAAAGAACACTTTGTTATCGTGAGATTATCTACGGCAGTTCCTTTGATAAAGCCGGGTCTATCGCCAGTGTTGCGATACTCCTGCCCCCTGTAGATACCCCCAGCACCAGCGAACGACACGTTCTCAAAGGTAACATCATCGGCAGTTACCAAGAAACAGTTTTGTGTCTGGGTGGCTACCTGCAGGATCGCATTGGATCGGCCCATGATTATTCTGCCAGCAGTTGCAACGCTTATGGGAGTGGTGTTATCTATGGTGTAGGTTCCGTCTGGTGGCAGAAGGACGTTACCTAGAGCAAGTGCGCTCTCGATAGCCGCTTTGTTCACTGCCCCGGTAGCTGTGGTTTTCATGCCGTGTAGACGAGCATCAATAAGTGGAGCTCCCTTGATGTCCGTCCAATCAGGGCCAGTCTGTGCCGCACATCCTATTGGTAGAATAATCAGCAGAACGAAAATAATTAACTTTTTCATGAGTAATCCCTTTACGGCTCTAACGCCAGAACCGTTGTTCTGCAACCTGCAGCCCCAGTCCAGTTGTTCTGTAAAACCAGGTTGCCACCTTCTACATACATGTTGACGTGTCCCGCCGTATCTTTGGTGTTGGAGAAGATAGCCGCCATAGCGTTCTGTTCTACGGTAAGCACTGTGCCTGACAGCCATAGCTTGGCGTTTGCCGTTGCAGACCCATTGACGTTAATCATTATAACCGCTGTAAACGTAGGTGCTGCAACAACAGTAGCGGTTGCGCCGCCATTGGCAATAGAATTGTAATACGCTTTGACAGATTGTGCGCCGAGTCCGGCAGCGCCTTTGGCCGTCACCCCGCCCTGTATGATACTTGCGGCAGATGCGGTGATGCTCTTTGCAGCAAAGTCGATTGTGTTAAGACCAACCAACGCCTGTGTTTTCTCTGCGGCTGTCATCGGTGCAACGCCGTTGAGCGTAGTCAGAGAAGCTACGCCGCCAGTGATTGCCACGTTATCAGCAGCCTGAGTCGACATGGTGCCGAGGCCGCTTACACTATCGGTATCAATTATTGGAGCAGGCCCGTTGCCGGCGAACGCGCAAGCGGCGAGAAGCCACAAGAACAGAACAATTATTGCTCTTTTCATTCTTCCCACCATCCCCACGCTGCGTCAATCTTGATTGTTACGCTGGCTGTAGTGCCGAGAATCGAGCCGTTAAAGGTTCCGGCGCAAGCATCCCATGAATAAGATTGCCCTTCCGATACCAGACGGCCAACTCTTTGAACTGCCGTGCCGGTTGCTATGTTGTCTGTGTCGCCGATAACGAAAGAACCAGATGCGGCTCTAAGCTCAAAGCCGATTGCGCCTTCCGGTAGGTAATCGCTCGGATCTACTTTGGTTATGGCGTCGATGATGAATGTCGGCGTTGCAACGGTTTTGAAGCCAAAGTTGCATATTACCGGCGTGCCGCCGAGTGTCGGAAAATTGGGCTGAACCGCGAAGGCCTGCAGACAGCTCCAGATGATTAAAATTGTAGTCAGAATAAAATGCTTTTTCATGCTTTCCCCCATTAGTGCCTACGAAAAAGGCGGCATTTCTGCCGCCCTACGTGACCTGAATTCGATTATTCGGTGCCTTTGCGGCCCCTGACAATGAAAATTGCTGATTGTGTGCCCGATGCGCTTCTGAATACCTCAGTCGGCGCGGTGTAATAAACCCGCTTAGCCGAAAGGCCATTGGACGCAAGAGCGCCAGTAGTAGCAAGCAGCTGGCAAGAAGAAGCGGTCGGCAATGTGATACCAGCTGTTCCGACTGTCGCATACTCTACATACTGCAGGCATGATGCGCCGAGGTTTTGAATCTCAAGCTCAATCGGATATTCAACGGTGTCAGGCAGGTAATACGATGCAAAGGTGCTAGTTGCGGTGCTGTCGCTTGGCGTAATGGCCGAAGTGGTGACAAGATCACACTGAGTCACTTTCAATACATCGCAAAAGGTGGTTGCCTGGTTAGACAAGCCAGCCTGTCTTACTGCCGGGTCTACTGCAAACGAGGGAGCCGCAAGCGCGACGAGGAAAAGAATTGAAAGAAAGAGAGAGAACTTTGCGCAAAGTTTCATCTGAGAAACCCTCCATGGTTTATTTTAGTAAGCCTCCGGCTCACCCTACCTGAATTATATCACCTATTATCAATAAACTGATAGATTATTTTTTTATTTCCTGAACTTTTTTATTGAATTTCTTCTGCTCCTGCAGTAGTCGCGCCTTTTTGTCGGTTGTGGATAACTTGCTTTCTTCTACTTTTTCCATAATTTTACGGGTCTGCTTCAGCATGGCCTCGATTTTGATTGCATGGCGGTTATTCCTGAGCCAAGCAACATTCTTTTCACGCTTGGCAAGCTGCGCGGTCTGCGCTATTTGCACGTTCTTTCTGAAGTCATCGTAAACATTGTAGTCTCTGGCTTTGCCGACAAAGCGCCTGATAATCGGCACGTTTTCAATCTGTACCGGTTCACCCGATGAAACTCTGCCGATAGTGTCTACTGATCGCCCGATGAATTTTCCAAGGCCTCCAGAATAAGTCTCGAATAGATATTGAATATCTGCCGGGGAAAAGTCAGCAACGCCGCCTTTGTATTCGTCGCCGCCGGTAGCCTCGCTAAGCCACTTTGTAAGGGCCGCAAGCTGTTTGCTTGTTTGCTCATAATAAAGCTGATTCCTTGGAACCTTGGCGCCGAAAACTGGCTGGTCGGGTCTGATCTTCCTGCCCGTCCATTTGGTGTTGCTTTTAATGTCAGTAAATGGCTTGATAGCTGTCGGGGTGATGTTGTCTATTATTCCGCGGTTATCATTCCCTATCGGACTGAACGAACTCACGGCAAGGCCTAGAAGATCGCTAACCGATTCTATTAAGCCCTTGTCTCCGAAAAGCAACGATGAGGCGTTTCGACCAACTGCAGGAAGAATATTAAACCCGTATGGTAACGGGAGAGAAACGTAATTGCCGCCAGTATGCGGAAGCATGATGATCAAATGGTTGTCTTTCGTGGGTGAGTCGATCTTGTCGTAATAGCTTTTTTCGTCGTCATCGTCATAATCGGAAAGCATCCGGTTCATCAGGTCGACGGCCGCGCCCAGGGCAATCATGCTAATTAGCGCGGCCTTTCCCTTCTGCGTTTTGGTCATTTGACTGGTAACCTTCGCAACCATGTGGCCACCCTGAATTGAGGCGTTGCCGAAAACATACAGCGAGTTGATAGCGTTACCCCATTCGCCGCGCTTGTTGAAGTTCACTGTGAGGTTTTTGGCAAAAGCTGCAGACTTCTGGTTCGACATGCCTGCTTTTTTTGCGACCATATATCCCGAAAATCTGGTTGCCGACTCTACAATATCGTTTCCAGTCTTGACCAAATCGCCGATCTTATTGAAAAACTTCTTGGTCTTGTACCAAGCGCCGTTATTGATTCGTTCGTTTATTTGCTTTTCGAGATTGCCGGCATATTCTTCCAACCTGTAGATTTCGCTAAAGCCTGTTTTGCCACCGGCAAGAGAGTATTCCTTGAAAAGCCTGGTGTTTTCGTTGTCGATGCCAACATTGGATTGCCACGCAGTCTTAATCGCAGACGGGATGCCAGCCAGAATATCTTTTGCCATTTTTGGGGAGTATTTGACGGCGGTATGAATAAAAGCGGTCAGCGAATCTCTGAAAAGATTTACAGGGATAAAGCCCGGACTCAACGCGGTATTCGTAATGGCAATAGGCTTGTTGAGCATACGGGAAACTTTAAATACCACGTTTGGCTCAAACTTCTTCCTTTTTATCGCATTAAAAAGGCCCTTGTCTTTTACCAAGAGTGCAATGCTTTTGCCGTCGAACTTCGTGTGTATCACGTCGTTTCTATTGGCGAATTTATTATGCCGGTATTCAATCTCACCTGTCTTGTCATTGAAGAACGGTTCAACCTTGCCCTTGTCTATCTCATATAGTTCGTATGCCGGGTTAAGCAGCATCATCCTGGCAACCGCCTGCATGGCGGCATTGTTTTCACCGCGTCTAAAAGTCGTATCTATTGCGGCCTCGGAAAAAGCAAGAATATGTTCTGCTTCCGACCTTCTTCCCATCGCCCTTTTATCAAGCAAAAAAGGCTCTGCATCGTCCGGGATTCTTTTAAGAGGAGAATAGTATTCGTATTTTGCGTCAACAATATCTTTCACTTGCTCGTTAATATCGCCATACTTAACCTGCTCATCGAGAAGCCTGCTGTGCATTTCCCAAATCATCTTGCCAGCCGTCATCAGGGTGTCTTCGCCATGCTTCGCGAACAACTCGGCCTTTACTTCCTCGGCCTTCTCGTTTGTCCAGCCAGAACCGGCGACGTTCTTTTCCCTGAAAGCAGGGTTTATTGAATCGACGTAGGCGTTGCGCTCTCGTGCGTGCATGGCATAAAGAAAGTTGTTGAAGTCTTCATACGATATTTTATGTTTAACCAGGTAATCTTCCATGGGCTTCCAGTATTTATCTTTGAAGTCTTTCGTCTTTTCTTCAATTCTGCCAGAGATTGTTTCAAACATCTGATACGCATTTTGGTTGTCTGGAAGAGGCCTGCCACGATTTAGCTCGACGAGGTCTTGCGTTGTCTTCAGAACATGCCTGTCATCAGCCAGCTTCACGGTTAAACGCTCGGCAAAGTGCTGAATCTTTTCAACCGAAGATTGCGGGAGGTCTTGAATATCGAGCTTCTTGGCGGCTGGCGGCTGTGCGAAATAGGCTTCTGTTTTTGCATCCTTCTTGGCTCTCTTCTCGGCTGCGACGCGCTGAGTTTTGCGCTGCTCTGCTTCGCTGGCCTTGATCTTGGTAAGAATCGTGTCTTTGATTTGCTTGGCCGCGCTGGTCAGAGTCAGAAAGGCCTTGTTTGTGCCTATCCATTCCCATTGGTTTTTCGCGTTCTTCTTGAGCGTTGCCGATACTCCGACGTTGCCGGTATCGGGGCTGGTGTATTCCAGTTTCGCGGTTTTGCTGTCTTCCTTTTTCCACTTGAAGTCTTTGGCCTCTGTTGGCCGGGAAGGTAGCGAACCTCTGCCGCTGATTGCGCCGGTTCTGCCGAGTTTCTTGTTGAGTGATTGCAGGTCGGCGTAGAGATTTTTCAGCAAGGCATGAACCGACTTACCGAATTCTAATGACATTTGCTTCGCCCATTTTGCGAAAGTGGTTATTCCATCGCGAAAGAGTTTGTAGCCTGCCTTGGCATATTTATAGCTGTATTTTGCTACCAGGTATTCAACCGAAAAGATCGCGCCGGGGTTTTCTTCCTGCCATTGCGCAACGGCTTTCGCGGTTTCGTTGTCTTGGTAATGCTTTTCACTTACGCCAAGGAATTCACGCCACGCCGGGTCTTTCGCTCTGGCTTCGGCGATTGCTTTTTCTTGCTGCGCCTTAAAACGGCGGTTTCTTCTTCTAGCAGAACGCATGTGAACATCTTGCACCGCTGCGCTGTTTTGCCTGAAAGCCTCTCCAGCCATGATTGTTCTTGGCGTTGGATTTTCAAGACCAGAATTGTTTTCGTCGAAATAAACCGCGCCTTCCTCGAACCTCAAATACCGGCGGTCGGTATTTGGAACAACCGCCATTCTCTGAAATCCCGGTCTACCAAGCGAACCCATCTTAATCATGCCCTCTTTGCCAAGCCGCTTATTAAACGCCTGCAGGTCTGCATAGAGTGAGCGCAACTGCTTGCCGATTTTCGAGCCGAACTGTTTCAGCATCGACTTGGCCCATGCGGTGAACTTGGTTGCGCCGCGCTTGAATAGTTTCCAGCCAGCTCTTGCCACTGGCTTGCCATACTTAACCGCGAAGTCATACAAAGCGGCCTCGACTGAATAGAGCTTGACGCCCTTGTCTGTTTTTTCAGCCTTAACAGTCTGAAACAATTCCTTAAATGCTGTCTTAACTGGCATTGCTTCCGCTGGCAACAAATAAGGGTATCTGCCAGGATCCATACTGAACTCTTCAGCTGAAACAACATTTGCCAGGTAATCATTGTGCTTTCCCTCGTCGGCAAGAGTTTCGATAGTATAAACTTCGAAAGCTCTGGCTGCGCGTTCAAGAGTCGAAGACCAATAACCTCTGGATTTCCCCTTGTCGATAAGCCTGGATCTGGAAGTCATTGGCGATTCGTCCAATGCGCGAACAAGCGCGGCAAAAGTCTTTTCTACTTCGGTTCTAACCCCTGTCGGGTGTTCCGGGTCGGCTTGCCAATTCTTCGGGTTGAAGTATTCGCCTGTCGGATCTTCGCGGTATTTTGTTTCCAGTTCAGTAAGAGTCAGCTTTGAATAGCCGTTCTTTTTGTTTATATACAAAGGCTCTGGCTTGTGTGTGACATAGTTTCTATCACGGTAAGCGTTCGCGCCTTCGAACCTCAGAACTTTGTTTTCACCGCCGCGTTCGCGTGAGAAATAATTATCTAATGCGTGGAACCATTCGTGTGCCAAGCTTCCAGCGCCCTTGGTTTTGGTTAAGTTAATGATGATTGAGGTTGGTTCATAGTGTGCTGAAGCTTTCCCGGAACCACGGCTACCGAAGCCAATGCCGAGAGTGCTATTCAGGGAAAGCGCTTTTGGCGGGACGTTCAGAATTTTTGCCAAGTCCATGAATGAGTCGTAGGCAATATTCAACATGCCCTGACGTTCTTTTTGATTCTTCCCCTGGCTAACCCAGTTGCCAAATTCGACGCCCCTGAAGCCAAAGGTTTCGGAAAACTGCTCTGGCGTAACGTTTTTATTGTTGCGGTAATCTTCGCCCGATCTGGTTCGGTTCTCTTTTCGGCGAACATCACCCTCGGTTACATTTTCAGCCGCCTTAATATCTTCCCATGCGGCAACCAATTCTTTGCCGTTATTTCTGACAAAATCCAAGGCCTCTTTTGAGCTAGTGAAAACCTTCAGCGTTCGGTAAAGAGGATCGCCTTTTTTGTTGATCTTGAAAATGCCGTCTCTTCTGCTCCCTCGAACCTCGAACTTCATCTTGGAAACATCGGCCTGTTCGGCACCTAATTTTTCCTTGGCAAGAGAAACAAGATCGTTCATGTCGGTTCCGCTTCTGGAATACGACCTTCCATCAATCCGCACATTAAAACTCGGCTTCGGTATCTTTTCGCCGTCTTCGCCGTAAGCGTATGCGTTTGGATAGAAATTGATCTCGCCGATTCTTCCCCACGACTCTCGCGGCAACTGCTCCAACAATTCAACCTTCGTAATGAACCCGGCAAGACTTGGCGATGCTTTCATTTTGGTGAAAATTTCTTCTGGGTTGTCGGTAAATTTCTGAGTTAAAGACCTGACGGTTTTGATCTTCTCAACCCATCTTTCGAGCGCGTAGGCCTTGCGGGGTTTTGTCGGTATTTCTGCTCTGGCCGCTGTCGCAAAAGCTGCGGCTCTGGTGTCCTCGATATTATCTATCTCGCTTTTGGGCCATATTGCACTGAGGGGCATTTTGCGCAAATCATCGTCTGACAAATCTTTCATTGCCGATTGCGCTTTGTCTTTTTTGGCACCACCGAGTTTTTCGCCAAAGTCCTCGATCTTTCCGGGTGTGGCGGCTGGCTGTTTGCTTGCCGCTCCCGGTTCTGACTTTTCAGCCTCGTTCATATCGATAAGCTCAAACTGCTTAACCTCTTCTGGTGTCAGCTTTCTATCGTAAACAACAACGCCATGCCTGATGCGCTGCGCTGAGTCTCTGAATTCTGAATCGTGAGCGACAAATCCCTTTGGAACCGTGCCGAGACTTAACGGTCTGGCTCTAAGTCCATAGGTGTAAACCTGTTTTTTTGCCGAAGCTGGCTGCGTCAACACGTCTACTGGAAAAGATTTCTTCAGGGATTGACCGCTCTGGTTTTTGCCGAAGAATAAAGTTACCCATTCCTTCCCGGTATTGTCGCGCCAATGCTTAACAACGTCGCCCTTTGTACCAACTGGAATATCAGCATAAAAGGTTTTCACCTCTGCTTTGTTGCCGACAGAATAAGTCTGCGCTGGCTTTTGTTCCGTGTAAGCCTTTTTGGTTACATCGGGTTTTTCTTGTGTAACTTCCGGGGCTGGCTTTGGAGATATGGCGGCTGGTTCAGATTTCTTACTGCCAGCAATCAGCTCGCGAATTTGATCTTGCATCGGCCTGACTACCGCTCGATAATCCTCGCGATTATTGTCAGCCACTTCCATTTTGTGAGCCAGTTCGAAAACCTTTGCAGTAAGCTCTTTTGAACCACCGAGCCAGGCACTTTCTTCTGAGGCTGAGAAATATCCGTTCGGGGTTAAAAACTTCGTAACGCTCAGAGTGCTCTTGTTGGTTGGAGTTAGTTCTGATGTTATCTTGCCGTCTTTCCTTCTTATGAGAACCCATTTGCCAGTATTTGATTCGGCGATTATACGGCGCAATCCTCCCCTGGATGGTTCGGGCTCAACCCGTAAGGATTCTTTACCAGTTGGCCGTATGTTACTTTCGGGCTCTTTGGTTACATAAGGCTTTTCTTGTGTAAGTGTCTTCTCAATCCTCGAAGCATCGCCCCGGCCAGAGAGCCGCATTTTTGCGCGTGGCTGGTCTGGCATGATAATACCTGCGCCATTGCCGGTAGGTTTCTCTGTGCTGATTCTGGTCGGCTTCTGAGCGCTCGGCTTTTTCATTAAAGCAAAGCCACCGCGAACCGGCACAACGTCGTGCGAGTCCTTCAAATTGTTCTTGGCCTGATAGCCTTTTGCCGCCTTCTGGCTTGAGAATGGCTGGCCGCTTTTCAGGGTTATAATGTCGCTGGTCTTCGCCGGGAGGATAACGCCGCCGTTGTCGGCCAGTGTGCGCCCCTCGGTTTTACCTGGTTGATAATCCAGTAATTCAGTCTGTGGAGCCGCCTGCTCGGTAACAAAACTCTCCGGTGCTATTTCTGCATTGTCGAGTTGCCTGAGCGCGTCGCCCTCTGGGCCTGCCGGGTATTCTGTCTGCTCTTGTGGCAGAAGTCCACGGTCGGCAAGGAACTGCAGGAATTTAATCTTGCGCGGGTCCGTGTCGGGCAAATCTCTGATCGCCATGAGCTTTTTGGCGATTGCCACCGACGTTTTCGGCTGCGGTTCGTTCTCGACTGACTTTGCCTGCTTGTATGCGGTGTAGTCATCCA
>Ga0180007_10007483_pt1 | contig 10301 bp, 10 predicted proteins | sample MM_PC_MetaG_FD_121122 | JGI IMG/M metagenome (GOLD analysis project Ga0180007, IMG submission 121122) | Groundwater microbial communities from the Aspo Hard Rock Laboratory (HRL) deep subsurface site, Sweden - MM_PC_MetaG | ecosystem: Environmental > Aquatic > Deep subsurface > Groundwater...
AAATCCTGCCAAGCGGTCATTGTTTTGACCTTAACTTTTTTCTCTTTGGCCAAGAGAGTAATGGCATCAACTACTTCGTATTCGCCTCGATCTGATTTTTCTATTTGTTTCAACTTATCAAATATCTCCGGGGTAAATTTATAGAAAGCGGTGTTAATTAAATTTCCTACAAACTCCTTGGGTTTTTCCACGATCTCCTCTAAATAGTTCTGGTTATCAACCTTGAGTACTCCGTACTGCTCCGGATTATCCACCGGGAAACCGGCAATATAATTATAGTTATCGTCAATGATCATCGACTTTATATCCTGATCAGCAAACAAACCATCACCGGCAATGGCTACAAAGTTTTCCTCGCCTACCAATTCTTCCGCCGCCATTACTGCACAAGCAGTACCGTATTTCTCCGGGACTTTAACAAATTGGTTAACGATCTGGGCCGGGAATTTATATTTTTTAACGAAATCCTCAAACTGCTCCGCTTTATAGCCAACCACCAAAATCATCTCGGTAAAACCGGCTTTAAGCAGATCGGTCATTTGGTAATAAAGAAAAGGCCGACCGTTGACCTCTAACAGATGCTTGGGATTATCTTTGGTCAGCTCCTTAAATCTGGTGCCTTTACCGGCAGCTTGGATAACTACTTTGTTGATCATTTAATTCTTTTAATAACGTTATATAAAGTATGCCACAGCGGGGAAATGGAATATTCCCAGGTTCCCTGGTAGCTTTCTTGGAATCCGCCAAAACCTTTTTTGAATCTGGTGATTCCTGCCCAAGAATGAGCCGGGTCATCGGTGTCAGCGATTCCCCAAAAATCATAATAGTGATAACCGACCGCTTTAGCCCACTTAATCACCTGCCACTGTAATAAGTGGGGGGCCATTAGATTGCGCTGCTGATAATCAGAAGCTCCGTGCAGATAAGTAACGGTATCGCCGAACCAAGAGGTCAGGTTGGCGGCAATTATTTTATCTTGGTATGAAGCTAGAAACAGTTTAATCACCCCACAATCATTCAAAGTGCCCATCATTGTTTGATAATAACTGCTGGGATGGGGCCGGAAATTATCCCGGTCTTTAGTTTTTCCCAATAGGTCACAAAAGGTGGCAATCGACTGTTGCTGGCAATCTTCCTGAATTTTTACTCCCCTTTTTTCCGCCAGGCGAATATTGTATCTGGTTTTTTGCTTCATCTCCTGGAGCAAGGTTTCTTCCGGTTTACTCAAATCAAGAAAGAGAGTGTCTTTGGGTTGGATCGTTTTGGTTTTGGAGAAACCGAATTTTTCCAAATCGATGCGGAAGGTCGGCTCTACCCGCAGAAACATGGCGTCCTGTTCTTTAGCCCAGGATTTTAGTTCATAAAACAGATTACCCCAAACCTCCTCTTTGTCGGAGTCTGACAAACTGTCATCAACCACCGGGCCGCGGGGACAATAGACATAACAGCGGCTCAGCTGCAGCTGGATACAGATGGCGGTGGCAGCTCCCAGTAATTTTCCCTGATCAAATACGCCGATGCGAAGAAGCCGCTTGGTCTGAACCTGTTTAAACTCTCCCCAATGCCAGGACTGCAAAAATTGGGAGTTAGGCTGACCGGCGATAAATTGGTCTAATTGTGATTTATCTTCTAGTTTTTTTATTTCCATTATTTACTGCCGATAATTTTGAGAGCGGCTTTAAGTTTGGCTGCCGTATCAGGCAGGTCTTTGGGGATTTTTCTGATTACTTCCCTGGCTTCCTGGATGGTATAACCTAAATTGATTAACCCTTCCAGCACCTGCCGATCGGAAGAAGAAATTGATTTGTCGTCTTTATCAACTATTTTCCCTTTCAGTTCCAGGATGACTCGTTGGGCGGTTTTTTTGCCTATCCCGGAAACCGAGGTTAGAAAATCCAGATCCTCATTTAAGATGGCTTTTTCCAGCTCATCAGCTTTAGCAATATTAATAAACGACAGAGCCGATTTAGGTCCGACCGAGGAAACAGACAATAATTTTTCAAATAAGAATAACTCGTCTTCGCTCTGAAAACCGAATAAATCCAGGGCATCCTCCCTGATATGCTGGTAAGTAAATAGGCTGGCCCCCTGATCAATCGTTAGTTCATCCAAATAATGAACCGGCACAAACACCTTATAACCGACCCCGCCTGCCTCGATAATCAGGTAGTTAGCTCTTTTGTTCTTGATTTTTCCGGAAATTGATGCTATCATACCTGTCCATTATAACATATGTTAAGATAGAACTGATGAAATTTGCCCTAAAATCCAAGTTTAAACCAACCGGCGACCAACCCCAAGCAATCAAGAAGCTAGTGGCGGGTTTGGCGAAAAAACAGCGGAGCCAGGTGTTGTTGGGAGTGACCGGATCCGGCAAAACTTTTACTATGGCCAATGTTATCAATCAGGTTCAGCGGCCTACTTTGATAATTTCCCATAACAAAACCTTAGCAGCCCAGCTGGCTTCAGAATTCCATGATTTCTTTCCGCAAAACGCCGTTCATTACTTTGTTTCTTATTACGATTACTACCAACCGGAATCCTATATCGCCCGAACTGACACCTACATCGAAAAAACCACCAAGATAAATGAAGAGATTGATCGGTTGCGCAACGCCGCCACTTCTTCTTTGCTTTCTCGGCAGGATGTTATTGTTGTAGCGTCAGTCTCTTGTATTTACGGCATCGGCTCTCCTACCGTTTACGATAAGGTAAAAATCAAGTTAGCGCAGGGAGCCAAAATAGATCGAACCAAATTATTGAAGCACCTGATCAAGATCCGCTACGAGCGCAATGATTTTGATTTTAAACGGGGCAGCTTTCGCATCAAAGGTGATCTGCTGGAAATCTACCCTTCCTACTGGACAGAACAGATAGTCAGGATTGAATTTTTCGGAGACAAGATTGAAAAAATAATGGTCGTTGATTATTTGAATCAAGTGGTATTAGAAGAGGTGAAGGATATCGCCATTTTCCCCGCCACTCATTACGTAGCTCCTGATGAGCGGGTCGATCTGGCTTTGCTGGAAATAGACCGGGATCTAAAAGTACGAGTTAAAGAGTTAAAGGACCAGAATAAACTATTAGAGGCCCAAAGATTAACTCAGCGCACTAAATACGATTTAGAAATGATGCGAAATACCGGTTTTTGCAAAAGTATTGAAAACTACTCCCGCTATTTTGATGGGAGAAAACCCGGACAGCCCGCCTATTCCCTGATGGACTATTTCCCCAAAGATGATTACCTGCTGTTTGTCGATGAATCCCACATGACCATCCCCCAGATTAACGGCATGTATTTGGGCGACCAAGCCCGCAAACAATCGTTAATCGATTACGGTTTTAGATTACCGTCGGCTTTGGATAACCGGCCATTAAAGTTTGAGGAGTTTGATCAACGAATTAACCAAATCGTTTACGTTTCCGCCACTCCCAGAGAATACGAACTCAAACAATCTCAGCAAGTAGCAGAACAACTAATTAGGCCAACCGGCTTGTTGGATTCTACGGTAGAAGTCCGCCCCACCGAGGGACAAATTGATGATTTACTGCTGGAAATCAAAAAGCGGGTTAAGAAAAAACAACGGGTGCTGATAACCACTTTGACCAAAAGAATGTCTGAAGATCTGGCTGATCATCTGAGGGAGCTAGACGTTAAGGTTCAGTATCTGCATTCCGAAATTGATACTATGGAAAGATTGGAAATATTAAGAGACTTGCGGTTGGGTGAATACGATGTATTGGTGGGAATTAATTTATTAAGAGAAGGATTGGATTTACCGGAAGTTTCTTTAATTGTCATTTTAGATGCCGACAAAGAAAGTTATCTCCGATCAGATATTGCTTTAATCCAAACTATGGGCCGAGCCGCCCGCCATATTGACGGCCATATCATTATGTATGCCGATAATGTTTCCGGTTCCATGAAAAGAGCAATTTCAGAGACAGAAAGAAGGAGAAAGATCCAGAGAAAATATAATCTGCAACATAAAATTACTCCTAAGTCGATTATCAAAGCCATTCGGGGAGACAGACTGGCCGGAACTAAGAAAAAAGAAACGGCAGTGCCAACAATTAATTTGAAAAAAATACCGAAAGAGGCAGTGGGGCAATTGATTAAAGATTTATCCGACCAGATGGAACTGGCCGCAAAGAATCTGGAATTCGAAACTGCCGCCCGTTTGCGCGATCAGATAAAACAATTAAGGCAAGCACAGCCCAAAAAGAAAAAGTCTGTTAGTTCCTAAGAACTAACAGACTCCTCAAAGAGCGGGTGATGGGTTAAACCACGGTAAGCGAGCAATAGGCGCCAACCTTCATCGTCATTATCGAGCTGGTAGAATTCCCTGATTTCAGCAATGCTCATTTGCTGCATCTCTACATGATCGATCAGGGTGCCTGATTTGGGAATAACCCTCATCCTTTGAAGCAACTTTTCCTCCGTCGTCATCTTAGGAACGGCGGATTTTTTAGCTGCCGGGTCGGGCTTATACCCTAGCTTTACCCGGTGTTTGGCCAATCCTCCCTGGTGGCCCCGTTCGGCATGATCCGGTACTTGGATCAAACCTAGTTCAATCAGATCCTGACGGATCCGCTCGGTTCTGGGACCGCTCTTCAAAAAAACGCGTCTCAGGACGACACGATAGTCGCCGATCTTCCTCTTTTCCGATCGGCAACGATCTTCTTCCTGATTGATGACCCTGGCAATTTCTCTGGCTAACACCATTTCTTTCACATCTAGACAATCTGCCAATACCTCCAAACCACCTCGTCCGGTCTGTTGGTAGGCCGCCTGGATAGCCTTTAAACTCAGGCTATCTGCCACTTTTATCACCTCCTAGGTTCATCTTGCCAGGCCAACATTATAGGGTACTCTGATGGTAAAATATGTCAAATCCTGATAAATTAAAAACAGTTAACTAATAATTGTCATTAATTAGCATGGGAAAAGAAGCCCTAAAAACTATGGTCACCCTGGCTACCACCGCTTTTGGTTTAGTGGCGGCTCTGGCTTGGAATGGCGCTATTACCGGTTTGTTTAACAAACTTTTTGGCGAGCGCAGCAATCTAATCTCGCTTTTTGTCTATGCGGTAATCGTTACCATCGTTGCCGTACTAGTTACCTCTAAACTAGGCAAGTTGGCGGAAAAAGTCGGAGCCAATCCCGAGCCCAAAAAATAATCCAAATCATTATGAAAAAGGTTCTCGTTTTTGGTACTTTTGATGTAGTTCACCAAGGCCATCTTAATTTTTTCGACCAAGCTAAAAAGTTGGGTGATCTTAATATTGTGATTGCCCGAGATGTAAATGTTAAAAAGGTAAAAGGCCAGACACCTCATCATTCCGAGAAAATAAGAAAGGCCCAAATTGTTAAACTAAAAATTGCCGATAAAGTTTATCTGGGTAATTTAGCGAACCCCTACAAAATAATTAGTAAAATCAAACCGGATATTATCGCTTTGGGTTACGACCAAACCTCTTTTACTAAAGATTTACCGGTTGAACTTAAAAACAGAAAGCTTAAAATCAAGATTGTTCGCCTCAAACCATTCAAACCCGATCAATATAAATCTTCCAAGATAAAAAAAGCCGGCAGAACTTAAAGTTCTACCGGCAATAACACACTTGATCCAACCCTTAGCTGCAAGGACAAACGTCACAGAAAGGATCGCGACCGTCAAAGCAATGTGTACAGACATCTTCGGGCTTGACCGGCCAACTACCGTCCGCTTTCTGCAAACAAGCCTTAGCCCCCTCTACGCTGAGGTAACCCAGGCTGTCAGTCCCCAGCTCTCTGGCTGCTGCCTCCTCATCAACTTGTCCATCTTTGACAAAAGGTTTGGCAAACAGCTTGTGGGTTTCCGGAGTGTCGATTCCCATCTGGCAATGATTGATATAGCCTGGCGAACCAATACGCAAGTGGATTTCTTTGGCTCCGCCATCGCGAGCTACTCTGACCAACCGCCTTTGTGTGGTGCCTCGAACAATCGAGTCGTCTCCCTGGCCATAGCAATCCCATTGATCAAATGACTCGGGGATTAGACTGTACTTAACCCGGGCTCCGTCCTCCCGCAGCACCTGATCGGGCTGAATGAAGGTTCTGCCCTTATAAGGATCATGCAACCAAACTTGATGTTCGGGCAAACTACTAGCCAGAGCCAGTCCTTCAGTCACCAGGTCTCCAGACTTGGGTACTGACGAAACGAACTGGACTGAATCGGGAAATGGTTTTTCCTCTTCCAGCCGATGTCCACAACGAACCCGGAAACTACCAATAGGCAAACCATCAAAGGTAGAATCGGGCCGGGAGAAGTAGAAATACTCGAACAGACAACGTGAAAGCTTGTCGGCCCGGCAGATAATCGACGACTCCTGGATGCCATCTGGGGAAGCGATAATCAACTCGCCAGGTTTAACATCTCGAACGAACTCTGCTCCTACCCTGGTCAGAACACAGGTTTCCGAGGCAAAGATGGTGGCGCCGTCCAGAGTCCCAATACAAAGCGGCCGATTGCCCCAAGGATCCCGAAAAACAAACATCCGATCCCGGGCCATCAGTATCGCCGAGTAAGTAGCCTGAACTTGCTCCATGAACGCTCTAATTGCTGCTTCAATCCCCTTGGGATGGCCATCGGCATGCTCAGCCAACCAAAGCAGAATTAATTCAGCATCGTTCTGGCTATCAAACTTAACACCTCGGCTTTTCATCTGGCTACGAATGGTCTGGTAACCTGGAATGTCGCCATTGCTCTCAAAGGCCCAGTGCCCATGATGCGTCCGAATCGTATGCGGCTGCGCATTAACCACGTCACTGCCACCAGCTGTAGAGTAACGGGTGTGCCCCATGATCATCTGAGGATTTTCTACTGCACAGATGTCATGCCACTCTGGCCGCTCACGCGAGAACGTCTCTGACACCCAGCCGGTACCCTTGCGCATACAAAAATCCGTGTCCGAAGACACTGCCATGCCTGAATTTTCCTCACCGCGATGCTGAGTGCCTTCAGTGGCCGTAAGCCCCAATGAGGGCAGATGAAGATCCGTAGACTCTCCCTTGATCGCTCCAGTAACTCCGCACATACTTACCGCCTCCTTAGCTGGACGCTTCGTGTGTTATCAAAAGAACGTTTAAAGAGTATTATACTTTAACAAATCCCTGTCATTTGTCAAAATATTAATCCTATGTTAATATTTTTAGCACAATCCTTAATTACTAAATTAATTCAATTTCTATGCCAGTAAAAAAAGCAGCCTTTAAACACGTCCGCCAAACCAAAAAACTAACTGCCAAAAACGATAAGGAAAAGCAGCGGGTTAAATATTTGCTTAAACAAACCAAAAAAGCGATTGAAGATAAAGATAAAGGCAAAGCGGCCGATTGGTTAAAGAAAACCGGTAAAGTTCTGGACAAGGCGGCCAAAAATAATATCCTCAAAAAAAATACCGCATCTCGTTACAAGTCACGGCTGACAATCAGGGTTAATAAACTGAAATAGTTAGCTGGCGATTTTTATTACAAACAGGTTGAGTAGGGTCTTAGGATCAACTCGGCTTGTTTTTAGTTTTAGGTCGATTTCTAAAAGTCCCTGGTAAGCTTTCTTTAATTCAGCTAACTCAAATTTCTGGAGCATGGCCACTGATTTTTTAACTACGTAAGGATGAATCTTCAGGTCAGAGGCGATATCGAAACTGGGGACGCCCTGATCCAGTTTACTTTTGATTAAAATTAGATTACGAAACTGCCAGGACAAGGTGGCTAATAATGCCAAGGGGTGATTACCCGAATTTAACTGGTCACCAATTAGCTTACTGGCCAGTTTGGCATTTTTGGCTCCCAGGGCATCGGTCAGGTGAAAAATATCTTGGTCATATTTACTGCGGACAAATAATTCTACATCTTTAGCCTTAATTTCTTTGCCGTTCTTATAGCTTACCAGCTTATTAAGTTCATTACTCATCTGCCAGAGATTATCACCTACTTTTTCCACTAATTGACGGACGGCCTCGCTATCTATTTTTCCTTTTAGCTGGGCAACTTCTTTATTTATCCATTTATTAAGCTGGGTATTTTCCAATAGATTAAACAATTCGGTTTTGTCCGCCACTTTTTTTAGCTTATTGCCCAAGACAGAAGATTTGATCTGCTTTCCCTCCCAGAAGATGATAATGTTATCCCCCTTCAGATTCTGGGGAGTTAAATAATCAGCTATCTCCTGGCAAACCTCTTTGTTCTTTTTGTTGGTGATTAGGTTTTTGATTACTATCAATCTTTTCTGGGCCAAAAATCCGGAAGCGGCTACTGCTTTTTGCCAGTCAGCAAACTCCAATTTATCCTTATCTAAAATAACTACATTAAGACTGGACTTATCAAATTTCTTAATAAACCCTTCTTTCAATGTTTTTAATCTTTGCAGGGAACGATAGGAATCGTCACCATGTAGATAAATAACCATTGGCCTTGACAAATTAGATGTTTTATAATATTGTTAGCAGTCGTAAAATGACAATAACGCTCTTTCACCTCACAGCCTGGGAGAATATCATGGGAATCTATTGTGGAAAGTGCGGCGGTCCAATCGCTATGGGCTACTGCCCTTACTGTGACAGGGACCGGGCACCAAAAGGTACCAGTAACGAGCAGGGGCCGAAAACCAGAGGTCCAGCTGGCCCATCGTTGACTTCGTTCGCCGAGCAGCATCTCTTGGAACATCATCCAAAGCCTGATAGTAATACTTCTTCGGAAACCAAGGAAGGAGATGTCCGATGACTGGCACAACGCCGACGATCGAAAAGGGCAGTAAGATTCGTCCAGTCGGATCTGCACCAAACGGCAATACCTGGCCAGCGGTGATAAAGGGAATCGTTCCTCTGACGGCTGAACGTCAGAAACTGATTGTCACCAGTATCGGTGACTCAACCAGTTTCCCCACTTACGTTGAGGGAAGCCACTTCGAGGCATGTCACAACGGCATCGAGGTCATGGATAGCCAGGGAGTTTGGCATATGGTTCCTGAGCCAACGCCAAGCACCTAGCACCACCCATCGGGCCGATCTGAAGTTTAGATCGGCCTTTTTCTTTTCTTTAAACTAGCTTCAGTATATAAGAGAATAAAAAAGAGGGCAAAGATTGTCCTTTTTTGATTTGCGAGTTATTATATAGATACTGATTATTAAACTGTCTCTTATGAAAAAAACTAATATTCTTTTCTTAATTCTGGTTTTAATCATCGCTGGGGTTATCGCTTATTTTCTCTGGCCGGAAAGTGAAGAGCCGGTCAATAAGAATACCAACTCTAATATAAACACGAATCGTTCCGTTAACCCGTTTATTAACATGGCAGCCGATGACGAGGAGCTATTCAGCGAAATTACTGCTCCCGAGGCCAAAGAGATGATAGACGGTGATTCAACTATCATTATTCTAGATGTTTCGGCCAGTTATGAAAAAGGACATCTGGTCGGAGCAGTTAATTATCCGGTTGAAGACAATACTCTGGAGAATAGCCTGGCTGATCTGGACAAAGAGGCAACTTATCTAGTTTATGGTTATTCAGACAATGCTTCCATCGCCGGGGCTCAGATTCTCGGTCAAAACGGTTTTGCTAACGTTTACCGCTTGGAAGGAAATTATCCCAGGTGGCTGGATTACGCTTACCCAATAGAAAAATAATTGGGAGATAAAAAAAGTCCGGACAACTCCGGGCTTTTTTGTTTTGCCAATTTAAAAGATAACGCCGGTTTTAATACATTCGGCCAATAGTAAGTTGCCGTTTTCATCAACCAAGGCTACATGGTCATTAGTGCTATTCTGGATAGCAAAATCATTATAGGTCACTATATGTCCATTTAGTGATGCTATGGGAACCTCGATAGCTACTACCCCCTTGGCGACCAAGTCACCGTTCTTATCGATATAGAAAACCAGCTGGTCAGAACTATTTTTAATCATAAAAATGTTGCCTCCTGGGTCACTGACGGTACTTAAATCATCATAATCTCCGGCAATTTCTAAATAACCTTTATCGCCAAACTGGGCTACCGTCTCTCCTACTGAATTGGTTATTTTATAGTAATTGGTTTGCCCAATCGGCTCACAACCGACTCCGCCAGTACATTCGCCAGAAGCATTTACCTCTGCCCCCTCTGTGGCACAACAGGCGGTATTGCCAGCGGTATCCGTATAATATTCATTGGCATCATCGCCGCAACAGTAGCCATAAGTGGCCGGGTTTCCCCACACGCCGGTGTCAATATCCCAACATTGGTTATTGGTACTCCAGCGGTCAGCAGTCTGGCAGGGC
>Ga0180007_10007484_pt1 | contig 10299 bp, 12 predicted proteins | sample MM_PC_MetaG_FD_121122 | JGI IMG/M metagenome (GOLD analysis project Ga0180007, IMG submission 121122) | Groundwater microbial communities from the Aspo Hard Rock Laboratory (HRL) deep subsurface site, Sweden - MM_PC_MetaG | ecosystem: Environmental > Aquatic > Deep subsurface > Groundwater...
CAGTTTAAAATTTTAAGGAATTCACGAGGGAGATTTAAGGCTTTGGAGTATTTGCCGGAAGTGGAGAGTTTGCGAGTAAGTTTTAGCATTAATTAAAGTTTAACAAAAAATCTAGATTCGCTCAATAACGAGCTCCGAAGGGCAAATTTTGGAATCGGAATTGATTAAATTAATTATCATTTTAGCTACATGCTTGGGATTCATATAATTTGAAATATCTTTTGAACTATTTTTCCAAAAATTTGTTTTCATGCCTCCAGGGTAAATAGTTGAGACTTTAATATTGTGTTCTTTGGCTTCAAGCCTTAAGCTTTCAGTAAAACCAGCCAAACCGAATTTACTGGCACAATAAACCGTTTCATTGCTTCTGGCTTTTTTACCGGAAGTCGAGGCGACATTAATAATATAGCCTTGGTTATTTTTAAGCATTTTTTGATAAATATATTTTGAGATAAAAATAGCTCCAAGTAGATTGGTGTTAATAAGATTTACAATTTCTTGATCGCTGGATTTTTCTAGAGATTTACCCAGCTCAATACCGGCACAATTAATAAAAACATTGATAGGTTTGTCAACTAGGCTAACAGCTTTTTTAATATCGGAGAGTGATTGAAGATCACAAGAAATTTTTCTAACATTTTTGCCTGCAATATCGGTTTTTTTAATGTTTCTGGCCAATAAAAATAAATGGTTGTTTATTAGTAGTTTACTCAACTCTAATCCCAAACCGCTGGAAGCCCCCGCAATTACAATATTTTTCATAAATAAATTATATATTATTTTACCAAAATAGAGGTTTGAGGTATACCATCTATATTTAGATTATGATTATTTAGGAAAAGATTAAACCAGTGGATTCTAGACGGACAACGACGATGGCAGTTTTGCTTAACAACGCTTTTTGGATCTTGAGTAATGTCAACTAGAGAATAAATACCGTTAGTTTGCTGGCTTTCAATTCTGTTTTCTGGATTGGTTACATGCGCACATGGAAAAACTCCATGCTGAGGATTCCAGGTTGGCCAAACAAATGGACTATTGCAATCGTATTCTTCAGGGACAGTTGATTCTGGTGGGGATTTTAATAAAACTTTCATTAGCATATTTGGGTATTTTTGTGAAACTTCCTGTAATGCAGTTTTTCCAGCTTGATTGTGAGGATCGTCAGGTTTTGAGAATAAATCATAACGACAGCGGAATTCATCCACTCCAAGCTCATTGAGCTTATGGATAACTGGTTCAATATTTTCTACGCTTGAGGGACTAAAAACGTGGGTGGCTACTAATGCAAGTTTTTTACTACGTGATTTTCGCAAATCAGCAATGGATTTTATTGTTCCTATGGCAAGATTAAAACCATCAAATTGAGCATTTTTAAGATAAGAGTCTTGATTAGTTCCAGGAAGACTAACTAAAATACCTTGAGCTTGATCAACAACTTGAGTTAGTAACGGTTCTTTGATGTGCAACCCATTCGTAGTTAACCACACTTCTTTTTCGGCCTTGGAAAATTTTCTTAAAATTAAACTGGTAACTCTAGGAAATAATGTGGGTTCGCCCCCACCAGCTAAATATACTTGTTCGATACTGAAACCATCTTTTTCCCAGTCAATTGCCTTGTCCACTTCTGAGTTTAATTGTGAAATTTGCTCTGGACCATATCTATTTGCTAAAAAGTTAACAGAACTCTTAAGGTCGTAACACCAAACGCATTGATTTTGGCAGGGATTACCTTTGTATCCAAGGTGAACATCAATAATTCTAGGAGGGAAGTCAAATTGTTGACCATCTTCCTTATTTAAGAATCTTTTTTGAAAGTATTCAAGATTCTCTAAAATTGCTTTTCTGGCAAAATCTGTTTCTATTCTATTGAGCATAATTTTTTAATATTATATCATAGACTATAGGCTTTAATGCCCGGCAACGTGCCCTCGAAAACAAAAAAGAAAAAAATCTACCGGGTGTAAAGTAATAGAGGGTAATTAGCTATTCTTCCTCATTGGACGCAGGAACCGACCAATGCAATGTCGAACTAATTATGGCAATTTAGCTAATCTCACGGTTTGTGTTAAAATACTATTACTAAATGCCAAAATAGGTTCTAATGTAACCTAGTAGAGGCACTCACGCGGGAGTAGCTCAGCTGGTAGAGCGTTTCGTTGCCAACGAAGAGGTCGCGAGTTCAACCCTCGTCTCCCGCTCAGAATATATAGATTCACCTACAGGGATGATCCCTGTAGGTGTTTTAGGTTGTTATATTAATCTATCTTAGAATTGTTCTTTAATCATTGTGGCCTTAGCTCATTTGCTTTAGGGCGGCTAGTCTTTGACTGATGGGTGGATGGGTGTTGAAAAGTCCGGAAAACCAACCGATGGAATCATGGCGGTTTTTCAAAGGATCACTAATATATAGATGAGCGGTAGCTTTGTTAGCAGCTTCCAGAGGCTCTTTATCTTTGGATATTTTTTCTAAAGCTCTGGTTAAGCCCGGGGGGAAACGAGTAATCTTAACAGCACTGGCATCAGCCAACAACTCTCTTCTTCTAGAGATGGCTAGTTTAATTAAGTTGGCAATTAGAGGTGAAAGTAAGGCTAAGATAAAACCTGTAATAATAAAAAATATTTGGAGCTGATTGTTATCATTATTTTTACCCTTACCTCTCAAAGAAAAGCGTAAAAACCAGTCGGCCATTAGAGTAATCATGCCCACTAAGATGACGACAATGGACATTAAGCGGATATCATAGTTTTTGATGTGGCTTAGTTCATGGGCAATAACGCCTTCAAGCTCGGTTCGATCAAGAGTAGCTAGTAAGCCTGAGGTAACGCAGATAACAGCGTGCTTTGGATCACGGCCGGTAGCAAAGGCATTTAGAGCAGTGTCGTTAATGACATATAGTTTAGGCATGGGTAGTTGAGTGGCTAAACAGAGATTTTCGACGACTGTATAGAACATAAAATTATCTTTTTTGGAAGCCGGTTTAGCTCTGGAGATAGTTAAGATAATTTTGTCGGAATAATAGTAGGAGCTAAAACTGATTAAACCGGAAATGATTAAAGCAAAACCGGTATAGGATAAGCCATAGCCATTAGCTTGACCTAATATATAAGCGGTAACACAGATAAAGCAGATAAAAATGCCAATAATCAAGTTAGACTTGTTTTTATTAGCATCAATCTGCTCATAGATATTGAGCATAATGATTTACAGATCAACCTTGGGGGTTTTGGTGTCTGAACTGGAGACAGATAAATGTTCACCTGAGTCTGGGGTTTTTAAACCAGGTTGGCCGGTGAATTTAAACAGATTGGCAATTAAGTTAGTGGGAAAATTGACTATCATGATGTTGTAATCGGCGGTTAAGTCAATCAAGGTTCTTCTGGAATACATTAGTTTATCAGCAGTATCTCGAAGTTCGTCCATTAGTTTTTGTGTGGGGCCGGCGGCTTTAAGTTCCGGAGTTGATTCAAAAACTGCTTGGATGGCAGGTAAAGCTTGAGAGACCTTAGAAGAGGCGTCGACCATTTGTTGAGTGTTTTGGCCCTTAACTGCTTCTAAAACTGATTTCCGAGCTTGGGTAATTTTATCTAAGGCTTTTTGTTCATGTTTCATGTAACCTTTGACTGAGTTAATCAGGTTAGGAATCATGTCAGCTTGGCGTTTAAGCTGGTTACCGATTTCTTGAATGGAAGCCTTGATTCTGGTTTCGGTAGTTTTGAATTTGTTGAAAGTTGAAATTAGGTAGAGACCTAAAATAATAATTAGGGCGAAAAAAAGATATAAAAAACTCATATGTAACCTCCTATGTTAGTTATGTTTTAGTATACCAGTATACCGCTGTTTTGTTAGCAATGTAAAGGGTTGAAGGAGGGAGAAATTAATTGGTCTTTGATTTTCTTAAATAATCAAGGATAATTAATAATTGTAGATATTAATAAAGTTTTAAAGGAGAATACTATGACTGGATATTACGGTCAAATAGAAGAATTAACTTTGGAGAATGAAAACTTTCGAAAGGTTTTGTTTACCGGCAAGCACACTCAGTTGGTCTTAATGTGCTTGAAGGTAGGTGAAGAGATTGGAGCAGAGGTTCATGATCACGTCGATCAGTTTTTTAGAATCGAGGCTGGTGAGGGCAAGGTAATAATTGATGATAATGAATATGTGGTTAAGGATGGTGATGCGGTGATCGTACCGGCTGGCTCAAACCATAATGTGATTAACACTTCGACGACTGAAAGTCTAAAGTTGTATACTTTGTACTCCCCCGCTAATCATCCAGAGGGAACGATACATGTCACCAAAGCCGAGGCCGATGAAGCCGAAGCTCACGAGCACCATTAATTGGTTCTTGAAGAATTTGATTTTTTGAGAAACAGTTTGAGTTAATGTTCCAGAGCAGATACGGTTAAATTTTCTCCGTCAAAATCAAAACTGAAAGTAATCGGCTTTTCTAGGCTATTAACAATATATAGATTTCCCAATGGATTGGGGCTTAAAATTGCCACGCCGTATTCTTTGGGGACTTCATTAATCTTGGCAAAATTGTGGTCAGAAGGGCTATAAGCAGTTAAACCGGCATCTTTAGCCACCCAATACATCAGTGAAGCTAAATGACAGACTCCATCGCCAATCAGGTGACCGTCAGACTTAAATCCCTCGCTACCGATGAAATGAGCGTTAGTGGTTTTAACTACATTGGTTGAATAATCAGGTAAAGTCTTTTCATGAAAAGCGAATGTTTCATCTGGTTTTAAAGTAAACCCGGCTTTAAGGGGTTGGTTAATTCTCTTCCAATCGATCTGACTTTTGTCGCTTACCTTATTATCTAAATAATAAAGGGTTAAGAGAATATTATCCTTAAAGACATCGTTGACAAACTCATTGTCATATCTGTTTTCCAGGCTAAAACTATGGGATGCCAAAACCGCACTGGACGCCCCCAAAATTTGTGGTTGGGTTAAGGCTAAATGAAGAGATAAAATCAGCTCATATAACATAATCAAGGCGGAATTATACCATATTATAGGATATATTGCCAAACCTGGCTGAATAGTTTATTCTTAAAGTATGATTGGAAAAAGAATTGGATGGATTTTGTTGATAGTGGGGTTGATTATAGGTGGAGTATTTAGTTTTAAACCGAAAGAGGATGAACCAAATTTTAGTTTACAAGTTGAAAACGGGGTAAAGGGAATTTTTTATGGCCAAGAGGTAATGCCGCCGGCAATTGACTTGGCTGTAGCTGAACCGGTAACTAATGTTCTGGGAGACACTGACCCGATCGCTGAAAAACGAATTTACGTTGATTTAAGCACTCAAACTTTAACCGCTTATCAGGGAGATAGTTTGTTTATGAAAGCCTTGGTTTCTACCGGAAAATGGGGCCGGACGCCGGCCGGTGATTTTACTATTTGGTCTAAATTTCGAGCTACCCGCATGTCCGGTGGTTCAGGGAATGACTATTACAACCTACCCAATGTTCCCTATACGATGTTTTTTTCCGGTTCCGGGGTTGCTGCGGGCAGGGGTTTTGCTTTACATGGAACTTATTGGCATAATAATTTTGGCCACCCGATGAGTCATGGTTGTGTCAATATGAGAACAATTGATGCTCAAAAACTATTTAATTGGACAGATATCAATCAAAAAATAATGATTTATGGCGAAACACCAAGTTAAATTATCACTATGGTTAATTATCAGCGTAGCCGTTGTTGTTGGGCTGATGTTTTGGCGTTCTAATCCGCCTCAACCTCAACCGGTTCCAATTAAGGTTATTACCGAGGCGAGCTCCAGTCCGGAGCCGACATTATTTGCCAACTCATCAGATGGAGAAATTACCTTGGAGATGAATCAAACAAAAGGCGCTGATACAATCACTTGGACTTTAACAGTCAGCAAGGCTCAAGAAGCAGCTAAAAAAATTTGGTGGCAGACTTTGCCGAAAGATACCACGATGTCAATTCCGTTTAATACTGTTTCTCCGGATAATAAATATTTGTTTTTAAAGAAGGTAGGGCCTGATAAAACCCGCTACTTGGTGTTAACCGTTAGTGGTGAGCCTATGATCTCGGAAACCCAAACAGTGGAGTTTGCCGAGTTGTTTGAGTCAAAATATCCTGATTATAAAATTACCGAGGTTACCGGCTGGGGCGGGATTAACCTAATTGTGTTTAATACTGATAAAGTCGAGGGGGGCATTGGGCCGTCTTTTTGGTTTGACGTTCTTACGGGAGCGTTTATTCGGCTCTCCAACCGCTTTGAATAGTGGTGGATTGGTTTCGGACAGTCTCTGAAATATTCTAGGACCATCCCTGAAACACCTACAGGGATGATCCCCCGATTGAATCGGGGCAGGCTTGTAGGTATTTTAGGCTGATATGTTAGGCTTTTTGAGGATCGTTCCTGAATTATTGTAAACTTTATTGTCTTTGGCAGTATGTGCAAAATTTGCACTTACTGAGTTTTTCCTTTAATTGCACCATGTTTAGTGGTCTGTCGGAATTTCCGACAGACCATTTTTTCTATTATTATTTGAATCGGTAGGTTTGTGGTAATTTAGATTGATGTGTCAGTCTTTCTTAAGCCCGTCCTTGAATTTCTCGTCCCTGAATTTCTGAATTTGCGATACTGTTTATTATCGCTGGCAGTTACCGAGAATTCCTCGATAACTGATTTTTTTATAAGTTCACCTTTTTTGAAGATGTTTTTAAGATGTAATGAAATATTGTCTACAGAACATTGAAAAAGCTCTGCTATCAATTTTTGTGTCAACCAAACGTTTTCATCCTGAAAACGAACTTCCAGACCGTTTTGACGAGAGTCGGCAGTAAACATCAAAAACTCTACCGTACTGTTGCAAATCGTTAATTCTTTTGATTTTTTTAATCTAGCCATAATATTAAACATATCCCGAATACTAGGCGAATGTCAATCTTTTGTTTATTTTAAGTTGTGCTAATTTTATTGAGTTCTTCTAATATTCTAACCATGGCGAAAGTATCCAAGGTACAGTATTCACTTAAATTTAGCATAATTTTGTTCTTTTGATCTAAATTTTCTCCTTTTAAAACTGTATTTGTCCAAGTTCTTCTGGCTAGCAGGCCATCGGCGATATCTAGATCCTTGTAACTGAGTTCAGGGGCTAAAACCGGTAAAACATTCTTTAGTGATGCACTTCCATAGAAATCTTTGTCTACAAACCACATCTTTGAAAAAGGAGTCATTAGGTCTTTGATTCGTCGATTGAGGCTTTTTAGAAATTCTGTGTGTTCTGGGTAAAATTTAGCCATTCTGTCATTGCAGGCTTTTTCATAACTCATATTCCAAGTTAGAATTGTACCTTTGTTGCCGATATCTTGTTTTAATTTTTCGATTAGCTCTGGCATTGGGTTTGAGTTTTTGGTGTGCAAGTACTCGGTGTGTTTTAACTTGGCTCCGGGTTTATCTAAAATATGAAGGGAATACTGGAAAGGATAGTCACCAAATGGTTGACAACCATCAAAATATGGAATGACATGCGAAAAAGTTTCATAGTCGAAAAAATAGAGAGGATAAGTAAAAGTACTTAAAAATTCTTTAATTTTTTGTTTATCAATTATTCTTTTATTATCCCTGGTGGTTTGAATTTGAGATAGTTGTTTTGGTCGTAAGGCTAGTTCCTCTAGGATTTCTCCAATATTACATATCCCCTTTTCTTCGAGTTGGCTAATTTGTTGAGCGTTGGGATAACTTAAGCGGTAAATACTGTATGAGTCAAGGTTTGGATTGAGGGTTTTATAAATAGCTAGCCAGTCTTGAAACCATTGGGTGTTTGGGACATTAATTTGATTAACCAGGCATGGTGAGATATCTGGAATGACTTTTTGAGACAAAACTGCAAAAGCTTTATCTATTTGTTTTTTAGTGATTTCTATTAAGGCTCTAACCTTCTGAGTAACATCAACCCTGGAGGTGATTTTAACTGGATCTATATCCCCTTTTCGAACATAGTCTTTATTAACGTGAATTACTTCGATCTTTTGAACATTAATTTCTGATTTTTCTAAAACTATTATTTGGAAAGCTAGATCGTAATAGTGTTCAGGTTTTACTTTAGTACTACTTTTTATTTCGATTAAGTTAAAGATATTGTTCTCCACTCTATCCAATACATCGACTATGCAAGTAAGGCCACCTGCTTCGAATCTTCCTTGAGTGATGGTTTTAGCGTTTTCCCCTAGCGCCTTCTTGGTTCGGGCGGGTAGGCTTAGGTATTGATTGTAGTTATTAAATCCAAGGTGAGTAGCATCGGGATATAGCTTTTCAGCGTAACTCTCAAATTCATGTCCGGCGTCGAATATGGCTTGCAAGTTGTCATCCACTGGTGGGAGTTTGTGTTTGTTAAACTTTTTTAGCCACAACCACGCTGGGTGGCGGAGAAATAACATGTAGTTGGATTTTGATAGGATCATTACCTGTCCCTGAACTATTTTAAGATTTTATCTTGATGTACTAAAAATAAATTGTCTTTTTTTGCATTTAATTCCAGTAAATCCTTGGTAAAACCAGACTTTGAGTAAATGGCAAAGAATTCCTGTCTATTGTTTATATTCCAAGGAACAAATTTAGCTTTTTGTCTAAGTTTGTTCAAGGTTCTTATGTCCTGCTTTGTATTAGACCACTTAGCTTCCATAAAAACTATCTTTTTCTCTTCTTTATTAAAACCAACACCATCTATTTCTACTTTGGAATCCCAGTATCTTCCAACTCTTTCAAATGGAAAAAGTTTGGTCGAAAGTGTTTTAAGATGAATTCTGGCAACATCTTCGTAGGCGATTGCTTCTAAAATGTTGCCATATTCTTTGAACCGTTTACTCACTTGATTAAAATTCCCAATCTCTAGATCACTGGTGTACGCATAGACATATTGAAACCAAAATCTAACAAAGTTTTCTGTCAATATATAAATGCCTTTTCGAGATTTATGGGGTTTGTCCTCGGTTACTGGCACCTCACGACGCACAAACTGCAAGTTTACTAAAGTATCCATGTATTTGTTCACCAACTGAGGGTCGAGGCCAGAGTAACTGGCAATTTCACCTGTTTGTGTTTTACCCCAGGCAATTGCTTTAAGGATTGCGAAGTAGTTATTGGGGGTGCGAAGCTCTTGCTTGAGGGCAAAACTTACTTCATTGTGATAGAGTCCCTGTTTATCCCAGCAGAGAGTTTTAATGGCTTTTTCTAAAGTATTAAACTGTGAAAACTGCTGCATGTAGGCTGGCATTCCTCCAGCAACACTATAAAAACTCATAAATTTTTTGAAAGAGGTGTTGGGGAAAAATTTTCTACTAGCCAGATAATTCATAGACTCAATCATTAATAGACCAGTTTTACGTCCATATAGAGGTGCTTTTTCAGATAAAACCTCTGATTCCATCATGGCAATGCTCGAGCCGCATAAAATGAGGTAAATTTGAGTTTTTTTGAGAATCTCATCCCAAATTTTTTGAAATACTGAACTGGTTGCTGAATCTGTCTCTACTAAATAAGGATATTCATCAAGAGCTACAACAATTTTCTTGTTTTTTGATTTTTGTTTGAGATAAGCGAAGGCTTCTAGCCAATCATCAAAGCCTTTTTTAGCTACAAATTCGTCGTCAAAGTAATTTCCCAATACGCGAGCAAATTCAAGCAATTGGTCCCTCAAGGTGCGTTTATCTGCAAGAAAGTAAATACCTTTACCATCTTTAATAAACTGTTTGATTAACTCGGTTTTACCTACTCGGCGTTTTCCATACATGACCACTAGCTGAGATTTTTTTTGCTCCCAAAGCTGATTAAGTTTGGCTAGTTCCTGGTTACGGTTAATGAATTTCATTTGTATACTCATAAGTATATAGTTTGTTAATAGGTCTGTATTAATTGACCTTATGGTCAATTATACACACATATTGTCAATTAGTATACTCGTAAGTATATTAACTATGAGTATATAGATTTAAAGTTTTGCCTAATCCCCTCTCTAAACTTAGGCGAAAAGTAAAGTTTTTGGTTTAAGATTCGAGTATCCTGCTCACAAGTAGCCTCGCGTCGTGTTTTAACTTGTCTGATTAATTCTCGGGTTTCTTGGTCACGTTTACTGGTCATTCTTGGTATTGATTACACCAACAATTTTTTAAGCAATTATTATATCGGTAGGTTTGGAGTGATTTAGATTGATATGTAAGTCCTTTCTAAACCCGTCCCTGAATCAGTGTTGGCACAATCGGTTGCATATTTTTTACCATCAGAGGCTTTTAATTTCAGTCCGTGAC
>Ga0180007_10007485_pt1 | contig 10299 bp, 9 predicted proteins | sample MM_PC_MetaG_FD_121122 | JGI IMG/M metagenome (GOLD analysis project Ga0180007, IMG submission 121122) | Groundwater microbial communities from the Aspo Hard Rock Laboratory (HRL) deep subsurface site, Sweden - MM_PC_MetaG | ecosystem: Environmental > Aquatic > Deep subsurface > Groundwater...
AGCAAGTAGCAGAAAATATTAATCAATTTCTTAAACCACAAGGAGTAGGAGTAGTAGTAAGAGGCGTTCATTTGTGTATGCGAAGCAGAGGTATAGAGAAACAAAACTCGGAGATGGTTACTTCGGTTATGCTCGGGTTCTTTCGAGAGAAGCAATCTTTACGAGCAGAGTTTTTAGAGTTAATTAAATGAAAATCTACTTTGCAGGGTATACCTCGCTACCTGCTATCATTGAGTTTGTTCCTACAGTTCTTGGAAGTTATTTAGCTTTTAAAGGTAATCCTCAAAAGTTACTCGATCAAATTATTAAATTAAAGATACAGGATTTCTTTTTAGATTCAGGTGCTTTTTCCGCTTTTACCCAAGGAGAGAAGATTGATATAGATGAGTATATACAATTCTGTCATGTGGTTAAGGATAAAGTAAAAGTTATGGCTAATTTAGATGTGATTAGTGACTTTGACACAACATATAAGAATTGGTTACACATGAAATCAAAAGGGATTAATGCTTTGCCAGTTATTCATTTTGGAGCTCCTGAAAAATATTTTGATTTATATTTAAAAGAACATAAAGTTCCTTATCTTGCTTTAGGAGGTTTAGTTCCATATGCAAGGCAAAAAGAAAGATTAAAAGAATGGTTAGATCATTGTTTCTTTATGATTAAAGATCATTTTCCAATGAAGATACATTTGTTCGGCGTAATCTCTGCATGGGCGTTAAGAAGGTATCCGGCTTATTCTTGTGATGGTACTTCGTGGCTACAAGGAGGAAAATTTGGATCAACGATTGAATTTAATAAATTAAATATCAGAAGAAAAGCATATAATGATTTTTATCTTCATGCAAAAGATTATAAATATCGGGATATAGTAAATGCGAGAGCTTATATGTTATTGCAAAGTGAAATAACAAAGTTATGGAAAAGTAGAGGTATTGACTGGAAAGATTAAAATAAACTATAATAAATTATATGGAAGAAAATAAGACAAATATTCAACTAGACTTCACAAAATTAAGTGTTGTAGCTATAGATCAAGTTCGGGCAAATACTTGGAATCCAAAAGATAAAGACACAAAAGAGTTTGCTGATATAAAAGCTTCAATCAAAGAAAATGGGCTTCGAGGATTTATAGTTGTAAGAGAAAATCCAATAGAAAATTCTTTATATGAAATTATAGATGGAGAACAAAGATGGAGAGCCTGTAAAGAAGAAGGGTTTGATAAAGTAGTTATTTATAATGAGGGAAAAGTAGAAGATAAAAAAGCTCAAGAATTAACGCTTTGGTGGCAAGTACAGGTTCAATTCAATGAATTATCTTTGGCTAAGTTAATAACAAAGATGGTTGCAGATTTTGGAGAAATACATACTCCATATTCAGAAAAGAAATTACAAGAAATGAAAGAGTTAGCTTCATTTTCTTTTGACCAATATAAAAAGACATCTACTACTCCACCAATGATGCCTGAACCTCCAAAAGGAGAACTATTAAAGTCATTTATGATTCAAGTAACAGAAGGGCAATATAATATTATTCAACAGGCATTAGCAAAAGCAAAAGAAATAGCAAAAAATGAAGGAGCGGAAATAACAGATAGTAGAGCTTTAGAATTCGTATGTATTGAATATATTAATTCTTCTGATACTTCTATAAATTAAATTCTTTCCTTTTATTATCTATTCTTTTATTTATGATATAATTAATTTATGAGTGGAAGACCAAAATCAACGCCAGAAGAAATAAAGGAGAGGAAAAATCTACTTCTCACAAAAATAGAACCTTATTTAAAGACAGGATTAAGTGTTAATAAAGCCCTTGGAGAAGCCCAAGTCGCTAATTCTGAATTTTATAGGTACATGAGTGATGATGAAGATTTTAGGGAGAGAATTAATGCCTATAGAAACTTCACTCCTATACTTCTTAATAACGCAATCATAAAACATTTACAAGATATTATTCAAAGACAAAATGGGTATACAGATAAAAGTGGAAAAAAGGTAGAAGCAGAAAAACTAAGAAAAGATGACATAGCTTTTCTTCAATGGTTCGCTCTTAACAATAATCTAACTAAAGGAGAATATGGAGAAAGAAAAAGTATTGATCTTTTTGATCCAGAAGCAGAAATTCAAAAAGTAAAAAGCTTAATAGATGAAATGGCTTCTGATGAAATAAAACATGAATCCTCTTGATCTAAATCAGAATAAGTATTTTTTAAAATGTGCTTTTTATTTCAAAGATTTATATGGAAAGAATTTCCAACTAACTCCTTGGCAACAAGAAATCTTTAAAGCTATTTATGATCCTAGAATTACTAGGGTAGCAATAAAAGCAACTACTCAGTACGGTAAGGCCTGTAGTAATTACACCTCTATTTTGACTTCAAAAGGATGGAAAAAGCATGGGGATTTAGTAGCTGGGGATTATGTTTTCAATGATAAAGGGAAGCAAGCGCAGGTATTACAAGTTCACCCTAAGACTTTATGTGATGTACAGATTACTTTTAGTAATGGGGAGGTACTACAGGTACATGAAAATCATGAGTGGCTGGTTAAGAATAAAAATTCAAAGGTATTTAAGATAAAGGAAACAAAAGAATTTTTTACTAAGTCTTTAATGCAGGGAATTCAGAGGGTTTATGGATTGCCAATTAGTAAGCCAATACAATTCTGTAGAAAAGATTTAGATATTGATCCATATACTTTTGGGCTGTGGCTTGGAGATGGAGTTTCTAAGAGTTCAATCATTACTGATCCAATTGAATATAAAGATATTATTGAAAATTTACCCTATGAAATATCTTCTTTCCAAATTCATAAAATAACTGGTGTGTATAGCTGGTATTTTTCTGGACTACTATTTAGGCTAAGACAATTAGGAGTGTTAGGTAATAAACATATTCCTGATATATATTTACAAGCTTCTATAAAGCAACGACTAGAGTTACTTGCAGGGCTTATTGACTCAGATGGTTATGTTTTTAATAAGGATAGAAAAAATGGGAATAGGGATAGGCGTGTTGTAATTTCTAATACAAATAAAAATCTTGTTGATGGAATTGTTGATTTAATACGGGGACTGGGTATAAGAGTTAATGTTGTTAAAGTTAAGGCGTGTACTTCGAGTTCAGGTATTAAGGGTAAGAAAGATGTTTATCAAATTGGGTTTAATCCCACGTTATTTATCCCTACGAGATTAAAAAGAAAAAAAGTTGAGATTACAAAAGTAAAGAGTATATATATTGATAAGGTTGAGCGGATAGCTCCAATTGAAGGTAACTGTATTACGGTTGAAGGAGGTATGTATTTAGTTGGAAAGATGTTGATTCCTACCCATAATTCAGAAGTTGCTTCAATGGCTTTAGATTTAATTGCTTCTGAACGAAAAGAAAAGATATTAATTATCGCCCCATCAGGTGCTCAAGCTTCAATTATCATGGATAAAGTTATAGATCATATTTTTGACCATCCTTTCATTACAGGAATGGTTGACTACAAAGGGGAAGCTCTTGAAAAATTAAAGGAAGAGAAATCAAAAACTCATATTTCTTTTAAAAATGGTTCGGAGATTTTTATGTTGACTGCCGATGTTAGAAATATACAAAGGGAAGCAAAGAATTTAATGGGGTTTGGTGCCACTATAGTGATCGTAGACGAGTCTTCTCTTATCCCAGATACTATGTATTCAAAAATACTCCGTATGGTAGGAGGGGTTACAAATGGAAAGATTATTCAATTAGGAAATCCTTTTGAAAATAATCATTTTGGTAAATGTTTTGCAGGAGAGAAAAAACATGGAATATTTCAAACAAAAAGATATTTGTGTATTTCAATTGATTTCAAAATAGCTCTAAGGGAAAAAAGATTAACTCAAGAATTTTTAGATGAAGCGAGAGAGGATATGACAGAGCTTGACTGGTTAATTTTTTATGAAGTTACATTTCCAGAAGGAGGAGCAGAAGACGCACTTATTCCTAGAAATTGGATTGAGTTTGCCATTAATCAGAAAGGATGTGAAGGAGATTATAAACAAGCTGGACTTGATATAGCAAGGTTTGGTAGGGATAAAACTGTGTATGCTTTAAGAAAAGGAGGGATATTATTTCCTTTAGAACAAACTGAAAAAATGGATACCATGGAAGTATCGGGATGGACAAGGAGTAAATTAGAAAAAGATAAACCTGGACGTCTTTGTGTTGATGTGGTAGGGTTAGGGGCAGGAGTTTACGATAGACTAGAAGAAATACAAGGAGAAGGGTTTGAAGAAGAAGAAACAAGTTGGGAAGAATGTGAGCTTGTTCCTGTGAATGTAGGAGAATCTCCTATAGATACAGACTCAAAAAAGAAGTTTGCAAATTTAAGAGCTCAAGCATGGTGGCATTTTAGGAAATTAATGAAACCAGACGAAAAGACAGGAAGAAGTCAAATTTCTTTACCTAATGATCCTGAATTAAAAAAACAACTAGGGGAAATTAGATATAAATATTCAAGTGAGAAAAAGATTAAATTAGAGCCAAAGGATGAGATGAAGAAAAGATTGGGATATTCTCCTGATAAAGCAGATGCTGTAGTTTTGGCTTTTTGGGATGAAACTGAGGTTGAGCCTCAATTGATAGTTGCTTCCATGAACTAGTATATATGCTTTTTTTTATTTTCTTCCGAGTATTGAGAAATATAGATAAGATAGATAATCACAGAGAGAATCAGATAAAAGATACTTCTTGCCAGTTGAATAATAGTTATTGTAATATCAGTATTCTCTTTTAGAATAAACAAAGTATGAGAAGCTACATACATAGCTAAGAAATTGTTGATGATTAAAATTAATCCTATGAGCAGGAGTTGAAGCCTAAGGGTTTTTAAGCTGTTAGTTACTTTTGCTTCTTTAATTTGTAAAGGCACGAGATAGATTATAAGTATGATTGAGCTTATAAATCTTATAAACAAGATTAATATGCTGATTGTGATTATCATAATACTCCCACCGCTTTGGCGATAAAATAAGTTGAAGTCTTTTTAAAGAGTTTACGTTGCATAATTCCTCTTTTTTTAAGTATTTTTGTGATACTTGCCATTTGATTTATGGTATTCTTTTTTATCAGGCTTATCTCCTTTTCAGTTTTTTCTATACCAAGTATTCGGTTTAATGAAAGTGTAATATAATTAGTCATAAATTTAATCATGTTTAATTAATAATTTTTGTAAGAGTTCTATTTGCATTTGACTATTGTTTTTTATCGTGTTAAGAGGATCAAGTATTTTAGAAGTAAGTTCTTTTGCGTCTTCGACTCTTTTATTATTTAGTAACTGTATCGTTTTAATGAAATACCAATTTGCAATAATTGATAGTGTGAGAAGTAGGCCAAGTAAACCTTGTGAGGCTAGTTGGTTGATAAATGAAGTTTCCATAGATATATCATACTTGTAATTGAATTTATTTTGCAAGTAGACTATTATTTTATTGTAAGTAATGGTAAGATTTAGATATGGCAAAAATTAAACAGAAAGTAGATATTCCAAAACAATCATCTTCCTTCGTTATTAATCTACCACAACCATCTCTTAGGAATGCAGATGAGTATTTAAAAGCATATACAGGCTATGTCTATACCGCAGTGGGGGCTATAGCGGAAGAGGCAGCTTCAATTGACCTACATCTTTATGAGATTAAATACGGAAGAGATGGGAAACCAAAGACGCAGGAAATATATCAGCACCCTTCTTTATCTGTTTTGCATTATGTTAATCGGATCGCTACATTCTATGAACTTGTAGAAGCGACTCAGATATATCTTGAATTGTTAGGAGAGGCTTTTTGGGTAGTGTTGAAGAACGGGACAATGCCGTCGGAAATATGGCTTATCAGACCGGATTGGGTTAAAATCATTCCTTCTGCTACGGAAGTCATAGATCATTATGATTATTTTGCAGGAGGCGTTATGACGGAGAAGGTTTCTATTCCTAGAGATAATGTCATTCCATTCAAGTATTTCAATCCAAGAAACCCATATAGAGGAAAAGGATCAGTGCAAGCGGCTGCATTACCATTTGACATTTTGAATTTCGCTCAAGAATATAACCGTAATTTCTTTTTCAATTCCGCTATCCCTTCAATGGTTTTCTCATCAGATCAAAAAATATCTCAGGCGACAGTTGAAAGATTTTTAACTCAATGGCAGAATTCATTTGGAGGTAGAAGTAAATCAAATAAGGTGGCCTTCTTGGGAAATGGAATGAAATTAGATAAAGCGTCATTTGGAGCGAAAGAATTAGATTTTGCTAATCAATTAGATAGGATGAGAGATGATGTTCTTGCCGTATTTAAAGTTCCAAAAACAATACTTGGAATGACGAATGACGTAAATCTCGCAAGTGCGCGGGCGACAACAATGGCATTCATGGAACGGGTAATCACTCCGAGGATGAAGAAATTCACTGAGACGTTGAATGAATTTTATTTGCCAATGTTTGAGGATAGTGCTAATTTATTTTTTGACTTTACCGATCCTTCTCCTCAGGATGTTGAGCTTCAGTTGAAAAAATATGAGAGTGGCAGAAGATTTACCTGGATGACGCCAAATGAGATAAGAGTAGAAGAGAATATGGAGCCATTGGTCGGAGGAGATGATTTATTTGCACCGTTAGGAGGCAGTGCTTCTCCTTTTAGCGGGCTTGGTGGAGGAGAGCAGGGAGATGGGGGTAATCTTGGCGGTGAGCCACTAAAAAGTAATTCTAGTGAAAACACAGAAGGAGGAAAAGGATTGAAAGCGTCTTTAATTAAACTGTTGGGAGGGGAGGTTATCGAAGATAAAACTTATACTCCTCCGGCGTCTTTGCAGAGACTTATAAATAGGCCAATAAAGCATAATGTGAAAGTTCCAATGAAACGACCGGAAAAAATACAGCAAGAAGAATTAGCAGCTAAGTTTGTTGAGCCTTTAAAGAAGTTTATAGGAGATTTAATAAAAGAAGATAATACTCCATTGAAAAAAGAAAAGGAAAACGAGGAATTGAAAGATGTATTTCTTGAGGCATTGGAAGAAGCTAAAAAAAAGAAAGCAAAAGAGAATGATACTCAAGGGCAGTCAGACACAGAGAAACATTCGAAGTTGACGGATGAGCAAAAGGATTTAGCATGGAAGAAGTTTATTGAAAAAGCGGATAAAGATGAGAAAAATATTCTTACTACTTCAAAAGAGATATTCGGGAAACAGGAAAAGGTTGTTATAGCAAGTTTGGAAGATCACTTGAAGTCATGGCGAAAAAGACTGGGTATAAAAGCGACACCCACAGGGATTATTCCTTCTCTATCTGAATTAGGAGCTATGTGGACGGCATTACAGAAGGTTCTTGAAACCATATATGTAGATCAAGGAAACCAAACACTTAGCAATTTAGGGATTGATGGAGAAATAAATATTACCACTGAATTTGCTGTTGAGTATCTTGATAATTATGCAGGAGTATTAATTGAACAAATTGACACAACAACAAGAGATAAATTACAAACTACATTATCAGAAGGATTTGACGCAGGAGAAGGCATAGACAAGTTAAAGAAAAGAGTACAGGAGGTATTTGTAGAGGCAGACAGTAATAGAGCGGAGATAATAGCCCGCTCGGAGGCAATAAAGGCCAGCAATGCTGCTTCTGTTGAGGCATACAGGCAAAGTGGAGTAGTTGAAGCAAAAGAATGGTTGGCTGAGAGGGATGACAGGACGTGTGATTATTGTTTGGAACTCGATGGAAAAGCGATAGGTTTAAATAAAATGTTCTTTGAAAAAGGAGATGAATTTACTGTTAATGGGCAAACTTTGACAATTGAATTGGCTGATGTAGGTGAGCCTCCTATTCACGCTCAATGTTTTGATAATCAGACGGAAGTCTTAACAAATGAGGGATGGAAATTGTTTAAGGATGTTCGAGGAGATGAAAAAATATTAAGTGTTAATCTCAATGATGGAGATAGTGAGTGGGTAGATATAAAAGAGAAAGTTGAGTATATGTATACAGGGGAAATGGTTAGTTATAAGAATGTTCAGAATGATTTAATGGTTACTCCCAATCATAATCAGGTAGTTAGATTCAGGCAGAAACAGAAGGGGAGAACTGATACAGGAATTTGGAAAATCGTGGAAGAGAAGCTATTGCCTAACAATGATTTTAATTTTCTAGGAACTATTCCAAATTATAAAGGAAAAGACGTTGATGAGATGATGCTAGGTAATATGACTGTATCAACCTTTGATTTTGTCAGATTTATGGCGATGTACTTAAGTGATGGGTCAATTACTAAAAGGAAGGATAAGGAAAACTTATGGCAGTTGAGTATAGCTTGTATAAAAAATAATCCTACTAGACAAGAAGTAGAGATACTCTTGGAGAAATTGTTTGAGAATATAGGAAGAGGAGAGGAAAATGTAACTGTTTCTTTGAGTGGAGATAGGATTTTAATTGCTGAATATTTGAATAAATTTGGACATAGCTTGAAGAAATATATCCCGCAGGAATTAAAAGAGTTGGATAAAGAATACTTGAAAGAATTTTTGGATACTTATTCAAGATTTGACGGAAGTGTAAAGAAAGGTAAATTGTGGAAGGGTTATGATTTTTCTGATAGCGTTGTTTATTTTACGAGTAGCGATCAGATGGCCGCTGATTTGGGAGAACTGATACTGAAAGTTGGTGACAAGCCCTCTTACAGAAAAAGTGAAGGGAAATATAATGAGTTCAAAAATGGAAATTACTATTCAAATCCCTGTTGGAGAATTAATCATAATACAAGAACCACGCCAAGTAGAAATGGGCTGGTAAAAGAGATATATCACTATGATGACTACGTCTATGATGTTGAACTTGTGAAGTATCATACTTTATTTGTTCGCAGGAATGGAAAAGTATTATTGAGTGGGAATTGCCGTTGCACTGTCATTCCAGTGATTATAGAATAAAAAAATTTCTTTGAAAATGATAAGAAAATATTATACAATACAATAATGAAGTTGAGTGTAATAATTCCCTCATTTAAAGACCCTTTATTACAGAAAACAATAGATTCTCTTTTAGGAAATTCAGGACTGGGAGATCAGCTTGAAGTGATTCCGGTTTTCGATGGTTATTTGCCTGCTATTCCCCTCAAACTAGACGATAGAGTAAAGATAGTTCATCTAGGAAAAAACAGAGGAATGAGAGGAGCGATAAATGCCGGAGTATTGGTTTCAACAGGAGAATATATAATGCGTACTGATGAGCATTGTGTTTTTGGCGATAATTATGACCTGATACTTACTTCACAGATGAAAGATAATTGGATCGTTACTCCAAGACGTTATTTCTTAGACCCTGTTAAATGGGAAGTAATGGACATTTCTCCGGTTGATAAAATGGATTTAAAAATACGAGGTGGAAAATTTACCGGAGTTGAAGTTAAAGGAAATGGAGAACCTTTAGAAGAAGCAACTGCTATGCAAGGGAGTGTGTGGTGTCTAAAAAGAAAATTATGGAATGATGTTATTAAGGAATTGGATACAGAAACCTATGGCCCATTGATACAGGATTCGCATGAAATGATTTTTAAGATATGGCAAAATGACGGTAAGTTAATGGTTAATCGTAATACATGGCACGCACATAAACATCGAAGTTTTCCGCGTATGCATAATAATGGGACAGAAGAAAATCCAGCAAGGTGCGAATATGGATATGCTCAGGCTATAAAAATATGGGGGGATTATTATAAAGAGATAAAAGAAAAATGGGGGATATGAAAGAGGGAATTAAAGAAAAAATAAGTAAAGCTCTCAAGGGTAGAGAAACTTCTGTTGAACATAGGAAAAACCTTTCTTTAGCATTAAAAGGGAATAAAAATTGTTTAGGAAGGAAACATACTGAGAAGACCAAAAGAAAAATTAGTGAATCAAATAATGGCCAAAAGCGTTCAGTAGAGGCTAAAAGGAAAATGAGTAATGCAAAGAAAGGGAAAAGAGGGAATAATACGGGAAATCAACATTCAGAAGAAACTAAAAAAATAATAAGTCAAAAACTTTATGGAAGATATCGTGGAGATGAAAATCCATCATGGAAGGGCGGTAAATGGAGATGGGTTAAGAAGCAAGTTCTTTTAAGAGATGATTATACTTGCCAAAACTGTGGCTTAAGAGATAAAGAAATTATGGATGTTGACCATATATCTCCAAAAAGCATAAATCCAACATTAATTAATAATATGATTAATTTAATAACCTTATGTCCAAATTGTCATCGCAGAAAAACACTAACAGAATATAGAGATAAAATTTATGG
>Ga0180007_10007486_pt1 | contig 10298 bp, 11 predicted proteins | sample MM_PC_MetaG_FD_121122 | JGI IMG/M metagenome (GOLD analysis project Ga0180007, IMG submission 121122) | Groundwater microbial communities from the Aspo Hard Rock Laboratory (HRL) deep subsurface site, Sweden - MM_PC_MetaG | ecosystem: Environmental > Aquatic > Deep subsurface > Groundwater...
AAGAACAAATATTTATTATGAATCTATAAAAAATTTCAATTTTTTTCCAATATGGTCGATAATGGATTATTATGGTGCTGGCGCTCCATCTCCATTATTTTATAATAAACTATTTTTTTATATTTCTGCTTTACTTAAATTTTTCTTTTCGGCAAAAATCTCAATAATTTTAACTATAATAGGTCTTATGGTTATAGGCTCTATAGGAATTTATAAAACCTTATCATTTTTTAAAATATCAAATTTATCTAGAGTCATTATTTCAATTTCTTTCCCATTTTTAAACTACTTATTAATGAATTGGCTCATTCGCGGTGCTATGACGGAAGTTGCAGCAATGTGCATTCTTCCATGGTTTATATGCTGGAACATTAATTTTTTGAAAAATAAAAAATTCTCTTATTGGATTATCCCGATTATGTTTTTAATTTATTGGGGTCATATAATAATGGTTTATTATAGCGGATTTGTTTTAATGATTAGTTGTTTCATTTTTTACTTACACAACAAAGAAAATAAAGAGTTATTTTGTCAAATAATAAAAAAATCTATTATTGCTGTTTTTACATTTATGATATTAATAAGTCCATATATTATTTGTGCGAAAATATTTCTAAAAAAAGATGGTTACGATATAGGTCCTAGTTTATCTTTCATACATACAGAACAATTGTCCGCAGTAGAAAATTATCAAAAACTTAATGAATACTTTTTAGATTTAGAAATTAATGATATATTTCGTAGACCATTCCATATGACTTTTCAAATTAATTTAGCAATTTCTATTTTGATCTTAACTTTAATTTTTTTAACAAAAAAATATTATGATAAAAAATGGAGTTTTGAAAACTTAAAATTAGTATTTAAAAATTATCAAAATTACGACGAAATTGCAACATTTATAATAACATCATTAATATTTTTTCTATACTTAATGACACCAATAATATCTAAATGGTTTTATATGTTCGTCCCAGGAGCGGATTTTATTCAATTCTCTTTTAGATTGTCGGTGTTTGTGAGTATATTGAATTTAATATTAATTGGTTATTTATTTAGTTTAATTTTTGAAAAAAAGAAGAATTATAAATTAATAAACATACTTTCTGTTGTGTACTTAAGTTTTATATTCATTAATTATTTAGGCTTTAAGCGGTTTAATTACGATTATAAATACTTCACTAGAAGTGAAATGGAAAATAATATTGTTATTGAATTCCCTGTAGGTTGTTCAGAGTACTCTCCAAGTTTTTCCGAAAGAGAAAAGCTTACAGAAATTGGTGAGGGCGTAAAATATTTTAGTACTATTTATAGAGATGAAGTTATCAAGTTAACTAACCAACAAAATCCTTGTAGTTTCAATATAAGATATAATGATATTGGAAAGGCTACTATAAAATATTCAGTAAATTGTTTAGAATCTGCACTGATTCAATTACCAGTTCATTATTCTGGATATGAGGAAATAAATAAAGTCGAAAATGGTTTATATGAAAAATTTGATAACTATTATAGAACAAAAGATAGTCCTTTTATTCATATTAATTTACCAAAAGGACAATATGAATTAGAATTAAAAATGCCAACTATGGGCAGAGTTTTTAATAAAATATTTTGATAAAAATGAAGGAAAATTTTAAAATATCAATCGTCACTCCCTTTTATAATGAAGAAGCTGGAATAAAAGAATATTTTAAATCAATTTTAAATGTTTTAAAAAAAATTACCTCTAGTTATGAAATAATTTGTATTGATGATGGTAGTTCGGATAAAACTTTTGAATTATTACAAAAACAACATAAGAAAGATTCAAGTATAAAAATTATAAAATTATCAAGAAATTTTGGAAAGGAAGCTGCTTTGACTGCAGGTTTAGATTTTACAACTGGAGACGCTATAATTCCAATAGATGCTGATTTGCAGGACCCACCAGAATTGATTCCAAATATGATAAAACAATGGCAAGATGGTTATAAAGTTGTTTTAATGAAGCGAAAATCAAGGAATGAAAGTTGGTTAAAAAAAATAACAGCAAATTTATTCTATAATTTAATAAATAAAATTTCCGAAAGTTCAATCCCAAAAGATACTGGTGATTTTAGATTAATGGATAAAAAAGTTGTTAATATTATTAAGCAAATAAGAGAAAAATCAAGATTTATGAAGGGGATTTTATCTTGGAGCGGTTTTAAAACAACAACAATTCTTTTTGAAAGACCAGAAAGATTAAAAGGCACCCCAAAACAAAATTATAAAAAATTATTTAGTTTAGCTTTGAATGGGATTTTTTCTTTTTCTATTATCCCAATTCGTTTATTTGTATTTATTGGAGTTATGGTTTCTGGCTTTGCTATACTATATGGATTATTTTTAATATTAAGAACTATTTTTTTTGGAACAGATTTAGCTGGCTATCCATCTTTAATGGTAACAATTTTATTCTTTGGTGGAATACAATTATTGGGTCTAGGAGTTTTAGGTGAATATATAGGGAGAATATTCAATGAAACTAAAAATAGGCCAATTTATGTTATTGATGAACAATTAATTTAAGATATAGTAATTTCAGACATTGCCTACCATCTAGCTCTAGAATTAACAAACTTTGTCATTGCGGGCATAGAAATTCTAAAGCTATGAAATAACCTGTAGAAATTCTTGAACTGCAATAACATATGAGGTTAGATAGTGGCAATACCTAATTTCACCTAAAATTACTATACATAAATTTTAAGAAATATGAAGTATTTCAGTATAAAGGGAAAAAATCTTTGCACTTCCATTGAAAAATTCGTGATATTTTTTAATCAAAGTTTCATCTATAAATAAGTCGTGTTTTTTAAGAAAATCGATTGATGCAGAAGTATCTCCATAATCATCAACTAAATCACTAATTGGAATTAATCCAATTTTTTGAGGCTTTTTAAGATTTTTCATTTCATCTTCTACTGCTGGTAAACTCGCTCTAGCTAAATCAGTTGAGTCTCCAAAAGGCTCGCATCTCGCTTGCATCATCATTCTTAAATTTACAAATTCTTTATCGCTAATTTCTACTTTTATATCAATTTTAACTTTTCTGTTAAGTGGTTGTTTTTCACTTTTTGGATAACCTGGACCCGAGATAATCGAATCATTCTCAATCTCAATTCCCGCAAATTTTGGACTTGCGATTTTTTGTTCTTCATGATACTTTTTTAATCCCAAAAATATTCCAGATGAAGATGATCCCGTGCCTCTTGAGGACACAAAAACGTCAATTGGCGAACCTAATTTTTTAGCAATTTTATAACCATAATCAATAAAAGATTTTGTATTTTCAACATCATCATATTGTTCTAAAACCATTGCAGAAAATCCGAAATTTTTAAATTTTGCGACAAGTTTTTCCGTAATTTCTCTACGTACGTGAACTAAATGTTCGCTAGTTTTTAAATCAGAAAAGACGCCATTATTTAATGGATTTTTCATTTCTTTGATTAAATTATTAATTGCGCTTTTTGGAAAAATATTTTGTTTTTGTAATAAAATTTCCACTCTTTTTATATACTCCAATAATTGTTTATATAAATTTTGGTAGTTATCGTTGTAAGCTATAACTAATCCACCATAAGCTCTCATTTTATTTAATTTTGCAGAAGGTGCATGATCATCTACAATTGCAATTGGAACCATTTTATTTTTTATGCAATTTTTTACAAATGCAAAGCCTGTGTTTCCTGATGTTGAGCAAACAATAATACTTCCTTCTCTTAGCAATCCTTCTTCCATATAATGATTTATCATCCTAGCTGTATAATGTTTTACATTTCCATCTTGATTTAAATGAAAAGGAATTCCAAACCATTTCCAATCTTTGTTTTTTGTTGGGAAGTAGTAAAGTAAATCTTCCGCATGTTCTGTGATATAATTAGAAGCCTCTATAAACATATTTATATAAAATATTTTTGATAATAATTTTTTTTTATTATAAATTAATAAAATTTAAAAACAAACTTTCACTTGAAATTATATGCATTTAAATGATAATATCTATATATTGTATAATTAATTTTTTTATATATGGTTTTTTTTAAAAAAAAAAGGGATGTTATTTCTTTGCAAGAAATTGTAAAATTAACAAATTCAAAATTAAATAAAAATGCTAAAGACGAACAAATAAAAGAGGTTAAAACTTTAGTTAATGCTTTTAAGAATGACTTATCTTTTTTAGCAAATTCAAAATATATTGAAGATTTTAAAAGCAGTAAAGCTGGATTTTGTTTTGCTCAAGAAAAGTACATCGATAAAGCTCCTAAATCAATGATTGTGTTAATTAATGAAAATCCTCATTATGCTTATACTCAAGTTTTGAATGAATTATACTTAGTTCCAATTTTTGAAATCAATGCAGGAATTTCCGATAAAGCTACTATTCATAAAACTGCAATAATTGGAAAAAATGTTGAAATTCAAGTGGGTGTTTATATTGCAGAAAATGTAAAAATTGGCGATAATTGCAAGATTTGTGCAAATGCGGTGATTAATCATAATTGCGAGATTGGAGAAAATAGTTTTGTTGGAGCGAGCACAACAATTTCTTATGCTATTATTGGACACGATACTATAATTCAAAACGGTGCAAAAATAGGGCAGTGTGGTTTTGGTTTTGCTTATAATAAGGGATTTAATCATAAAATTCCTCAATTGGGTTTAGTAAAAATTGGTAATTTTGTAGAAATTGGCGCTAATACTTGTATTGATAGAGGCGCTTTTAATGACACAGTTATTGGAAACAACTCGAAATTAGATAATCTTATTCAAATTGCACATGGAGTGCAAATTGGACAAGGCTGTTTTTTAGCGGCTTGCACAGGAATTGCTGGTAGTACGAAAATTGGTAATTTTGTTCAAATCGGAGGACACAGTGCAATTACAGGACATATTAAAATTGGCGATGGTGTTCAAATTGGTGGACACAGTGGTGTTACAAAAGATATTAAATCAATGGAAAAAGTATCTGGATATCCGGCTATGCCTTTAATTGAATGGCATAGAAGAGAAATTAAACTTAAGAAATTAAACTTAAGAAATTAAACTTAAGAAATTAAACTTAAGAAATTAAACTTAAGAAATTAAACTTAAGAAATTAAACTTAAGAAATTAAACTTAAGAAATTAACTAAAAATAATAATAAAAAATAAAAATTATGGAAAGTACAGATATTGGAATAAAAGAAATTATAGATTTAATACCTCATAGGTATCCGTTTTTGTTGGTAGATAAAGTTATAGATTTTGTAAAAGATAAAAGTGCAACAGGAATTAAATGTGTTACGATGAATGAACAATTTTTCACAGGACATTTTCCTGGAAATCCAGTTATGCCTGGTGTTTTAATTATTGAAGCATTAGCTCAAACATCAGCTGTTTTAGCTGCTAAAAGCTTAGGTGCAAAACCAGGGGAGAAAGGCGTTTTATTTACAACAATTAATAATGTAAAATTTAGAAAATCAGTAGTTCCTGGTGATAAGTTAGAATTGAAAGTAGAAATTGTAAAAAGCAAAATGAGCTTATGGATGATAAAAGGTGAAGCTTTTGTTGACGGTAAAAAAGTTGTTCAAGGCGAATTTTCAGCAATGATTTTTAATAGAAAGTAAGAGATTAAGAAATTTTATAAAATGACAATCCCTTCTTTTTGAGAGAAGGAATTTTTTTAGAAAAATTTTTAAAAATTCCCGCAGAATATACAGATACTTTAAGAGAATTGTTAGAAATTTATATAAAATTTTACCAATTTCCAATACAAATTTAACTCAAATTCGTTTCCAACCCTTCTAAAATCTCTCTAATATTCCAAGTTACATAACTATTCTCAACTCTCATCTCTACACCAATTATTAATTCTGGATTTACGTCAAATTTAATTTTTTTAAATTTAATTTTAACTTTGCCAAGAGAGTCTTCTAAATTTTTCACACTTTTTTTACCTAAAGGAAAAGCAGTAAAAATATTAATGATACCCTTATGCTTTGCTATAACTATGTTTAAATCAAAAATTGTTTTTTTATCTAAAGTTTTTAATTTAATTATAAATAAATCTACCATCTTTTCTTCGATACTATGATCAGCTAAAGAACCAAAAACACTTTCAATAAATTTAATAAATTTTTTTGAAATTATTTTATTTACATTTTCAATAATTTTTTCTCTATTATTAACCAATTGTTTGTTAATTTTCTCTCTCTCTTTTTCTATTTCTTTTTTAACTTTCTCAAGAGATTCCTCCTTTTCTTTAGCAAGTTCAGTTAAAAATTTTGCCTTTTGTTTTTTCTTCTCCTCACCAAAAGATTCGATTTTTTTATCATATTCAGCTTTCTTTTCTTCGCCTTCTTTTATTTTATCTTCAGCATCTTTTATTTTCTTTACAATACTATCCTTCCTCTCTTTTATAAAGCGAAAAATAGGCTTATATAATATTACTTTTAAAATAAAAAGTAATATTAAAAAGTTAAAAATTTGTACTATTACGGTAAACCAATTTATAGTCATTTAATTTCCTTTAATAAATCTATTGCCAAAAAACAACTTAATAATTTTCTATTTTTAATCCATTTACAACATAGAATTCCAAAATGGATTTGCGAATAATATAATCATCGAAACAACAAAACAATAAATAGCTGTCGATTCTACCATTGCCATACTTATAAATAAAGTTCTCGAAATATCATTTGCTTCATCTGGTTGTTGTGTCATTCCCTGTATTGCTTGAATTGCAATCTTACTTTCCCCATAAGCAGGAACTATTGAACCAAAAACCATACAAGTTGCCGATGTAATAATTGAAGTTACTGCAATCGCTGTTAACGCATCCATCTTTTTACCTTTTTTATTAATAAATAAATATTCATCCTAACTCCAATCTCTCACTCCCACTTGAGGGAGTCCAAGAAAGCAAGTCCGCAGGATGAAGCTTGATTGAGTGAGAGGTTAAATATATTTTTCAATCCTTAACTATCGACCCCTCACCGAATCAACTTCGGACTCTGTCCTCATTTTCTCGACTCCTCCTCAAGGGCGGAGTAAGTGAACGAAATTAACTTTTCTTTTTCTCCCTTCTTTTTCATTTTTCATTTTTAATTCAGTTAATTTTAATTAACTAATATAAATCATTGCAAGTACCGCAAAAATATATGCTTGCACAACACTAGTAACCAAAGTAATCAACTGCACAAATACAGGAAAACCTAAAGTTAAAAATGCAACTTGCAATAAAACTAAACTAATAATAAATCCGCTCATTATATTTCCATACAACCTAATTGCCATTGAAACGCTACCTGATAAATTAGTTATAATATTTAATGGTACCATTACTAATGATGGTTTTGAAAACTTTTTGAAAAATCCAAAAGATCCATATCTTTTTGTTCTATAGAAAATATCCATTATTATCATTGTTAGGGATAACGCTGTTACAGTTGACAAAGAACCTGTTGGAGATATAAATTTCGGTATTAATGACAATAAATTGGAAAACAATATGAACATAAACAAAGTTGTTATAAAAGGAACTGTATTTGATATATCATTTCCACCAATTTTTGTGATTTGTTCTTCCATAAAACCTATAATAATTTCAAAAAAGCTTTGAAACTTTGATATATCTTTCCCTTTTGTTAATTTTAATCTTGCTATGAATGCTATTAAAATAATTATTGCCATTACTACCCAAGTAAAAACTAATGTCAAATTAATTTGAACGAACCCTTTTTCCCATAAAATGTATTGATCTGGCGAATATTTCATTAAACCTTTATTTTATTTTTTTTAACAATATATAAAAATAATATTTTAGATATAAAAAATCCAAGTAACATCAAAAAAAGATTTTGTATATTTTTATCTAAAAATAAAAAAAATGAAAAAAGTACCAACAAAATTCTAACATAATAACTAAATACTGTTATATAGATTTTTTTAGATTTTTTTAAAACTTTAATTGTAAAAACCAATAAGGAATAATTTATTAATCCTATAAAAAATCCTACAAATGTAAGCAACAAATATTTCATTTTCTACCTTTTTTCTCATATAAACTTTTTATCACATATATTATATTTATACAACTAATTCCAAATCCTAGTAAAATAAAAATAAACATTACAAAATCACTATATATACTAAAAAAATTTTTAATATAGCTTCCTATAAATAAAAAAATTAACACTGGAATAATAAAAATCCAACCCAATGAAGTTATAATTTTTAAATCTCCAATAAATTTTTTACATTTATTTTTATTTTTTATTTTTCTATCTATTTTCTCCTCTAACTTTTCATAAATCTTATTCATTTCCGATCCTCAAAAAAATATTTTTCTAAATCTTTCAAATTTTCTTCAATTCTATGCTCCTTATCTGTCTTAATATTTAATTCCCTCTTGTGCAAACCGCCAACTTTTTCTTTTAAATCTTTTAAATCTTCGCCAACAACTGCACTGTAAACCGAAAATTTTACATCTCTACCAGATTTAACTAAAATACCATCGCTTAAAATAATAAAATTCCGTTTATTATTCATATCCACATAAGACAATAAGTGTGTTTGAAATGAACTTATATAATCTTGATGTTTTGGAAAAATTGTCAAAACTCCAAATTTGTCTTCAAAACTAATTTTTTTTACTTGTTTATCTATAATAATTTGATAAGGTGAAAAAATTTTCAAATTGAGAAAGTTTATCATTATTTTTCCTCCTCATATTTTATTTTATTAACTTCATCAATATCGCCAATCATATAAAAAGCCTGCTCTGGTATGTTATCAAATTCTCCAGCTAAAATTCTATTGCAACCGTCTATTGTTTTTTCAACAGGAACAGATTTTCCCTCTATATTTGTAAATTGCTTAGTTGTAAAAAATGGTTGTGTTAAGAATTTCTCTATTTTTCTTGCTCTAAAAACAATTTGTCTATCAGCAAAAGACAATTCCTCAATTCCCAACATAGCAATTATATTTTTTAAATCCTCATATTCTGATAAAATTCTTTTTACATTCGATGCACATATATAATGCTCCTTAGAAACTATAAGCGGAGTTAAAATACTCGAATTTGATTGTAACGGATCGACAGCTGGATATAGACCTTGCATAGTTCTTTTTCGAGACAAAACTACTGAAGCTGATAAATGTGAAAATATATGATTAATTGCAGGATCTGAAAAATCATCTGCAGGAACATATACAGCTTGAATTGAAGTAATAGATGCATCTTTTGTACTATAAATTCGCTCCTCTAATTCCGCTATATCACTTGCCAAAGTTGGTTGATAACCAACATGTGAAGGCATACGTCCCATTAAACTTGAAATTTCATTTCCAGCTTGTACAAAACGAAAAATATTGTCAATTAATAATAAAGAATCTTCCATTTTCTCATCACGCAAATATTCTGCGAAAGTAAGTGCAGAATGTCCTACTCTAAATCTTGCACCAGATGGTTCATTCATTTGCCCTAAAAATATTGCAGTTTTCTCCAAAACTCTAGCTTCTTTAACATTGCGGTACAATTCTTCGGCTTCCCTAACTCTTTCTCCAATTCCACAAAAAATGCTAGAACCTTTATAGTTTAATGACATATTATTTATCATTTCGGTTATAAGTACAGTTTTGCCAACACCAGCTCCACCAAACAATCCAGCTTTTCCGCCATACTCAAGTGGACAAAGTAAATCTATAATCTTTATTCCTGTATTAAAAATTTTCTGCGTAGTACTGTATTGCCCCATAGAAGAAGGTTTTTTGTAAATCTCTCTATATTTATCTGTCTTAATATCACCCATATTATCCATAGGCTCACCAAAAACATTTATAATTCTTCCTAGTAACTCCTTTCCAACGGGAACTTTTATTGTCTCTTTTGTATCTATTATTTCATCATTTAATGAAAGACTTGTCGTCGAATTTAATGCAATAGCTTTAACCTCTTTCGCATTAACTTGCTCTACCACTTCTGCTATAACATTCTTAACAGTAAGTTTGCTATACATACTTGGTAACTCAAAGAATTTAGCATTTATTACACTTCCGTTGATTGCCGTAATAACTCCCCTATTCTCTATTTTTGGCATAATTCTTTTAAATTTTTAAAAGATTTATATATAGTATTAACTAATTAAAAAATTATTCAACAGGTTTTTTTAAAAACTTAATAAAAGATGATGTTATTACCTAATACCAAATTGCAATCAAAAGCTCAGAATTACAAAATATTTTTTAGATAAAATTACTTAAAAAACGTAGCTGTATACCCATACA
>Ga0180007_10007487_pt1 | contig 10298 bp, 10 predicted proteins | sample MM_PC_MetaG_FD_121122 | JGI IMG/M metagenome (GOLD analysis project Ga0180007, IMG submission 121122) | Groundwater microbial communities from the Aspo Hard Rock Laboratory (HRL) deep subsurface site, Sweden - MM_PC_MetaG | ecosystem: Environmental > Aquatic > Deep subsurface > Groundwater...
TAATAACACCTTGTAGAAAGAGCGCTCTTTCAAAGAGTCGAAGCTCAACACAACCGTGAATTATCTCCAAGATCTTGTCCACCTTTATCCAATGTGATCCTATTTGCTGATGCAATAGAATTGCTAGTTCCTGTAATGGTATTTCTAAATAATATCCTTCTCCATAGACAAGAGTCAAGATTCGGATATAAATCGTTGTACCATAAGGACCATACTGATAAGAGAGTGACTTCAGTTTAGAGTCATCAAAAGCACGCACGTCCCAAGGAAAATACTCGAGTCCTTGTTTAAATGGTCGTGCCATGTTTTATGCCTTTCTATATATCAATAAACCGACATTTCACAGTATACTCAAAGTAAGTTCTTGTGCTATTGTAAGTATATTCGTGTTACCGTTCACAAGCATTACTGGTAAATAGGAAATGTCGGTTATATCGATTTAGTAGTTTGAATTTTTTTCTTTAAATTTGTTTAGTTCTGCTTCTGTTACTCGCCATTGGTTACCGAGTTTAAATGCCCTTAATTTGCCTTGTTTGATGTATTTGAGCAATGTTCTTCTAGCTACTCCTAGGATATCAATTAAATCACTGAGAGTATAATGGTTTTCTGTTTCGTTGTGCATTTTTTGTCACCTCATATTCGGATAAGATTCTTTCTATAAATGTTATCCCGCTTTTATATACATAAGTCCTAGTGGAGATTAATATAGTTCCACCTGCGACTGATTTTGTTTCTACGACTCTAAAGAATTTACGATCACAATACTCTTGTAATGGTTGATTCCTATCATCTAAGATATGTGTAGCTCTAAGTATCTTAAACAACTCCATACTGCCTATGCCTTTGAATTTCAGGACAGTATGTGCGATATCTAAATCCACACATTCTGAAGAACCTAATAATTTGTTGATGTATTTGAGCTTTGGTTCATTGATTTTCTTATCTGTCTCCAGGATACTATTTCTTACTTTAATATCCTGGTATTCATCTAAAAACTTAATAACAACATTGGGATCGTGAAAATCATCAACTTGATAATCTCCAAACTTCAATAGTTGTGGTAACACAATACGATAAAGCCAATCGTTAATCATTTGAGCTTCAGCTTTTTTTGAAGCAAACATACAAGTGCTGATGTGCATAGCTGAAACAAAAAGTCTTTTCTTCTTTCCTTTTTCTTCCGGTATTTCTATTGTTTTGATTTCATTTGCTGGTATTTTAGTTCTACACTCCTGTACATTTTTGATATCTAGAAGTCTTGCGATGTCAACCAAGCAAAAATAAGGTTGATCCTCTACAAAAGATGTTCTAATGACACCATACTCTGCATTTGAAAATTCCTTAATCATAACTTATCCTTTCTTATTTGCGAGTTGTTTTCCCGAACAACGTATCACTAATCTTCCCTTCATAATTCTCTTTTCGTCTATTCATCTTGTGGATATAGATCTGTGTTGTTGCTGGGTCTTTGTGTCTAAGCAACTGTTGTGTGCTTTCAATGCCTGCGCCTTCCAGTAATGACAACGTTGCTGTCGTGTGTCTTAAGCTATGTGCAGAATATTTTGGACTATCGATGCCTATTTGTCGTAAGTATTCTTTAACTACAGCCCGAATTGATCTTGTTTGCATTCTCTCTCCGTAATTCGTATGACCATGATTAATGAATAGTGGTTTGAATTCATCGGAACGTTTGATTAAATATTCTTCAATTATTGCATATACTTGTGGTGATAATTTTACATAGGTATCCTTATCATCATGTCCTTTTCCCATTACGAATAATACCTGGGAATCTTCTATAAAATCGATATCCTCTGTATCAGATCTTTCAACTTCAATTGTTCTCATGCCAGTCGTAAGTAGTAAACTGATAAGAGCATAATTTCTAAGACCTATTACATCTTTTCTTGCGTAAATCTCAGCTCTATGTAAGAGCTTCTTTGAATCTACAACCGAGAGTGCTTCACGTTTAAAGTTCGATTCAATCTTCATTCCTTTTATACCCTCTGCGATATTGGGCCCATATCCTTCAATATAAAACCATCGGTAGAAATTACGAATGACAACTATGTGTTTCTGTACTGAAGCTGCTTTTAGTCGGTTTTTAATGCGATCACGGTATTTCATGACATCATGCCTAGTTGGTAAGTTAGGAAGATTATCAATATATGAAACATACTCAAATAGAATCCTTTGGTAGCTTTCTTTCGTAGCTGGTTTAATGTCAATATAATTAATATACTGAATGATTCTTTCTTTTAGTGATTCTTGAGTATTCATATCATTACCATGGTCGCTTTAACTGCTGCTATTTAGATCATTATATTTATCTATATACTCCGACTCAAATTGCAACAATCTGTCAGCATCCATTTGAAGTGCCTTTGTCAATTTCAGTAGCATTGGTACTGGAAGTTTACTTCCTCTATTCCCATTTTCAAGTTGATAATAATAGTAATGAGTTACATCCAATTCCCTTGAAACCACTTCGACCGACAAACCAAGTTCTAACCTGCGTTCAAGCAAATAGAATCTAGGTAATGGTATCTTCTTCTTTTTGGATAATTTATTCATGTTTTCTACAAGCAAATTTGTTTCCTCCCTTAGATGTGTTTTTGATGGTGCTTCTATTGTATATCAATTGTTTATAAGTGAAAATATCTTATACCAAATAATTGTAACGAGAAACAAATAGAGTTTACAAATTGTATTTTAACCCTATATTTTACACATAATTTTAAGTTAATGTATACAACAATATTGACAACGCTACATTTGTTGTCATATAATTGTGAGGAATATACAATGATGAAGGAGAATATCATGCAAAGCTTAAATACAACGGATGCATTTAACAAACTATTTATAAGCGAGAACTTAAAGAGACTAAGATTATCATATCACCTCTCAACAACTGAAGTCGGTAAGATTATCGGAAAAACTAGACAAGGTTATCTTAACTATGAAAACGGATCACGTGAGATTGGTATTTTTGATCTGATTACTTTATCTGGATATTATAACGTTTCAATTGATGTTATCGTTGGGAACCCATTTACATTAAGAAATGAAAAATTGTTGGCTTTTAGAACATTTGAGTATGTTGAAAGTGAACTAAAAGAGGTTATGCCTATAACAATTTCAACTGTTCATGATGATGTTATTTGTGTAAAGTATGATGATTTAAAGCTCGATTTCTTCTGGAAAACCAATACAAATCAAAAAGGTCACGATATGATCTTCGAGTATTATAACAAACCTTATATATCGAAAGTTTTCTTTAATACAACTGGTGGTGGGCACTTCTATATTAATAATGAGCCTTTCTATTTTAATAAAGCTCAAGCAGAAAGTATAGTATTCAAAGGTGTTTTTATGTCTGAGTTAATAAAGATCACAGACATTCCACACTTCTTTTAACGATTGTGCTTAAAGCTTATATATTTATAGATTAAAATTTGATATACTTGATTCCGGTAAGTTAGGAAATATCTATATGAACATTCTTTAATTTTATCCTTTCTAAAGGAGTTGCTTTCGAGCAACTTCTTTTTATTTTCATAAGAAAGGCATAAAAATATGGAACAAAATATTGAATTTCAACAAAAGAAAATGATGTTGGACGAATTGTATAAAGCTAAAAAAATTAGCGGTACTGAATGGTATGAAGCTCTATCAAAACTGATTGCTGAGTTTGACCTAGAGAAAGAAATAAACTCGTAATAAACTACTTGCTATTTATTGCTTTTTGAGTGATGTATATAGTAACGAAAAGGAGGTACATTATGTTAGAAAAAAGAGTATTTGTCATGGAACCTGAGCAAGTGATTCATGAAGATTCTAATGGCATGCCAGTTCTAAAGTCAAAAAAGAGAGTTTGTGCATACGCCAGGGTTTCTACAGATTCAGATGATCAGCTAAATAGTTATCAGGCACAGATAGATGAATTCACAAAAAAGATACAAGATAATGACGAATGGGAATTTATCAGGATGTATGCAGACGAAGGAATATCTGGAACTAGTATTAAGAAGCGTCCTGAATTCTTAAATATGATTGAGGATGCACGTGAAGGTAAAATCGATTTAATTCTTACAAAGTCATTATCCAGGTTTGCAAGAAATACTGTAGATACATTAACAATTGTAAGAGAGTTAAGAAGTATTGGTGTTGAAGTATTCTTTGAAAAAGAAAACATTTATTCATCAGATACGAAAGTGGATTTTATGCTTACAATCTTTTCTTCAATCGCCCAGGAAGAAGCAAGAAACATCAGCGAGAATGTGAAATGGGGATTTCAAAAGAGATTCAAAGAAGGAAAGGTTCACATTAACACTAAACGATTCCTAGGATACGATAAAGATGATGATGGTAAAATAATCATCAATGAGGTTCAAGCTAAAACAGTGAGAATGATTTACGATATGTATATTGCAGGTTCATCGTTAAAAGAAATTGTTGAGTTTTTGACTGAAAATGAAATCCCAAATGGACGTGATGAGATTTTTTGGACTTCTGCTACTGTTAGCACAATCCTCACCAATGAAAAGTATTGTGGGGATGCTATTCTTCAAAAACGAGTAACCTTGGATTACCTCACACACAAATCAGTAAAAAACAATGGCCACGCTCCAAAGTACTACATCATGAACAATCATGAACCAATCATACCAAGAAAGAAATTCGAATTAGTTCAGAGTTTAAAAACCAAAAGAGGTAAAAAGAAAAGCACTTCAAATTATGGTAACAAATATGCGCTAAGCGGAATGGTTTATTGTGGAGAATGCGGTAAAGTGATGAACCGCCACTACTACAACTATAGAAAGCCAACTCAAAGGATTGTTTTATCCTGTAAAAACAGATACAAAGATCCTCACGTTTGCAGCAATAAGCCTGTTGATAACGATTTACTAGAAAGTGCGGTAATTGAATCAATCCAAAAATTAAATCTACACAACCCTCAAATAGTTAAGGATACACTGAATCTTGTAAAAACAAGTCTAGATTCATCCTATATGGAAATGGAAATCAAGGATACACAAAAACAAATTAGCAATCTAGAAAGTGAAATTAAAGAAATCATTAACATCAATGTTGGTTCCATGGTAGAAAATACCGACTTTTATAAGGCAATTTACAATGAAAAGAAAGCTTCCTTGATTCAACTGAAGGCAGATTTACAGAATAAAAAAAGCTTACTTATTGATCAGCATCTTCACGATGAACGGATTCAACAAATAAGCGAATTTCTAAAAGGTTATACATCTCTTAATAAAAATATCCTACTTGGGGTATACAAAGCGATCATTGCAGTTAGCCAAAATGAAGTAATCTTCGTAATGAGTGATTCCAAGCTTTCACAAAAAGAAATACAAGACAACATTGAAGTTTATAAATCTTTAAAAAGAATTGATAGTAACACAATCGTTAATTTCGATTCAAAGCGATCAATCATTTATCATGTCGTCAAGCATGGAGGAAAGTAAGATGAATGTTGTTGAACTGTTAAACGTAGATTTATACGAAAAGTCTTTAAAAAGAAAAAACGTTTGTGCATACGCAAGAGTATCAACTTCAAAAGATCTTCAAGAAACTTCATTTGACTTGCAGGTAGAAACTTATACACAAATGATACAAAGCAATCCTGAATGGAATTTTTCAGGAGTGTTTGCTGATGAAGGAAAAAGTGGAACTAGCCTGGATTACAGAGGTCAATTCAACTTAATGGTCGAAATTGCTAAATCAGGTAATATCGATATGATCATTACAAAGTCGGTTTCCAGGTTTGCAAGAAACACCATTGATTGCTTATCCATTATTCAAGAACTTAAAAAACATGGAACTGAAGTATGGTTTGAAAAAGAAAACTTATCTTCATTTGATCCAAAGATAGAGTTTGTCATTGCAGTAATGGCAGGCATGGCTGAAGAGGAATCTAGAAGCATAAGTGAAAATGTTAAATGGGGAGTACAGAAAAGATTTAGAGATGGAATTGTTCCAATGGTTACTTCTCATCTTCTTGGATATGACAGAGATGAAAACAATGATGTGGTTATTAACAAAGAGGAAGCAAAAGTAATTAAGTTAATTTTCAAAATGTATTCAGAAGGGATATCACAAAGACTTATAGCTGAACATTTAAACACGCTCAATCTAAAAACTAAGTTTGGAAACAAACCATACTATGAAGGTGCGATTCGAGGAATCATAAATAACGAGCGATATACAGGAAACGCAATTCTTCAAAAATCAAAAAGAAAAAAAATAGGAGATCGTTCAGGCGAGAAAAACCAACTAACTCTGCCAAAATATTATGTAGAGAACTCTCACCCAGAAATTATTTCTCAAAAACTTTTTGATGAGGTTCACGCTCTGAAGAATCAACGTATCCTAAAGTACAATCTCACTCTAGATAAAAAGCAGCTAAAGAAAATTGGAACGAATCGGTCGGAGTATGCTGAATTTATAGAATGTGCAATCTGTGGAAAGAATTATCATTACAGAATAAATAACATCAATACCATCTGGGAGAATAAAATCCTCAAATGTTCTTCAAACAAAATAAATAAAAAATGCGATAATGACGCACTATTTGTATCAACATTTGATAGAGTACTGCTTTCACACATAAACTGGATTATTAAGAATAAAGACGACTTCTTAAATCGCCTGCGTGAGGCTTTAATGATTCATCCCGCTATCATTGAACTGAACTCGAGTTTGCAGCAGGCACAGGAAAAATTAGACGACTATGACACCAAGTTGAGAACACTCATGGTCTCAAATGATGAATTAGATAAACATGTACGAAGTGAAGTGATTTCACTCAAGAATGAAACTCAAATAGAACTAATAAAGCTAAAGAATAAGTTATTAACAACTCATAACATTCCATCAATCATTAAGAAAATGAAAATGATATTAAGCAAGTACAAAACTCAAATTGATAAAATTTCGGATTTTCAATTTCGTGAGATTTTTACAAAAGCAAGAATATACAACCGTGACGATATAGAGTTGGTTATAGATCCTTTCAATAGTTCAAATAAAAAATGCGTATACATATATCCAGCAATTTCTACTGAATACACGATACGCAAAAAAAACCACTTAGCAACAAGTTCAATTAAAGTCTTATGAGTTTGAAATTTTTTGTTGTATTAATAATTTTGTTTTTGATTCGAAGTGTAATATTTATTTGACACATTGTATGAAATATGTTACACTTTTATTGAGGTGATTTAATATGAGTTATAGAGCAAAATTAGCACTAATTAATAGTGGAATATGGATTGTGATGTTTGTGTTCTTTTCTATTAGTTTTTTTTCAAGTACCTATCCTGAGGTTTTACCTTTATCTAATTACAGAACTACAACTGTAATATTATTTGCGATTCCAAGTATTACCAATATGATTATTTTGTTTTTTCAACTTAAACACGAAAAAACAGATGAGCGAAATAAAAAGATTGAATCTATTAGTTCTAGTGTTGCTGCGATTACTCTAATGTCGATTGTATTTATAGCAAGTATGACTTTGCACATTGTTTATAATGGTACTGGGTTCGTACCAAGTTCATGGCTTTGGTATGTTGGGTTTGGAGCTGTCTTCATTACATTTATAGTTTTAAACCTTAGTTATGTTATTGTATCTTTAAAAGGGACTGGTTATGAAAGTTAAAGAGGTAACTAACAATATTAGAGATCTACGTTACAACGCAGATAATATGTCACAGCAACAACTATCAGAACTCGTAGGTTGCTCTAGGCAAACAATCAATGCGCTTGAAAAGAATCGATATTCACCTTCATTTGTACTGGTAAAGAAAATAGCCATGGTATTTAATGTTTCCATTAACGAAGTGATTGAAATAGAATTTGATAAATAGAATCGATCCTTTCAGCGATTTTCGATTAAATATTTAGAGGTAAAACATTAAATGATTAAGATCATCGAAAGATGGTCTTTTTTTCCGCTATATAGTAGGGTTTTAGGACACCTATTTTTTTAGAAAACTTCAAGTTCAAATCCCCTCGGGTTCACGAAAAACTCGAAAAAGCGAAAAGTTCAAATCCCCTAAGACACTAAGTATAAATCAAAGTGTTTTCAACACCAAAAAAGTCCCAGAAATGATAGAAATATATTAAGTTTACAACTGAAATACCCATAAAAAGAAAAAAGTTTATCTCCACTTATTCGCTAAGTGGCGCGGTTAAGCCACTTTTTGAAACAGAAATAAACTTGGTATAATCAGGGTGGCGGAGGAAAGGGGATTTGAACCCCTGCGCCTTTTACAGCCTACAAGCTTTCCAAGCGTGCCTCTTCAGCCCCTTGAGTATTCCTCCATTTTATGGTGCACCCGACATGAATCGAACATGCGGCCTCAACCTTCGGAGGGTTACGCTCTAATCCAACTGAGCTACGGGTGCACATCTTGTCGCGATAATTATTTTACCATGATAATTAACAAATGTCTAATCCTAAAAATGACATTATAATGACAGAAATCACATGTTTTGCGTGATTAGATAAAAGAATACAACTTCTTTCACATAATCGCCATCTATTTCTACATAATATCCCAACTTTATTGCTATTATGCTGATTATAGAATTAAATATAAGTAATCTAAACAAAACCACATGGAGGAGGACTCACATGAAAAAAATATTCTACTTTTTCAGTATCATCTCATTACTGCTCATTATGGTGTCTTGTCAAACAACACCAGAAATCATCAGTGAATTACCGAGTGATTCAAATACGATAGAAAGACCTGTATATGATGATGAAGATACCTTAAATCAAATCATGTCAATCGATGAAACATTTACATTTACTACTGATTTAATTACAAGTTCATTGATAACAGCAAATATTGATAAAAATACAGTAACTATTACTGAGCAAGGCATATATGCATTAACTGGATCGAGTTCAGATGCACAAGTTATTATCAATGCTGATGATACAGATTTAATCATCTTAGTCTTAGATAATCTCAACTTAACAAGCTTAAATGGACCAGTTATTGATATAGAGAATGCAAACAAGGTGATTATGAATGTTAAAGATAATACAACAAATCAATTAACTGATTCTTCAACTTCTTCGATTGATCATCAATCAGTCATCTATAGTAAAGATGATTTAACAATCAACGGATTGGGTACGCTGGAAATCAATGCAAATTACAATAATGGTATCAATGTCAATGATGAGTTGATTATTTTCTGTTCAACACTCATCATCAATGCATCAAACACAGCTATTAAGGCGAATAACAGTCTTTCAATAACAGATGCTAATCTAACACTCACATCTGGAAATGATGGCATACACGTTGAAAATGATACAGACCTCACAAAAGGAAGCATTACAATAGAAAGTGGAACATTTACAATCAATTCAACAGGCGATGCCATATCTTCTTCTCTTGATTTGAATATTATGGATGGAACATTTGATATCACTTCAGGCTCTTTATCTTCTGTTGATGGTAAGGGACTTAAAGCAACTCACAACATTATTATTGCAAATGGAACTTTCAATATTGAATCAATTGATGATTCAATCCACAGCAATTCAGGTATTTTAATTGATGGTGGCGAGTTTAACCTTTCAACAATTGATGATGCAGTTCATTCAGATGATGAACTCGTTATTAATGATGGTATAATATATATTGTTAAATGTTTTGAAGGATTAGAATCTTATATCTTAAGACTTAATGGTGGATATATTGACATTACATCAACTGATGATGGAATCAATGGTTCTGGTGGAGTCAATCAAAGTGAAGTATCTTTAACAAATCCAGACCCCATTGGTACAGCTTCATTATTTATAACTGGTGGAACCATCATCATTAACACAATGAGTGATGGTATTGATACAAATGGTCGTGTTGAAATGTCTGGTGGTTTAGTGATTATCTCAGGCCCTCTAGATGGTATGCAAGGCGCGATTGACTATGATACAACATTCAATATTTCAGGTGGTACATTAGTTGCTGCTGGTGCATCAGGTAGAGAACAAAAGAATCCAAGTTCTACTTCTACACAAAATTGTGTGACAATCTATTTAGATGCAGCATCTACTCAAATGATTCACGTAGAAACAAGCACTGGGGAGACGATATTGTCTTATACTCCTGAAAAAACGTATCAGACGTTAGTTTTCAGTTCACCCGATATGATAGATGATGATTCATATGTGGTTTATATAGGTGGAACTGTTGTTGGTGCAATCTCTAATACACATGGTTATATAATGAGTGGGTCTTATTCAAATGGTA
>Ga0180007_10007488_pt1 | contig 10295 bp, 9 predicted proteins | sample MM_PC_MetaG_FD_121122 | JGI IMG/M metagenome (GOLD analysis project Ga0180007, IMG submission 121122) | Groundwater microbial communities from the Aspo Hard Rock Laboratory (HRL) deep subsurface site, Sweden - MM_PC_MetaG | ecosystem: Environmental > Aquatic > Deep subsurface > Groundwater...
ACGTTTGGTTCAATTGTACAAAACGCAAAATTAGAAGCTTCAGCTTGCTTCTTTTTTAATAACGCATTAAAAGTTGTTGATTTGCCGACATTTGGAAGACCGACGATTCCGACGGAGAGATTCATATTTTAATAATTTATGTAAGTAAAGGCATACTATCATTAAGTATGTTTTTTTGCAACAAAAAAACGCTGTTTTGTCCATTTCGACCTGTTCATAAACGTAGCGCATTGAACAGGGAGAAATCTATAATAAATGGTTAACAATTCTAATGACGTATTATAGATTTCTCGCTACGTTTCGAAATGACAAAAAGGAAGTATCTGCAAGTTAAATAATTCACGTTATATTATTTTAGCTTTTTTACTTCAACTGCAATTCCGTTGAGTAAATTTAATAGAGGAGTGACTTTTTTTGAGTAACCCTTTCTTTTTTGTAGAAAAGAATTAAGGGCGTTTTGAGATTTGGTAATGCATTTATTTACTAAAGCAAAGAATTTTGGCAGGTCTGCTTTAATCATTTTTTTCATTTCAGTGTCTGGTTCATTTTTAGCATGATACACTTCAGAAACTAGTCGAAAAGTTTTGGAAGAAAGCATGGAATGATACCAAGCAATAACTTTTAATTCTTCATCTATGTCTTTGTTGGGTATTTCTATACCAAACTGCACAACCATTTTTTGCTGTTCATAATGAAATTCATTTAAAAATTTATGAGTTTGTTTAAAATATTTAGCCGCCTTCTTAACTAACGGATGAACTTTAAAATTTGGCTCTGGTTTTATTTTTTTTTCCATCGCTTCCATTTCTTTATTAGTAACACCAAGCTCTTTCATCTTTGTGTCTAACATTTTGTGCAAATCTTTCATATCTTCAACAATATCCTTTAGCACAATACTAGGATCGTCTGGATCCTCACCACGTTTAAGATGCATGGCTTTGGTTTCCTGTTCTTTGGCATAAACATAGCATTTATTGGTATCTGGACAGCGCTCACACCAGCGATCGCAATAGTTATAAATACCAGATTTAAAGTCTTCTTTGCTTGATTTTTTGCCTTTATTTTGTTTAACAAGGCTATGTGAGTTGTTAATTTTTGGCATATTGACTAAATATTAGTTATATGATAGAGTAAAATTTCTGTGTTATAAAAATAGGAGGGAAAAGAGAATGGTATTACCACGAAGAGATAGTTCTTTACAACCTAAGTCTACAATAATTTCAAAATTTTCTCAAGTTGGGAGGAATAAAAAGCCAAGTGATTTTTATGACTTAGTTAATGGTTTTGGTCGATTAATGGGGTTGTTGTGGTGTTTGCAAGATCATTTAGAGTTAAGCGAGCAAAAAGTAATTGATAGTTTATTGAATTTATTAATCAATAATAATCAGCCAGAGAATGCAAAAGGAGAAAATCTTTGGTTAGCTTTAGAAGAGTTGTTTCCTACTAGTCATATAGTTTATGACAAAAAAGTAAAAGCAGGAATATTAATTGATAATTTAATAATAGCTTTGCAAAAAGACAGAGATAATATAATTCAATTTCCTACTTCTTAGGAAATAAAGAATCATCAAAACCGCACCCAAAGGATGCGGTTTCTTTTTTTACAAATAATGAGACGCTCCACCCCAGTCATCTGACGGGGCAAGCTACAACGTCTCTACTTTTTTCTTTTCAACTTTTTTTCCATCTTCAAAATTTCCATTGTAGTTTTAATTACTGTATCAGGATTTAGAGAAATGCTATCTATACCTTGTTCAACTAAGAAAGTTGCGAACTCGGGGTAATCGGAAGGAGCTTGGCCACAAATACCAATTTTAGTCTTTGATTTTTTAGCATTTTGAATTGCCTGGGCGACAAATTTTTTAACTGCTAGATTGCGTTCATCATAAATTGGAGCAACTAACTCACTATTCCGATCTGTGCCTAAAGTCATCATAGTCAAATCGTTGGTGCCGATAGAAAAGCCGTCAACATATTTAGCAAATTCTTCAATTAGAATTACATTAGATGGGATTTCTACCATTAGATATAAATCCAAACCTTGCTTGCCACGTTTTAAACCGTTGGCTGACATAATTTTAGTAACCTTGTGCAGTTCCTCCAAAGTGCGGACAAAAGGAATCATAATTTTTATATTTTTTAAACCCATCTGCTCACGGGCTAAGCGCAGAGCTTGACATTCTGTTTTAAATACTTCAATAAAATCAGGATGATAATAACGAGAAGCGCCCCGCCAGCCTAACATCGGATTTGATTCTTCTGGCTCAAAAAGATGACCGCCGATTAGATTACGATATTCATCAGTTTTAAAATCAGATAAGCGGACAATTACATCTTTAGGATAAAAAGCGGCCGAAATCATAGCAATGCCTTGAGAAAGTTTGTCTATATAAAATTGCTTCTTATTCTCATATCCAACAGTTATTTCTTCAATTTGTTTTATTTCTTTTTTGGTTAATTTGCGTTCCTTCCTGAGTTTATCATATTGCAGTAAAGCCATTGGATGAACCTTAATGTAGGTAGCAACAATAAATTCTTCGCGAGCTAGACCAACGCCTTTGTTAGGAATAAAAGATGAACTTAAAGCAACATCAGGCGCGCCAATATTCATCATGATGTCAGTTTTGGGCAGTTTTAAATTTTTAATGTTAGTCTGCATGATTTTAAATTTTAAGATGCCGTTATAAACAAAGCCTTCTTCACCTTCAGCGCAACTAACGGTAATTTTATCGCCCGTTTTTATTTTATGGCTACCGGTTTCACTACCGACAACACAGGGGATACCTAGTTCGCGGGACACAATTGCTGCGTGGCAGGTGCGGCCACCTTTGTCAGTTACGATGGCCGAAGCGATCTTCATAATTGGCTCCCAGTCAGGATCAGTCATATCTGTTACTAAAACATCCCCTGGTTTGAATTTAATAATATCTTTAACATCCATAATTGTTCTAGCTGTGCCAGCGCCTATTTTTCGACCGACTGATTTGCCACTAACGATCAATTTGCCTTTGTGGAATAATTTATATTCCTCAATAACATTATAGTCGCGTTGGCTTTGGACTGTTTCTGGGCGGGCTTGGACAATGTAAATTTTTTTATCACGTCCGTCTTTAGCCCATTCAATATCCATTGGTTTTTTGTAATAAGCCTCAATTAGCACGCCCCACTCAGCCAGTTGTTTTACTTCAGCATCAGTAATTGATTGCTGGTGGCGGTCGACTAAAGAAACATTAATATTTTTAGTCGGCTCTTTGCGATTATTACTGTAGATCATTTTTAGACGTTTGGGTCCGATGGATTTGGAAATGATAGCCTTAGTTGGTTTGAAATAATAAAATTCATCTGGGCTTACTTTACCTTGAACAATATTTTCTCCTAGCCCGTAGATGGAATTAATCAACACTGAATTTTTAAAACCAGATTCTGTATCAATGGTAAACATTACTCCGCTGGACGCTAAATCAGCCCGAACCATTTTTTGTACGCCGACAGAAAGAGCGATTTTAAAATGATCAAAGCCTTTGTCCACGCGATAAGAAATAGCGCGATTAGTAAAAAGAGAAGCAATGCATCTTTTAATCGCGATTAATAAATCAATTTCTCCTTCAATATTTAAAAAAGTTTCTTGCTGGCCGGCGAAAGAAGCGTCTGGTAGATCTTCAGCTGTAGCCGAGGAGCGAACTGCTGTATCTACATTATGTGCTCGGCATTCTTTTGAAAGTTTGCGATAAGCATCGGTAATTTCTTTGGCAAAATCTTCAGGAAGTTCCGCTCGTAAAATTGTTTTGCGGACTTCACGACCTTTAGTTATTAAATTTTTAACATTATGAGTATTTAAGCCTTTGAGTATTCTTTTAATGTCGTCTTTAATTCCAGCCTGTTCTAAAAAATAAAAATAGGCATCCGCCGTGGTGGCAAAGCCATTAGGCACGCGAATACCTTGCTTGGAAAGTTGAGAATACATTTCACCTAAAGAAGCATTTTTACCGCCAACAACAGGAACGTCTTTAATGGAGAGTTCGTTGAAAAATTTTATATATTTAGGCATAGTTTGTTTTTTTGTCATTGCGAGCGTAGCCCAGCTCCTCGCGAGGGGCTGGACGAAGCGAAGCAATCCCGTGAGTGTTAATAATATTTTGTTAACACCGTTATTTAATCTTCATGGGATTGCCACTCCGCTCAATGCGCTACGCTTATGAGCGGATCGCAATGACAGAAAGATAGTTAGATTATTATAATATTTCTATTTTAATTAAATTAGTTTGCCCTTGATAACCTAGAGGATGACTAGAACAAATAATAATAGTTTCTCCTGCTTTAGCAATTTTTTCTTTAATCACTAGCTGTTTTACATCAGTAATGAATTTATCAAATGACCCCATTTTTTTAAAAAGATAAGGAAAGATATTCCAGCTTAAATTAAGCTGGCGCTGAGTAATTTCCGAAGGTGATAAGGCTATAATTTTTTGTCTTGGCTTTAAAGAAGAAATAATGCGAGCGGTAAAGCCGGAAGTAGTTGTGCAAATAATTACCTTAGCATTACTTTCCTCAGCCAGTTTCTGACAGTTTCTAGCAGTAGCTCTAGTGGTGGAGAGTATTTTTTTAGCCGACTTGTCTTCAATAATTTTATTTATTTCTGCTGGTTCTGTTTCGCGGGCAATTTTATCCATCACCTTAATTGTTTTAATTGGATATTTTCCACTAGCAGTTTCTCCAGAAAGCATGATTGCGTCCGTGCCATCAAGAATAGCATTAGCAACATCACTTACTTCTGCCCTGGTTGGATAGGGCTTAGTAATCATTGAATTAAGCATTTGAGTAGCTACAATAACTGGTTTAGAAACTCGCAAGCACTTGTTAATCATTCCTTTTTGAATTAAGGGCAAATCTTCTAGAGGAATTTCAATGCCTAAATCTCCGCGGGCAATCATGATAGCGTCTGAAGCTTCTAAAATTTTATCAAAATTTTTAACAGCATCCGGTCGTTCAATTTTAGAAATAATTCTAGTATGAACTCCAGACCATTTGCCTGGCTCAACTAATTTTTTAAAATCAACTGATTTAAAGCCAAATTTTTTTTCTAGTTTTAAAATATATTTACGCAATTTTAATACATCTTGTTCATTGCTAACATAGGAAAGCGCGACAAAATCAACTTTATTTTTAATGCCGAATTCAAGGTCAGCTAAATCTTTAGCCGACAATGATGGACATTTTATATTAGCGCCGGGCAGATTCAAGCCTCGCTTGCTTTTAATAACGCCGTCATTTATCACTTGGCATTCAATCGTTTTTCTTTTTACTCTAACGACTTTCAGTTCAATAGCGGCGTCGTCAATATAAATAGTTTGACCGGTTTTAGCATATTTATAAAGGCGGGGAAACTGAATCGGAATGTAAAGATAAGATGCTTTGGCCGATACGTTTGAATTTTCCGGAATCAAAACAACTTGATCTCCTTTTTTTACCGCAATGCCTTCTTTGGCAACTTGGCCGGTTCTTATTTTAGGTCCTTGTAAATCTAGAATAATTGCCACTGGTCTATTTAAAGATGTAGCCACCTCTCTGATATTTTTTAGCAAAACTAAATGATAAGCATGATCTCGATGAGACATGTTTAAACGGGCGACATCCATACCAGCCAAAATCATTTTTTTAAGCGTATTTGCTTTTTCACTGGCTGGACCAATAGTGGCGATAATTTTAGTCTTCTGCATATATCCCTCACCCCAACCCTCTCCCAGAGGGAGAGGGAGCCTCTCTTGTCTCACGGCAGAAGTATTTTGGAGTTTATTTATTTTAAAAATTATTATTTATTAATATTTTAAATTACCTAATTATTTTAATTTAATACTAATTTATATTGGCGATTCTCCCTCTCCCTCTGGGAGAGGGTTGGGGTGAGGGTGTGTTTACAGGTTCCACTTTTTACTCCACTCATGAATGAATGGGATTTCCCAGGACTCACCGCTAAGAGTTTTAATAACGCCTAAAACGCTGATAATCAACAAAGCGATGTTTCCAAAAAAGGCGACAATCCATCCGAGAATTGGAATAATGCCAAATACCCAAAGCACAAACCAGGCAACAGTAATAGTTAATCCTTGTCTAGCATGGAACTGGGTAAATTCGCTATTTTTTTTCAGCATCAACGGCACTAAACATAAAATAAAAATATAAGAAAGCGCGGCAATAATTTTATTTTTTTCAACATCATCCGCATCAAATTTATTTTTTGGTTTAGACGAAGTTTTCTTAGTAGTTTTTTTCTTGGTAGGCATATATTTCCCCCTTTAGTAAATAATTGATATTATTATAATACCATAATTTGATATTTTTTAGAAATTTGGTAAGGTTAAAGTATATGAAAGAAAAAATTACTAAAATAAAATCAACCAAAGAGGAAAAGACAGAAAATAAAGAATATTCGGAAAGAGTTCAGAGTCTTTGGAGTGGGTATTTTCAAGGCAAGCCACCTAGGCCTAATTCTGGAGCTGAAGAGCGATTAATTAAGAACTGTAAAGAATATATAGGAATTATCCTGAAATCTTATCAGGGTAAAATTGCTCCAGATAAAGTTGAAGCTATGCGCGCTAAAGCGCATAATGATATTATTACCATGGTTATACCTCCAGGAGTTAATCGGCTGGAAATTGGAGAGGATGTTACTGAATTTGCTTCTAGAATAGTATACGGAGTTCCGCTAAGGGATATTATTAATGATATAAGAAAAGCTGGATAAGTTTTTTATTCATCGTTAGATATAAATAAAAAAGCCAGAGTTTATGCTCCGGCTTTTTGCATGATGTTGAGTTGGTTAATAGAAAAACCAACAAATGTTTTTCCCCTAAATTCAATTTGATGTTCAAGTGTATTTTGATAGGGACTGTTAAGAAGGGTAGCTGTCCCTCCTCCTTTTAAAAGAGCTATTATTTCTTCTGGTTCAGCTTGATAACAAGACCTGTCTTGTTCCCAGCCGTTAATAAGATTATGAAATATTTTATCTGCCATAATCTCTGCTGTTATCTTATCCATGGTTATAACCTCCTTGTTATTCTGTTATATTGAAAATAAAGAACGTATCCTATTGTATGTTGTTATTTTATTTTTGTCAATAGCTCTTGTTTTTTAAACGATAATATGGCATTATTATTATAATTTGTTAAGGGGATGTGGTGAAACCTCGTATAAGAATTCACTAAGCTAATTCTCTACGGGGCAAGTTGATATACACGTCCCGAAGGATTTCGGGATGCTTTCGGGCGTGAGAATACGCCCAGCATTCGCCAGGTAAAAGTTTCACTTTCTAATTAATAAAAGCGCACAATTAAAATTTAAAAAGCCGACGTGGTGAAATTGGTATACACGCTTGCCTTAGGAGCAAGTGCCTTCGGGCGTGTGGGTTCGAGTCCCACCGTCGGCACAAATATATAATTTTTTAATTTTCCATGCTTTATGAAATTTAAAAATAAGAAAGTTTTAATTACCGGCGCGGCTTCCGGCATTGGCTATGCCGTATCTAAATTATTAGTGCAGAACGGGGCGCAAGTTTTTTGTTTTGATCAAAAGATTCCAAGGAAACAAATTGCTGGAGTAAAATATTTTAAAGTTGATATTACTAATAGCGGACAGATTAAGAGGGCGCTGACAAAAGTTGGCGCGCCGATAGATATTTTAATAAACAATGCCGGTATTATGCGTCGTGGTAATATCTTTGAATCAAGTGAAAAAGATTTTGATTTACTTTTTGATATTAATATTAAGGGATGTTGGCTAATGCTTAAATACGCTAAACCGTATTTAGCGAGAAAAGCAACAATTTTACAGATGTCTTCTCGTCATGGATTATATCATCCGATTGATCCGGCAATTTACGCTTTAACTAAAAGCACCGTTTCATATTTATCAAAAATATTAAAAAAGACTTGTTCAAAGTATAATGTAAAAATAGCCTACCCTGGATCTACTGACACTCCGCTTTCTCGATATGGTATTACAGGCAAGACGTTGAAAAGAAAAAAGAAAGAAATGAAATCACCGGAATTTTTAGCGGAGAAAATTGTAGAATTATTAAAATCTAAAAAAGGTCATTTGATTTTTGATCAGAAAAAGGACGGGTATTATTTTGAATAGCATAAAGAATATACAAATATATAGCAAAAAAACATGATAGAACAAAAAGAAATAGTTGTCGCGGTTAGCGGAGGTTTTGACCCAATTCATATTGGTCATTTAAGAATGTTTCAAGATGCTAAAAAACTTGGTAATAAATTAGTTGTTATTTTGAATTGCGACCAATGGCTTATTAGAAAGAAGGGAAATTATTTTATGCCAGTTGCGGAAAGAGCAGAAATTATTAAAGGATTTTCCTGTGTTGATGATGTTTATATTCATGAATCTGATAGTAATGATGTCTGTGATGCTTTGCAAAAAATAAAGCCAAATATATTTGCCAATGGCGGTGATAGAAAAAATGATAATGATGTACCAGAAACCGAAGTCTGCAAAAAGTTTAATATAAAAACTGTTTATAATATTGGCGGTAGTAAAATTCAAAGTTCATCAGAATTGGTTGAAAATTTTTTTAGAAATATGGTATAAAAAGTAATAATTTACCCATGGACAATCGATTTGTGAGAAAAATAAAGCTCAACTATAGCTGTAGTTGAGTTTTTTGTTAGTGTGTTATACTGGGATTAGTTAATCAGTTGCTTAGTTAAACAGTTAATTAGTTTTTAATTAACCAACTAAGCAACTGATTAACTGATTAACTATTTAACTAACAAAATGGCTTCAAAAATATTATCAGCCACCGTAGTTGGCTTGGATGCGGCCTTAGTGGAGGTAGAAGCGGAAATGGTGCCCGGACCACTAGGTTCTATTGCGATTGTCGGTTTGCCAGACACAGCAGTGCAAGAATCAAAGGAGCGGGTACGTAGCGCAGTTTTAAATAGTGGCTGTAAATTCCCCAGCAAAAAAGTAGCGGTTAATTTAGCGCCGGCTGATATAAAAAAGCAGGGACCGATTTATGATTTACCAATTGCTCTTAGTATTTTGTTGGCTAGCAAAAAGATTAGTTTTATTTCTTCTATGGCTGAACTTTTTGTGGGCGAGTTAGCCTTAGACGGAGAAGTGCGTTCAGTTAATGGCGTTTTACCAATAGCGATTGCTTCTAGAAAATTAGGCATCAAGCGATTGTATGTTCCAGAAGTTAATGCGGCCGAAGCAAATTTAGTTCGTGACATCTCTGTAATTCCGGTAAAATCACTGCGCCAATTAATTGATCATTTGGAAGGGAGGGAAGGCATTAAGCCAGCGGATTTTACTGCAGTTGATTTTAGAGTGGCCGATACCGCCAGTGATATGTCTAATATTCAGGGACAAGAACAGGCCAAGCGCGCATTGGAAATAGTGGCGGCTGGCGGACACAACGTGTTAATGTCCGGACCGCCTGGTTCAGGCAAAACAATGCTGGCGCGAACTATTCCTTCTATTTTACCAAAATTAACCTTGAAAGAAGCTTTAGATATTACCAAAATTTATAGTGTGGCCGGAGAATTACCAGAAGGAATTGCTTTAATTACTGTTCGTCCTTTTCGTTCGCCTCATCATACCGCTTCAGGAGCCGCCCTAGTAGGAGGAGGAACATGGCCAAAGCCGGGGGAGATTTCATTAGCGCATCGGGGGGTTTTATTTTTAGATGAATTTGCGGAATTTCCGCGAGTGATGTTAGAGAATTTGCGACAGCCATTGGAAGACGGTGTAATTTATATTTCGCGAGTAGCTGGTTCAATCCAGTTTCCAGCCCAATTTATTTTAGTGGCCGCTATGAATCCCTGTCCTTGTGGTTATAGCACTGATCCAAAGCGAGAGTGCTCTTGTTCACCCAATCAAATTCAGTATTATAAAAAAAGAATTTCCGGTCCGATTATTGACCGGATTGATTTGCACTTAGAAGTGCCGAGTATGAAATTTGATAAATTAACCGGTGATGTCAAAGGGGAGTCTTCTATAAAAATTAGAGCGCGCGTGGAAAAAGCAAGAGAACGGCAACAACAGCGTTTTGAATATTTAAATATAATTACTAATTCAGAAATGTCATCTCAAGATGTAAAGCAGTTTTGCCAGCTTAATCAAGAATCATACCAATTATTACGCACAGCCGTGGAAAGATTACATCTTTCTGCTCGCGCTTATTACCGTATTTTGAAAATTGCTCGCACGATCGCGGATTTAGCTGAACTTGATGATATTCAGACTGTCCATATTGCAGAAGCGCTGCAGTATCGGCCGAA
>Ga0180007_10007489_pt1 | contig 10294 bp, 12 predicted proteins | sample MM_PC_MetaG_FD_121122 | JGI IMG/M metagenome (GOLD analysis project Ga0180007, IMG submission 121122) | Groundwater microbial communities from the Aspo Hard Rock Laboratory (HRL) deep subsurface site, Sweden - MM_PC_MetaG | ecosystem: Environmental > Aquatic > Deep subsurface > Groundwater...
AGATCATTCATGCTTGATTGGGGAACCGACTGTTCCTCAAATCGAATCAGTCGGGCCTGACTACGTTGTTGAAACAGACGGGCAAGATAATCCGGTTTCATTTCACGTTTCGAGCTGCCCAAACGATGGGAATACCCACGGGGACTTTTGTGAACAAAAAGGCTGCGCGGTATATCCATTTTGATAATTGCCCGCTCGATCCCTTGTGAATCCGGCAACATCATGCGAACAATCCTTACATTGAGTGGGGGATCAATCGAATCACTACAGATCTCACGCACAAATGTTTCAACGACATCCAGTTTATCCAAAGGAATACCTTCTACTTCCCTGGTCTTATCATCAACCCCTAACAAAAGCACCCCGTCGAAGGAGTTGCCAAATGCCGTCAGTTCATCCGCAAGATCATCACGCTTCGGCCCGGCAATCTTGTTTCCACGGAAACTGACCGCCTTAAACTCAAGAATACTATCCTCTCCAAGCCTGATCTTACCGAGCAATTCTTCCTGGCTGTCAAACATGCTTACCTCCTTCACCGATCCGTTTATAACGAAGGTTGAATGCCTCTTTCCCTCCCTCCATCACCCTGCATATTTCATTTCGGACTTCCGTTTTCTGAAGACCTCCTTGGCATATAATACGGGTCTGGCCGGCACGGACATCAAGAGCCACAACGTTTTCTGCATCGCCATTCACAACAATATTAGCATTATGGGTAACCACGATGACCTGTCGTTTTTGCTTGATTTCCCGAAGTTGAGTCACGATCAGATCATAGATAAGATGGTTATCCAAATCGTCTTCCGGCTGATCGAGAATCAACGGTTCATCGCCATAAGAAAGGATGAATGCCAGCAGCGCTGCCGTCTTCTGACCGGGCGAACCCTGCTGAACCGGCTTGAATTCGCCACCTTGCTTTACGCTATACAAGACTTCCAGTGAGTCTTCGGGAAACCAGCATTCGAGCCTATCAACATTCTCTGGCGGCAAACCCTGAATATGCACGGCGAAGCGATGGTCGCGAACAGGGGATTCATCACCTTTTCGAACATTTCGAATATGAGTCTTAAAATCTTCCAGTTTTCGTTCAAAATCCTGAACACTGGAAACCGTTTCAGACGAATAGTTCTGATAGAGTTCTGCAACAATGCCTTCTTCACTGTCCACACTGCCTATATCTCTTTCGAACCCGCCCTGAACCCGGTTTATTATCTCCCGGAATTCTTTCTCCACAGATTCCTTGTTTCCGAAAGGAATGATATTCATTGATACATACGGGTTATCTTTGAGTACAGAGTTAAAGAAACCTGAGCGACGAGCTTTGAGTTCTTTGCGGAGGGATTTTAGCTTATCCAGACACTCATCCGCCTGTTTTTGCAACTTATTCAGATTTTTTCTTCTTGAATCAAACGTCTTCAAGCGTTCCTCCAGAGACTGTCTTTGCTGAACCAGACGTCCGTATTCACTGGGATCTCCAGCGCCGGCGTCTGCCAGTTGAGCTCGAAGTTGCTGGTATTCTGAAAGAGCGTCGTCAATAGCTTTGGCCCATTGGGATTTCTCTTTTGTCTGTTTCCAGTCTGCGGCAATCTGATCAACATCCGAAGCAATGGTCTTTAGCTGTTCGCAAACTCTGTTAAACTTTGTCAGAACATCCTGAATATCGGTCAGGCACGCCGCATCGGCGTTCTGGTCCAAATCAAATACGGATTTATCTATATCTTCCGGTAGGATCATCCCAGATATTTCACGTATCCTTTCTCCAGAATCTGTCCAGCTTTCTTCCCAGTTTTCCACTGCTCGTCGCTGTCGTTGCCGCCGTTGATACGACTTAAGAACATCGGTATGCCCCGCTTTTTCAAAAACAGCAATCTTGCGTATGATATCATCAAGTTCACCCTTGAGTCTGGGTTCTTCGTTCAGGCTTGCCTCAATTTCCCTGCCCTGGGCGCGCAATGATAAAAATCTGGTTTTCAGTTCACTCCACTTTTCTTTCCACTCCCGAATTCTCACTTCAGGAGCGTCATCGACGATACTCAACAGCGCCTGGGGGCGTTTGGCTAATTCGAAAATCTGCTTTTGGCTGTAAATACGCACAGGAAACCGTTGCGCAATCTCGCCTGGAACAGCCCGCCAATCGCCGTCTGCTCCTGCCTCCAAAATTGGTTCCACGCTGCCGTCAAAACTCCATTGAATTCGAAATTCAGCATTGTCTTTGCGATATGCGGCAACCAGTTTAGCATTTTTTGTGAGCAGCCCATCGTCATGGTGGGATTCGTAATCCTGTTGATACTTATTGAAGTCGTCTTTAAGCGCGGCAGGAAGTTCTTTATCGCGCCGAAGTGTGAGGCGCAAAAACTCCAATAGTGTCGATTTGCCGGCACCTCTACCGCCGATTATCGTGTTCAGCCAAGGATTGAACTTGCATTCGAAGGTGTTTTCTCTTCCGATATATTTGGCGTTATTCACTGACACGCTTTCTATGACCAGATGCCCATGTTCATTGGGATCGCCTGTAAAACTATCGCTTCTCTTGATGGACAGCGACCCGTCAAGAAGCGCCAAACGAAGTCCCTCCAGGCTCGGTGTTCCCATTTTGATCCAGGTAAAATGGCTGCCTGGTGACTTTGACCCTGTGGGGTGATGTGCGTCGGAACCAAGAATTTTAGTCCATTCAAGTTTCTTGTCTTTGTAAAGTTGTGGTGTTTGCGCTGATTGATCGCATAGCTCCATAGCAATGATCTGTTCGCAGTCCAGCACCTGCTGGAGTGTAATTCCTGCAAGTTTGAACAAACCGTTTTTCTGGTCTACGTGTGCAGGAATAGCAAGCCCGCCGGCATTGATGATCTCAATAATGACCTCGACTGGAGATTTTGTCGTGGCGTGGCTTGTTTTTCCTTTTTCCCCGCTAAAACCAACAGCTCCGAGAAGCGTATCAATATCTCCAGTCCCCTTATCCAGTGGCAAAACAGCCAGAATATGGATTCCGCTGTTTACTGAAATTTCTACGCCGGGAAACAGATAGAGCATACGAAAATCCGGGTGCTTTTCCTTTTTCAATTCCTCTAATGCATTCTTCAACTCGTCTATCCATGCTCCCGTGTTGTGATCTGTCACTGCAACACAGTCAACGCCCGCACGCATATAATCAAGAAGCCAGTTTTTTGGTGCGCGCTGTTTCAGAGCTTCCTGATCCGGTCCCTTGCCATATTCGTCGGATTTAGGTGTATGGGTATGAAAATCAAACTTCCACCAGTGGGCGCCGGCCCAGTGCCATTCCACACTCATGATTCACCTCCAGGTCTTGAGCAATTTATTTTATATTCGCGCATTTTTAAACATCCTTTACATCAAACATAAGGCAATTGAACTATTCCTCGATCAGGCGCACCTTGTAACACTATTCCGCTTCGCCCTCATACACAAAAATATCTTAATCCAGATCCGAAACTTTCGCAACCTGTCTGTATTCAACACCGTCAAATTCATCAAAATGCGCTTTGCCGCATTTGATTTTTCTTTTTTCGCCACAAACAGAGGAGTCACAAACAGAGGGGTCTTCATTCTTGACAGAAGTTAAGAATGAAGACGTGATCCCTCTGTTCTTACTATCATACCGGTTAAATTTTGTTTTCAGTTAATTGATATATTGCTGCCTTTAAAACTTGCCAACATATTGTAGCAGTGTGTTTATCAGGGTTAAATCCAGAACTAACTTGTTCATATGGGTGAATATAGTTTCTAAAGTCTCTTAATGAATGACTAAATTTTCTTACATCTTCCATAAGGAGACCTACATCATATGCGACATCAATATAATTGCTCAAAGTCCAATCTTGAAATTGCTTAACTTTTCCTTCTTTGTTTTTTGGTGACGATTTCGATTGATTAAATTCTTTTGGATGTTTTAAAGCTATTCCCAGTAAAATGCCTTCCAAGGTGCTACCTGCAAGAAATAGTACAGAAAGTGGTGCCTCGGCAGTTAAACATTTTTTGATTTCTTCAAATCTAAGTTTTATTGTCTCGGTAACAATTCCATCAAGTCCGATTTTTTCAAGTGAAATTTCGCTAAACTCTCTTTTTAAAAACTCATCTTCTTTTATTCCACCTGAGCTATCGTCAAAATTTATTTTATCGGCTTTTGCAAATGTTATTTCGGCTTCGTTCCTGATGACTTTCCATTTATCGAATGCAAGAAACTGATTAAATTCTTTTATGAAATTATTTAATTCAGTGAATCGACCAATGAAATTTACAGGTGCGAATAATTTCTTGATACATTTATCTAGTTCCGGTGTGCCATTGATCTGCGTAAGTTTTTCATCTGTGTACACCCATCTTGAAGGGAATCCTTGACCATATGAATCATTAAATCCCAAATCATTAAAGAAGCTAACCAGTTTTGGCCCTGAACGATATTCAGTTTCTTCGTTAATTAACAATCTTAACTTTTCTAGTGATTTCTCCTGAAGAATCATTTAGTCCTTCTCTGTTTGAGTTTTTAAATCCCAATAAACGAATTAGTACCAAGCACATAACGTTTGCGGATTACCAGCGGGTCACATAATTTTCAAGCTTGCACGGCATTAGCGTAAAACAGCATAGCTTTTCCCGTCTGGTTCATCCGCCTGGGTTAGCTTTCTGCAAAATAAGGTTTAGCCTCCATGATAGGCAAAAATTTTGCGTTTGCATCACCTATGCCAATTTTTGATCCCAAGATTTTTCTAATTGCAGACTTCATCCTATTCGAATCACTTGATTTTATACGATAACCATTTATATCGGTTTCCTTATAACACAAGAAAAGCGTTTCTTTTTCACCACTTGAATCAGGAAACGCGACAATGATTTTCTTTTTGGGGGACTTGTATATCCCTTGATAAGTTACCCCACCCCTGGGCCCAACATGAAAATCAAGCAAGTATGCGTCCTCTGGCAATTGATCCCAACCTTCATAGGCTTCCACATTTACACCATACTTCCTTTTGTCCTGTATGCTATTTAACGTCTTTTGAGCTTCATCGCTCAAAAAGTTTTCCTTATATATAACAACATAGATATTCCTATCGGTAACACTTTCTGGATTTTTGATCAGCGCATATAGTAATGACTGATCTACAAGCCGACTTGTAGGTCGTATTTTCCTTCTTTCCTCCCATTTTTTGAGGTATTTTTCAAGATATTCTACTGTAATAATATTCGATGCCGTCCAAAGAAGCTTCCACCATTGTCGGATACTTCTTAAACTCTCCTGATCTTTCTCTTTGAAACCAGCCTCAATCCATCCTGACAACTCGCTTCCTTCCAAACCTAACCCGTTTGCTGATAAATTTGCTGAACCTACGACTGAGTAATCTTCGCCGATATATACTTTCGCATGCAAATCCGGATGTGATTTTATTATTACCCCACGTTCAATCAATTCCTTAATTGCATTTGGATTTGTTGCTCCCGACTCAAGATTGCATATTATTCTTACCTCGCAATTTTTGGGTATGATTTCCAAGGCTCTCTTGCCAATAAATGCAACTGCACAATCAACTTTTTTTGAGTTCGAGAAAAGTTTAGAAATTGATTCTACAATCTGCTTTTCATTTAAAAACATGCCATATCCTCCAAGAAGCTAACCAGTTACACATAGTTTCTGTCTAATTAATATCAAATTAAAAAGCAGTTGACGAGTACATGTTGATTTTTTTGTAATTTTCTACCTGGATAACTATAATTTTGTAGTGTTATACATGGGTTGGATAGCATTATATGATATAAGGTAACTTAGACTCTATTCCACTTTTTATGTGTTTTTTTAAAATAGCTTCATCTGTCCTGGTGCATCGGCTTTATGTTTCTTTTTGCTTTTTCCTTTTGCGTGCGGGCCGGCTTTGACTTCTTGTTCATGGATTTCGTGGTTTAGTTTTAACAGGCGCTTTAGAACTTCTTTCCTGGCATCAGGTGAAATTGTGTATCGTACACGGTCGTTTTCAGGCAGATAATCCACTTCGTCAAAATCATGTGCCAGATTTATATCCTCCCAGCCATAAGCCTTTAAAACCGTTTCGTCCATTTGCTTGTGGAGTTCTCGCAGGTGCAGAATGTCACGGACGGCCTCATTGAAAGTGCAGATGCCGTCAGTTTTCGAGAGGGCATTCTACTTCCACTAATGGGTTGATCAAGATTTGACACCGAGCCTTTCACCAAAAGAAATGCCTAAATTCAACCCCGTCCCCCTTTGCCCGCGTCCCCCTTTGCCCGTCCGTCCCCCTTTGCCCGTCTTAAAAATTTTATTCAGGCTGTCTTTGATTTGTTTGATGTCCATAAGACATGTCCTTGATCTATTTGTCTCGTTGGGAACGGAGATTAAAAGTTACTTATAGATATCTCCCCGAGGGCCTATATGGTCAACGTATACGATGTCATTCTCCTCATCAAACCAGAAAATAATCCGCATATCTCCCAATCGAATTCTGTGATAGCCAGCCCATTCACCAGCCATTTGTATAACTCCTGGTAATCCCAATGGATCTTTCCCAACCTGTTCAATGGCCTTTTTTACACGATTCTTTCGATCTCGTGGAAGCTTTTTGAGATAGTTCGCAGCGCGGCGATGTACGATTATTTTACTCATCAGATTGAATCCAATTCAACATAGGCGCTTTTATTCCCAGCTTCTCTATCTTTGCGCGCTTGTTTGAGATTATCAATCGCATTGCTGTCCAAATCCAGACCTAACATCTCTTCAATTTTCTTAAAATCCTCCCAGAGAATAATCACCTCCTTTGGATTGCCATGCTCATCTACAACAAATTTCTTGTTTATTGTTATCATATCATCCTCCTTTTTTACCCTGTAATTGCCTCTTTTTGAGCCAATAGATCCCCAAACTTGTCATAATTCACTTTAACTCCATCGTCCAGATCCAGAGATATTTTCATGTCCGAATAATGGCGCAGTTCAATATCAAATGCTGAAAGTTCCGCCTGCTTTTTCTCTATGATTAAAAGAATATTCCACGCTCGATTGTATTAATTCCTCTATTTTTCCTGCAACCGCAGATGTTATATCTCTTCTAACGGCAATACATCCCAGAGGAACGGGTAGAGATGTTTTTTCTTCCCACCACTCTCCCAGGTCAATAATTCTGACAAGTCCATATTCTTCATAGGTAAACCTGCCCTCATGAATTATCACACCGCAGTCGTATTCATTTTTTTGTATTGCCGGCATTATCTTTTCAAAAGGCATTGGAACTGCCCTGGGTTTTTCGGATAGATAAAGACCAAGCAGCATGCATGCCGTAGTCCACATGCCGGGCACCGCTATTTTTTTTGAAGAAAGCTGTTCAATATCAAACCCCGGCTTTGCAACTAAAAGAGGGCCGCAGCCTCTTCCAAGCGCCGCACCGCTTCGCAGAAGAGCATATTTTTTAATAAGATGACCGATTGCAGCAAAAGACAATTTCGAAATATCATAAACACCTGCTTTTGCTTTCTGGTTGAGAGTTTCAACATCTGCAAGTTCTATTTCAAATTTAAGCCCGCCGCAGTCAATAAGATTGTGAGCAAGCGCATAAAAAATAAAAGTGTCATTAGGACAGGTTGAGTATGCGAGTTTTAATTTTCTATCCATGTTTAATACCAGTAGTGATCTTGTACACAGACCTTACTCCACCTCTAACCAGTTATTATAACTCAAACTCTGCATCGTAAAATTTTGTCTTAGTCTTTTTTGTTTCAAATGCGCCAATATCTTCCAGGAAATCTATATAGCCTTCCAAATCCTGCTCTTTCTCCAAAGGCTTTTTTCTTATAGCAGCGAAGTCCTTTTTGGATAACAGAAGATCGGCTTCAAGATTAATCTCCTTATTTTTTTTGCTTTTCTCCGATGATGTCATAATATCTCTCCATCTGGCCGTATTTTTCAAAGTATTCCCGAACTTCCTGTAGGTTTATCTCCGGTAGACTGAGCAACTCTTTTATATCAGCCATTTCCCTTAAGGCTCGATCCGGATCGTTTTTCATTGCAAATACTTTCAAAGCCACAATGTGTTCCGGCCTAACTACCGGCACGGTTAGGTCGTCAAAAAGCAAAATCCTCGCAACCTCTTTAAAAAATGATTTCCGCTGTGTCCCCCTTTCACATAAACAAAATCGATCCTACCCATACCTGATAAGGGATGCAAGTGATTGGAATATCCAATAGAGCTATATCAGTATATTCCATGAGATATTTGTTTTTTCCGCCATCAGCAAATCCTTTGCTCGAACGGGTTACTTATTTTCCAATGGATATCCCTGAGGGTTTCCTTCTTAACGATATAAACTTATAAACTCGCTACATACCCCCCTTTGCACTTTTGGGATACTGCCTCTCATTTCCTGAGAATTCTATGAAGCGTTTCCTGAAGAAAGGATTCATTCTTCAAAGAATAATCTCGGTAGTAATTGACAGACTCAAACCTTGCCTGGTTTAGGGGTTCCCCTTCCTCAAGTCGTTCTACTATGGTCCTATTGAGTATTGCCGGTTCATAGTTGGGGTCTATTTCAAGAGCTTTGTCGAAGGCATCAAGCGCGTCCTCTTTACGCCCCAACTGAGCGTAGCACAATCCGGTGTTTCCATAGCTTTGAGGATGCTTGCTGTTCAATTTGATAGCTCTTTGGAAACAAACAATCGCGTTTTCCCATGCTCCCTTTTCCATAAACGAAAACCCTGACTCAAACTCGTCTTGGGCTTCAAAGAACCGGGCCAACGTGACATTGTGTGTCTTCATAACCTGTTTCTCAAACCCAGCAACGAATTCGGCTGCCTGACGAACTAAATCATCTTGAGAATCACCCACCTCGATCACTTCAGCAAAAGACTTGATGGTATTTCTAATATCAAGCTTGTTCTTGTACGCGATTGCTTTGTTGAAGTGAGCCTCTACCAAGTATGGAAATACGTCAGTAGCTCTTGTGAAGTAGTCTATGGCCTTATCATAGTCCCCCTTCAACGCATGAACAACTCCAGTTCCGTAGTTAACCATGTGATTTCTGGGATGTCTAATTCGAAGGGCTTCAAGCATACTCTCGCTCTCTCGAATGCTCCCACGCTCAACCAAGGCCAGAGCATCATCAACAGCCTTTTCAACTTCCTCGTTCATCTCAGCTATAAAGTGTTTCTTTCTCGTTTTGGTAGCCTTCGATGACTGGTACTGTTTGGCTTCGGCATAACGTTGACAAATTTTACAGGCAGGGTCACGGGACTTTGCACAACACTGTGAGCATATCAGCATGTCGTTGTGTTTCGCGCACTTTATTCGTGCTTTGTTTCTTGCGCAAAGCTTGCATTTTGCCTTCTTCATAGTAGACTTCCTTATTTGCATCAAATGGAACCGTCGTGGAGCAAAATTCGCTTGCCCCCAACGGCGCGGTTCACCAACGCGCGATAGCGCGTCCGTATGCTTTTGTTGGGCGATTTTTTGTTTAAAATTCTATTGGTTGCGAAGATTCTCTTTCTTCCTCTTCTGATATCAAGAATTCAATAATCTTTCTTTTATCTGTATCTTGTTCAAATAACTCTCGCAAAGCATATAGCGCTTCATAACCGTCTGGACTGGTGGAGTAATAAAAATCTTTGGCGAGCTCGGAGAATGTCTCTAAATTTTGTTGGTCAACGCAGGCACGTGTGTAATATGAGATGAGAGTACTGAGAATGTTTTCAAACTCATGAAAGAATGTAAGATCGGATAATAAATCAATCCTGGCTGGATAATGGTCTATGCCATATAGAAGAAGGGCCTTTAGGTTTTGATTTGCCTTTTTGAAATATTTTCTTATTAATGGAAAGTTGGGGTTATCTGAGGCCTTTTCTTCTGAAAAACTTTCAAATATTTTTTTTGATAATTTCTTTTTGTTTTCAAAATAGGCGACAAGGTCTCTCTGTCGTTGGTTTTCTGGTTTGGCATTCCTCTCTTCTATTTCTTCACTATCATCATCGTCTTCAAAGTACTCGAAGCCGAGTTCCTCCATTTTAGCAATATAGTCTTTGGAATGGTTACGAAAAATGTCATTCACTTTGTCACGAATGATTTCGTTTTTTAGTTTTTCGTAGTCATCAAGGACAGAATTTTTGTCTTTTTTGCGCATTTCGGGATTGTTCCCTAATTTTTATTGTTACGTCCAATCGCTGGTTGTGAGGCGCAAAGCGCCGAGCAGTTAGTATATAGTTTTCATTTAATATCAAATTTAAAACCACTTGACGAGTAAATGTTGATTTTTATAATTTATGCGTGTTTTTAAAACAGCTTCATCTGTCCTGG
>Ga0180007_10007490_pt1 | contig 10293 bp, 8 predicted proteins | sample MM_PC_MetaG_FD_121122 | JGI IMG/M metagenome (GOLD analysis project Ga0180007, IMG submission 121122) | Groundwater microbial communities from the Aspo Hard Rock Laboratory (HRL) deep subsurface site, Sweden - MM_PC_MetaG | ecosystem: Environmental > Aquatic > Deep subsurface > Groundwater...
GCTGAGCGCGTTCAGTGCTTCGGCTGAAAAGCCTTTGACGTTTCTGTTGTATTTATGGGAGAAGTGCGACAGGAAATGTTCTGCCAGCAGAGGGATGTCCTCACGTCTTTCGCGCAGAGGGGGCAGGTGCAGGGCAAAGGTGTTGAGGCGGAAGAAAAGGTCCTCGCGGAACTCCTTGTTGAGTACGGCGGACTTGAGGTCCTTGTTGGTGGTGGCAATTACCGTCACATCAATGGGGAGATCAATCCTGCCGCCCAGCCGGCGAACCTGCCGTTCCTCCAGGACCCGGAGAAATTTACTCTGCAGATCGTGCCGCATGTCGCCGATTTCATCCAGCAGAATGGTGCCGCCGTCGGCCAACTCAAACATGCCTTTCTGGTCTGTCTTGGCGTCGGTAAAAGCACCTTTGGCATAACCGAACAACTCGCTTTCAATAAGGTTTTCCGGCAGGGCGGTACAGTTTACCGAAATATACGGCGCGAATTCGGTTTCATCTCCCTGGCGGAGATACCGCCAGTTATGGATATAACGGGCCAGCACCTCTTTGCCGGTACCTGACTCACCGGTAATAAGTACGGTCTGGGCCTTTGCCTCGGCGATTTTTTGCGATTTCCCTATAATTGCCTGCATGAGCGGTGATTTGCCCACCATGCTGTGTACCTGTGAAGCTGTCCCGGTTTTGCGCAGATAATTGAGTTCCTCCCGCAGTTTTGTCTTTTCCAGAATGGAGGCGATGACGATCTTCACCTCATCGATGTTGAAAGGTTTGGTGAGATAGTCGGCAGCGCCCAGCTTCATTGCCTTGATTGCCGATTCGGCGGTATCATCGGCGGTCAGCATCACCACTTCGGTATCAAGTTTCTCCTTCTTGATGTCGGCAAGGATATCAAGGCCGGTCCTGTCTTCTTCGAGATGGATATCAAGCAGGATCAGATCCGGATGCCATGACGCAATTTTATCGATGACATCGTCGGCGTTGGTCTGGATCTTGGTCTCATACCCTTCTTTTTTTAATGACCTGGCCAGCATGGAGATGATGAGTTCCTCGTCATCGATCAGGAAAATTCTGCCGCGATTTTTCATTGTGTAATACCCTGGATCTGTTGTTTTTCCGGTAAGGTTATGTAGAAAGTTGTCCCTTCTCCAGGCGTACTGGAGACATGTATGGAGCCGTTATGCAGTTCAATAAGCCGTTTGCAGATCGCTAACCCCAGGCCGGTGCCCTTGGGTTTGGTGGTGAAAAATGGATTGAAGATTTTGCTGAGATTCTCGGGGTTCATGCCCTTGCCGGTATCGGTTATGCTGATCTGTACGGTGTGGTTGGATTCTTTTTGGGTGGTAATGGTGATGGTACCCTTGGCAGGTATGGCATCTATGGCGTTCAGCATGAGATTGAGAAATACCTGCTGTATCAGGCCACGGTCAGCGGTAATTGGCGGTAATTCGGGGCTGAAGTCCTTGACAATCTCGATCTCCTTGGTCATTTTTGCGGTATTGGCCGGGTTGATCAGGGAATAGCTGGAGGATTTGATTGTTAAGTCAAGTAACTCATGCAGGTCAAGGGGTGCAGTCTCCGGTTCAGGGGGACGGGCATAGCTGAGCAGGCTTTTGAGCAGCGTCTCGATGCGGTAAATTTCGTTAATGATCCGCAGAAAAACTTCCCTGTCTTCCTGTTCCAGGGTCAGTTCACTGGCCAGCACCTCAATGGAAACCTTGATGCCTGCCAGAGGATTTTTTACTTCATGGGCCAGACCGGCGGCAAGTTCGCCGACCACGGCCAGCCTCTCGGTCTGTTGCATGCGTTGGCACTGATCTTTAAGCGAGCTTGCCATATCATTAAAAGCCTTGGAAAGTACCTGAAACTCATCAGGTAATTCTTCCTGGACCCGATAGCGCAGATCACCCTGTTGAATTTTCCTGGTGGCATCGAGCAGGGCATCAACCGAATTGGTAAAATGTCTGAGAAAGAAATAGGCGATCAGGATCAGCAATAAGGGGCCTGCGGTGATGAGAAAGAACAGCAGATGTTCGGTCTCGGCAATGCTGTTGCGGGCCAGGGTAATTCTTTTTGAAATTTTTTCCGATGAGGTTATGACGATTTTCTCCACCTCGGCCAGGGTCTCTTCCCCCATGGAAAAAGCGGCATTTTTTTCCTCAGTCAGTCTTTCTTTGTTGGCCCTTATGGTATAAACCCGGCTCAACTTTTTAACGTAACTGTCGATTTGCTGCTGAAAGTGGTTTAGGCGCTGACTCACTTCTTCATTATGATGGCAGTTACTGCAGACGTGGGACGCTGTTTCCATCTCTTCCACATGGGCAATAAAGGGATCTATATGCAGGGCATGGGGAGAATCCTTGAGCAGCAGATCGGTCTGTACCACCTTGATTTTGTTCTGCAGATCTTTTCTCAAAAATTCAACCTGATGGAGGGTGATGACATTTTCCAGATTGGTGATAACCTCTTCGATTGATCTGGCAATATACATTCCGCCGCCGGAGAAGCAGAAAACAAGAATCAGCAAGGCTATGAAAACTTTCTTCTTCATAAAGGCGTCAATGAACCGGCAGCATCAGTGGGCATGGGTAAAGGACTGTTTGCATTATTTTTATAGATTCTTCCCCCTTTAGGCTGGATAATTGTCTCCGATATTCTTCCAGACTACGGCTGTAATAAACAATAATGCTCTGTGATCTCTGTGATCTCTGTGGTGAAAAAAGACTTTTTTTACGTGTTTATCATTCATTATTGTAATCATAAGTTGCCAGATCGAGGCCGATTTTATTGGCGTAATCAAATACAGGTGCATAATCGTTTTCCGTGGTAGGGATAAATCTTTTGGCGCCGAATTCATGCAGGACCTGCCGGCCTTCAACATCCTGATCCATCTGCAGCAGGGCATTTTTCAACTTTAGTTTGAGAGACTCGCCAAGATCCTTTCTTACTGCCAGGGCGTTGGCCGGCACCTCAGGTGAAGTTGCAAGTATTTGCAGTTGCTCCTCCACCTTGCTGTCGGTTTGGGCCACGCGGGAAAAAACCGTATTCTTGGCAGCACCGATATCCGCCTTGCCGTTCAGGACATCGTAAATGGCATCCTCATGGGTGCCGGTAAAATAGTTCTCACTGAAGTAAGTCTGGTAATCCTCGATGCCGTTTTCCTTGAAATAATGCATGGGCAGGAGCCAGCCCGCGGTGGTGGCCTTATCCACAAAGGCAAATCTTTTGCCGCGCATATCGGCGGCATTGTGGATGCCGCTGTCTTTGCGGACAAAAATCATGCCGTAATAGGTGGAGGTGCCGTCAAGGTATTCCGGCCGTGCCAGGGGCTGCACCGCAAGTTTCCTGATGGCCAGGGCCCCGGTAAAACTGCCGAAAAAAGCCGCATCCAGGCCGTTGGAAACAAAATTATCAATAACGTTACCGTAACGGGAGAGAATTGACAGCTCAATGTTTGCCTCTATTTTGCGGGAAAGATAGGCGGCAAGCGGTTCGTATCTCTTTTTTTGCGAGAAGATATCATGTTCGGTGATCAGGCCTATTTTTAATTGCTCGGGGTGAGTTTTGCCTGAGACATTGCTTGTTTTACTGTCCTGCTGCTCCCCGCAGCCGGTGACAAAGAGGAAAAAAAGACACAGGGCAAAAAGTATGATAGAATTTTGATATGATTTTCCGGGCATGATCTTTCCTCGCTTGCTGATGGTTGCATGCGCGATGCGGATATTTGGACAAGACCTATCTTTTATTGAGTGTTTCTTTTTTACCATAACGAAGAGTTACACTTCCCACAATAACTTAAAGGATCAATTGACCAACATTTTGCTGAAATGCAGGAGGTCACCGGTGAAAAGTTTTCTCCTATCCATATGTTTATTGTTGAGCCTGTTATTGCAACCATCCATACTGCAGGCAAAATGGAAATTTCCTCCCCTGCCTCCTCCTTACGAATACGGCAACCTCCTGATCAATCGTACCTCTGAGGTCAACCAGGTCAAGCCGGTGTTCTTCTCCCACTGGAGTCATCGCGTGAAATATGCTTGCCGGGTCTGTCATCTTGAACTTGAATTTGAATTTGCCGCCAATTCCACCCCGATTACCGAAGAGGACAATATCAACGGCATGTACTGCGGCGCCTGCCACAATGGCAAGGAGGCCTTTGCCCACACCAGGGACAACTGTGACAAGTGTCACTCCGGCAAAATTTCCGCAGGCCAGGAAAAATTTGCAGAACTGACGAAGAATATGCCGCGTACATCTTTTGGCAATCAGGTGGACTGGGTGCTGGCGGCATCCCTCGGCATGATAAAGCCCCGCTATGTTTTATTTCAGGAGAGCGAAAAATCCGATATGAATTTTCGCAACCGGCTGGAGCTACAGGCGGAATGGAATTTTGTCCCCCCGGCTTACTTCCCCCATGATGTGCATATCCGGCTGCTGGACTGCGGCAACTGCCATCCAGACATTTTTAATATCAAAAAAAAGACAACCCCGCATTTTGAAATGGATTACATCCTTGAGAAAAAATTCTGCGGAGTCTGCCATCTGAAAATCGCTTTTCCCTTGAATGACTGCAAACGCTGCCACCCGGCGATGGAAAATCAGCCAGGTTTTTAAATGAGCGCGGGTAAAAACGTTTTCAGGCAGGATTGCGGCAGACAAAAGAGGGGTGCTCGGCAGTTAAAGCAAAGAAAGGTAGAGCCTTTCACGGCTCTACCTTATGAAAGAAAATTAGTACCATCTTGGAGGATTGGACGTATTCCCTTTCAATTCGTAGTATAAAAGGAATTGCCTTTTATTTCAATGCACTTCCATTGCCTCTTTTTGAGGCTTTTTGAGGGCGATGAGCAGCTTTTCGATATCTTCGGCAGGCATCGGCCGATAGAAATAAAATCCCTGGATGCAGTCACAGTCTTTATCTCTTAAGAATTCATATTGATCGCGCCCCTCGACGCCTTCCGCCACTACGTAAAGATTGAGGCATTTGGCCAGGGCAATGATCGCCGAACAGATTTCCGCGTCCTTGGGGTCGGAGGTGATATTCATTACAAAGCTGCGATCAATTTTTAAGACATCAATGGGAAAGCGCTTGAGATAGTTCAGCGACGAATAGCCTGTGCCGAAATCATCGAGACAGATCTCTACCCCCGTCTTTTTGATGTCGTGCAGCATGTTGATTGCCTCTTCTTCCGCGTTGAGCAGGATACTTTCCGTCAGTTCGACCTTGAGATACTTTCTGGGAACACCGGTACTGTTGAGAATTGATGTGATGATGTTGTAAATCTCCTTGCTCTGAAACTGCGGACTTGAAAGGTTGATGGAAATCGGCACCACGGGAACCCCCTGCTGCTGCCAATCCCTGATCTGTCTGACCGCTGTTTTCATCACCCAGGAACCGATCGGCACGATAAGCCCTGATTCCTCGGCAACCGGAATAAAGTTGTTGGGAGGGATCATTCCTTTTACAGGATGGATCCAGCGGACCAGGGCCTCAAGCCCGACAATCTCCTTGGTCTTCGCATCCACCTGGGGCTGGTAATGCACGATGAATTCGTTGCGTTCCACCGCCCAGCGCAGTTCTCCTTCCAAAGTAAGCCGTTCCAGCGCTTCGGCATTCATGGTGTTGGAGTAATACTGAAAATTGTTCTTCCCCTTTTCTTTGGCATGATACATGGCGATATCGGCATTTTTGATCAGATCTTCCTCATTGGTTGCGTCATGGGGGAAAACGGTGATGCCGATGCTGATGGTAATGAAGACCTCATGGCTGTCAAGCATGAACGGCTCGGCCAGGGCCAGCAGCAGCCGCCGCGCGACAATGGCCGCGTCATTCTGGTCGCGGATACTGGTCAACAGGACGGTGAATTCATCCCCGCCCAGTCTGGCTATCATGTCCGGGTCTTTGTCAATGGATGAAATGGAGATGAAATCGGATTTGCGGATGGTTTCCTGTAATCGTCTGGCCAGCTGTCTTAAAAGGTCATCACCAAGATTGTGGCCCAGGGTGTCATTGATACGTTTGAAATTATCGAGATCGATGAACATCAGGGCGCATGATCTGGTGTGGCGTCTGGCATTTTCAACAACCCGTGTGAAGAAATCGAGAAACATGACCCGGTTCGGCAGTCCGGTAAGAAAATCATGATAGGCCAGGCGCTTGATCTGTTCGTGGGATTGCTGCAGATTATTGCGCATTTCCATAAAAGAGCGGGCCAGTTCGCCGATCTCATCGTCGGCGCTCTGATCGATACTGATATTGAGATTGCCATGGCCCAGTTCGGTGGCGGCATTCCGGAGCAGAATAACCGGTTTGACAATGAATTTCTTGCCAAGATAAAAGAGCAGGGCGGAAAAGATGACAATGGCACAGATGGTGGTAAAGGTGACGGCAAGCCCCAGTCGGTAACTTGCCGCGTAGAGATGATTTTTTGGGATTTTGGCCAGCATCAGGAGAGAATCATTGACGTTGCTGCTGAGCACCAGGAAGGAATGCGTTTTGTCGGCAACCGTAAAAGTGGACTCACCCTTCATGTGATCCATTGCCTCCTGCAGGAATTTACCCGGCAGGGGCGAAAGAACCGGTTCCGTGCCCGATTGGAAAAAAATGTTGCCGGCTCTGTCCAGCAGGAGAAAGGTTGTCCCGTATTCATCAACAGCTTCTGTGATTTTTTTATCTATGAAATTTAGGTCGATGGTGACCACCAGATACCCGCGTAAAGTTTTGGGCGAACTGATCGGGTTGAGGTTGGGGTCGCGCAGCAGCATTTTTTTGCTGATCAGCAGTGAAATTTTGCCATTGTCCGGATTTCGGTAGATGCGGGTAAAAAGATCATTATCCGTTCGGCGCATGGCTTGAAAAATCTCCGTCTCTCCCTCTTCCTCCGTGATATTGGGCAGGTCGGTGAGCACCACCCGGGTGTCTTCATAGCCGTCCGGAAGCAGGATGCGGATCTCATAATAGTTTGGATTGGCTTTCTGATAACTGCTGAAGAGCCTGATAATGGTTGGTTGCAGCAGGGTGTAGCGCACTTCCTCATCAGTGGTGAGCAGATAGTTTTCCAGCAGATTGGAATTGGAAAACAGCTCGATATCCTTTGTCGCCGTATCATAGAGGACTTGTACGTTGCCGGTGGTAGTGTTGAGAAAGGAGCGGGTGTTTCCCGTTGCCTTTTCAACCGTGGCCTCCTGCAGCATGGAAAAAGAGATTGCCCCGATGGCCAGGATGAAAATGACAACCACCGGCGTGGTGATAAAGATGATTTTTGATTGAAGTCTCAACGTGAAGCCCTATTGGATGACGAGATTAAAAATGTCATTATATTTTTTTGCTACTCTGGGCGGGAGATCCGTGTAGGTTTCGGATTTTTCAAGAATTTCCTTGGTCGGGTAGATATTATGATCATCCCTGAATTCCCGGGGCAGGAGTTTTTCCGCTGCCGTATTGGTTGTGGCGTACGAGGCGAACTGGGCAAGTCTCGCCATGATTGCCGGTTCATGAATAAAATTGAGGAATTTACAGGCCAGCTCTTTTTTCTTAGAAGAGGCGGGGATTACAAAAAAATCACACCAGAGCATGCAGCCTTCCCTGGGCAGGACGAAATCAATCTTCTTGTCGTGCTGTTGCAGCACCAGGGCGTCACCATTGTATATCATGGACATGAAGGCGTCTCCGCTCACCATGGATGAATTTTCGCCAAGGGTCACATAGGAATAGGTTTTGACAGCGGGCTTCTGGGCCAGGAGCAGTTGCTTGGCCTCTTCAAGTTCCCTGTTGTCCGTTGAGTTGACGGAATAGCCAAGGGCCTTGAGGGCCATACCCACCAGGTCGCGGGAATCTTTTATCATGATGATTTTGCCCTGTACAGCCTCTTCGGGTTTGAACAGATCCAGCCAGCTTGTCACCGGCTTTGTTGTTCGGTCCGTTCGGTAGGCGATACCCAGGGTGCCCCATAAGAAGGGCACGCCATACTTTTCCGACTCCGGAAAGGAGGTGCGCCACTTACGGCTCACATGCCGCAGGTTGGGAATATCTTTCTCGACGATGGGCGCAAGCCAGCCATGCCTGGCATAGGAGGCAATGGATGAGCCGTTGGAAAGGATGAGATCATAACCTGTGCCATTAGTGCTGAACAGGATTTCGTTGCGTATTTCATCGGTTTCATAATAGGTCTCCGTCACGGTGATGCCGAATTTTTCCTTAAACTCGGCAAGCACCTCGGGATCAAAATACTCTGACCAGTTAAGGAGCTGCAGCTGGTTTTCGCTCTCTTCCGTGGCTGACGCCGTGCCGATTCCGGTGATATTGCATGGCAGAGCAGCCAGTATAAAAAACAGCAGGGCAAGACTTTCTTTCAATACAGTCACTTTCATAAAAATCTCCAAGAGAAATAATCTCTATCTTACAGAGTTTTTAAATATTTTTGTGAGTATTTTTTGAAAATCGGCTCATTATCTTTCATCAAGCTCAAATCGCTTTTGGGCCGCGCAAGGCAGATGATCGGTTGCGGGCAGGGGAGAAAATATCCGGTCTATTTCTGGCGGGAATGAATAATGGTGCAGAAAAGTCATGCGGAAGAAGGGCTCCCTTCGGTTTCAGGCAACCCTTCTTTTAGGATTATATCTAGATTTCAAGCATTTCTCTAATTTGTTCCAGGAGTTTGGCGCTAATTCCGCTGATCTTTGTCAGATCCTCGATGGATTGGAAATTTCCATTGACACTTCGATAATCAATAATTGCCTTGGCTTTGGCAATGCCGATTCCAGGGATTGACTGCAGCGTATTCAGATCAGCGGTGTTAATGTTGATGCCCGCCATGGCAGGAACCGCAAAGAAAATCAACATGCAGAGAGTTAGAAATAACGCTTTCATTTGTTGCCTCCTTGAATCCACATGCAAAATTTAATGTGCAGTTAAATAATATGATATCATGCAATTTCCAGTCCCCGGAAAAGACCAGATCTATGCCGGCTTAGCTTATTGCGCATAGGGATGTGAAATTTTTAAATAAGCGGCATATGTGATAAACTCGTAAAAAGTCTTTTTTTCACCACGGAGCACACAGAGATCACAGAGAAATATTTTTTATTACAGCTAGTTAGCTCTGTGGGCTTTGTGCTCTCTGTGGTAAATTTTCAGATGTTACAAGTCCATCAGATGTAACTCGCAGAATTTCGTTTAACATGCTGTTTTGATGAGCTTTGTTCTGTTTATGCCGGCGCGTGAAGGGAGGAAGAGGGGCAGGGTGGCTCGGCAATCGTCATAAGAGGACGAGTCTTTATTTTGCGACATGGCCCTTGGATTAATCTTGGTAATTATCAATGCAACCCCAAACGTTTATCCAAGAGGGGTTGTATGAGAAAGAAATTTTATCTTTTTACCGGGTTGTCCAGTTTTGCAGAGCAACCGCGAACATGGAATGGAAGCTTTTGTTGCGATATGGCGACAACCCCACCATGGTTTCCACTGAATTGCTAATCTTACAAGAAGCTCAATAGATAGGTATAAAAAATTTTTAAACTGGCAGCCTTTGCCGCAACATAAACTGAGTTGGTCTGTTCAGGGAGGCCGATGAGCAGGTACTCCCCCTTCATCGGCTGTGGGCAAAGTTTCGGATACATGCAGGAGCTGCCGATAAAAAGAAGTTTTGTACTCCATGCACAGAGCATTATCGGCCAAATAATCGGCCAAAATTATGGAGCATTTCTTTGGATGATAAATTTTCTGTTGTTTTTTTTTGCAATAAAACAAATAGATATGAATTTAATTTTATTAATTTAATGAAAAAATACCGGCCTAAAAATGTATTCTTCCATCTCTCAGTTTGAACCGCTTTTGCCGCAGGATCCCAAAAAAGTATTACATAGTCTGGCTCTTGACGTACTGCGCGAATCTGCCCGATTGAGCGGCATGCTGCATCCGATTACCCGGCAGGCCTTGGTAGGCGTGGTGCGCACCATGAACTGCTACTACCTCAGTAATAATCGGCAGGCATGTCTGTCCGGCAGCATCCTCCCTTGAGAATTTCATGAAAAGGTTCGCCACAGTATATGAAGCTCCAGGGGACCCGCTTTGGCAGATCGTGGCTGCAGCGGCAGCGCATCATCGGCTGTTATGGATTCATCCGTTTCTTGATGGAAACGGCAGGGTGGCAAGATTATTTACAGATGCGTTTCTGATTCAGGCCCACGTGGACGGTTACGGAATCTGGATGATAAGCAGGGGATTGGCCCGCCACAAAGAGCAATACAAACAAAATCTTGCCTTGGCTGATGCCCCGAGGAAAGGCGATCTTGACGGCAGA
>Ga0180007_10007491_pt1 | contig 10293 bp, 7 predicted proteins | sample MM_PC_MetaG_FD_121122 | JGI IMG/M metagenome (GOLD analysis project Ga0180007, IMG submission 121122) | Groundwater microbial communities from the Aspo Hard Rock Laboratory (HRL) deep subsurface site, Sweden - MM_PC_MetaG | ecosystem: Environmental > Aquatic > Deep subsurface > Groundwater...
AAATAAATAAAGGCCGGATCATTTTTCTGATCGCCTGTATGGGAATGTTCTGGCTATACACCCGCATCGGCTGTGCGTCCGGCGGGGCAACGGATTCCTTTGGCAATGATCTGGTGCTTGAAACTTTGCCCGTAAAAGTGGTCTGCCTGGTGCCGGGCGCCAGTGAAATTTTGTTTGAAATCGGAGCCGGAGAAGCCATTATCGGCCTGACCTATCACGATGCCACCCTGGAAGGGGCAGCAGACAAAATTGTTGTGGGCGGATTTTTTATGCCCTCAATTGAACGGATAAAAGGGCTTCAACCGGATCTGGTTATTCTGGGACCTTTTCACAAGCAGATCATGGAGGCGTTAAAGAAAACCGGAATCCCGCTTTTTGTTTATGAAACCCGAACCATTGAGAAGTCCTATGAAAATATTCTGGCCCTGGGCAAATTATTTGGCCAAGAGGATCAGGCCCGGCAGGTGGTCAAAAAAAACCGCCTGGAAATAGCGCACATCCAGAAAAAACTGGCCCGGGCCGTTCCCGAACAGCGAAAACGGGTGATCCGGCTCATGGGTCGGGACATGATCATGACCCCGGGCAGCACCTCTTTTCAGAATGAGCTGATTCGTTTATCCGGCGGCATCCCGCCGGACTTCGGGCGCGAGGGCAGCGTGGTTACGGTGAGCCGGCAGGAGTGGATGGCCTTTAATCCCCAGGTGATCTACGGCTGCGGCAGTGACCGCCCGGTGGCAGAGGCCTATTTTTCACGGCCGGGCTGGAAAGAGGTGGATGCCGTAAAAAATAACCAGATCTATTATTTTCCCTGTGAACTCACCTGCAGGGCCGCCGCCCATTCGGGCTATTTTATCTCCTGGCTTTCTGCCATGATTTACACAGATGGGTTTGCAGATCCGGCCAATGAAATTCTTCCGGTAACCATTACCCGGTCACGCCCCCTACACCTGGATCTGGATTATGTGCGTTCGGCTGTGATCAATACGGCTGATATTTATGATTTTGCCAGCAAGACCCTGGTGGTGGATTTCAAACATCCCCAGACCATTGTCTCCACCCTTGAAGGCCAGCGGGATAATATCTTGACCGTGGGCAACCACTATTCTCCGGCCCCCACCTGGGGAGTGGGGCATAAAAGGGGGATCGACCATCTCCGGGACCGCATTTTAAAGGCCAATGAACGGCAGGCGCAAACCGCCTCCTTTTTGATGACCGGTGCCGACATGGACAACCTGAGCGTGACGGAAAAAAGCTTTAAAGACATGAAGGTAACAGCCCTTGTCACGGCCGGAGTCCTGTCCAATGCGGTACGCATGTCAAAGGATGAGGGGCAGTTCTACGAATCCGGCACCATCAACATCATTCTCCTGACCAATATGAAATTGTCCCAACGGGCCATGACCCGGGCCATTATCGCAGCCACGGAAGCCAAGAGTGCAGCGCTTGCCGACCTGGACATCAGAAGCACCTATACGTCCCTGGCAAATCAGGCCACCGGTACGGGAACCGACAATGTACTGGTGGTGCAGGGACAGGGGGTGTCCGTCGAAAACGCCGGCGGCCATTCAAAAATGGGGGAACTCATTGGAAAGGCGGTCTATGCCGGGGTAAACCGGGCAATCCTCAAGCAGAACAAAATATCTTCCAACCGCAATATTTTTCAGCGTCTCAAAGAGAGAAATATCTCTTTGTTCAACCTTGCAGCAGGCGTGACCTGCGACTGCATGCACCAGAAAGGTGTCACTCAAAATGAGGTTGCCGGCATTGTGGAACTTCTGGTGCTTGAGAAAAAATATGCCGCGTTTTTAGAATCCGCCCTTGCCCTGAGTGATGCCCACGAACGGGGTCTGATCCGGGATTTGAATTTTTATCAGGAATGGTGCCGAACCATTGCTTCACAGATTGCCGGACAGGAGGTGGAAAAAATCCAGGAGTTCATCTTGGACCCGCAAATACCGCAGGCCCTTAAAACAGCCCTGAATGCCCTGTTTACAGGTGCCTTGGAACAGGTTTCCCATGAATAGACGGATGCTTTTGGGGCTTGTTGCAGGCTTACTGGGGGTGGCAGCCGGGCAGGCGTTGGCAACACCGGCCTTTTTACGGGTGATCTCCCTTTCCCCCATCATCACCGAGACCATCTATCTTGTGGGGGGCCAGGATCATTTGATTGCCGATACCACCTATTGCATCACCCCGAAAGCGGCACAATTCAAAGAAAAAATCGGGTCGGTCACCCAGATGAATATTGAAAAAATCATCCGGCTCCAGCCGGACCTGGTGATTGCCAGCGCCCTGTCCCGGGAAAAACAGCTCAAAATTTTGGAAGGGCAATCCATTCCCATCCTTCGGGCCCAAAATCCGAAAACCTTTGAGCAGATGTGCGAAATAACCCTCATGATCGGAAAAATTCTGGAACGGGAACAGACGGCCCGGGTCATTGTGGACAAGGCCCAAACCCAGGCCAGCCAGATTCTTGAACGAACAGGAAATCTTGCCAGACCCAGGGTTTTTTTGCAGATCGGGCTCAAACCCCTCCATTCGGCCAACCGGGAGATGTTTATCAACGAATACATCCGGTATGGCGGGGGGATCAACATTGCGGAAAATGAAGCTTCGGGCATTTACAGCAGGGAAAAGGTGATCCGGGAAAATCCTGAGGTTATTCTCATTGCCACCATGGGAACCTCCAAACGCGCCGGACAATTTGAACGGCAAAAATGGATGGCCTTTAAGAGCATCGATGCGGTGAAAAAAAACCGGGTCCATGTACTGGACCCTGAAATGATCTGCAGTCCCACACCGGACACTTTTGTTGAGGGCTTAAGGCAGATGTTGCCCCTGCTTCATCCAAAGATTCCATGGGGGATTCAATGAACAGGCTAAGAAAATGGGGACTGATCCTTTTGGGACTTTCAGCCCTTGTGACAGCGGTGGGGCTTCTGGCCCTGTGCACGGGCAGTGCCGGTATTCCCGTAAACCAGATTCCCGGCATTCTCCTGGAAGGAAAGGAGACGTCAGGATACAACATCCTCATGGAGATCCGGCTGCCCAGAATTTTGCTGGGAATGGGCATCGGCGGCGCCTTAAGCCTTGCCGGGACCCTTCTCCAGGGCATGTTCAGGAATCCTTTGGTGGAACCCTACACCCTGGGCATTTCCGGCGGTGCATCCCTGGGGGTCTGTCTGAATATCCTGTGCCAAATTTACGCTGTCATCGGTATCATTGCCTATCCTTTGTCCGGGTTTATCGGGGCCAGCCTGGTGATTTTTCTGGTTTACCACCTGAACCGGAACCACCAGAATGCCCGGTCCAACCGGATGCTGTTGACAGGCGTGATGATCTCCTATGTGGCCTCCTCTCTGGTCATGCTGCTCATGGCCCTGTCCGATACCGATGATCTCCAGAGCATTGTTCTCTGGATCATGGGATCTTTGGACGAACCCGATACCACCCTGATCGGGATTTGCTGTGTTGGGTCCCTTGTCGGCCTGTTCGTCTCCTATTTTTTCTGCATGGATCTGAATGCCTTGGCCTTGGGGGATGAAGAAGCGGCCAGTTTGGGAATCAACACCCCCCGGACCCAAAAAATTCTTTTTATCACCGCCTCCTTTTTAACGGGCCTGAGCGTGGCCGTGGCCGGTATCATCATGTTTGTGGGACTCATTGTTCCCCATTTTGTCCGGATGATCACAGGCCCGGACCACCGGATTCTGCTGGCGGCCTCCTTTCTCTCAGGGGCCGCCTTTCTCACCCTGTGCGATGTGATTGCCCGGGTGATCATCGCCCCCCTGGAGCTTCCCGTGGGGGTGATTACCGGGATCATCGGGGGGGTGATGTTTATCTGGGCCCTTTCCAGAAAGCAGGTCTCCCTGTGAAGATCGGATTGGACAAAAAAGATCGGGAGAAAACGCCGGTGCTGGCGATCCAAAACTTAAATTTTTCTTACAACCAGAAGGTCATCCTCAAAGGTATCTGCTTTTCCGTTTTCCCCGGTGAATTTGTCTCGATCATCGGGCCCAACGGATGCGGGAAAACCACCCTGATCAAAACGATTTTAAGAAGCGTTGTACCCCAGACCGGCAGTATCCGAATCCTGGGCCGAAAGGTTTCCACCCTTTCCAGCAAAGTCCTTGCCCGTCAACTGGCCGTGGTGATGCAAACCATTGATCCTGCGGCCATGACGGTCAAAGATTATGTGCTCCTGGGCCGGCTGCCCTTTTTTGAACGCTACCAGTTTTTTGAAAGTCAGAAAGATCTGGCCATCGCCCAACGCTACATGGAACTTGCCGGGGTTGCACACCTTGCAGAAGCCAGAATCAATGAGATCAGCGGAGGAGAACGGCAACTGGCGGCCATTGCAAGGGCATTGACCCAGGAGCCTTCCCTTCTGGTTCTGGATGAACCCACGGCCCACCTGGATATTACCCACCAGGTCCGGGTCCTCAACCTTGTCAACACCCTGAAACGTCAATTGTCCCTGACCATTCTCATGGTGCTCCATGACCTGAACCTGGCCGCCGAGTATTCCGACCGTCTGGTGCTCCTGGACAGGCATAACGGCCGAATTTTTAAGGCCGGCACCCCGGAACAGGTGTTGACAAAGGATTCCATCCAGGCGGTGTATCAAACAGGTGTTGAGGTCAGACCCAACCCCATATCCCAAAAACCCTGGGTGTTTTTAATCAATTCCCATGCACAGGAAGGTAAACGCCATGAACCCTCAATTAATGGCAGATAAATTGATCATCTCAGCATGGCCGGGATGGATGTGAAGCCCGGATCCAACGGACTTTCCAGCCGGATTTCCATCCGGGGCGGCGGCGGGTCCGGTTCTGTCCTGATTCTTGTGGATGGCAGGCCCATGGGCACCCCGCAATACGGTGGGGTGGACCTGGGCAGCATTCCCATTGACATTGAAACCGAATCCGGCCGGATAACGCCCGATGCAAATGGGCAGACGACCCCATCCCAAACTCCCCAGGGGGTTTACTTTTGAGGGATTGGCAGCAATCTTTTTTACAGCGGCACGGGGGATGCAAACGAGCTTCGTTTCGGCACCCTCCTGGAACACAGCCAGGTGGACCACACCCTTTCGGGAGATCACGAGCGGGCTCTGGCATCCCTTGACGGGGTCTATACGGCACGGTTTTCCCCCTTTATTCTGACCGCAGGCCTCAGGTCCGACTATACCAGCGATTTTTATTTTTCCCCCGGCGCCAATGGCGGGCTCAGCTATGAAATACGCCAAACCTCCCTGATAAAAGCCAATGCCGGATATTCCGAGAATATCCCTTCCTTCGGGCAATTGTACCAGCCCAGCCACGGCTCCATGGCAAAGAATTGAGCTATGCCCCGGAACACACCCTGAAGCTGACCCTCAAGACAAAATTTTCCACCGACACAAGACTTGAACTCACGGCCCGGGGGGGCTCCCAGGCAATGTCGATACCTGCCTCACGGTTCAGCAGAAAACAGATGAGGTTGGATATGGTTTTCTGGGTGAGGGGCCTGGCATATGCCTTGACCTTGGGATCGGATATTATTTGAGGGGTGTCTGTTGGGGAAAGGCCGAACACCTTTGTTGTTTTAAAGTTGGCATGGGCCGTGGCAAATTCAACCAGGGTCTTGTGCATATCATCTAAAATGATCACCCTGGACCGGTCGATCACCCGTTGGTCAATGGACCCCTTGGCCAGATCCTCTTCGGTAAAATAATAAAGTTCCGCCGACTTTAGGATCTCAGGAGTTTGGGCAAGATCGGACAGGGTCTGGCTGATGGCATGGGAAGAACCGGATCCTGAAAGAAGGGTAAGGGTTATTTTTTCCCGGGCCTCAACCGGCAGGGCAGCCAGGGTAAATAGGACAGCCAGCAATAGAAGATAGGCGTGTTTCAAACAGTGGATAAAGGCGTTCATCGTATTTTTTCTCCTTAAAAGGTATATTTCAGGCCGGCATAAAAGCTGCGTCCCGGCATGGGATACCCTTGAACCACGGCATAGGACGCATTAAAAAGATTTGTTATTTCAGCATTTAAATTTATGTTCCCGTATTTTTCAAAGGAGAAGAGGTGTTTGGAGATCACCAGGTCGGCCACGGTGTGGCTTTCAAGACTTGTGGCGCCTGTTTTTTCATAGTCGATAATCTCCTGTTCGCCGATATATGAAAAATTCAAACGGGAAGAAAACCCAAGGTCGGCCTGGGAAAACCGCAGACCATAAGAGGCGGTCCACTCCGGGGTGTATTGAAGATCTTTGCCCGTTGATTCGTCCGCATATTCGGTTAAGGCGGTAAAAGACACATAGGGAGAAAATTCACAGGGCCATCCGAACAGGCTTCCGATATCCCAGTCAAGGGCGGCTTCCACTCCTGAAATGGTGGCGCCTTTGATATTTTTATATTGGGTAATCCCGCTGGCCGTAGCATAGGCATAGGAAATTTTGTCGTCAAATTTGGTATGAAAATAGGTGATGCCGCTTTTCAGGCCGCCTCGATTGTAATCCATGCCGATCTCATAGGTTTTACTCTTTTCAGGATTCAGATCAGGATTTCCCGACCAGATACCAAATCCAAAGGCGCTGTAGTCATCGTACATGAAAAGTTCGTCTGCAGTGGGCATCCGGAAAGCCTGGGCATAATTGGCCCGGACACTCAATTGTGAGGTAAATTTGTAGACGGCCCCCGCACTTGGAGACCAATGGGTTTTATTTTTGCTCCGGCCGTCATCACTGGTTACCTCATATTTGTCATATCGCCCCCCGGCAGACAGCACCAGTTTGTCTTCCATCAGCATGGTTTTTGCCATGAGAAACCCGGCCGGGTTTTCATAGGTGCTTTCCCCACCGGCTTTGGTATAGGTGTTGGAGATGGCATAATCGGTCCAGTCGCCACCGGCCGTTACATGGGCGAACGCCCACTTGGCCGTTACCTGGGCCTGGAGTCCCTGGTGGCCCGTTTCCCGGTGGTAGGTGTGTTTACGTTTCCTGGATGGATCAAAGGTCTCGTACTTGTCTTTTCCCTTGAAATACTGCAGGTTCCACAATAAAAATCCGTCGGTTGTCCGGCCGTCATACACAAGGTCTGCACTTTTTAAGGCATGGTCTATGTATTTGACGTGGTTATTCCTGGTCAGGTAATCCGGACTGCCGATTTTATCCCCTTCATACCCGGTATAGGTAAAACCGATTCTGTTCTCCGGTGCAAAGGTCCAGCCGGCATTGAAGCTGATCCGCTCCTTGGAATCATAGCCGGTATTGTAATATCGACGGCCCTTGGCTGTGTCATAGTCATCCTGGGACGATTTGGAAACGGTTGCGGAAAAATCAAAATCCTTGAACTGACCGGAAAATCCGGCTGTGCCTTCTTTAAAGTTCCAGCTTCCCAGGGTGGTTTCGGCAAAGACCGAAGGCTTGCCATCCCCTTGCCGGGTGATGACATTGACCACCCCGCCCATGGCGGAAGCACCATATTGAACCGACCCGGGGCCCCGGATAAGCTCAATGCGCTCAACATTGTCCATGGAAATCTTTGCCAGGTTCCCGGTACCGGCCCGCCGCCCGTTGATCAAAATCAATACATGGCTGGAAAGATCATTGCCATGGGTTTGTGTTCGAAGTCCGCGAATCCCCACCGAAATGGTTGAATTGGGATATTCCCGGATCATAAAGCCTTCCTTGGCCAGCAAATCGCTCAAATCCTGAACAGAGGATTGCTGGATATCGTCTTGTGTGAAAATTGTAATATTGGTGGTCAGGTTTTGTTTTTTTTCCCCAAGTCTTCCTGGGGTTACCACCATGGTTTCCAAAACCTGGCTTTTGGTTTCATCTGGAGTGGCTTGCTTTCCCCAGGCAGGCAGGGTATACATTCCGAGGGCCAAGAGCACAACAATCCACCGTTCGAATAAATATTTCATCATTGCAGATCTCCATTAAAATCTTACGATCGGCCCGGAAATACAAAAATCCCAGGACCGAAATTAATTTTCAATCCAGGGATTTCCCTTTTTATCCTCAGAATATAACAGGAAACACCTTCGTCCCCAAGGCATCGTCCTTTGGCCATCGTCCAGGCAGGTCTTCTGACTTTTGGATCCTCTTACCGGCTGCACCTTCCCGACCATTGGTCAGTGGTATATCGCAGCTTTCATCCCCAATTACAGCGATGGGCTCGCCCACGACTTTAACGTGGTTCCCTTTCAAGCTCTGACAACGAGCACCTGAACAGGCGATATCATTGCGGGGGAACAAAAAAAAGTCAAGTAAAAAATCAGTAAATACGAGAGATTGATCCGGACGGTGAAATCGGAAGATTCCCCCTGTGCGGTGCAGAAAAGAATAGGTTTACAATCGATTCACCACAAAAGTTTTTTCAGAATAGAGTTATCCAGGAAGGAATGAAATTTATCCAGAAGGGATTGGGCCTCTGTTTTTTCTGGTGAAAGAATCTGCTTTTGCAGACGTTCAGCCCTCATGGCAGGGTCAGGGTGACTTGACAAAAAAGAATGATTTTGTCCCAGGCCGTCCAATTTTTTTAAGGCGGATATGGCCGCACTGATATCAAATCCGTGGTTTTTTAAAAACAGAAGACCAAAATCATCAGCCTCTTTTTCTTCTGCCTGTGAAAACTGGGCATTCAAAAGCGTCTGGGTCAATCCGCCCAGGGAGGATCGTGCAAAATCTCCGACCAGGTTATCCTGGGAAGCGATTCCCTTCCGCACAGCGCTCGCAGCATAGGCCAGCATAATTTTTTTCTTGATATGGTTTTTCACCACATGGCCCATTTCATGGCCCACCACAAAGAGCAGCTCCTCATCGCTCATCATGTCCATCAGCCCAGAGTAAATCCGTATGGTTCCGTCTGCCATGGCAAACGCATTGATCCTAGGCGAGAGATACACCTTGAAATCAAACACATATCCGTTTGAGTTGTATCGGTCCCCCACAAGCTTTTCCAAGCGCATTCCGTAAGGATTCACGATTCCTGCAATCGTATTTTGTGAATCCGATTGTTTTGAGGCATTTGCTGCAAGACGCTTGATATCCTCGTCACTCAAGGTTGCAGCTTTAATCGCGTCTATCCCTGCTTGGGTGGCAAGCTCCAGATTGGTATTGTCACATCCCCAAAAAACAAACAAGCAACACAAGCATATGAGTATCTGTTTGATCATTTATATCACCTATATCGGCCGATAAAACATCAAGGCCAATCGGTCACCCCGCATACATGCATCTTTCGGACTTCGGAGGAACGGGTCAGTCTTTTTTATTGCGCTGTTGTCTATGTCTTAATTATTAGACGGAACAAAACGCAATAAAGAAAGCCTGACCCCATGAGGAACCTGCCAACTCCGAAAGTTGAGGCCTTAAATTTAAACCTCTATTCCTTCAAGCTTCCATTTTTTGGTTCCCACCGGTGTGGTAAAGGTCCATTCTTCATCAAATTTTATGGAATTTTCAGCATCCCCTTTTAGGATCTCTCCGGAGATTTCATCCACGGTATAATCCAGAAGATTGGCGGTAAATCGAACGGTGACAAAAATTTCACGGTCCTGAACACCGGCGGCTATCAGCTCAACCTTGCGGACGGCAATGTTTTCAAGGCGGTTGAAATGGCCCAGTTGTTTGAGCTCGTCAAAATGCTGCCGATATTCATCCAGCAATTGATTCCCCACAAAAGGTTCCAGCACCGACGCATCCCGGCGGGTCCATCCGGCTTGAATCTTGAAAAACAAATCCTGGGCGGTCTCTTTAAATGCATCCGGGTCAAAATTGTTGTCAACGGTCCAGATTTCCCTTACGCCTGTGACCAGGGGATCTTCCTCATTGGTATCCGGGCTCTCCTGTTCGGCACCGGCACCTGAAAACAATCGCAAGGGTGCCGTTCCACTCTGTGGCGATGCCATTCCCGGATTTGTGGCCAGCGCCCTGCGACGGGAGAACCGCCGGTATAAAAAATAACCGATTCCTGCCAGCAGCAGGATCTCAAATAAACCAAACCCGCTGCCGCCGAGTCCGCCGCCGCCGGCATTGGCCATTCCGCCGAAAAGCATACCGCCAAGGAGGCCTCCCATCACGCCACCGGCCAGCCCCCTTGCAAAGGACCCGCCCATGGGGCTTGAAACAGCCTGGGGCGGTTTGGCCTGTGCTGCAGGTTTTGATGCAGCCGGGGCCTTTTTAAAGGAACGCCCGCCCCCTTTTGTGCGGGCATCGGCCGTTTCCATAATCCCTGCTACCATGAAAAACATCGATAGCGTTAAAAGTGTCAGGGTCAATTTTGTTTTTGAAACAATCTGCATTT
>Ga0180007_10007492_pt1 | contig 10292 bp, 11 predicted proteins | sample MM_PC_MetaG_FD_121122 | JGI IMG/M metagenome (GOLD analysis project Ga0180007, IMG submission 121122) | Groundwater microbial communities from the Aspo Hard Rock Laboratory (HRL) deep subsurface site, Sweden - MM_PC_MetaG | ecosystem: Environmental > Aquatic > Deep subsurface > Groundwater...
CTTCACCGCGCTGGCGGCTACCTTAGCGATTGGGATTTTGATTATCCTTTTCTTTACCTTTTATATTTCAGTTGCAAAAAACCTCCCGTTCCGTCGCAGATTTCTGGAAATGGCCGGGATCAGCTTGGGAGTTGCCGCGATATCTTTCGGGATAGGGTATTTGGTGAGGGTGTTTGTTGGGGTGGAGGTTTAGCGCGAAGGGGATGTGTCCCCCTCGCGAGCTCCCCCACAAGGTTTTCGTAAAAAGTAGGTTTCGCTTAACTTCTCTTTCTCACATTTGGCCCTCGAGACCCAAATGTTCGAAAGTTCGCCGTGCGCTCAACCTATTTTTACGAAGCTGAGTGTAGTCTCGGAATTTTTCGAAATTCCGAGCTGTTAAAAGTTATAAACATCGTGATCTCCAACTGCAAAAAATCTAGCAGTTTTTTTGTCTATCCATTTGAACACAATCCTGTATTCGTAATTTACAGAAAAACTTAAAAATCCTTTTAATCGTCCTTTTAATTTATGAGTTCGCAAAAATGGATGATTAGGATCTTTGCGAAATAAAGAAATTTTATCTTCAACTTCATCTTGTAAAGCGGAAGGCAGTTTATTAAATTGCCGTAAAAAACTTGGTTTATATAAGATTTCAATCATAAAAACTATAATTTTTTAGCGAGACTTCTCAAGTCTCCTTTTAAATCAGGTTCTTTTTCAGCTCTCAAAACAGCTTCAACAGCCTGGTCTTCAAGGTATTTTCTTATAGCCTGTCTTACAGCCTCAGCCATATTTGGAGCAATGCCTTGTGTCACGATAGCTTTTAGAGATTTAAGCATGTCGTCTGATAAAGGAACAGATAGTGTGCTCATAATGTGGTATTATATTATCATACGACAATATAATACCGCTTAAATGAGAGTTTTACAAACCATTTTTAACACATCCACATTAAATCTAGATTAAAAAAACAGGGGGTAACTTTAAAGTTGGAATTTTATTTCTCGTTAAGGCTTCCTTTCCTGTTTTCTGCAAAAACAGGAGCAGTGCAGAATCACTCGAAATAAAACCCCAACTTTTCTTTTGGGGAACTCGCTTTGCCGATTTGATAGCCAAAAAAAAGGCCCCTCTTGGGGGCCCCTTCCATAAACCATAAGCTATAAACCAAGCGCAGCCTCCAAATCTCTCGCATGCTCCTCTTCCATAATCAAAATATCCTCAAGCGCGCGTGCCAATCCGAACTCTCCCATATCACGAGCCTGTCCGACACGCTCTTTGTAGCGACGAACAGCGTCTCTTTCCCCTTCGAGATCTTGCTTCATCATCTCGGTAGAATCATCAGCGGTGAACCTTTCCGCGACATCAACTGTAGGTATGCCGCCAAGCCCGGAAATCTGTTCGGCAAGCAAGATCGCATGTCCGATCTCTTCATTCGCGTGAACAACTAGCTCCTTTTGCATAGCTTGATACTTCGCACCGGTAACCATCGCAGCATGCTGGATGTACTGTACCGCCGCAGCATATTCGAGCGTCAGATCTTTGTTCAAGGCAGCGATCATTTCTTCATTCGTCATGTTTTTTTTGGTTAAAAATTTAAGATTCCCAAACGCCGTGCAGATTGCAGTAGGCGAGTGCTTTTAGGTTTTCTGAGAAAGCAGTATCGAAGTTTGCAACAGGTTCGTCGCCGGGTTTTAATTCAACTTTTTTGAGAAGATTGACTCCGTCATAAAGCTCAACCGAAACGATATAGTGCGCCTCCTCCATCGGATGTGGAACGGATCCGACTTTCACCAAAACTCTGTCTCCCGAAGCCTCGATAACAGGAACATGCTTCTCTTGAGCCTCCCCGCCGGTATACTCCTCGCCAAGCTGATGGATGATTTCGAACTGGTCTTTGCCAACTCCGCAGACAGGACATTTGTAATCTTCCGGCAGATCCTCGAAAGGAGTATCTTCGGCATAAATCCAAGCGCAAACCTTGCATCTGTATTTGTTCATTTTTTGGTTTTGTTACATTTTTTGCAGAGCCCGGGTATCTCGAGATGGTTTAGATCGGGATTGAATCCGGATTTCTCAAGCTCTTTTGATTTTATATTAAATTTTTTGCAGTCAAAAATATCACAGACCTCCCCGCAACAGGTACAGATCAAATGAATGTGTCCATTGCAATTCCCGTCATAACGAGCCTTTCCGCTGCATCCGCAAAGAGATTTCAGTCTGATGATGTAGCCGTTTTTCTCCAAAAAATCCAAATTCCTATAAACCGTCGCAACTCCAATATCCGGCAGCCTCTTGCGAACAAGCTTGAAGACATCTTCAGCGGTAGGGTGGCAGCAAACCTTGCAAATCTCCTCAAGAATAATTTGCCGCTGCTTCGTAAGCCGATATTTGGTTCCTTTTAAGTCCACGGCTTAATGATAGCGATTCTCAATAAGCCCGTCAAGAAGAATTTCTTCTTCTGCCAAAAGACATTATGCGAAGAGCTTTAATTCTTAGTTCGCGCAATTCACAATCAACAGGATCCATCATGCGCGGACATCTGTTGCAGCTATCATCACAGGATCCGGGCAGTGTGACAGTTCTGCCATGTTTATCATAATTCTCCCTTCTCGGTCTGTTTCCGTTTTTCGGCATATCTAAAAAAATTACAGGAGAAGAATGTAGCTCAAATATCATCCGAAAGTCAAACATTCTAGAGTCTATGATCTAGAGTCTAAGGTCTACGCTTAAACTTCCTCTCCAAATCATCATAACTCACCCTAATCATAGTCGGCCTCCCATGCGGACAAGTCTCATTCCTTTCAATCTCAAAAAGCTGCGCAATAAGCCCTTTCATCTCTTCAAAAGAAAGTTTCTGCCCGAACTTAACGGCACTCCGACAAGCCATATAATGAATAGCATTTTCACGTCTGGCTTGAAGATCCGATGTCCTTTGGCAGTTCATAATATCATCAAGAACACCTTGTAAAAGCTCACCCGCATCCTCCTTCGCGACATCGGAAGGCACAGCCCCGACAACAAAAGTGTTTCCCCCGAACTCATCGATTTCAAAGCCGATTTCAGAAAAGAAATCCATATTCCCACGCAAAGTCTCGGCTTCGGTTAGCCCCAAATCAACGGACAAAGGTGCGAGCATCGGCTGGGAAACGACCTTTTTCTCCTCGAGAGCAAGCATCAACTTGTGATACATAACTCGTTCATGAGCGGCATGCTGATCGATAATTACGAGCCCCTCCTCATCTTCGGCAAGAATATAAGATTCCGCAATCTGCGCAATCGGCCTAAGCGGACATTCACCATCTACTTGGTACTGGGTACTTCGCACTTGAGACTTAAAGATTTCAAAAGATTCCGCACGATTATCAGTCTCGATTTTCTCGAGGATCCCTCTCGGTTCACGATCAATTTCATCATCCCAACTGACTTTCGGCATCAAAAGATGCTTATCGAGAGCCTCTTTAACGCTTTTCAAAACAGATCTGTAAACCTCGTTTTGCTTCAAAAATCTAACCTCAAGCTTACGCGGATGAACATTGACATCAACATCCTCCGAATTAATCTCCAGATTCAAAAGAAACCACGGATATTTTCCGCCCATCAGAAGAGAGTGATAAGCCTCGCGCGCAGCATGAGCAATAAGATGATTTTGAATAACTCGACCATTTAAAAAAAGCAGTTGTCCCTTGCGATTTGAACGGGCAATAGCGGGTTTCCCAATAAAACCGCTAATCTTAAACCCGGCCCCACCGAAGTAAACAGGCACAAGATTATTCGCAACCTCGCCACCGGCAACATCCGCAATTCGATCCTCGAGATCTCCGGGAGCAACATCGATAGCAACCTTCCCGTCATTAATCAGCTTGAAAGCAACATCTGGATAGGCCAAAGCGAAGTTCTGCATTAGCTCCAAAATGTACTTATACTCGGTATTTGCAGTCTTCATGTATTTCCTCCTGGCGGGAGTGTTGTAAAAAAGATTGAAAATAGAAATCTTAGTCCCCTCGGGGCATCCCGCATCTTCCATTGAAATGTTTTCGTCTTTGATTTTCAGGTGAAAACCTGAAATTTCATCGCGCATCTTGGTTTCCATCTCGACCCTGCTGACAGAAGCGATAGAAGCAAGTGCTTCTCCTCTGAATCCGAGAGTGCCGATCTTGTTGAGGTCATCTTCGGTCGCAATCTTACTCGTAGCATGCCTGGCAAAAGCCATTTTCGCATCAGATTCGAACATCCCGCATCCGTTATCCGCAATAATAATAGCTTCAAGACCGCCACCAACAATTTCGCAGATAATTTCGCTCGTTCCGGCATCGATAGAGTTCTCCAAAAGCTCCTTAACAACGGAAGCAGGTCGCTCAATAACTTCACCTGCGGCGATTTGGTTGATAAGACTGCTTGGAAGTACTTGGATTTTGGCCATAGCTTGCAAATTAATGGGATTTAAAAGTACAAATTCCAAGGCTGTTTGCCCATCAATTAGAGTTGACAAATCATTCAAAAACAGTAAAATACCCGTTCTTAGTGCTAAAATGTCGTTCGATAAAATAACTACCACTAATTCCCGATGTCCAAAGTAAACGAAGAAGCCAGAAATAAACGCCACAATAAATTCTACTCAATCTACGCCGCTAGACCCAAAATCGGCAAACTAAAGAGCAGGATATCTCAAGCCAGAAGGTCGCTTACGGCATACACGCCTGTAATCGTAGCCCCCGGAGCTGCTCCGGCGGAGAAGACGGTTTATTCATACAGGAAATTTGCCAAGAAAATGTCTGTGATGGTCTTGGCTTTTTTCTTGCTGACATCTTTTGATATAGGAAGGGCTTCGATGGACGCGGGAGCCGGTTGGCAGATTGATCTCCCGGAAAACGCACTTGCTTTAAACTCGAGAATCGGATTGATCGCCGATAATGAAGGGTACCTTATGAAATCCATGCCTCTGAGCGGAGAAGCAACATACGCGGTAGACAGGGGAGAAGAAGTTAAGTATATGGTCCAGGCGGGAGACAGCCTTTCGGTAATAGCTTACAGATTCGGTTTGAGTCAAAACACGCTTCTCGCAGTCAACGGTATGAGCAACGCCAACTTCCTGAAATCCGGACAAGAGCTAACTATCCCGCAAAAAGACGGAGCCTTCATCGAGGTGGAAAGCGGTGACACGCTGGAAAGCTTGGTTGAAGACTTCGAAGGAGATCTGGTTTTAACAAAACAAATTAACGAAATAGGGGACGACTACGTAATTCAAGAAGGACAGGAAATATTCGTGGTTGGAGGAGATGTCGCGATAAACTATCTCGATTCAATCGCACCGACTTACACAGCCTCAACTTACACTTACTCGAATACCTACAACGCCTATGATGTTGGAACATCTTATGTAAACACTCAAGTTGATACAACTTACGCCTCGGCGGATTTCGTTTATCCGTGTGCGGGCGGACTAACTCAAGGTTATTACGCCGGACATTATGCTTATGATATCGCCGACAGGAGCAGGCCTCCGATTGTCGCGGTGTCGGGTGGAACTGTTATAACCGCAGCTTATGGATGGAACGGTGGGTATGGGAATTATGTGATTATTGATCACGGCAACGGATATAAGACTCTATACGCCCATATGGAAGAACTTTATGTTTCCGAAGGTGATTGGGTGGGGATGGGGGACACTGTCGGTAAAATGGGTAATACAGGTCGAGTTTACGGTGCTACCGGTATTCACCTCCATTTCGAAATCAGTTACAACGGTGTGAAATTCCCCGCTTGCGATGTTGGGATATGCTATTAGTGGATAGTCTGCAGTCTACAGTCTGTAACAAAGTAGTAAAGCAGTTTTTTGCTTTGCCTTAGCGAAATTTTATGCTAGAATCCACCTCCTAATTTTAAATTCAAAAAAATGAGAAAATCACCAGATGCGGCAGAGCAATCTTTCGAGGTGGAAACAGTTGATCAAAGTCAGTTCCCCCCAGAAGAAATTTCGTATTATAAAATGGCAATGATTAGGTGCTGGGGATTAGAGATCACAAAGGATGGGAATGGAGAACGCGTGTTTTGCGTAGCTACTGATAAAGACCAAATAAATCGGATCCGGGAAGAAAATCCGGACTACTTTAATTGTGCAAGTAATGAAATTGGAGAGGATACACTGGCATCAGTCGAATTAAAAATGATCAGGTTTGTTCCGAAAGAAATAAATGATTTGGTCTATGCGGCTACACGGATGTCAAACGGTAAAGACTGTAGGTCTATCGCAGAAAACGAGTCGCCTGATAGAGTCGCCGACTGCATAAGAGAAGAAGATGTGGCGGGGGTTATGAAGGTGGTTCTAAACAGGCTCATGAACCATCTTTTTCAAGGTATAGTAGTTCGTTACCTGGAAGATCCGAAAGAGGCTGAAAAGCTAATAGAAAGGCATAAAGAAAGTGATTTTGTGCAACGCACCAGTTGCGATCATCAAAATCGTCTTATGACAATGCTGGATTTAGCAATGCCGGCTTTAGACATTCTTGCGCGGGAAAACCAGCTTGAAGAAGTAGCAGCAGAAATTGCCGCAAAGAAGGCGGCAGAAAAGGCAGGGACAAAACTGGGTATAAATGACGTAGTTAAAGATATCGCAAAGGCATTTGAGGCAGCCGACAGCAAGGCAAGGATAGGCTTTTTAACCGCAGACGAAGAAACTCCATGTCAGAAAGAAAGAAGAAATTTCGAGCAATGCACAAAAGACATGGACACAGTTTGGCGATTCTTAGTTAGCCAAAACGATTTACCGCCACAATTTAAAGAAGAGTCTTATATTTCAGATTTGAAACTAACATCAGATGGCGACATTACAGATGTAACTTTGCATATCAGAGGGAAATTGCGAGGGTCACAACTTGGTGCGGATTTAATAGATAAGGTTAATACGGCTATTGCCGATACAGTAGGGAGTTCTGGTATGTTGGGTAATAACGCCCCTGAAAGCATGTTCAGGCTGAGTAATGAGGAATTAGAGGAATTGCTTGCTTGGTATACCGAAAAAGCACTAAAGACCAAACATATGCGTGGGAATGAGGAGCATCTTTTCCAGCGTGCCATGGTTAAGCTTATCACTTTAAAGCTCGACAGACATTATGCCCCAAAAGATCACGCCAAACTGGCAGCAGGTATTCTGGAGTTAAGGCCGGAGGTTCTGGATATTCGTGTAACAGGAGAAGATGGGGATAGATGGGGCCCAAGTGTAAATGTCATAATTGGTAGACAAGTACATGAAGGAGAAAAAGACAATCTTAAGAAAAACATAGATCGATTAGTGGGGCTGGAGGTGCCTGTGAATATATACTGCCCTGATACAAGTGGAGACTATCGCCAGGTTCAAGGCGAAAGCATTATGCCGAAATAATTATTTTAAAGTTCAAAAAATGACAATTGATACAAGAAAACTTAAAAGAATAGATCCGGGAATTATTGCTGTTGAAGTAATGAGCAAACTGCCGATCCCGGTTACAATTTGCGTAGATGGACATGCGCCGGATGAAGTTGTTAGAAGGATTAAGAAAGAAGCGGAAAGAATCGTAGGTGAGGGAAAAGTTTGTTGTTCCCTGACTTTTAGTTGTTCATAAAAATACGCTTTTACTGGCACGGAATTTCCACTATACTCCGCTTGGTCTTCAGGGCGGCCACAGGCCAGCCCATTTATCCCCCGCTTAGCGGGGGGGAATACTAACTCGCCCGAAGGGCACAACCTCCCCGAGCCAATATGTGGCGCAAAATCTTACATCTTCCGCGCGATTTCGCCGTGACAATCATAAGTCTGTATCAAAGTACCCTTTCTCCAGACCACGGCCCCCTAAAAAACATTTTCCGCGGAGGTTTTTGTCGCTATACTCCTTCCTGCTCCCAATATTCCAAGATGTCAATTGAGCGGTATGGGGTTATTAAGGGATCTTTAAAAAGCATCTGGCGAATTTTACGATGCAACCCCTGGAGCAAAGGCGGACTGGACTTGCCGTAACAGCGCGAACAGGATGAAATCATGATTCGCGCATTTATCCCGCTTGCGGGGAAAAATACAATCAAACCGTTTCCGCGTCAGCGGAAACACCATCACTACCCACTAAACCCTAAATCCTAAATCCTATGAAAGTACAGAGAGCACTGATCAGCGTCTCAGATAAGACAGGAATCGTTGAATTTGCAACCGAGCTACAAAATCTCGGCATCGAAATCCTTTCAACAGGCGGAACAGCCAAGACCCTCCAAGAAGCCGGGATACGGGTAACAGAAGTTTCGGACTTCACAGGATTCCCGGAAATGATGGAAGGAAGAATAAAAACCCTTCACCCGAAAATTCACGGTGGACTCCTGGCGAAAAGAGACTCGGAAGACCACATGAAGCAAGCCGAAGAGAACGGTATCAAGATGATCGATATGGTTGTCATCAACCTTTACCCTTTTGAAAAAACCATCTCAAAAGACGGCGTAACGGAAGAAGAAGCGATTGAACAAATCGACATCGGCGGGCCATCAATGCTCCGCTCGGCAGCCAAGAACTGGCAGCACGTTGCCGCAGTCACAGCAATAAAGGACTACAAAATGGTCCTCGATGCCCTGAAAAACGGCGGAATCTCCAAGGAAATGAGAAGGACTCTCGCAATAAAAGTTTTCACAAAAACATCCTATTACGACCAAAAAATCTCGGAATACCTAAAGACTCGAGGAGGAGGAGTTGAACTCCTGAACCTTCATTACGAAAAAGTCCAAAGCTTAAGATACGGAGAAAATCCGCATCAAAAAGCTGTATTTTTCCGCGACCCGCACAACCACTACCCGAATGTAACCAACGCCAAGCAAATCCAGGGGAAAGAACTGTCATTCAACAACATTGTGGACGCCGACGGAGCCCTTGAACTGGTAAAAGACTTCGAGAAGCCGACAGCCGCAGTCATCAAGCACACCAACCCTTGCGGGGTAGCTTCGGCGGACGATATCAGTAAGGCTCTCAAGGTTGCACACCAGGTTGACCCGATGTCCGCGTTCGGCTGCGTTATGGCCTTGAATCGGGACTGTACCCGCGAGATTGCCGAGTATATCCGCGACAATAAGCTTTTCGTTGAATTGATTATTTGTCCCGGATTCGAGGAGGATGCTCTTGAGGTGCTTGGAAAAAGGAAAAACTTAAGGCTACTTGAGACCGGGAAGTTGAGGTTAAACCCTGTAGAGCGTGATATTAAGACTGTGTCCGGTGGAATCTTGGTGCAGAATGCCGATCAATATGTTGTTGGTAAGGATGATTTGAAAACGGTGACGAAAGTAGAACCTAGTGAGGAGCAGATCGAAGCGATGCTGTTCGCTCGCAAAGTCGTAAAGCACGTTAAATCCAATTCGGTAGTCTTCGCCAAAATAGAAGAAGGAGTTGCAGTTACAACAGGGATAGGAGCGGGCCAAATGTCGCGCGTAGACGCGGTCCACATCGCAACTCACAAAGGGGGCGACAGGATCAAGGGCTCAGTCCTCGCTTCCGACGCATTCTTCCCGTTTTCTGATGGGGTTGAGGAAGCGGTTGAGGCTGGAGTTACGGCTATTATTCAGCCCGGCGGTTCGATCCGCGATGAAGAGGTGTTCAAGAGGGCGGATGAGCTCGGGATTGCGATGGTTGTGACGGGGGTTAGGTCTTTTAAACATTAGGATTGGTCGCAAAAAGTGATTAAACCCTCACCCTGGGGAATGTCTAGTCAAAATAGTTGATTTACTCCTGTTAAAGGGGTAGTTTTCGGGTAGAAATTAACCACTCAAAAATGACTGATAAACAGCTGTTTGATTTGTGCCGGAAATACGGTGGAAACGCCAAGATGTGGCAGAGGAAATTCGCTGCTTTGTTGCCTGAAGTTGATAAGCGTAAGCTTTGGAAAAGAAAAGGATTTTATTCAATCTATGACTTTGCAGCACAGATAGGTGGAATGAGCGAAAGTGCTGTTTATAAAATTTTGAACTTAAACAAAAAGCTGGAAAACAAACCTTTGCTAAAAGCGGAAATAGAAAAGCAAGGATGGGCGAAGGTTGAGGTAGCGGCAAGAATACCGGTGAAAGAGGAAGAGGCGGTAAAGATGGTACAGGCTCTTCCAAAGCAGACTCTTGCAGTGTACGCGAAGGATGTTATGGTTTGCGCCGGCGCAAAATCCGAATCTGAGAAACTCCCCAAATTACACTTCGCGGTAAAACCCGAGACCGAGCTCAGGCTCAGAAAGTTCAGACAAGAACTGGAAAAAGAAAGAAAAGAGTCAATTACACTCGGGGAGGCGCTTGAAGAACTCCTCAACCGGGCAGAGCAATCCAAG
>Ga0180007_10007493_pt1 | contig 10292 bp, 12 predicted proteins | sample MM_PC_MetaG_FD_121122 | JGI IMG/M metagenome (GOLD analysis project Ga0180007, IMG submission 121122) | Groundwater microbial communities from the Aspo Hard Rock Laboratory (HRL) deep subsurface site, Sweden - MM_PC_MetaG | ecosystem: Environmental > Aquatic > Deep subsurface > Groundwater...
AATAAAGCCAGTAATGCTATATATTGCGGAGTACCGAAGTCTATTACGAATAACCGTTATCCGGACACTTGGTATCAGGGAGAAGTTTCTTTTTCAGATCAAATTTGGAAAATAGATATTAAAACTGAAAGTGCAACCTTACTTCTGGATCCAATTACTATTAGTGGGGAAGATATTGATAGTATTAAATTAATGCTAGATAGTAATGAAAATTATTTATTTTTTATAAATAAAAAAGATTCTTTTCTTTGGGAATTTAACCTTAAATAGTCCCAGTATATTTAATTACTACTCGACGATCACGCCCTACCCCCATAGATTCAGTTTTGAGGTCATTTGCTTCGGATAAAAATTCATGGACAATCCTACGCTCAAAAGCAGACATTGGATCCACTTCTATGTTTGATTTAAAATATCTTGCCCTTTCCGACATCATATGCGCAATAGCACGAATATTTTCAATATGTTTTTTTTGAAAACCATTTATATCAACAATAATACCCAATCCTTGTTGTCCCCCCAAGTTAGACTTAGGGGAATCCCCTAAGTCTAACTTGGGGGGAGTTTTAGCTTCTAAAATTCTATGAATTAAATGACTTAAGGCACGTAGTCCTTCACCCTCATGTGAGGTAAAAAAATGAGGCTCACTCACTTCTGCTGAAAACCAAAGATTCCTGGGCTCATCTTCAATAATTGAAATTTCATTTAATTTTACCGTGGTTTTTTCAATTAATTCTTTTATTAAATTTTGAATTTCTTCTTTTTTCATACTTTCCTTTTTTCATATTTTCTAAAAATATTTTCTATTTAATTACAATTTTGAAATTTTTTTCCTTTTTAACATAAATCTGCTGGCCCACCATAAAGAGATTACTAGTAATCCAATAAAGAGCTACTGCTCCAGAAATACTATAAGCAATAAAAGCAATGATAAATGGAAAAATATATTTCATTTGCATACCCATACTTTTAGTAAAATTATCTGAAAAAGAAGAACCAGTACTTGAAGAGACGACTGGTTTTGGCATAAAATATGCCTGTAAATATTGAGAAATTCCAGCCAAAATTGCTAAAACTAAACTTTTTTGAGTAATATCAAGGAAACCGAGAAAAATCATATTAATATGAGGAGGAGTTGGGATAAAAGAATAAAGAAATCCGCCTTCAAAATTTATTCCTTTTAAAAAGACAAAATATAAAGCAAAAATAACTGGAATTTGAATTAAAACCAAAAGACAGCCTGAAAAAGGATTAGTATTGTGTTTTTTATATAAATCGAAAGTTTGTCTAGCTTGCTCTTCTTTAGAAACACCGCTAGCCTTTATTTTATTAATCTCTGGGGCTAAAATGTTCATCTCCGCCTGTCCTTCAATAGATTTTTGAGATAAGGGGAAAAGAACTATTTTAACCAGAATAGTTAAAATAATAACAGCTATTCCAACATCTCCTCCGGGGACAATAGACACTAAAAAAGCCAAGGCGTTTAATAATGGCTGATATAAGATAGTATTCCAAATATTTAGCATTTACCTATTCTATACGAAAATCTATAAAAATCAAAGCTTTCCCGAAAACGGACATAAAGGATTCCCTTATGTCCATCTTTGAAAAAAATTATTTTACTGGATCAATATGATTTTTCTGCCATGGATGACAACAAAGAATACGTAAAAATCCCAAATAAATTCCTTTTACTACACCATATTTTTCAATAGCTTGTTTAGTATATTCAGAACAAGTAGGATAAAATACGCAACTTGACTTAGAAAAAATAGAAATATTTTTTTGATAAAAATTAATTAATTTTTGCAAGTATTGTTTTAATTTCATTTTCAAGTATGGAAATATCCTCTTGATATTTTTTAAAAACAAAGGCACCTACTAAACCGGAAGGGAATTGATCTAAATATTTTCCTAAAACAGAATACCCCCGTCTTCTAAGTAAATTCCTTTTAACCGCCAACTTGGCCACACTCTTGGGCGCAATAAAAGAAATTTTTACTTCTTTATTATTATTCTTTAAATATTTAAAGGTTAAATTGGGGGATATAAGAAATTTTCCTTGTTTAAAAAGCAAGTCTATGTCTTTCTTATCAGCTCTTTTCTCTTTAGGGAGCATACTAAACAGCTAATTTCTTTCTACCTTTTTGACGTCTTCTTTTTAAGACCCTTTTCCCAGTTTTTATTTTAGATCTAACTAAAAACCCATGAGACTTAGCCCTTTTTCTTTTTTTAGGTTGATATGTTTGTGACATAAAGTTATTCTATAATATTCTTACCTAAAAATCAAATTCCTTTCGTTCTTTTCCACAGCTTATCAACAGAGTTAATAAGCTTTTGAAAGTATCTTCTATTTTAGAATATAGTATAATACAAAACTATGAATACAAAACAATTATGGAAAAACTGCTTGACGAAAATTGAGTCCATAATATCAAAAGCAAATTTTAGTACTTGGTTCAAGAATACATCCATTATAAAAGAGGAGACTGGAATTATCTATATCGGAGTACCAAATGAATTTGTCCGTGATTGGCTTATAAATAAATACCATAAACTCATAACCAAAACCATTACGGAAACCTATGAAAATATGCGCGCGGTAGAATATGTAATTACAAAAACAGAAAATCCTAAGCAAGAAATAACAACAGAAAACGAAACCATTGCAAAAGAGCTACCTTTAAAAGATTTATATATAAATCCAGAAAACAACTTGAACCCACGTTATCATTTTAATTCTTTTATTGTTGGAGCTTTTAATGAACTTGCCTATGCGGCCGCTCAAGCAATCATAGACTCACCTGGAACTAAATATAATCCATTTTTTGTCTATGGGAGCACTGGCCTTGGAAAAACACACTTAATTCAGGCTGTAGGGAATTCAATTAAAGACAAATACCCAGATAAAAAAGTGCATTATATGACCTTAGAAAAATTTGCAACAGATTTTATAAATTCCCTACAAAACAATAAAGCAAATTCTTTTAAAGAAAAATACCGAAAATATGATCTTTTAATTATAGATGATATTCAATTCATTGGAAAAATGGAAAAAATCCAAGAAGAACTTTTCCATACTTTTAATACTTTTTATGAAAACAATAAGCAAATTATTTTTTCTTCAGACAAACACCCTAATTATATTCCGGAATTGGCAGACCGTTTAAAGTCTCGCTTTGCGGCCGGGATGATAGTAGATGTCTCTGAACCAGAATATGAATCTCGTCTTGCAATCTTAAAAGTAAAACTTCAAGAACTTAATATTATTTTAGGGGAAGATTTAATTGAATATGTAGCAGCATCCGTGCAAGGAAATATCCGCGAGCTTGAAGGAAGTTTAAATCTTATTGTTTGCCAATATCGCTTAAAAAACAAGGCTCCAGCCCTTTTGGAAGTCAAAAATCTCCTAAAAAACAATATGAAACCAAAGAAAAACATGGCAATAAAAGATGTAGTAAAAATTGTAGCGGAGTATTATAAATTAGAAGAAGCGTCAGTTTATGAAAAAACTAGAAAAAAAGAAATAGTTAAAACTAGGCAAATTATAATGTATTTACTTCGGGAAGATTTTAGTGTTTCTTATCCCTTAATTGGTCAAAAACTAGGAGGAAAAGACCACACCACTGTTATGCACTCATGTGTAAAAATAAAAGAAGATTTAAAAAATGATTCACAATTAATACAAGAATTAGAACAAATAAGAGTTATGTTTAAATAGTTATCAGATAGTTACTAGACTTAAATTAAAATAAAATTAAACAAAAAAACAACAACCATTAACCTAAAACATATTTATCCACTTATTAACACAACTAATATTATTAATAAATTAAATATATAAAATATAAACATATGAAACTAGAATGCTCAGTGGAAAAAATAAAAAATGCAATTTCTCAAGTAGAAAGAGTTACTGGTAAGAATTTAACCTTACCAATATTAAATTCAGTTTTATTAATTGCCTCAGGTAATTTACTAAAACTTAGAGCCACTAATTTAAGTCTTGGGGTAGAAATTGAAATTCCCGCAAAAATAGAAAAAGAGGGAGTTTTAGCTATCCCTGGTACAACCCTAAATGCTGTTTTCTCTAATATTTCTCAAAATGAAAACATTCAAATTGAAGAACAAAATGGAAATTTATTAATTAAAACAAAAAAAAGTCAAATAAAATTAAAAAGTCAGCCCCATGAAGATTTTCCAACTATTCCAAGAGTTAAAGGTAGTAATTTTGAGATAGAATCAAGTAAATTAATTGATGGCATTAAGTCAGTTTTTTACAGTTCTTCATTTTCTGATATAAAACCAGAAATTTCAAGTGTTTTTATTTATACCCATGATAATAATTTAGTTTTTGTTTCCACAGATTCTTTTCGATTAGCTGAAAAAAAAATTAAAATAAAGGAGTTGGAGGAAATTTTAGGTATTCTTATTCCTTATAAAAACATTGGAGAGATATTGAAGGTTTTTGGAGAATTAAAAGGGATGATAAGAGTATGTTTTAATAAAAATCAAATTTCTTTTTCTGCAGATAACCTTTATCTGACTTCTAGAATAATTGATGGAATTTTCCCAGATTACAAACAAATTATTCCCAAAGATTCTTTAACCGAAGTAGTAGTTTTGAAACAAGATTTATTAAATGCGTTAAAACTTTCGAATATTTTTTCGGATAAATTTAATCAGGTAAATTTAAAAATTTCACCCAAAGAAAAAATTTTTGAACTTTCTTCTGCTAATAATGATATTGGAGAAAATAAAACATATTTAGATGCTGTCGTTAAAGGAGAAAATATTGAACTTGGTTTTAATTATAAATATTTCTTGGACTGTTTCCAGTCAATTAATACTGATAGTGTTTCTATAAAATTATCCGGCATCTCTCGTGCTATGGTTATTTCTTCTGTTTCCGATTTATCTTTTACTTATCTTATAATGCCCTTTAATAGGTAAAATGATTGAGATTAAAGATTTATTAATTAGGTTTGATAAACTTTTACTTTCTGAAGAAGTTAAAAAGGAATTTATCAAAAACACAATTTCTGAAATTATTGGGATAAAGATAAAAAGCCAGGATATAAAAATAAAAAATAATGTAATTTATTTAAACATTAAACCAATTTATAAAAATGAAATTTTTATAAAAAAAGATTTAATTTTTTCCAAGTTTCAAGAATCTTTTGGAAAAAAAATTCCCACTACTGTACTTTGAAACTTATATTTGTTTGATTTTTATTATAGACTGTGTCATACACAATTATTTCTAATTCATTATTATTTTGTAAATTTTCCAAATCTTTTGCGGTGAAAGAAAAATTAAAAGGTGGCTTAAGGGTATCTAAATAAACATTATTTATAAAAATATCTATTTTTTGTAGAGGGAAAACACCAAAACTTGAAATTTTTAAGTTTATTTTTTGATCCGGAGAATAATTTGTTTTATCGTTTGGTTCAATAATTGAGATTATTGGCTGATTAGAAATGGTGTGGATATTATCTACTGCCGTTGGTTTCTCACTCCAGGTTGTTATTTGATATTTGTTTTTATTTTGTGCCCACCAATTTTGGACTGGGATTTCCCAATGGTTAAATTGATAGTTATTGGCTGGGTTTGCGGGGGCTGGGCCTAAAATATTATTTCGATCTACCCAATATAAAATGGAATGCACATTGGTTATTATTTTTTCTTGTAAAGTTTCTGGTGGAGTGTTGGAAGTAGCCAAAAGACCAGAAATTTTATCAATGAAAAAATTTTCATTTCCTTGCCAAAATCCACGAAGAACTGGTTTTACTTTTATTAAATCAGTCTCTAGATTTGGTTTTTCAAAATTCTCAGCAGGAAGTATTTTTAACGCTTCTGTTATAAATTTATTCCAAATTGGCCCTGCGACGGCCGATCCTCCTTTTTTCATTGGCTGATTGTCATTATTTCCAGCCCAAACACCCACAGTAATAGATGGAGTATAACCAATTGTCCAGGCATCCTTGTTATTATTTGTCGTTCCGGTCTTTACTGCAACATCTTTGTTTGGAATATATAAAATAGAGTGCGCGCCAAAAGTTGGTTCTCGGGCCTTTTCATCTGAAAGAAGATCTGAAATAATTAAAGCAGTATTTTTAGGTAAAATTTCTTGTGGATTTGGATTATATTGTTCTAAAATATTACCATTTAAATCTTCTACTTTTAAAATTCCAGTATATGGATTTCTAACACCGTCATTTGCAAAAACTCCATAAGCAGAAGTCATATCAAGCAAAGAAACTTCACCCCCTCCAATTACTAGTGTTAATCCATATTGGTTACTGTCTTTTAAAGTGCTAATTCCCATACTCTCGGCTGTTTTCAAGGAGTCGGGAAGTCCTGTTAAATAAAAAAGTTTTACTGCCACAATGTTGATTGATTGTGCTAGAGCATCTCGTAGGTTCATTGGGCCACGATATTTTTCATCATAATTACTGGGCATATAACAATCTGCCTGATTGTGTCCCGGTAAGGCATTACCATAAGGGTCGCAGGTTGTTTGAAATTCAGTTGGTAGGTCAAATAGCACTGTGTCTGGAGTAAAGCCCTTATTGAAGGCGGTAGCGTAAATAAAAGGCTTAAAAGAGGACCCTGGTTGTCTATCAGCTGTCGCTACATTAAAATTTCCGTCAATATTTTTATCAAAATAGTCTCTGGAACCTACCATAGTTAAAATTTGTCCTGTTTTTGGATCAATTGCCACTAAACTAGCATTACTTCCATCCCAATCTTTTTCATTCTTTAGCGCGCCTTCTTTGACAATTTGCTCGGCTTTGGCCTGCAGGTCGGCATCAATCGTAGTGATAACTTTTAGCCCGCCTCCATCTACTACATCATTTCCATATTTTTGTTCCAGATAATCTTTGATAAAAAAAACAAAATGTGGAGCTTTAATACCTCCAGTTACCCGAGGAGCAAAAACCACTATTTCATTTTTTGCCTGATCGTATTCTTTTTGACTAATGAAATTGAGTTCTAGCATTCTTCCTAGCACTAGATTCTTTCTGTCTTCTAGTTTGTCTTTATTTTTTCCATAAGGCGAAAGAACTGTTGGAGATTGGGGGATTGAAGCTAAATAGGCTGCTTCTGCCAAAGTCAGATTGGTGGCGTTTTTATTAAAATAAGTGTTGCTGGCCATTTCAATGCCGTAAATATTTCCTCCGTAAGGGATTTCATTTAAATAAGCTTCTAGAATTTTTTCTTTAGGCATTGAGTTGTCTATTTTTATTGCCAAAACCCATTCCTTTATTTTTCTGATATATTTAGCGAAACCACTACTATTGGTGAGGAGAGTATTTTTAACTAATTGTTGGGTAATGGTTGAGCCACCCCCACCTATTCCAATGTGGGATAAATTGGAAAAAATAGCACGAATGATAGAAGTTATGCGAATTCCCTTGTGATTATAAAATTCAGAGTCCTCAATGGCCACAGTGGCATTTTTTATACTGGCACTCATTTGTTCAAAAGGGATATATGTCCTTTTTATATCTTGATGGATATCATAAAGTAAAATTTTTCCTGTGCGGTCGTAAATTTGAGTAGAGTTTTCCACTTTTCTATTTTCAAAAGAATGAAAGTCGGGTATTTCTAAAGAAGAGAGCATAATAATAATTATTCCCAACATTATAATAAAAATACCAGCGCCAAGCAGGATTAGATTTTTTAAATATTTTCTATTTTTGAATATTTTCTTCACTATTTCAATCATAGCAGAAAATATGTTAGAATTCGAATATGAATGTAATAACTGATGAGAAAAAAATCGAAGAAATTTTAACCCGAGGGGTAGAAGACGTTTTTATAAAAGAAGACTTAAGAAGAAAGCTTTCTTCTGGAAAACAACTGCGAATCAAGCTTGGCATAGACCCAACGAGCCCGTATATCCACCTTGGGCGGGCTGTGACTCTTTTAAAACTTAAAGCTTTTCAGGACTTAGGGCATCATCTTGTCCTTATTATTGGTGATTTTACTGCAAAAATTGGAGACCCTTCAGATAAACTGGAAAAAAGACCAATGTTAAGTGACGAGCAAATTAGTATTAACTTAAAAAAATACTTAGAGCAAATTGCTCTTGTTTTGGATATAAAAAATGTGGAGGTTAGATATAACTCTGAGTGGTTAAGAGGAATGAGTATTCCGGAGATAGGCCAACTATTAGAATGTTTTACCGTGCAACAAATGACTAAAAGAAGAAATTTCAAAAAAAGACTAGATGCTGGCGAAGATGTTTTTATGGTTGAATTTATGTACCCTGCTTTGCAGGGATATGATAGCGTAGCTGTTAAAGCGGATGTTGAAATAGGAGGATTTGATCAACTTTTTAATTTAAAAGCCGGGAGAACCGTCCAGAAAAGATATGGTCAACAAGAACAAGATATTATGGTTCTCGCTATGCTTGAGGGGACAGATGGAAGAAAAATGTCTTCATCTTGGGGTAATATAATTTCTGTTATTGATGTCCCTGATGAAATGTTTGGAAAAATTATGTCACTAAAAGATGAACTTATTACTAAATATTTTTTACTTACAACCAATGTGGGAATAGGTGAGATAAGGAAAATAGAGGAGTCTTTAAAAGAAGGGAAAAATCCAATGCTTCTAAAGAAAAAGTTAGCGAAAGAATTAGTTTCTTTTTATCATGGAGAAAAAAAGGCAAAAGAAGCCGAAGAAAATTTTATAAACACTTTTCAAAAAAAAGAAATTCCCGAAGAAATGGAGGAAATAAAAGTTAAAGTAGGAGAGTTGTTAAGTGAAGTTTTGGTGAAAAACAAAATTTTATCTTCTAAAAGTGAGTGGCGACGGTTGGTTTTAGAAAAGGCTGTTCATGATTTAATTAAAAAAGAAAATATTTCAGATGTTAATTTAAAGATTTCAAAAAATTTAACTTTAAAAATTGGTAAAAAAAGATTTGTAAAAGTTTTAATAAAATAAAAACAACCAGGTCCTACCTAGTTGTTTTTATTTTATTAACTATCTCTATCTGGGTCTTCTTCATCTAAACCAAAATCATTTATTTCTTCCGGTACATCAAGCGGTTCATCTTCATCAACTCCTAGCCTAAAATTCCCACTTATTTCCTCATCCTCATCATACATAAAAAATATTTATTTTTTATTAAAACCTGATAATGCCTCCTTTGTAACAAAATCTAAAAAAGTTGGCAATAGCAAATGTGGATAAGTTATTTTTTTAAACATGCGAAAGCGGTTAAGGCAATTGCAATAGCGTCCAATTCATCGTCGGATTTTTTATTTTTATCTACTTTTACTAATATTTTAACCATTTTTATTACCTGTTCTTTATTGGCTCTGCCATAACCTGTAGTGGCTATTTTTATTTGCGGGGGAGAAGCCTCGAATACTTCTAATCCGGCACGGGTAGCTTCATAAATAATCACTCCGCGCGCTTCCGCGACTTGCATTACGGTTTTATGGTTGGTATTCAAAAACAAAGTTTCAATAGAGAGAACTTCCGGCTTAAGTTTTTTTATTATTTCTTTAACTTCTTCTCCGATTAAAAATAATCGTTCATTAAATTCCAGTTTGGCGGAAGTTTTAAAGCATTCTGAAAAAAGCACACACTCCTTACTGTGTTTGTTTTTCTCCAACACCGCTATTCCCAATCTTTCATATCCGGGGTCTATCCCTAAAATTCTCATAAGTTGATTTTAGCATTTTTCCCCTGCCTGCAGGGTAGTGAGCTTCGCTCTACTACCCTGTGGATAACTTTTTTGCATTTTGGGGTAGTTATAGATATCATTAAAACAAATGTCAGGAGCCTCTCTCGGGTGTTCCGAGAAACAAGAGGTTCCCTTTTGAAAAACAAGGAGGTGTGCTATGAAGAAAATTAGTACCATCGGGGTGGTTAAGGACAGTGGGCTTCAACCGGCAGCGACGCTGATCACCACCAGTCTATAGCGTACTGCCCGGGTTTTACCATGGTTCGGGGAGGGTCTCAAAAGACCTCCCCACCATGCAATCAAGCCGTTTGTTAAGGCTTATCTAGATTATTTTAGAAAGATCACTGACAGCGGCTTTTTCTTTTTGCCTTTTTCCAAAGAGAGTCTTAGAATTCCCGCATATGCAGAAATCTTAAGCAAGCGATTACAAAAGTTTTCCACAGCCAGGCTTGCATCCAAGTTTATCTTAAGTTAAACTTTATATATGTCTACAAAAACAAGTATTATTGGTTTTAAAGATCTTCGCCTAAATGCAGATAAATACATAAAGGCCATTGCCCAGGGCAAGTCTTTTACTGTTGTCCGTCG
>Ga0180007_10007494_pt1 | contig 10292 bp, 8 predicted proteins | sample MM_PC_MetaG_FD_121122 | JGI IMG/M metagenome (GOLD analysis project Ga0180007, IMG submission 121122) | Groundwater microbial communities from the Aspo Hard Rock Laboratory (HRL) deep subsurface site, Sweden - MM_PC_MetaG | ecosystem: Environmental > Aquatic > Deep subsurface > Groundwater...
CCGACGGCAACTCCAAGAAAACCGCCTAAGCCGGTTGTTGATAACCTTCCGAACCTTTCTACCCTTCCGGAGCTTTCGTTAAATTTTAGCGACAACGAATTAACCATCGAAAAAATCGGAATTACTACGCCGATCCAATGGGAAATTCCGGAGCAAGATATTTTAGAGTCGCTTAAAAACGGCGTTGCTCAATACAAGGGCACGTCTTTGCCCGGAAACGGCGGAAATATATTCATAGTCGGACACAGCTCGAATTATTTCTGGATTCAAAGCGATTACAATCACATCTTTGCTTTGCTCGATAAACTTGAAACAGGGGATAGGATCGAAGTATCAAGGAAAAATAAAAAATATGTTTACGAAGTTAAAGAAACAAAGACCGTCAATCCCGACAATGTCGATGTTTTAAATAATACTCCCAAAGAAACCCTAACACTGATGACCTGCTGGCCAATCGGAACATCCCTAAATCGGCTCCTGGTACTATCGGAGTTTCTATACTCGTATTCGGCGAACTAATCTTAACAAAATGTAAAGACCCGCTGTGGCAGCAGCGGGCCTGTGACTGTGGTCAGCCTGGAAGGTTCAGCGCCCTATTTAGATCCCTGTTCTGAGCGACGCGAAACCCGGACAGACGTTCCCTCATGACTTTCAGCAAGTCAGCCTGATGATCCTGCAACATCCTGTCTATGTCAGACCAGACGTAGCCATCGATCAGACTTTCTACGACTGCAATAGCCTGAAGGAGGATGGGGTCGTTGACATGAACACGATCAAACTGCAGACTACCGCCCTTGACGAATTCAGCAACCGGTTTATTGGCCGCTGCCATTGCGACCAGTCCCTCATCCAATTCGTCAAAGACCATTTGCCATGGATTGCCTTTCCAGACCATTTCGTGTGTTCTCTGCCAGTTCTCTCTCGGACTCCAGATGTGATCGTATTCCCATCCTCCTAGTCCTCCGCCGGAAAGCGCCCAGGCGTCCAACCTTCCCATTGCCCACTTGCGATCGAAGCAATGCGAGCAAACTACCCTGACACATGCTTCGTGCCCCTTGCCCTTGACGGGAAAGCGAATCGCCCGAATGTAGACTTGTGTCTTGGTGGGTACTATGACGTTTGCAACAAGAATCTCATCTATCACATCTCTCTCCAGTCACCTAGGCCACATGCCATCGGTTATGGTTTTTGCTCCGTTCTCGTTGCCAATCGCCTCGGCAAAACTTCGCCACTGGCTATGGTCTTGTAAATTAACTCTCTGCCAAGAGTTAATAAAAAAAATACTCCGATTAAAAACTAAAGTCAAGATCGTATAAGTACTTTCTTTGAATACTACCTGAGGGTGCTTTTTACTACATCAAGCGTTTTCGAAGCGGCTTTTTCCCAATCGAACATCGGAAGTCTTTTTGTACCAGATGCTATAAGCCGTTTTCTGGTGCTTTCATCCGTGAGCGCAGTATATAAAAATTCGGCAATTTGATTTTCGTCTTCAACGTTATGCAAAAGAGCCGCATCGCCTGTAATTTCGGGAATGGAAGTGGTGTTCGAAGCTACTATTGGAACATTGCATGCCATCGCCTCAGCTAGCGGCATTCCGAATCCTTCGAATTTTGAAGGAAAAGCAAAAACCCGAGCAAATCGTAAATACTCGCTCATGATCTCATCTGGAATATACCCCGGCTCGACAACATCTTGCTGAATATTCTCGTCGAGCTTTCTAATCTCTGTCTTGATATTTTCATATAAATATCCAGGCCGACCGGCCAAAACCAGTTTTGTTCTTAGCTCGGGATGTTTTTTTCGCAAAATACCAAACGCCTTTACCAAGCTAACAATGTTTTTCTTTGCTTCAAGCCGTCCGATAAAGTAAATATATTCTCCGAGCTTCTGTATTTCTTCAGGAGCTTTTTGACTTTGTCGTTTGGGATAAAATTTCTCTTCATCGTAGCCATGATAAATAATTTCGATCTTTTCCGGATCGGCCGAGTAAAATTTAACGAGGTCTTTCTTGGTCGATTCGGATATGGTAATTATTTTTGTCGCATGACGGACAGCAAATCTCATTGACCAGTTATGATAGAACCTCTCGAGAGGAGTGTACAGGTCGGGGAAATATCTGAAGCCGACGTCGTGAAGCGTTGTTACAACTTTTCGGCCGTGGATAACAGGAATTGTATGGGCTGGTTCAAATAAAACATCGGGACGGTTTGTTAGCAACTCTAGCGAAAGCCTTATTTGGCTCCAAAGTTTCGGGAAAGGCATTACTTTAAATTCAATGTTCTGCTCTTTTTTTAAAAACCCAAGGGAGGTTTTTGAATATAATCTAAAATTGACATCTTTGTTTTTGACCAGATGCTTAATAATTTCCTGCGAGTAATATTCGGTTCCCGTTTTTTGCTTAACATTGCTTCGCGAAGCATCAATTCCGATTATTATTTTGTTTGACATATTTTATTAGAAATTAGAAATCTTCTATTTTCCTCTCCACGTAAATGACTCAAGAAAGTCCTCGAAATTTTCAACCGCCAATCCAATTCCTTTTATCGCAGCGAGCTGCGGTTCATCGACTATCTGACAAGGGACACCGGTTACTTTTGTCATTAATTCGTCAAACTCCTTCAAACTGGAGGCTCCTCCGCAGATGACAATTCCCTTATCCATAACGTCGCTTGAAAGTTCGGGCGGCGTTTTTTGGAGAACTTGTTTGACTGCCAGAATTATCTCGTTTAAAACCGGTTTTAGAGCCGCTGCTATTTCGTTCGTGTGAACAATAATTGACTCCGGCAAACCGGAAATTGTGTTTGATCCCGATATTTCCATTTTGTTATCTTTTTTTTGCGCCACAGCCGAACCTACTTGAATTTTGGCCAGTTCTGCGCTCTGCGAACCAATTATCAAATTCCTTTTCTTTTTGATAAAGTCGATGATCGCCTGATCCATTTTATTGCCGCCATGACGAGTTGAAGAAAATGAAACTATATCTGAAAGTGCGATCACGGCAATTTCCGTCTTGCCTCCGCCTGAATCAATAATCATATTTCCACTTGGCGAGGAAATATCAATTCCGGCTCCGACTGCGGCGGCTAGAGGCGACTTCATCAGAAAAACTCGTTTTGCTCCCGCACCTTCAACCGCATCCAGTATTGCCTTCTTTTCGGTTGAGGTTGCCCCTACGGGACAATTTACTATAACGTCCGGCCTAACGAGACGAAGACGTCCCATTACGCGGGAAAGATAAATTTCGAGCATTTGTTTGGTTGTCTTGTAGCTGGCAATTACTCCGTCAGTAAATGGGCTTGAGGCAATTATTGCCTCGGGCGTTCGTCCAAGCATTTCTTTGGCTTCATTACCAACCGCTACAACCTTGTCTTTGACAATATTAATAGCCACTACATTTGGTTCATCAATTAAGATTCCTTTTCGAGGAACGTAAATTCTTATGTTTGACGTGCCAATGTCTATGCCAAGTCTTCTAATCATTTCTTTTTATCAGAGCACCGATTTTAGTTAGCTTACCAACTATGTTTTCATATCCGCGATCTATTATTTGAGCATTGTTTATTGTCGACTTTCCGCTTGCCATCATAGCCGCCAGGATGAGAGTAATTCCGCTCCTAAGGTCCAAAGAATCTATCTCTGCCCCTTTTAACTTGTTACCCCCGACAATTTCCACCGTTTGCCTATTTTTGATTCTTGCCTGAAGACCCATTTTCTTAAGCTGTGTGATATATCCGAGCCGGTTTTCGAACATAGTTTCTTTAATTTGTGATTTTCCTTGCGCCTTGGCAGCAATTAAACTCATTGGCGATTGCATGTCGGTTGGAAAGTCCGGATAAGGGCCAGTTTTAATTCGAAATGGATCTAAAAAGTCATTCTCAAATACTTCGAGTTTATTTTGACTTATTTGAAAATTGGCTTTGCATTTTTTTAATACTTGCAGTGGATGCTTCATATGCCGGGAGGGAAAATTCGTTATCGTGCCGTTCCCGCCCGTAACTATAAAAGCAACCAGATATGAAAAGGCTTCAATCCTGTCGGGAATAATCTCTTCTTCCGACAAGCGAAGCTCACAGTTGCCACGGATCGTAAAAGTCCTGCCGTTTTTTTTAATTTTTGCACCTGCATTATTTATTATCCTGACCAAATCATCAACTTCCGGTTCAATTGCACAATTTTTTACAACAAACTCATCATCAAATCCGCTCAAAAACATCAGCACATTTTCCGTGGCAGTGACGCTTTGTTCGAGAAGAGAAATGGATTTACTTTTAAAATTTTTGAAACTAAGAATATAATTGTCATTTTCTTTAATCTGTTTGGCGCCAAGATCTAAAAACGCCTGCATATGAGTATCTATCGGGCGTCTGCCAATCGCACAACCGCCCGGGAAGGGGATTGTGACCGATTTAAATCTTGAAAGTAAAACTCCGGCATAAACTATCGAAGCTCGAAGTTTAGTTGCCAATCCACCTCCCAAGTTTGACTTGTTGACATTTGCGCCGTCAAGATGCAGAATGTTGCCGGAAAATTCATACTTTCCACCAAGGTCTTTAAAAATCTCAAGCTGGGTTCTGATATCGGCAATATCGGGAATATTCTTTATCACAAAAGCGCCTTTTACTAAAACAGCAAAAGGAATCACTTTAAGTGCTTCGTTTTTGGCTCCGCTAATTTTAATTTCGCCGCTTAGCGGCGCTCCGCCCGTAACTTCAAATCTTTCCATCTAAACTTCTCTCTTGTATAATGTATCCATAAATAGCTATAATTTCAAATAAAAATGAAATCAAAATATTATATTGTTGCTATCTTAGTGTTTGTTGTCGCCGCCTTTTATGTAATTACTTATGCTTCCGGCTATAAGATTGATATCACTAATCGCAACATTTCACAAACAGGCATGATCGTAGTCCAAAGCGATCCTCAAACTAAAATCTATTTAAATAACGTCGAGCAAGGTTCGGGCAACGTTACAATTAGAAATCTTAAAAAGGGGAACTATAAGGTAGACATCAAAAGAGAAGGATATCACGATTGGAGTACGAGCTTCGAATTAAAAGGCGGAGAAGCAAACATTATTAATTATGCAATCTTATTCAAAAGAAACCCCGAAATTGGCGAGTATAAAATCGGGCAGGCGGATTTTATAAACTCTCTTTCCGATACTGACTCTCTAACCGTTTTGAATAATGAAATATATCAAAATTCACAATTCGTTACACGCCTTGCCAGTGAAATTAAGGGTGTTTGCTGGTACTCGGATAGACGTTACATTGCTTATACATATTCCGATACATTGAAGGTAATTTCAATTGACGGAACTAATGAGGTCAAACTAGTGGAAAAGAAATCGGATACGCCGGTTGTCTTTATAAATTCGGGAAGAGCAGTAATTTACGAAAGCGATGGAAAGGTTTATAGGGCGATAATAAGGTGAAAGAATTCAAGGTTCTTAGTATAGGAATTGACGAGATAAGAAAAAGCGAACTCTTGAACCAAGTAGAGTCCAGTATTTTAAGTAAAAACAAATGTCTCATTTTTACGATCAATAACGAATTTGTCGTCGAGTCTCAAAAAAATAAAAAATTTGGAAATATTTTAAATAGTTCAAGTTTTTCTATCGCAGATTCCGCCGGAATCGTCTGGGCGGTTAATTATCTATACGGAAAAAAAATCGAGAGAATTCCCGGGGTGGATTTGTTCATCGATCTCGTAAAGTTTTCCGAAGACCATGGGTATAGAATCTTTTTATTTGGAGCGGGAACTGGAGTGGGAGAAAAAACGAAGGAAGTTTTGGAAAAAAAGTTTCCAAAGTGTAAGATAGTCGGTTTTATGGATGGAATCAAGGTTGACGGGGAAAAGTTCGACGAAAATATAATCAGTCAAATTAACGAAGCAAAGCCCGACATATTATGCGTTGCGCTCGGTGCGCCCAAACAGGAAATCTGGATCCATAATAATTTCAAAAAGATAGATTGTTCGGTATTTACCGGGGTTGGCGGAACATTCGACTATGTCTCGGGTAATGTTAAACGTGCACCAAAATTTATGCGAGACCTCTCACTGGAGTGGCTTTATAGGTTAATCGTCCAACCATCGCGCTGGAAGAGAATATTCAATGCTCTTGTCGTTTATCCTAGGCTTATTAAAAAATATAAAAAGACCTTGACTTAACCCAATTTTTAGTGTTTAATTGTATTAAAGCGGCAAAAGGCCGCTTAAATTATTAAAATAAAGATGGCTCTCCTACGCCCAATCTCTTTCGCAAATAGGTTATTATTCCTCTTGCAAAACTAGATTGAAGCTTCGGACGGGCTTCCCGTTCTCGACTTCCTGTTTGGGAGCGCTGAAACGGGAGCGGAGGTCAATTATGCAAATAGGAGATTTTTTATCAGCGATCAAACAATTATCGGACGAAAAGGGATTACCGGAATCAATAATTTTGGAAGCAGTGGAATCATCTTTGGCGGCTGCTTACAGAAAGGATTTTGGTAAATCCGGTCAGGTTATTAGGGTTAAGCTAAATCCGCAAAAAAACACTATGAAGGTAACTCAAGTGTTTTCAGTACTCGAAAAAGATGAAGAAAAAACGAACGACGCGTCGCAATTAACTCTAGCTGAAGCAAAAAAAATTGATAAAAAAGCCAAAGAAGGCTCCGAGGTGGAGATACCGCTCGAGGCTCAATACGATTTCGGACGAGTCGCTGCACAAACTGCCAAGCAGGTAATTATTCAAAAATTACGAGAAGCAGAGCGAGAAGTTCTCTATGAAGAATTCAAGTCCAAAGAACATAAAATTGTTAACGCCACAGTTCAACGAGTTGAAGGTCAAAACATAATTCTCGATCTTGGTAAAATTAACGGTATTATGCTAATTAGCGAACAAATCCCCGGTGAGAGGTACTATACCGGCCAGAAGTTAAAAGTTTATGTTAAGGACGTTGAGGAAACTGCCAAAGGTCCAAGAATCTTAGTATCCAGATCAGATGTAGAGTTCGTAAAGGGACTGTTTGTTCAAGAAGTTCCTGAAATTGAAGCGGGCTCAATCGAAATCACCGCTATCTCAAGGGAACCCGGTTCCAGAACAAAAGTGGCCGTCAAATCGCACGACGCAAACCTTGATCCGGTTGGATCTGTTGTCGGACAAAGGGGAACGCGGGTTCAATCCGTTCTTAGCGAATTAGCCGGAGAAAAGATTGATATCATTCTGCATGACAATGATATCGAAACAATGATTAAAAATTCTCTTTCTCCTGCCACCATCGATAAGATTAAATTCGACAAGAAAAATAAAGTCGTAAAAATCTGGGTTCCGGATGATCAGCTCTCGCTGGCAATCGGAAAATCAGGCCAAAATGTCAGGCTAGCCAGCAAGCTTGTTAAGTGGGAGATTGATATAGTTAAAGACAATAAAAAACCTGCTCCAAGTAAAAGCATTGAGGAAGTAAAACTAGAAGGTAAAAAAGCCCCTAACAGTGAAGAAACTAAAACAAAAAAGAAAAAGTTAGCAAAAAAAGACAAAAAGACACAAGGCAAGGAAACTAATGATCAGCAACAGCCCGTTTAATAAGCTAACCAGAAACGCCAAGCTTATTTTAACTGAAGCTCAAAAAACCGCCGAGTCCGACGGAAGAAGCTTAAAGAGTGAGTACATACTGCTTGCTCTTGTCGAGGTACCTGGAACTTTATCGCACGATATTCTCAAGGAGTATTCCATCAACCTCGATCAAATCAAAATGCTTATCAACCTTAAAAATAAAGAAAAAAACCGGAAAGAACCAATTAGCGATGAGGCCAAGGACATACTTAGAATCGCGTTCAGAGTAGCGGCAGATTTTGGGCATTACAGTGTCGATACTGAACATTTACTTGTTGGAGTTCTCTCGAGCGATAACTTCACCAGCGTTGAGCTGATAAAAAAAGTCGGAATCGATCCGGAACAAGTTAAAAATCAAATCAGGGATATTTTTACTAACATCTCACAGATGGATCAGATGATCTCACACCAGGGCCAAGCGGGGGAAATAGAGCAACCCAGCCAAGAACTGTTTGAGCAGGCTCCGCCTCTACCGCCCTCGCCATTTACCGAGAACGAATTCTCCCCGGCGCCAAGCAAAACTGCAAACAAAAATAAAAAAGTATTGGAGTATTTCGCTACAAATTTAGTCGAAAAAGCTAAAAAAGGCGAAATAGATCCGGTCTGGGGAAGAGACAAAGAAATCACAAGGGCTATCCAGATCCTATTAAGGCGTACCAAGAATAATCCTGTTTTTGTTGGCGACCCTGGTGTTGGAAAGACTGCAATCGTTGAAGGATTGGCTCAAAAGGTCGCTAAAGGGGATGTGCCAAGGCAACTTATCGGAAAGAAGATTTATCAATTGGACTTGGGACTTTTGATTGCCGGAACAATGTATCGAGGCCAATTCGAGGACAGATTAAAAAAAGTAATTTCGGAAATCAAAGAAGATCCTAGAATCATAGTCTTTGTTGATGAGCTTCATATGATAGTCGGAGCAGGATCTGCCGAAGGATCACTTGATGCGGCAAATCTGCTAAAACCGTCGCTCGCCAAAGGCGAAATACGATTAATTGGCGCAACCACTTACGATGAATACAGAAAATACCTCGAAAAAGATTCGGCCCTGGAGCGAAGATTGCAGATAGTCAAAGTAAATGAACCGACAGTCGAAGAAACCATCGGAATATTAAATGGAATCAGACAGTCTTATGAGAAATATCACAAAGTAAAGATTGATAAATCAGCGATCGAAGCAGCCGCTAAATTATCTGAAAAATATATCAGTTATCGGTTTTTACCCGATAAAGCGATTGATCTTGTCGATGAAGCGTCAGCCGCCAAAAAACTCGAATCAAACAGTTCAAATCTCAATGTAAAATTAAAAAAAATAAAAAGCAGAATCGAAGAACTCTCCACCCTCAAGGAAAATTTGATAAGCGAAGAGAAATTCGAACAGGCTGCACAAGTTAGAGATGAGGAACTCAAGCAAACAGAACTCGAAAAAAATATTCTGCAGAATGATAAGACGGGAGATGAAAAGATAACCGACTACGACATTGCAAAACTTATTTCCGACATTACCGGAATTCCAACGGGAAACCTGCTAGAAGAAGAGATCAGAAAATTTCAAAACATCGACAAAGAACTCTCTAAACACATCGCCGGACAAAAAGAAGCAATTTTGGAAATTACCAAAGCTCTTAAAAGGAATAGAAGCGGAATCTCTTCCGAGCTCCGTCCGATTGGTTCATTTATCTTTCTAGGACCGAGCGGAGTTGGCAAAACAGAAGTCGCTAGGGTCTTAGCAAGGCATATTTACGGATCAGATCAATCTTTAATTAAAATAGATATGAGCGAATTCATGGAGCGCCACAACACGTCGCGATTGCTTGGCGCCCCCCCGGGCTACGTGGGATTTGAGGACGCAGGCAAACTCACCGAAGCGGTTAGAAAGAATCCTTACAGTGTCGTTTTGTTTGACGAGATAGAAAAAGCACACTATGAAGTGTTCAATATCCTGCTGCAAATGCTAGATGAAGGTACGCTAACTGACGCCAAGGGACGAGTAATAGATTTTTCAAACTGTATCATCATTATGACCTCAAATATCGGTATTGAGGAATATAACAAAATAAGCAGATTTGGATTTAATGACAATGCAAACAATGAATCCCAAGTTAAGGATAAAATAAAAGACATTCTCGGAAAAATTTTTAGACCTGAGATGATAAATAGAATCGACAAAGTAATTGTTTTTGATCCTCTAAATAAAAATGATTTAGGAAAAATAGCCGAACTCCAGCTGGAACTTTTAAAGGAAAAATTATCCGAAAAAAAGATCATCCTTAAATACAACAAGCAGGCAATTGAGACACTCGCTAATAAAAATTACGATCGTATCTTTGGAGCAAGACCCCTAATTCGGGAGATTGAGGAGCTGATATCGGATCAGATTTCCAACCTAATTATAAATGCTAAAATAAAAGCAAATGAAAGTATTAAGATTTCCGCTAAAAACGGAAAGATTAAAATTACCACGACTTAAAGAAAAATTATTCGGCGAGCTAAAAAAGTATCTTTCAGATGCCGAAATTTCTAAAATAGAGAAAGCTTACGAGTTTGCAAAAGAATCGCACAAGGGAACTAAACGATACTCCGGTGACGATTACATCGTCCACCCATTGGCGATTGCGTACTCTCTATCGCTGCTTAGAATGGACACAGCGACAATAATCGCGGCACTTCTTCACGACACAATCGAAGATACTTCAGTTGA